>JAEEGH010003042.1_pt1 | contig 44625 bp, 39 predicted proteins | sample 9134181 | NCBI WGS metagenome assembly JAEEGH01 (sample SAMN16246544, study PRJNA631951) | gut metagenome | biome: gut microbiome; feature: rumen; material: DP-attached | host: Bos | place: Iran: Karaj | collected 2018-10
CGTAGTTCATGCGTCCGTATCGTTCCTCCACTTGCAGAGATGTCTTGATAAAACTTGGCCATAAGCGTAAAATTCGCGACAAATATACGGCTAATTTTTGAAATGGCCGTAGTTTTTTTATTTATTGTATTCGCAAAAAGGTACGGGCTGTATTTGAGCGCCTCGCTTTTGCCACGTCTGATGAAGGGAAAGATTATCTGTTCCCATTGGATTTAACCTTGGATGGGAAGAGATATGAAACGAAAGCTTCCGGGAAAGCCATAAAGGCCTTTTATGAAGAGAGCAGAGCGATCGAGCGGATCCATTCGCCGGAGGAGACTGGCAACATCTTTCGGACCGCATTCCTTCTCTTTGCCGGTTACGTCGATGCCGCCACCACCTTCGCGCAAAACTGCGGAGGCGGAGGATCCGCTCCCGACCAGAACTGGGGTCGCGACAAAAACGAGGACGACGTCCTCTGGGCCCGCCGCTGCTTCCGCAAAGCACGGGAGATGGTCACTACGCCGGTGATAAGGCGGGGGATGAGGAGATGATTCGCTATTTAATTCTGGTTTGAATCTCTGTTAACAAAGACGTGACCTGTTCCTTATGTATTCTTCTTCCCTCCAAATAAGAAGCCCGTGCTATTTTTCGGTCAGACTGAATGGAATGATAGATTTCCCCCTTCTTCCGTATTTCATTTGTCACCATTTCAACTGTTTCCTGCAGTTTGGCTTTCTTAAGCTGGCACTCCCATACGATGATAACGAACCATCCCTTTGCTTCCAGTTGCCGCCACACTTCCTGATCTCGTTCTTGATTGCGAGAGATCTTGGCGACCCAGAAGTTGGTGTTGGTTTTAGGGATTGTATAATACTTGCAGCCTTTGTGGCCATGCCAGAAGCAACCGTGGACAAAAATGACCGTCCTATATTTAGGAAAAACGATATCGGGTTTCCCTGGAAGGCGTTTGTCGTTCAACCGATAGCGGAAACCTTTTCGCCAAAGAGCGATTCGAAGACACCGCTCAGGCGTGGTGTCTTCACCACGTATGTGCGACATTATTACGTGTCGCTGTGATTTAGAAAAAACATCTGACATGTCGTACAAATTTACAATGATTTCTTCTAAAGAATTGCCAATATTTCATTAAATTTGCATATTACGCAACAACTGTTCTTACATGAAAGAGAAAGAAGAGATCAATCGCATCAAGGTAGTTCTTGTTGAAAAGAAAAAAACAAATAAATGGTTGGCAGGAGAGTTGGGTAAAGATCCCGCAACAGTTTCAAAATGGTGTACAAATACTTGTCAACCGGGGATAGAGACACTTCTAGAGATTGCTCGTCTTCTTAATGTCGAGATAGGCGAATTGTTAAGAGAACCCTCGACCAGAATTAACAATGGCAAATAGCGTTTATTCATTTATAGACCTCTTTGCAGGGTGTGGGGGGTTGAGTGAGGGTTTTTACCGTCAAGGTTTTAGGGCCCTTGCTCACGTAGAGATTGACCACTACGCCTGCGAAACGCTTCGTAACCGTATGAGACATTACGGGTATAGGCATGCCGATGAAGAGGTCATAGAACATGATATTACGTCGGAAGATATAATTGAACGAATAGAACGAGCAACTCAAGGACGCCCTGTCGATGTAATCATAGGAGGCCCACCTTGCCAGGCATACTCAACTGCAGGTCGTGTCCGTGACGGTGAAGGCATGGCCAGAGATCCGAGAAACTATTTGTTCGAGAGTTACGTCCGTATCCTGGAGCATTTTGAACCCAAGTATTTTGTGTTTGAGAATGTTACCGGTCTTCTTTCTGCGCGTGTAGATGGTGGTCTGATTTTCCCGAGAGTTATTCATGCCTTAGGTAATCGTTACAAAGTGATTGATGATCCTGCTATTCTTGTTCATAATACTGCCGACTATGGAGTGCCTCAAATCAGGAAGCGCGTTATTATCATGGGCGTGCGTGACGATATAGATGGAAAGGAAGCCATTGACTTATACAATGCCGTAAGGAAGACTCATTATGACCCGGAAATGCCCGAGAAAGAAAGGCATGGGCTAATGCGATTTGTTGATGTTCATGACGCTCTTTCTGATCTTCCGCCCGTTGAGCCTGGACAAGATGCATCTACAGATGCTTTCGATTATCCGTGCAATAATGCTTTCCTTAGAAGAATCGGCCAGCCCGGTATTCACCCTCTGATGGATCATCTTGCTCGTAATCACAATGAAATGGATAGAGAGCGTTTCCGTGTAATGATAGAGCACCACTGGAGCTTTGGAGAGATGCGGCGTCGGCGCCCTGACCTTGAGCATGAACACGCTCGTGTCTTCGACAATAGTTACGTGGTTCAATGGTGGGATTTACCCAGCAAGACAATCCTGGCTCACATTCACAAGGATGGTTTTCAGTTCATCCACCCGGATTATGACCAGGCGAGAACTTTTACAGTTCGTGAAGCGGCTCGCATACAGTCTTTCCCAGATGATTTTGTTTTTGTTGGATCAAGAGGAGAGAAGTATAAACAAATAGGGAATGCTGTGCCAGTGTTGTTTGCGGAGGCTCTGGCCAAGGCAATCAAACAGAACCTTAGAGACTTAGATAGATGATTTTTACGCCTGATAGATTGAATGACCGAGTTTACAAAGATCAGTTTGTTGAGCTGATCTCTGTATACGTTCGTCTAGTTGAGTGTTTTGCGGAGAAGAATCAATCAACGGTTCCCTATACAGCTAAAACTGATGCGGCAGTTGTGGCAGAGATGCAGTCTATGGGCGTTGTAGATTCCACAACATCTGTCGAAAAGCTCCGCATGATTTTAGGCTCCGAACTCTTCCAGAGATTCCAAAACGCTGTTTCTTTCTATCTTGAACACAAGCGTGAGATGGGGACTCTGTTAGATAAGCTTAGTAATTCAAAGAGAAAGAAGCTTCAAAAGAAGGAGTTGGATGCAAACAAGCCCAATTTCGTTGACTTCTTTGCTGGCGCCGGCGGGCTTAGCTATGGCTTTATTCGTGCCGGTTTTAGAGTAGCGTTCGCCAACGATTTTGAGGAAGTATGCATCAGAACATATAAATACAACCATCCTGAGCTCCCTTCCAACAAAGTCCTCGAAGCGGATATCCGAGGTATTGTCGACAACATCGAAGATTATGTCCAGGAGCCTATTGATATAGTTGTTGGAGGCCCGCCTTGTCAGGGCTTTAGCTCTGCGAATAAGCAAAGGATAATTGACGATCCTCGCAACGAGCTTTACAAATACTACATCAAGGCTATAAAGAAGATTCTCCCCAAGTTTGTCGTCATGGAGAATGTTCATGGGATGTTATCCGTCGCAAACCAGGTAGTCGAAGATTATGAGGCAATTCAAGAAGAGCGTAACGGGGAAACCTACACTTATTCCGTATCGTACCGACTACTGCACTCTGCCGATTTTTCTGTAGCTCAAGCACGTGAGCGGTTGATATTCATTGCAATTCGTAGCGATATCGCGAAAGCCCAACACATAACGCCCAATGGCCTTTTTGAAGAGATAACTCATGCAAACGAAGGTAAACGACAGTATGTGTTAAGAGACGCATTGAGCTTTATTCCACCCCTGCAAGCTCCCAGAATCAAGAACCAGAATGAAATTGATTCAGATGATTGTGGAAAGAAAATAGGGGTTAATCCATTCCACGGCGACGATAGCCCTTATTTGAAACTGATTAATGGTGGACGTCAAATTCCTTTCTTGTACAATCATAAGGCCCGCTACGTGAACGATATCAATTATGATATTTACCGTCTACTAGAGCCGGGTGATGATGCCGCAGATGAGAAGATAGCGGACATCATGCCTTATAAGCATCGTTTGCATTGCTTTAAAGATAAATACTACAAACTCATTCCAGACAAGCCGTCAAGAACAATAACGGCACATTTGCGGATGGATTGCCATTCCCATATTCATCCCTTCCAAATCCGCGCGATAACACCGCGAGAAGCTGCTCGCTGTCAGTCATTCCCGGATGATTATCTCTTTCTTGGCCCATATCTCAAGACTTATATGCAGATTGGAAATGCAGTACCGTGTATTATGGCTCAGGGTCTCGCTGAAGTAATAAAGAAACATATATGAAGACTAAACGTTATCTTATCAAACAGTTGACGGCTGCCGAAGCCGGTAATACGAACACGAATGAAACATACATTCGTTGTCCTAATAATTTTGATCACCAGTCTTTCTTTCAGCAGAATGGTGTTGTGGAGAACAATGTTAGAGTTATTCGCTTTCAAGCAAAGGACTTGACGATGGGCCCCACAAATGGCACTACAGTCAACTTGCGTTTTGCCCATTACATCAACAATACAAATCAGGAGAAACGGATTCCGGGTTTGACCCCACTATTCGCTGCCAGGAATGTCGTGGAAGGAGATTTCGTTAAACTTGTGAGTACTACTGAGAACGGGATCACTTCCTTTACTATCCAGTTTTTCAAACCTCAGGACTTTAAGATGTTGGGGACATCCTCCTGTTATGAAGAATTAGTGAATGAAGATGGTGCAGATAACCTTGTTATTCCTGACGCCGAGTATAATAAGTATTGGAAACTTTTGGAGGAAAACCACAATCTTGTTTTGACTGGAGCTCCCGGGACGGGCAAGACCCACCTTGCCAAAGCAATTGCAAAAAAGCTTGGGGCAGAGACTCAATTTGTTCAGTTCCACCCCTCGTATGATTATACAGATTTTGTCGAAGGACTTCGCCCTAAGATTGCAGAGGATGATTCCAATGATGGTGATGGCGTTTCCTTTATCCGTAAAGATGGTATATTCAAGAGCTTTTGCAAGCAGGCTATCCTTTATTCTTCACGAGCAGACGAAGACGACCCTGATGAAGAGATCATAGCTGGATCATTTGAAGATATCTTGAATACAATTAAAGATGATATCAAACGAGGTGTCCTGGATGTTTATTCCCCTACAGGCCGTCTTTCTGTCAACAGTGATAATCGAATTCAGTACAATAGAGAAAAAACGAGGAAAACAATTCTAGAATCAAATGTTGAACTCCTTTTTGATCATTTTGTTGAAGATTCCACTTTTGATATAGGTCCTATTACCAAGGAAGAATTACAATCTTTATTGGAACAACTGACTTCTAATCGGCCGAAGGCTACAAAAACGATTGATTTCACTGAATACAAGTGGACATTGCAGGAGTTGTTAAGAAGGAAGGGTCAAATGATCAACCGTTCATTTATCCGCAATAACACTCCGGTCTATAAACCGTTTGTGTTTATTATTGACGAAATCAATCGAGGTGAGCTTTCCAAAATTTTCGGCGAATTATTCTTTGCCATTGATCCGGGTTATAGGGGCGAAAAAGGTCGTGTCAGTACTCAGTATCAAGAGCTTATAACGGACGATACAGATCTATTTAAAAATGGATTTTATGTTCCTGATAATGTCTATATCATAGGGACGATGAATGACATCGATCGCAGCGTCGAAAGTATGGACTTCGCGGTTAGACGCCGCTTTGCTTGGCAAGAGATTTCTGCCGAAATGAGTGCTAATAACATGGACCTTCCAGAAGATGTGATAGCTAGAATGAAGAAAGTTAATGACACTATTGAGCAGTGCGAGCTCTCTTCTGCTTATCACATAGGCGGGGCATATTTCCTCAAACTGAAGGATAATGATTATGAGAGCCTTTGGAACAACCATATTAGAGGCCTCGTTGAAGAGTATTATCGGGGCAATCCAGATGGCCCTGGGTATATACAGAAGATACATGATGCTTTGATTTCTGGTTAGAGATGATTTTCACTTCAGACAACAACTGCGGTAAACGTATAGAAGACAGAGCGGCCCTCGACAATCTTCAACAGATTGCCGGACGGCGCATTTCTGACCTCATGTCAGCCACGGGGAATGAAGTCTGGTTGTTTCCTAAAGAAAAGGATCGCTATGGAGATAAGATTGAAAACAAATCAGTTTTCACTATAGAAGGAGATGTTCTGACCACAGGGAATATAATGGGCTTCATCGGTTGTGGAGGGACCGAGCTTACCATCCATTCTCGATTCTCTTCAGAGTATGAGAAGGATTATTTCATGCAGTATTTGTTGCAGAAAGTTTTTGCAATTAACATCTTTGACTTGAAACACAGCCGGTCGGAAGAGAACGCCCTTGATATAGCTGTCCTTTTATTCCCTTATTTTCTCCAAAAAGCCTTGTTACAAGGATTATTCCGAGAGTATCAGCGCATCAACTATAATGACGATCGAGTAAGGGGTGCAATTGATTTTAATCGTCATATAAAAATGAACTACCCGTTTATAGATGGGAAAGTTTCATATTCAACCAAAGAGTATCGTTACGATAATCCCGTTACCCAGTTGGTCCGTCATACAATAGAATACATTCGATCTAAAAAAGAGAGTTCTTACATTTTATTTGCCAGTCAAGAAATCAAAGATTATGTCCAGATAATCATTAATGCAACCCCCTCCTATCGAAAGGGAGATTTAGCGAGAGTTGTTTCTCAGAATATCCGACCAATAAGCCACCCGTATTATTCTGAATATCGTCCTTTACAGCGGTTATGTCTCCAAATACTACGACACGAAAAGATTAGTTACGGGAAGGATTCTGAAAAGATACATGGGGTTCTTTTTGATGGCGCTTGGCTCTGGGAAGAATATCTGAGTATAACATTGAAGAAGGTGGGGTTTATGCATCCTCAGAACAAAACAAAATCTGGCGGTATCCCAGTTTATCTCAGTGGAAGGGGGACACTTCGCTATCCTGATTATATACACCCTAGTATTATTGCTGACGCTAAGTATAAGAGGCTTTATCGAGTTCCCGAAGAAGAAGTCTTACTCGGAATACCACGCGATGACCTCAACCAGATGATTACATATTTGCACATCACCGGAAAGAATATCGGTGTGTTTATTTGCCCGAGGGATGACTTCGAGTATCCGAGTGAAAACGGTGAGCCTGTACCCGAAGAAGGATGGAACTTGATGTATCATCGAGTTGGTGTTTTATGTGGTCTTGGCGGCGAAATACATGTGATTAGTGTCAACATTCCTCAGACTTGTGAAAGCTTCAAGGCCTTTAACGATCGAATGGAGAGCATTGAGACCTCACTTAAACAGAAGTTGAGTAAAGTTATCTTGGGAGACGATGATAATCAAGTGATCTCTTTTGCTTGAATCCAGACAGTTATGAACAAAGGAAGAATAAAACATAATGGCCCCCTCTTAGAAGTTGTTGACCTCTTTTGTGGAATAGGGGGATTAAGCTATGGTCTGAAATCAAAAGGTTTTGTTATTAAAGGAGGCTTCGATATTGATGGAACGTGTCAATATGCTTATGAGCACAATAATGAGGCACCCTTTTTCCATCAAGATATTAAGACTGTCACGGGGGAACAAGTTAAATCCTTATACTCAAAGGCCGCAATCAAGGTTCTAGCGGGATGTGCACCATGTCAGCCTTTTTCCTCAATGTCACATTCGAAGAAAGAGAAAGACCCTAACAAGTATGACCTGCTGTATGAGTTCGGACGCCTTATTAAGGAAGTGGGACCAGATATTGTAACGATGGAGAACGTCCCACAGATTATGGCTTTTAAACTAAAGCCGGTCTTCCCAGATTTTCTTGCTTTACTAAATGAACTTGATTATAAAGTCTCATATAAGGTTGTATATTGCCCCGACTACGGGATACCCCAAACTAGGAAAAGGCTTGCCTTAATTGCAACCAAAGAGAACAAGATAGAATTCATTCCGGCAACGCATAAAAAAGAAGAATATGTTACTGTTGGCGATGTGATCCGTGACCTTCCTCCAGTAAATGCTGGAGAGCGTGATCCGCACGATCCGCTTCACAGAGCAGTTTCACTGAGCCCTTTAAATATGCATAGAATGGTTCTCACCCCATATGGCGGAAGTTGGAGAGATTGGCCAGAAGAGCTTTTGCTTGAATGCCATAAGAAAGATACCGGGAAGACATATGGGAGTGTTTATGGTCGGCTCGTTTGGGAAAAACCGGCTTCAACAATGACAACGGAATGTACTGGTTTCGGTAACGGGCGTTTTGCCCATCCAGTTCAAAATCGAGCAATTACCCCTAGGGAAGCTGCTATTTTTCAAACATTCCCTTTGGAGTATAAATTTTTCGAGGATGAATCAAGTGTTTCTATTACAAAAGCGGCTCGGTATATTGGAAATGCCGTGCCTCCTAAATTAGGTGAGGTAATAGCTGAAAGTATTATTTGTGTTTTCAATAAAGCATTATCCAATGGAGAATAAAGAATACCGACTTGCGGTTGACCCTCGAATACTTGAGCTTCTTGGTCCTAGTCTCTATACCAATATCTACTATGTGTTGGCTGAATTAATAGCCAATGCTTATGATGCTGATGCCAAAAACGTCTATATTATTGCCAATCCTGACGATATTACAATCGAAGATGATGGATGTGGGATGTCTTATCAGAACGGCGACATACAAAAGTATTTGAATGTCGCAGGGATATCAAGGACCACAGATGAGGAGTCCCGAACCGAGTTATTACAAAGGATGAAGATGGGCAGAAAAGGCGTTGGAAAACTTGCCGCATTATCTGTTTCCGAAAATGTAAAGGTTTTGACAATAAGGGATGGAGAAAAGTCCGGGTTTGTTCTCACGAGACATCCCGAAAATGGGATGCTTCCAGCTATTGATAATAAGGACGTTGCTTTCGAAAAAGTTGATGGAAATGGAACGGCCATTATTATGACTAATCCCGAGTACCGATTGCATAAATCCCTTGAGGTGGTCAAGAAGAATTTATTAAAGATTTTTCCTTTAGTGGGTGATGATTTCGTAATTCATATTTCAAGAGGACAACAGTCGGTCGTATTAGACTCCGTAGATAAAACATATGCTTCTCAATTATGCGCATTGATAACACTTGGCAATGAGTATGATTATCTGGCACCTTTAGTCCCTAATGAATTCCCCTCAATTCGTAATACTTTGGTTGAGACGAGAGGCTCTTATCAAGAACCCTTGTCCCTTCGTGATAACAATGGGCAAGAGCATGAGTATTGTTTGGAAATCAAAGGGTGGATCGGAACCTATAAGTCAACAAAGGGGCGTAAGGCGGACATATCTGATTTTCCTGATAACTTTATTTCTCTTTATGCCCATAAAAAGATGGGAGAGTTCAATATCCTGCCTCGCGTGGGGCAAAACAAAATGAATGAGGTATATGTTGTTGGGCAGTTATTTATTGATTTATTTGAGGCAACAGATTTGCCCGACATGGCTCTCAGTAATCGACAAGGGTACAAAACGGACGATCCAAGATATGAAGCTGTAATGAAGTATGTTCGAGAAAAATTACTTCCAAGCATTATAGACAAGAGGGCAAAATACACCGAAGAAGCAAAAAAAGGAAGGGAATTAAAAAAAATATCTGAGCTCGAAAAGAAAGAGGCAACTTTTAGAAGAGCAGTGGTTGGTTTCAAGGATAAAGCCTCAAATGAAACGGCCAAAGCAATTTCAAAGCTCGCTCCAAACGTTCCCAAAGCAGATCTTAAGCGAATTGTTAACAATGCTATTGATTCGCACATTAAACGTTTGGGAATTAAGCCAACCATTGATGTTCAAAAGAAGAAGATCCTTATTAGTCATACTAAAAAAGACACTCCTCTTGCGGATATCATTTATAGTATGCTGGTATTCAATAATGTTTCCCCTGAGGATATAATATATACAAATTGTGAAAATGAAGCGTGTCGTGTCCCGGAGGATGTCCCCGTATATGATTACTTAAAAAAGTTTTTCGTTGACAGTTATTCTGATCAAAAAATGTATGTGATTTTCGTGACAAGTGAGTATTCAGAAAAATCTTGGGGGGCATTAATCGAAGTTGGAGCAGCCTGGATCACAAGTATCGATAGTAAAATATTCAACATTCCTCCTGGTCGTCCAGGTCACCCATTAAATGATGAAGTTACTTGGCATACGACAGAACGTGATAAAGGAACTGGTAGTTTATCTATGGATAGAGTTAATGCTGATATGTTTTGCGTAAAAATAGAAGATGTTTGTGGTAAGATTGGCTATCAAAAGAGAACACGTGAAGAGAATTTTTCAAGGCTGTCAGAACTTGTAGCTATTGAATAATAGAACACATTTAAGGTCATTAATATGTTTTGGAGAGAATAATAATCAATGCAGGATAAGTGCTTTGTATTCCCCACTATTGATTATAATGTTTTAGGTCATCGCCAAGAAGCTACCCCATGGCAGCTAAAGGACATTTGCCCTTATTGCGGCTGTGTATTGGATTCGACCAATAAAACTGTGGACCATATCCCATCAAAAGCTCTTATAGATAAACCATACCCGGCAAACATGGCAGCAATTCCTTGCTGCACGTCATGTAATAGGAGATTCTCTCTAGATGAAGAGTATTCTTCTGTGCTTTTGGAATGTGTAAAACAGCAATCATTTGATTCTAATGTATTTTCAAGAGAGTCAATAAAGAGGACTGTTTTACATACACCGTCACTCCTGGAAACAGTAAGGCGTAGGGTTAGATTTGAGTCAGAAGACAGATTCTCAATCGCCCCGGACGATGATAGATTCAAAGCGGTTCTTCTTAAGTTGGTTAAAGCTCACCTTCGCTTTGAAGATTCAATGTTTCTTATTCGTGATGATAGTATTCGACTTTCTTTTGATAGCATTGACAATATGCCAGAACCCGATGTGACCCGTTTTTTAACACCTTTTTCATCCACACTCCTTCCTGAAGTCGGATCAAGAGCTCTTGAGAGTGTTATGATTATTCAAGAGGATAATACTCGGCAGATAAGGTATTGTTCTCCCTGGATTTGCTATCAGAAAGATACTTATTCGTTTTGTGTTGCGGTAACTGGAGACAAAGTTAAGATACTGCTCCATGGTTTTCTTTGTGTTTCTGCCGAATTATTTGAATCAACGAATTAGACAAAAGATAGGACTTAATCCTCCCCTCCCAAGTCGCCAAAAACGCCTCTAAGTCGGCAAAAAGTCGGCAAATATTGATACACAAAAAGAGCTAACCACTGAAAATCAGTCAGTTAGCTCTCTCTAAGGTGCCCTGGGCGGGACTCGAACCCGCACGGCCGTTTCGGGCCAAGGGATTTTAAGTCCCTCGTGTCTACCATTCCACCACCAAGGCGGGTGAAAAAAGGGGAGGGACGGGCCCTCCCCTTTCAGCGTTTCAAGGTTCAGGGGCGATTATTTGTTGCCGCCGAAGAACTTGTTGTTCAGAACAACCTTGCGGAGTTCGTTGGAGTTGGTCTCCTGGAGCTTCTTGTTGCTCACTTTCTCGAGGCACTTCTTGGCGTTCTCGGAATCACCCTTGGCAAGGTAGCAGGCTGCGAGGTTGTTGTAGACTTCCTCGGAGTCACCGGCTTTCTTGTAGAGCTCGATGGCCTTGTCGATGTTGCCGTCGGCGTATGCACGGGCAGCGGCCACAGCAGCGATGCGGGTGTCGTTCGGATAGAGCTTCACGGCCTGGTCGACGACATTGGCCGGAGCGCCGTCCTGGATCCAGAGCACATACTCCTCAGCGGAGAGGTTGGCCGGATCGGACTTGTAGAGAGACTCGGCGTCGGACTTGTTGTAACCCTTGTTCTGGAAGGTCACGACTGCCTCGGCGAAACGGCTGCGAGGATACACAGCGTCGAAGATCTTCTTGTACGGTTTGCCGCCGTCGATCTTCTTGATGGCTGCCTCACGTTTGTCGAGGTCGCCGTTGGCTGCGATGGCATCCTGGATGGCTGCACGGTTGGCGGCCACGACCGGCTCGTCAGTGTTGTCGACATAGTCGATGACGGAATCCCAGTACTCACCGTTGCCCTTCACGGAGTAGACATCCTGCGGGAAGTTGTACTTGTCGGCGATGATGCCCTTGACCGTCTTGGCACGGTTGATGGAGAGGTTCTCGTTGTACGGAACGGTTGCTTCAGGAGATGCCCAGCCTTCGATCGAGACGGAGGTCACCTCGAAGTTACCGCGATCCAGCGTGCTGAGGAGCTCGAGGGCTTCAGCATTCTCGAGATAGTTGTCGACTGCCTTGGTCACGTTGACCGGGTAGAACAGCTTGGTGCGGAGGACGCGCTCGCCTTCCATCTTGGCAACGACCGGAACCGGAGCGAGCACAGGGTCGACCACGAGCGGCTCGGAGAGGTACGGGATGTCGCAGATGTACTCTTCACCAGGATAACCTTTGATGCAGTTCGGCTTGTAAGTAGCCTTCTGGGTCGTCACATAGAATGCGGCGCCGTTGTCCATCCAGTCTTCGTAGGGAACCTGGGTGCAGGTCTTGGCGTGGAGCGCCTCGCCTTCTTTCAGTTTGAAGAAGCGGACGTTATTGGGATCGCACACACCGTAGCAAACTTCCTGCAGCCACTCTTCGTTGATCTTGCGGGATTCGCCGTTGACCACGATGATTTCAATAACTTTCTTGTTGCCGTTCTCATCGCGCACGAGCGGGGTGATGAGCAGGGTGGAGCACTCGTCCATTGCATCGGGAGCTACGTCGATGTTGTAGCATGTAATGAGTGCCGTTCCCTCAGCGTTGGGAGCCAGGTCGGAAATGGAGACGGTCACCTTGCCGTTGCCGACCTTGTACGCGTTGTCCACTGCCGAAGCAGAGAATGTTGCAACGAGCAGCAGAGCTGCAGCCGCAAACAATGTACTCAATTTTTTCATACGTTTTGTTTATTTAGTTAAATATTAATTACTTATATTGGTTTGTTTTCGTGTTGACATACTTAGCAACCCCAAAGTTAAGCATCTTTTTCGGGAATTCAAACTCTGAATGTGAACTTTTTGTTGATTATTTGTTATTTCTCTTAACTTTGTAGAAATTTTAAACCCCATGTTACGAAAGCTCCGCATCGCTGCAGCCGTGCTGTATTTTGCCCTCATCACGCTGCTGTTCCTCGACTTTACAGGGGTGATGCACACCTGGTTCGGCTGGATGGCAAAGATCCAGCTGCTGCCGGCCGTACTGGCCCTGAACCTGGCCGTCATCATCGCCCTGGCCCTCCTGACCCTGCTGTTCGGCCGGGTGTACTGCTCCGTCATCTGCCCCCTCGGCGTCATGCAGGACATCATCTCCTGGTTCAGCGGCAAGCGTAAGGGCAAGAAGAACCGCTTTACCTTTAAAAAAGAGAATAAGTGGCTCCGCTACGGCGTGCTGGTGCTCTTCATCGTCCTGATGGTGGCCGGCCTGAATGCCGTGGCCATCCTCGTGGCGCCGTACAGCGCGTATGGCCGCATCGCCACCGCCCTGTTCGCCCCGCTCTACGGCTGGGGCAACAACCTGCTGGCGGCCATCTCCTCCCATTTCGGCAGCTATGCCTTCTATCCCACGGAAGTCTATCTGAAAAGCCTGCCTGTGCTGATCGTAGCCATCGTCACCCTGGTGGTACTGGTGATCCTGGCCTGGAAAGGCGGCCGCACATGGTGCAACAACATCTGCCCCGTGGGCACGGTCCTCGGCCTGCTTTCGCGCTTCTCGCTCTTCCGCCCTGTGATCGATACCGGCAAATGCATCAACTGCGGACTGTGCGGCAAGCGCTGCAAAGGCTCTTGCATCGATACGAAAAATCACAGGATCGACTACAGCCGCTGCGTGGTCTGCTTCGACTGCCTGAAGAATTGCAGCAGCGGCGCAATCAAGTATCGCCTCGCCTTCGGTCCGTCCTCAAATAAGGCCTCTGGTGAGGATGGAACGCCCCAAAAAGCTGCGCCATCCTCAAATAAGGCCCAGAACGTGGATGGCGGCCGTCGGGCGTTCATCGTCGGGACGGCGCTCGTGGCCGGGGCCGTGACCGTCGAAGCCAAGAAAAAGAAACTCGCCGAAGGCGTGGCGCGGCTGGAAGACAAGCAGATGCCGCCGCGCACCGTCCTCCCCGTCCCCGCCGGATCCATCTCCCGCAAACATTTCTACCAGCACTGCACCGCCTGCCAGCTCTGCGTCAGCGAATGCCCCAATAAAGTGCTCCGGCCTTCGGCCAGCCTGACCACCCTCATGCAGCCCGAAATGCATTTCGACCAGGGATTCTGCCGCATCGAATGCAACCGCTGCTCGCAGGTGTGCCCCGCAGGCGCCATCAAGCCCGTCGACAGCATCGCCGACAAGAGCGCCATCCAGATCGGGCACGCCGTGGTCATACCCGACAACTGCGTGGTCAACCGCGACGGCGTGAACTGCGGCAACTGCTCCCGCCACTGCCCCACCGGCGCCATCACCATGGTCGCCAGCGAAGCCAACCCCAAACTCCGCCTGCCCGCCGTCAATCCCGAACAGTGCATCGGCTGCGGATCCTGCGAATTCCACTGCCCGGCCCGTCCGGTCAGCGCCATTTATGTCGAAGGACACGAAGTCCACAAAGAAAGATAAGACCATGGAAAGACGCGAATTTCTCAAGATAGCCGGCGTTGCTGCCGCCACAACTGCTGCCGCCGCCTGCACCAAGGGCACCCGGAATACCGCGACCGCCCAAAAGGAAACCGGCCCGATGACCTGCCGCAAAGGCCCGAAAGGCGAAGACGTGTCGCTCCTGGGATACGGCTGCATGCGCTGGCCCACCACGGTCGACGCCGAAGGCAAGACCGTCATCGACCAGGAACAGGTCAATGCGCTCGTGGACTACGCCATCGAACACGGCGTCACCTATTTCGACACCGCCCCCGTCTACGGGCAGGGCGAATCGGAACGCGTGACCGGCATCGCGCTGAGCCGCCATCCCCGCAGCAGCTACACCATCGCCACCAAGATGTCGAACACGCGCGATTACTCGTTCAAGGCTGCGAAGGACATGTATCTCAACTCGTTCAAGATGCTCCAGACCGAGTACATCGACTACTACCTGATGCACTCCGTGGGCGGCGGACGAGGCGAACTGAGCGGCATGGATGTGCTCAACAAGCGCTTTTTCGAGAACGGGCTGCTCGACTTCCTGCTCAAGGAACGCGAGGCGGGACACATCCGCTACCTGGGATTTTCATTCCATGGCGACCAGCAGGTGTTCGACTACCTGCTTTCCGAACATGACAAATACCATTGGGATTTCGTCCAGATCCAAATGAACTATGTGGACTGGAACCACGCCCACACCCTCTCCGCCCGCAACGTCAACGCCGCCTATCTTTACGGTGAACTCGACAAACGCGGCATCCCCGTGGTCATCATGGAGCCCCTGCTCGGCGGGCGGCTGGCCAACCTGCCCACCCACGCGGCCAACCAGCTGCTGGCCCGCGCGCCCGGCGCCTCGCTCGCATCCTGGGCCTTCCGCTTCTGCGGCACGAAGCCGCGGGTGCTGACCGCCCTCAGCGGCATGACCTACAAGGAGCACCTGGTCGACAACCTCAGCACCTTCTGTCCGCTGGAGCCCCTCACGGAGAGCGACCTGGCGTTGCTCGAAAAGATCGCCGACGACTATGTGAAGTTCCCGCTCATCCCCTGCACCGACTGCAAGTACTGCATGCCCTGCCCGTATGGCGTCGACATTCCGGGCGTATTCTCTCACTACAACAAATGCGTCAACGAGGGCATCATCGAAGACGACCGCCTGAGTCCGGAATACCGCAAGGCCCGCCGGGCTTACCTGGTGTCGCTCGAACGGAACCTCGACAAACTGCGGCAGGCCGACCATTGCATCGGCTGCGCGCAGTGCGTGGACGCCTGCCCGCAGCGCATCGGCATTCCGGGGCAGATGCGGCGCATCGAGAAATATACGGAAGAACTGAAACGCGACACGTCGCCGCTGTAACATGGCTGCCATCGTTTTCGATTTCGACGGGACCCTGGGCAATTCGCTGCGTGGCATCCTGGAGACTGCCCACGAAGTCCTGCGGCGCATGCACTGGCCGGCAGTAGACGACCAGGCCCTCATCGCCACCATCGGCCTGCCGCTGCGTGAGAACTTCACGCGCGGCGCCGGCATGAACGACGAGGATGCCGACCGGGCGACACAGATGTACCGGGAGATATTCGACACGGTGGGCGCGCCTGCCATCGAACTCTTCCCGGGGGTCCGGGAGACGCTGGCTGAGCTGTCCCGGCGCGGCATTCCGATGGCCATCGCCTCGTCGCGGGGGCAGCGCTCGCTCGAGATGCTGGTCCGCAAGCTGGAAATCGACAGTTTCATTCCGCCGGAGCGCTGCTTCGGCCTGGAAAAGGCCGCCCGCCCCAAGCCGGCGCCCGATTTGATGTACGTCATCCTCGGCAGCCTGGGCGTCAGGCCGGAAGAAACCCTCGTGGTGGGCGATACGGTCTTCGACATCGAGATGGGGCGCAACGCCGGCTGCCACACCTGCGCCGTATCCTACGGAAACCAAAGCGCCGACATCCTGGCCGGCGCTTGTCCCGATTATATCATCGACGATCTGCGGAAGCTGCTGTAAGCTTCGCGGGTGATTTACTGTAGCATCGCGTCGGCGAGGGCCTCGAGTTTCGGGATGTCTTCGGTGTGCAGGCGGCTGCGGATGGTCACCATGGGTTCGACGACCGTGACATTCTTCATCGCGCCAAGCATTTCTTTCATGACGCGGCCGGCGCTGGGTGCCCAGCTGCCGTTCTCCAGCAGGCCGACGGTGCGCTGCTGGTAGCCTTTGGCCTGCAGGCGATAGAGGAAATCGTGCATCGGGGTGAACACGCCGCCGTCGTACGACGAGGCGGCCAGCACCATCTTGCCGTAGCGGAATGCATCTTCCACACATTCGGCAATGTCGTCGCGGGTAATGTCGGCGACAGACACTTTCGGGCAACCTTTCGCGCGCAGGATTTCCGCCAGCTTTTCAGCGGCAGCGGCCGTTCCGCCATGGATCGAGGCATGCGCCACGAAGATGCCTTCGGTCTCCACGCCGTAGCTGCTCCAGGTCTGGTAGAGTCCCAGATGATACGGCAGGTTCTCGTTGAGGACGGGACCGTGGAGCGGGCAGATCATGGCAATGTCGAGGGCGGCGAGCTTCTTGAGCAGGTTCTGCACCTGGACGCCGTATTTGCCGACGATGTTGAAGTAGTAGCGGCGTGCCTCGCAGGCCCAGTCGTCGTCTTCCGACACGAGGAAGCCGGTGTGTGACATGGCGCCGAAACGGCCGAAGGCGTCGGCCGAGAAAAGGATCTTCTCCGAAGCTTCATACGAAACCATCACTTCCGGCCAGTGGACCATCGGGGCCATGAGGAAGCGCAGGCTATGGCTGCCCAGGCCGAGAGTATCGCCTTCCTTGACGGCGAGCGTGCGACCTTCGAGCGCGATGCCTTCAAAGAACTGCGGAAGCATTTTGAGCGCGGCGGCCGTGGCCACGAGTTTGACGCCGGGATAGGTCTCCAGCATCCAGGCTATCAGAGCGGAGTGGTCGGGTTCCATGTGATGGACCACCAGGAAGTCAGGCTGGCGGTCACCGAGGGCATCGGCCAGGTTGGCTTTCCATTCTTCGCCCTTGCGTGCGTCGGCCGTATCGAGCACGGCGATTTTCTCATCAAGGATTACATAGGAGTTATAGGACATTCCCTCGGGTACGTCGTACTGGCTCTCGAAGAGGTCGAGGTCTTCGTCGTCGACACCGATGAACTGGATGGAAGCGGAGATATCTTTGATCATGGTCTTTATTTTTGCGTTTGAACAACAAAAATACGTAATTTTGCAGAATGTTGAAACGATTCGAAACGTTTAGAAACGTTTTTACACGGATATCATCATTATTAACCATACCTATGAAACGCCTATTTGCCATCGCTTTGGCCCTTTTCGCCATGACAGCATGCACCAGCAACCGCATCAATCCTTTCTTTGAAGAATGGAATACCCCTTACGGCATCCCGCCTTTCGAAAAGATCCAGGAAGCCGATTACATCCCCGCCATCCAGGAAGGCATCAAGCAGCACGACGCCGAGATCGCGGCCATCATCGCCAACGCCGAAGCACCGACCTTCGACAACGTGATCGCCGCTTACGACCAGTCCGGCAAACTGCTTTCCAAGGTCGGCGGCGTGCTTTTCAACCTCGCTGAGACCGATAATAACCCGACCCTGGAGAAGATCGTCGAGGAAGCCACGCTGCTCGTGGCCCAGCACAGCAACGACCTAATCTTCAACAAGGCCCTCTTCGACAAAGTCGAGACCATCAACAAGCAGAAAGCCACGCTCGGCCTGACGCGTGAGCAGGAGATGGTGCTCGACAAGATCTACCGTTCGTTCGCCGACAACGGCATCGCCCTCGACGAAGCCGGCCAGGCCCGCATGAAAGAGATCAACACCGAACTCTCCGTCCTGAGCAACCGCTTCGGCAACTATCTTCTCAAGGAGAACAACGCATTCAAGGACCAGTTCAATGTGGCGATCTCTGAATACCGCGACGTAATGGCCCAGCTCGAGGATCGTGCCGAGCGCGAAAAAATGTTCCGTGCCTTCGCATCCCGCGGCAACAACGGCAACGAATACGACACCAAGGAGATTATCCTCAACATCCTGAAACTCAAGGAAGAGGCAGCCAAGCTCATGGGCTACGAAAACCCTGCCGCCTATATCCTCAGCGACAAGATGGCCAAGACGCCCGAGACGGTCGACGCTTTCCTGGCCAACATTTTCAAATACGCCGTGGCCCGTGCCAAGGAAGAGGTCTATGACATGCAGAAGATCATGGACCAGGACATCGCCGCCGGCAAGGTGGAGAAAGGTGCCAAGATCCAGCCGTGGGACTGGTTCTACTACAGCGAGAAGGTCCGCAAGGCCAAATACGACCTCGACGAGGAACTCGTGAAACCGTATTTCAAGATGGAGAACGTCCGCGAAGGCGTGTTCAATACAGCGTCCAAACTCTATGGCCTCCAGTTCGAAAAGATTGAGAACGCCCCGAAGTATCATCCTGACGTGGAGGCCTTCAAGGTGAGCGATGCTGACGGCTCGCTGATCGGCGTGCTGCTGACCGACTATTTCCCGCGTGAAAGCAAGCGCGGCGGCGCCTGGATGAACAACATGCGCGAACAGTATGTAACCCTCGACGGCAAGATGGTCCGTCCGATCATCGTCAACGTGGGCAACTTCAACAAACCGACCGAAGATACGCCGTCGCTGCTGAGCATTGACAACGTGGAGACCATGTTCCACGAATTCGGCCACGCCCTGCACGGCCTGCTGAGCCAGTGCCACTATACCACCGTGAGCGGAACCGCCGTCGCCCGCGACTTCGTCGAACTGCCTTCGCAGATCAACGAGAACTGGGCCTTCCAGAAAGAAGTGCTGACCGGCTATGCCAAGCACTACGAGACGGGGGAAGTCATTCCCGACGAACTGGTCGAGAAGATCCTTTCCGCCCGCACTTTCAACCAGGGCTTCATGACCACTGAGCTTTGCGCCGCCTCCATCCTCGACATGAAGTGGCACGAACTCAGCTCGGTCGAAGGTATCGACATCGAGGCCTTCGAGGCCAAGGCCTGCAAGGACATGGGTCTGATCGACGAGATCATCCCGCGTTACCGCACGACCTACTTCAACCACATCTTCAACAGCGGCTACAGCGCCGGCTACTACAGCTATCTCTGGGCCGAGGTCCTCGACAAGGATGCCTTCGAACTCTTCATGCAGAAAGGCATCTTCGATCATGAGACGGCCATGAGCTTCCGCCACAACATCCTCGAGAAAGGCGGCAGCGACGAGCCGATGACGCTCTACAAGAACTTCCGTGGAGCCGAGCCCGACCCCGACGCCCTGCTCCGCGCCCGCGGGCTTAAGTAACGGGGCGCTGCCCCGAACCCCGCCGCTACGACCGGCTATTCTGCAAGGCCCTCCCGCTCGGTCTCCGCTAGCGGCTGATGCCGCGTGGCAGACATCTGCCTGAATGACAACAGTTTACACGAAATCGGTTGCGTCAAAATGCGCAACCGATTTTATTTAAACGCCTGATAATCAATCACCTGCCTGCCACGCTGGGCTAGCGGAGGATCGCGCTGACAGCGGATAGGATAGGCTCGACACTGACGGGGGCGCCGACGGCGCCCTGCATCCAGGCCTGGGGCGTGAGGCGACCCTGACGGTAGATGCGCTGGAGCTCGGTGGCGAAGGCGGCGTCGCTTTCACAAGCGGCCAGATGTTCTTCCAGCTGATAGTGGATGATGTGTCCGATGGGATAGTTCGGCAGATACATCGGGTAGTTGAGCATGTGCGAATAGATGGCCAGCAGCGGCGAGTCGGGCGTGCCCAGCACGGGCGCGAAATACTGGTTCCACACGTCACAGGCGACAGCCAGCACCGCGTCGCGCAGCTCGGCGGCCGTGGCGGACGGATGGGCGTAGAGCCAGCGCCAGGTGTACATGTCGACCAGGCTGACGCCCATGATCTCATACATGCCCCAGAAGATGTCAAGCGTGGCATTGTCGTCCATGACTTGTCGGCCGCGGCCCAACAACTGCAGGTCGCGCACCTGGAAGAGGAAAGCCATCGCTTCGGTCGTCGCATTGTTGGGAACGCCGGACAGCGGATAATAGTCGATGTGATAGAGGTCGGTCACCTGTTCGACGTTGTGGCCGAACTCGTGGACAGCGATGTTGTAGCCCTTGTAATCCATGCCGGCCGGGCCGATGCGCGTGCGCAGACGGGCGGGCTCCGTACGGCCCAGGCATTCCCAGGCATGGCCGGAACCGCGGGCCGCCTCCACAACGATGTGGTCGGCCAGGAACTGCGCCTCGACGGGGTCGAAGCCCAGGTTGCGGAGCATGCGCGGCATGTCGCGGTGGAAGGCCTCGGCGTCGGGATAGCGATGGCGGGTCTCGGCTGTCAGGATATCTTCCGGAATGGCCGAGCGGCTCTTGAAGCCGTCGTACCAGATGTCGTACGGGCGCAGTTCACGCCCCAGCCGCTGCCGGATCAGCGCACCCACCTGGCGGACCTGCTCCGACGACAGGAAACGGACGAACAGGTCCTCCACTTCCTGGTCTGACATTTCGATGCCGCCCTCGAAATTGCGCGCGATGGCCGTAGGCAGGGCCGGACACCAGCGGTCCTGTTCCTGGAAAGCATGGAACTGATTGAGGATATGTGCATAACGCACGTCGCCCTCTGCCGGGAGAGAAAGCTCAGCCCCGTCCTTCCAGACCCGGTTGGACACCGGAGCCCAATCGTAGGCAGGATTGTTGACCACGGCAGCGGGAATCTCCTGGGTGACAATGCGTTCCATGACCTTGTAGATCATCTCCTGCTTCTCGTTGGCATGCGGCACGTCGGCATAGTTCGATTTGAGTTCGTCGCGCAGGTTCCAGTGCGACAGCAGGGACATGTCTGCAGGGAACAGGCGCTCCCCTTCTTCGGTGAGCAGGTGGCCCATCTGGATGTTGTAGGTGTCCACATAGGCCTCCGCAGCGCTGCGGGCGACGGTGACGCGCTGGCTCACCTCGGCGGGAACGCGCTCGGTAAACACGTCGCCCAGCCGGGCGTAAGCCCATTCCAGGCGGCTCCATCCGGGACCCAGCGTATTCTTTTCCGCAAGGGTGAAATGGGGGAAATTGAGAATCGTGATGAAGGCCAGCTTGTTGGCGAACATGTCGTCGGAGAAATGGGCGCCGGCGTCATAGCTGGTCAGGAGGTAGTCGATCTCGCCCGGTTCGCCCTCGGCCAGTACCGTCGGGCGGCCCAGCTCGATGGTCAGCTGGTTTTGCTGGGTATTGAACAGTTCGAGCGTACGCGAGAGCTTGTCGAAGAGGGTGCGGCGTGCTTCGGGCGTGGTGGCGAGCCACTGGTGCACGAAGGCCTCGAAGTCGGCCTGGGAGCCGTCTTCGGGCTGCCAGAGGGCGGCGCACTGGTCGACGCCGCGCTGGAGGAGATCCCGGGTCAAGCCCGGGATGACGGAAGGGGTGCCAGGGAAGACGGAATCAACAGGTATCGATGTGACGGTCGGGGATGACTTTTTATCGGAAGAACAAGCGATAAGCGAGAACATGGCAAAAAGGACGAAGAATAGTTTCATATTCGAAAATCTTTGTACATTTACAAAGATAATGATTTTCCGGCATGACAAAGGAACAGAAATACGAGGAGCTGCTGCTGGAGGTGGCGGGCCTCACAGCCGACGAGACCGACGAGATTGCCAACATGGCCAACATTGCGGCGGCCATCCACACCAAAATGGGATTCCACTGGACCGGCTTCTACCGCGTCCTCCCCACCCCTGACGGCAGCGGCGAGGAGCTGGTGCTCGGTCCCTTCCAGGGGCCTGTGGCCTGCACCCGCATCCGCTTCGGGCGGGGTGTCTGCGGCACCGCCTGGAAGGAAAGACGTACCCTCATCGTGCCCGACGTAGAGCAGTTCCCGGGCCATATAGCCTGCAGCGCCCTTTCGCGGAGCGAGATCGTGATCCCGATCCTGCGAAAAGGCGCCGTAGTAGCCGAACTGGACATCGACAGTGCCGAACTCGACACCTTCGATGCCGTGGATGAACATTATTTGACCGTCCTGGTAACGTCCTTGGGATCAACCGGGAAATCCTGATCCTGCAGATACAGATTGTCGTACTTGCCGACCGGCAGATCCTGGAAAATGAAGTAGTTGGCCTTGCGGGCCGCTTCGATCTGGTCGGTCAGCGCGGTGTTGAGTGCACCGACGGCCAGTTCCACCAGCACGTCGAGCAGGCCCTTGTCCTTGCTTGCCTTTCCGGAGTCCGCCGACAGGTCGAGATACAGGTCGCAGCTGCGGTCGAAGAGGACTTCATCGGTCAGGGTCGACTTGATGAGATAGCGGATTTTCGTATTGATGCCGATGCCCTGCTTGGCCCATGCATCGATGATCGAAAAGACCACGGCGTCGGCTCCGAAGAAATCGTGGAACTGCCTGAGCGGCTTGTCAATGAAAAGTTCCGCATCGTAGGCGCTCTCCTGTTTGAGGATATCCATCGAAATCGACGGGGAGATCACGTAGTAGCCCGCCTCTGCGAGCGGACGGCTGATGGAGGTATAGAGCAGTTCCTTGGCATCGACGTTGGCCGAATTGTTGATCGGCGGCATCACCAGCAGGGTAACCGGTTTTTCCTCATACATTTTGGGATAGAGACTGCTCCGGGTCAGGGACGTCGAGCCGCAGGAGCTAATGAACAGCGTCGCCAGAATGATGTAAACGAGTCTTTTCATATCATTTGAAGATTCTGGCCGCCAAGGGCTTGATGAACTTGATGGATTCCGGGTAGTAATGCATCTCCATCTCGAAGAGTTCGCGGCTCCGGTCCTGGAATTGTGCCGGCGTGTAACCCAGCGACGACTTCTGGCTTTTAGATGCATGCTCGGCAAAGATGGTTGCCGTCTCAGGCTGCGCAAGCAGCCAGGCATATTCGGCGCAGATGCCCGGCGGCGGTACCTGGCGCCAGCCGCCCGGATAGGAGACCAGCCGCTCGTACATCACCAGCATCGCGCAGATGCTCTCGGGACTCTGCTTGGCCGCAGTGCGATAGGCGACCCGTTCGTATTCGGTCACGCCGTCGGTCTCGCCGCCCCAGTTGTATAAAACCCGCGCGGTCGGACCGCATGCAGAAAGCAGCAGTCCGGCCGCGAGCAAAAGGACAAGATGTCTCCGTCTCATAGGTTGATGACCTTGGTATCGCCGGCTGAAACGTAGATCTTCTGGGTCAGGATGGTCTTCCCTTTCCGTTTGACCGTCACGTCATGCGATCCGGGCTTGACGTCGATCATGTTCTCGGCCGTTTTCCGGATGTTGCGTTTTTTCTTGAAATCGCTGTTCTTTACCGTATTGACCTTGTAGCTTTTGTTGTCGATCTTCACATCGATCGCATAGGAGCTGTTATCGAAGAAAATGACACCGGCCATATCCGGTTTCCCCGATACTACGGTATTGGAACCCACACCGCAACCCGCTACGAGCACGGCGGCAAAAAGGAAAATAAGAAGTTTTTTCATTGCTATCTGATTGGTTTATTCGTCCAGGATGTAGTAGTTGTCGAGATGCTCCTCGTCGAGATCCTCTCCGTTATACGTGCAGAAGGAAATCTCGGTTTCAGGCGTATCGCCGATGCACATCTTCACCGTCACCACGCCGATCAGCGTGCCGGGCAGTTCGATCTCCATGCCGGTCTGCGGGTTCTTCACCTTGCGGCCTTTCTTGTAGACATTGAACTTGTCGCCGGCAGCCAGGCCCTGCGTAGTGCCGCCCGCAATGATATAGGAGCCGCTGTCCTCGGCCAGGATGTAGGACCGCCAGGGTTTGTCCATGCATTTGTTGATGATATTCTCCACCAGCTGCGAGAGTGCAGCGGAGATGGCCTTGTCACTCAATGTGGCGTCGAAGCCGGCCGTGCCGCCGATGCCCAGCGTCTGCTTGCTGGTGGTCTCGGCATAGCCCTTGGCCTCGTCGGAATAGATGATCAGGCCGGTGGCCGTCTCCACGAGCCGGATGCTCACGCCCGCCTCGACGGTCTGCGTCTTGGTGGAAGAGAACACCTGTTCATGGCCTTCGTTCTTGCGGCCGAATTCGGTGATGGAGCCCAGGATGATATAGTCGGCGCCAATCTTGTTCATGCTGTCGCCGGCTTCTTTCACGAGCACGTCGAGATCTTCACGCTCCAGCAGGATGAACTTGCCGCTCTGCGCGAGCTTGGAAGAGAGGATGTCGAGCGCCTGCTTGCGCATCGGATCGTTTTCCTTGTCGTAGAAGAGGCCTTTTCCATACTGGGTCTCGTTGGTAAAGCGGCCGATGGCGACCTTGCGCTTGATGGTTTTGTCCTGTGCCGGGACAGGTGCCGCCGTCAGGACGGCCAGCATCACGATCAGGATCGAACAAATAAACTTTTTCATCGCAGTAAAACTAAAGTCGGGCTTAGCCCTGCAAAAAAAGCGCCATTTCTTCACGCTTCTCGCTGGCAGACAGGAACAGTTTCCACTGCGCCCGGGTCCGGACGAGGTTGTGGCCGGGATACTTGATCTTGTAATACGTGTCTCCGTTGATGTGGTCGGTCAGGAAACGGACGGCCTGCATGTAGGGGAAAAGCATCGCCGCAAAAGGCAGGTTCTCCCGCTCGGGCGGTGTGAGGAACGCTCCTGCAGTGGAAAGATAGCCTTTGGCGAACGCCCTGAAAATCTCCATGTTGAAGTTCACCTTGTCGAGATCGGGATCGTCTTCCGCACCGGTGTTGGCCGCCGTGCGCAGGAAATCGCCGAAATCCGAGAAGACGAACGAAGGCATGACCGTGTCGAGGTCGATGACGCACAGGATCTGTCCGTCACGGTCGAAAAGCATGTTGTTGACCTTCGTGTCGCAATGGCAGATACGCTTGGGCAGCACGCCTTCGCGGTGCATGCGCTCCGCCTTGCACATCTCCGCCTCGCAGGCGAACATCTGGTCGACGAGGGCGCGCACTTCGGGATCCGCCATGCGGCCGGCGGCATCTGCGGCGACTGCGTCGCGCAGCTGCCGCGCCCGGAGTTCCATGTTGTGGAAATCGGGGATGGTCTCGCCCAACTGGTCCGGGATATCGGCCAGCATGGCCTCGAAACGGCCGAAAGCCACGCCGGCATAGCCGGCATATTCCGGAGTGACCGCCTCATACGTAATCGCATCCCGGATGAACACCGAGACGCGCCACCACTCCTTGCCGTCGGTCCAGTAGCTCTTGCCTGTCGTCTTCTCCGGCAGGAAACGAAGCACCTTGCGGTCGATGTCGCGCTCGCCCGCCATCTCCAGCTTTCGCCGGATGTGGCGTGTCACACAGTCGATGTTGTGCTGCAGCAGGTCCACGTCCCGGAAGATCCCCTGATTGATGCGCTGCAAGACGAAATCGTCCGGGCCGTCGGTGACGACCCGGAACGTATCGTTGATCAAGCCATTGCCCAGCGGGCGGATGTCGGTCACGCGTCCTTCGAGGGCGAAGCGGCTGACAATCTGTTCAAGCTTTGCGTCCATCCTATTTCTCCCCCTCCGCCAGGGCATAGTGGAAACCTTTCACCCGGTTCCAGGCACCGCGCGTGAAGTCGGGCACCTCGACCGGCATCGAGCCGTTCTCCAGGGAAACGCGCGAAAGCGGGGCGACGCAGCACCACTCGGCCAGGTCGTACACGTCCATGTCGAGCGGCAGGCCGTGGCGCAGGCAGTACACCAGACGGTAGTCCATGATGAAGTCCATGCCGCCGTGGCCGCCGACCGATTTGGCCAGCGCCTCGAATTCGGGCGTCAGGATGACGTTGCGGTAACCGGCCTGCAGTTCGGCCGCCTCTTCACCGCTGTAAACTTTCTCGTCGCTGATGTGGCGGGCGTCCACCTTGTCAGCCGGTTTGTCGACACGCAGACAGTACTGGCCGACCGGATACTTGGAGGCATATCCGTCGGTACCCACCACCTGGTACATGCGGCTGTACGGACGCGGGGTCATGACGTCGTGCTCGATGAGGATGGTCTTGCCCTTGTCGGTACGGATGAGCGTGGAGGTCTCATCACCGTTCGCGAATTCGGTCACGGGCTTGCCTTCGTGGTTGGAAGCTATCTTGGCACCGTTGAACGACTTGGTGTCCATCGCCACGAGCGTGGTCATACGGTCGCCGCGGTGAATGTCGAGCACCTGGCAGACAGGACCGATACCGTGGGTCGGATAGACGTCGCCGCGGTGCTTTTGGTTGTAGTCAAGCCGCCAGTTGTTCCAATACTCGTCCCAATACGGATCGAGGTTGTGGCAATAGGCGCCTTCCACGTGGATCACTTCGCCGAAAAGGCCGCGCTGGGCCATCTCGAGGGTCGTCATCTCGAAGAAGTCGTAGATGCAGTTCTCGAGCATCATGCAGTGCTTGCGCGTCTTTTCCGACTGGTTGATCAGGCCCCATATCTCGTCCATGTCGAGGGCGGCGGGGACTTCGATGGCCACGTGCTTGCCACATTCCATCGCATACATGGCAATGGGATAGTGGTTGAGCCAGTCCGTGCAGATATAGACCAGGTCGACGTCGGCCTGTTCGCAGAGGCCGCGCCAGGATTCCTGCTGTCCGCTGTAGGTGCCGGCAGCCGCGGGTTTTCCCCGTTTCGCCAGGATGGCCTGGCTCGATTCGACGCGGTCGGGAAGCAGGTCGCAGAGGGCGACGATGGTGGCACCCGGGATCTGAGCGAGACGGTTCACGGCTTCGCTGCCACGCATGCCGAGGCCGACGACGCCGATGTGTACGGTCTCGATCGGTTCGGCCGTCAGTTCAAGTACGTCCTGCTGTCCGGCGGGACGGGCGGGAACCGGTGTCTTGATGATGTTCTCACAAGCTTGTTTGGAGCAACCGGCCGCGAGCAGGGCCGCCAGTGCGAAAAAGAGAAATATGCGTTTCATTGCCAAACGATGTTTTACGCTTTAAAGTTACAAAAAAACTATTTCACGAACGACATGATCAGTGCGCCGAGTTCCGCGTTCTCCATGATACCGCCGAACTGGTCGCGTCCGGGGCCCCAGGCATAGAACGGTACAGCGATGCCGTTGTGCGAATCGTTGCCGAAAGCCACGCCGATGCGGCCTTCCGCGATATCACCGTCCTGCAGCGTCAGGGCGCCCGTCGCATGGTCGGCCGTCACGACGACCAGCGTATGGCCGTCGGCCGCCGCCCACTGGAGGACATCGCCCAGCGTCCGGTCGAAATCGAGGATTTCCTCCATCGCCATGTCAACCCGGTTCTCGTGCTGCCAGTCGTCGATGCTGGAGCCTTCGATCATCATCACGAAGCCCTTGTCGCCGCTCTGGGCAGAAAGCTCGGACAAGCCTTTGGCCACCATGTGGCGGAAGAGGTCGCCCCGTTCCAGGGCCGGCGGAAGGTTGTCGTCGGCAAGCAGCGCCAGGACCGGCAGCCCGGCCGCCATCAGCTCCACTTCGTCGTGGGCGACGGCATAGCCCTTGCGGGCCATTTCGTCTTCGATGTCACGGCCGTCCTTGCGGTTCTTGCGGAAATAGTCCCGCCCGCCGCCGGCGATGTAGTCCATGCCGCAGTCAGCATAGCCTGCGATGACTTCGTCGTACTTGTACCGGTCGTCGCAGTGGCAGCAGAAGTCACAAGGGGTGGCGTCCGCCATGTGGCAGGTCACCACGACTCCCGTCTTCTTGCCGCATTCCCGGGCCTTGTCCAGCATCGAATACAGCGGCTTCCCTTCCGGATCCATGCCCACGTGGCTGTTGGCGGTCTTCTGACCGACGGCCAGGGCCGTTCCACCCGCTGCGGAATCCGTAATCAGGTCGTCCAGGCTGTAGGTCCGGGACAGGCCCACGACCGGCATGTTGTCAAGGTTCAGCTTGCCGTGGTTCAGCACCCAGGCGCAGCTCACCTGCTCCAGGCCCATGCCGTCGCCGATCAGGAAAATGACGTTGCGGACTTCATTGGAGACAGGCGGTTCCTGCACTTTCACTGTATCATAGGGGTACGGCGTCACATAATAGCTGAGCGGACTCCCCTCGTCCTTGCGGCAGGCGCAGAGGGACGAGAGGAGAGCCAGCGTCAGAAGAGCATGTTTCAAGCTCTGCATGATCCTTTAGTCTTTGTCGAGAGCCAGGTGGATCGAGGTGGCGCCTTCGCTGTTCTTGAAGGCCACGGCGTCATCCCAGTCAGAGTTGTAGAACTTGGTGAAGAAGGCCACGGCGGCCGTCTTGACGCCGAACGTCTTGCGGCTGATGCCGAGTTCGAAGAAGAACTTGCCGTCATCGGTCACACCGCGCGTACCCATCACCTCTTTCACGGCATCGGTCCATTCGAGGTCATCTTCAAGGCCGATGTACCAGTCGTCCCAAGGCTCTTCACCGCAGCAGTTGCCTTCGTAGTACCACTCGCAGCCGAGGCTCTTGGTGGAGTAACCGGTCTGGCTGTTGTCGTCGGCGTCGAGACGGAGGTTCCAGATGGCTTCGTCGATGTTGAACATATCCTGTTCTTCGAGGACGAACATGAAATAGATGTAGTTGGCGTCGTAATCGAACTTGCCGTAGCTCACGCCGTCATTGCCGTAGAGCATGAAGTCGGGATAGGTCACGGCATCCCAGTCGGAGATGGTGCCGTCGTCGAGCTTGACGACAGAGGCCTTGGCGACGAGGATCTTGGTCGAGACGGTCTGGGCTTCGCCGTTGTAGTTGCCGCTCATCGACACCCAGTAGCTGCCCGGCTTGCGGAAGGTATAGGTGAAGACTTCGCCGCTGCCTTCGGTTTCGCCTACGATGTTCCATTTGACATCGGTAGCGTCGGCCGAAGTGAAGGTATAGGTCAGGCCCGCGCAATCATAGGTAAACGAAATGTCCGGAATGGGTTCCAGGTCAAGGTCGCCGAGATGGACGCATGCCGTCAGGGTGCAGACCGCCAGGACAAGGGCCGTAAAGAATATTCTGATCGTTTTCATGACAGTGACTTATTTATAAGCTTCATTCTGGGTACATGCAGGGTTGTTGAGGATTTCCTGCTGGGGAATCGGGCAGAGGAGACGGCCGTAGTTCCACTTGGTCGAGACACCCGGCGCGTCGAGACCCGGGGCGAGGCCCGTGCTCTGGCCGTTGACATAGTTGGTGTGGAAACCCCAGTAGTTGCGGATCACGTCTTTCTTGTTGCGGAGCAGGTCGTAGATGCGGAAGCCTTCGAAGGAGAGTTCGACGCGCTTCTGCGTGAGGACCAGGTCGACCAGGTTCGTCTTGATGCTGGCGCTGGTCAGGTGGTAGTCGCTCGGCGAGAAGCCCTTCTCGGCAGCTGCGTCGTAGTCCATGCGGTGGTCGATAATCTCGTTCAGGTCGGCCAGCGCGGCAGCCTCATTGCCCATGCGGGCGTAAGCCTCGGCACGGTTGAGATAGACCTCGGCGAGACGGATGAGCGGATGCGAGCAGAGCGTCGCGATGCCATCCTGCCAGGTGTGCTTGGAGCAGGGATAGAGGATCAGGCCGTTCTTCAGGTAAGGCGCGCATACAAAGCTGAAACGGCAGTCCACGTCGATGTACTGGTCATTCTCGTAGTTCATGTCCTCGAGGAGGGGCTTGCTGTAGCCTTCCTCACCCCAGCAACCGGAGGCACCGTTGTAGATCATCGAAGCGACAGCCGCACTTCCCTGGTCGTCAGTGGGGATCATCTTCATGCACCAGATGGTTTCGTCGCGGTTGTAGGTCTCGGTGAAGTAGCTCGGGAACTTCTTGGCGGATTCGAGCTCATAGTTGCCGCTGTTGATCACCTTGGTCGCATACTCGGCAGCCTTCTGCCAGTCCTGGGTGAAGATGTAGATGCGGGAGAGCATGGCCTGGGCGGCACCCAGCGAAGCGAAGCCCTTGTTGGACTCCCGATCCGGGAATTCACCGGCCGTGAAGTCCTGCTCAGCCTTGAGCAGCAGGTTGATGATCTCTTCGTAGCTCTCGGCGACCGTTGCGCGGTCCTTGAGTTCCGAGTCGGAGCTGTCCATGCGGAGGATGATGCCCAGGTCGGACGAAGCCGTTGCGGGATCATACTGCTTGGCGTAGTTCTTCAGGAGGGCGTGCATGCAGAAGGCCTTGAAGAATTCGGCCTCGCCGCGAAGATAGATGTCGTTTTCCGTCAGTTCCTCTTTCTGCGCGATGGTCGCGAGGGCCACGTTGCAGGAGTAGATGAGCTTGTAGTTCAGGGCCCAGAAGCTGCGGAAGTTGCCGAGCACGGAAGAGCGCTCGTCGTAGCGGAAGATCATGTTCAGGTCATCGGAGGTTTCATGTCCGTAGACCACGTCGTCGGAGGCGAAGTCGGCCAGCTGGTAATACTGGCGGCCCCACCAGTAGTTGCTTTCATCGGTATCGTCCTTCATGGTGGCGTAGCAGCCGTTGAGGATGTCTTCCAGGCCCGAAGGAGATGCGGTCATCTGCTCGCCGGTCAGGGAGTCAGCGGGAGAGATGTCAAGGTTGCAGGCCGTGAACAGGCAGCTGGATACTGCCAGGGCGAGCAGGATGGAAAATATCTTTTTCATGGAATTCCGGATTTAGAAAGTGAAGTTAACCTGGAAAACGTACTGGCGCTTGTTCGGGTAGCGGTCGTCGATGCCTTCGATGGTACCGATGAGGCCCGAACCCGTCATGTCCACTTCAGGGTCACCGCCCCAGACCGTCGTGAAGGTAGCCACGTTGTCGCAGGAGAGCGAGAACGTCAGGCCGCACTTCTTCATGATCGACTTGGGAAGGGTGTAGGACAGGGTGATGTTGCGGATCTTGAAATAGTTGCCGGGCACCAGATAACCGGTGTGGTAGAGGGTGGCCGGCGCGTAGGAAGGCGAGCCGATGGTGGCGATGTCACCAGGACGGCGCCAGATCTTGTCTTCGTTGGAAGGCAGCAGGGAGTTCTCGACCCAGATGGCCAGTTCGCTGGCACGGCTGCGGCCGTAGAGCTGGTTGCCCCAGACGAAGTTGCTGGTAGCCGACAGCTTGAAGTTCTTCCAGTTCAAGGCCGTCGACAGACCGCCCTGCCAGGGGATGATCGGCGAACCTGCCTCGATGTAACGGGCGGAAGAGTAGTCGAAGGTCTTCTGGCCGTTCTCGTCGATGTAGGTGTTGCGGCCCGTCTGCGGGTCGACACCGGCATATTCGCGGAGGTACCAGGTGGCCAGCTGACCGCCGTCGTGGTAAACCTGCGAGACACCGGAGTAATTCGACTTGGTGACGGTCACGCCCTCGCCGAAGCCGGTCAGCCAGTTCTTGTTGTAGGCGATTTCAAAGTCCACGTCCCAACGCCAGTCGCGGGTCTTGACCGGGGTCACGTTGACAGCGGCCTCGAAACCGGTATTGATCACGGAACCCAGGTTCTGCCACTGCTGCGAGAAGCCGCCGGACGGCGGGAGGTCGCGGTACACGAGCAGGTCGTTAGTCTTGTTGCGGTACCAGTTCAGGTCGAGGGACAGCCAGTCGCGGAGGCCGATCTCGGCACCGATGTTGAACTGGGTGGTCTGCTCCCATTTCAGATTGGCATTGGCCATCTGCGTTGCCGTAGCAGCGGAGTGGTTGTCATACTGCGTGCTGTAGGAGAAGGCCTCGAGATATTTGCTGGCGCCGATGTCCTTCATACCCGTCTTGCCCCAGCTGACCTTCAGCTTGAGGTTGGTGAAGAGGGAGTTGTCGAAGAAATCCTCGTTGCTGATCACCCATGCACCCGAAACGCTCGGGAACATGGCGGTGCGGTTCTGCTTGTTGAAGGTCGAGGACTGGTCGATACGGAACGAAGCGTTGACGAAATATTTGGAAGCGTAGTTGTAGCTGGCCTGGGAGATGAAAGACTGCATGCCGGAGATCGAATACGAACCGGCGACGTCCTTGCTGTCGGAAGCCACGCTCAACACGTAAAGGCCGTACGGGAGGCCCTTGCCTTCACCCTGTACATACTGGTAGCGGGAGCGCTGTGCCTCGTAGCCGACGAGTGCGTCGAACGAGTGCTTGCCCCAGTCCTTGTTGACCTTGAACATGTTGGTGGTGATGCCACCATAGTCGAGCGACTGTTCGCCTTCCACTTGGTCACCAGGCTGCATGTATTCCACATCGGCGGTACGGTGGTAATCGAAGGTGGCGGCACCGGCGCTGACACGGTTCTGCGATACGAAGGAGAGCCAGGGGGTGATCTGCGCGTTGATCACGAAGTCATAGTCCACGCCGAAGCTCTTTGAGGTGCGGGAGTCTTTTTCGCGGTCGGAATAACCGATCAACGGGTTCTTGTCGTAGCGGGAGTAGAGGTCGGTACGGCCGGTGAACGGACGGAGGTTGCCCTCTTCGTCATACGGACTGTCCCATGCGACACCCTGGAGCACGTAGTAGACCAGCAGGTCGTCCGGCTGGTCCTGCGTGTCGGCCCAGACGTTGAGGTTGTGGGTCATCGTCAGCCATTTCGTCAGGAACATCGTGTTGTTGGAACGGATGTTAATCTTCTTGTAGCCCGTATATTTCAGGGTACCCTGCTCGTCGTAGTACGAAATACTGTTGTAGAAGGAGTTCTTCTCAGTCCTGCCTGCCACGGAGAAATAGTGGCTGTGGAGCAGTGCATTCCGGTAGACCAGTCCGCGCCAGTCCGTATCGGTGTCCATCACCGACTTGGGCGCGACCGACTGCATGGCGACGTCGTCCACCAGGCCGGTCTCGGGATCGCGGTAGTACTCGCGATAATATTGGTACAGCTGGCGGGAGTTCATCAGGCGCTGGCGGCTGAAATCGGGCTGGACCAGACCGACCGTCGATTTCCAGTTGAACTGCAGCTGGTCGCTTTTCGCTTTCTTGGTGGTCACGACGATGACACCGCCGTTGGCCTGGGCACCGTACATACCGGTGGAACCGGCGTCCTTCAGGACGGTGACCGACTCGACGTCGTTCGGGTCATACGAACCGCCGATGATACCATCGACCACGTAGAGCGGCTCCTGCGGCGCGTTCAGGGATGATGTACCGCGGATGCGGACGGAAGCGGAGGAACCCGGCAGACCGCTGCTGTTGATCACGGAGACACCGGCCACTTTGCCCTGGAGCATGTGGGAAAGGTCGCTGGTCACCACGTCGTTGAGCTTTTCGGCACCGACGACGGAGACGGCGGACGTGATTTCAGAGCGGGTTTTTGCGGAATAACCCACGACGACCAGCTCGTCAAGGAGCTGCTGGTCGACTTCGAGGTTAACGTTGATGACCGCACGGTTCTGAACCGGGATTTCCACGGTTTTGAAACCGATTGTCGTGAAGATCAGAACGGCGTTTCCGTTGGCAACGTTGATGGTGTAGGAACCATCCTCGTTGGTGACCGTGCCGTTCATCGTGCCTTTTTCAACGACGCTGGTTCCGATCATGGGACCTTCCTCCTTGGAGGTGACGGTACCCTTGACCGTAATCTGCGCGTTCAGCTGCATCGCTGTCAGCAGCAAGGCGAAGAGAAGGATCAATCGTCTCATCATAAATTAATCTTTAGGTGATATTTATTGTTTGATTGCTTCCAAAAGCAGTGCATGTTCGAAAGGGATGTCCAGGACCGTCTTGTCCGAGGCCTTGACGATGCCATGGTCCACATGGTTGTAATAGTCCACGATCCGGTAGTCGCAGCCCGGCTCCAGGCCGCGGAGTTCAACTTTTTCCACTTTCGGCCCGCGGGTATAGAAGGCATAGTTCATCACGCCGTCCTTGCGGATTACGTAGGTCTCGGGAAAATCGTAGCCCACATCATACAGGCCCGGGACGAATTCTCCCTCGGAGAGCCGTTTCTCGGCATAGATGGCCAGGGCGTTCTTCAGCAGGGCCTCTTTCTCGGGCGTCAGCAGATAGGAGTGTTTCACATACGGGTTGTCCTTCGGCCAGGTGAACTTGGTGCCGGGTACGGCGCCGATGCCCAGCTGGGTCGGGAAGTCGTTCTCGTTGTCCGACAGCTCGATGTGGTCGCCATAATAGGCGGTATGGGGTGCCAGTGCGCGGAGCACGTAGCCTTTCGTGCGGATCTGCCAGCTGCTGCCGGGATCCGAAGAGACCGTCTTGTTGACATACGGGAGATGATACACGGAGAAGCAGTCGCCGCACGGGCAGAACTGCAGCACGGCATGCGGCTTGACGCCACGGGCCGTCTCGTAGATCATCTTGAAGAAGGCCGGCAGTTCGCGAACGTCCTTCTCCGGATCGTCGGGATGATGCGCGGGATTGTAGTCCGGCGCGACAGCGTTCATGTGCTGGCCGTCGAGCTTGAGGCCGTCGAAGCCCCAGTCGCCCAGGAACTTCTCCACGAGGGCCTTCTGTTCCCGGACCACGTCGGCGTCGACCGGCGACAGATACCAGCTGTCCCACCAGGTGATGTCCTGAGGTTTGCCGTCCTTGTCCAGGATGACGGACTGCGGATATTTCTTGAGGAAGGAGGAACCCGGATCGGCCGCCAGCGGCGCCCACCACAGCTCGGCCTTGAGACCGTTCTTGTGGAATTGTTCCACCATGTATTTCATATCCGCGTCGCCGTGCGGGAAGCGCTCCGGCGTCAGGTCCCAGTCGCCTTCGGCGATCTGGTAGCCATCGTCAAGCGTGGCCCACTGGAAACCCAGTTCCCTGACTTTCGGCAGCGTACCCAGAATCTCGTCGATCGTGAACCGGCGCTCGTAACCCCAGGCGCACCAGGCCGGATCGAAGGCAGCCGGCTCGCTCTCGGGCATCACGACGCCCTGGACGGCCAGCAGCGCCGAATAGTTGCGCAGCGGCAGGAAACAGTCGCCGTTGAATACGGAGATGAAGGCGGGGCAGGTCTCGAGCGACGCGCCGGGCTGCAGCGCCTTCGGCGTGTCGTAAGCCTTGACGATGCCCACCGAAGCCACGCCGTCCTGCATGCGGACGGGCAGGCTCACCAGCTCGGGATGCGGTTCGAGGTGACCGACCATCACGCCGGCGTCTTTCCGCCAGAGGCAAACGGACGGGATGCCGCCGCCATAGTCCGAGTTGTTCATGCCCATGTAGTTCTGCTGGTAGAAACCGTTTTCGACCGGCAGGATCCAGTCGGCGCGGTCTTCCGTGGACTGGCCCTGGAACGACCAGAAAGCGGGCTTGTCACCCGCAGCGTTCACCTGCAGGTCGCAAGTCGACCAGCCGTCCACCGGCACGACCGCGTCGGAACCGTTGGTAAAGGTCGTGCGGACCACCAGCGTCGAGGGGAAGTCGTCGTAGGCTGTAATGCGGGTCTCCCGCTTGATTCCGGAGGGGGACTCACTTTTCAGGATCATGCTGAACCCCTCCCCGAACGCGTCCTTGACCGTCTTGCCGGCAAGATGCGGGGCGTCGAAGGCGACCTTCTCGCCTGCCACAGTGAGCGTGGCGAGTTCGGATACTGCATTCAGCAGCGGAGTCGTCTCGCCGGGCGCGGTGATGTGCAACTGGTCCTCCTTGTCGAGGGACAGCGCGATATCGCCATTGTCCAGGGACACGTGGCAGCCGGCCGTCAGGAACAGGGCGGTCAGCAGCAGATAGATCAGGCGGTAGCGGGTATTCATAAGTCGAGGGTTTGACCAAAATGTTTTTGTGCGGCTTCCTGCACGGCAGCCTTCGAGCTGAAGGCGCCCGTGCCGCCGGCGGCGGTGGTATTGACCGCACCGGTCAGGTTGCCGATGCGCTGGCATTCTTCCAGCGGCTTGCCCATGACATAGGCCGCCACGAAGCCGGCATCGAAACTGTCGCCTGCGCCGATGGCATCGACCACCGACTTGTTGAGCATCGCAGGAAGGGCATGCTGTCCTTCAGGGGTGACCAACAGTGAGCCGCGTGTTCCCATCTTGACGACCGTCACGCCGGCGTAGGGCCGGATGGCCGCGACGGCGTCTTCGACGCTGCTCTTGCGGGTAATGGCCATCAGTTCCTGCTCATTGGGCATGAACACGTCGACCAGCGGGAGGATGCGCGCATAGTCGAACTCCCAGGTCTCGGCAGGGTCGAACTGGACGTCCATCGAAAGCGTGGCGCCGCAGTCCTTGACCATGCGTACGATATCAAGGAGGTCACGGTGCAGGTTCTCCTGCAGGAACACAGACGAGACATGCACGTGTTTCGCTTCCCGGATGATTTCGGGCCGGATATCCATCAGGCCCATCAGGCTCATCGCTCCGGGATAGGTGACGTTGGCCCTGTCGTTGTCGTAGTTGAGGATGGCGGTCAGACCCGTCGCCGCATGGTCCACCTCGATCAGGTTGGACGTGTCGACATGGCGCTGCGCCAGCGTCGACTTCACCACGTCGCCGAAGCTGTCCTTGCCGATCATGCCGATGAAGGAGACCCGGGCGCCGAGCGTCGCGGCGTTGGCGGCGAAGATGGCGGTGGAACTGCCGAGCGTCAGGGTCATGTCCTTCGCGAAAATCTCTTTGCCGATTTCAGGGAAACCGGCGATCCGATTGAGCAGAAGGTCGACGTTCAGCTCGCCAATGGCCAGGATATCATACTTTTTCATTACAGTAAGGCATTAAGGCCCACCAGATTGAAGGCCACATAATATTTGTCGATGGCCCGCTCGATGTTCGAGAGCACGATGCCTTCCGCATCGATGCCGTTCAGGGCCAGGTTGTCATAAAGCATGCGGCGGGCAGCCACGGCTTCGGGCTTCTGCCAGATGTAGCGCGCACCGGTCTGGATGAGCCAGCGCTGGCGGTCGGGCGTGATGGATTCGAAATCATCAGGCGACTCGTTGCCGTGCACCCATTTCTTCCAGCGGCCCGATTCGATGACCAGCCGCTTGAGGATCTCGGTCATGTGGGAGTGCATCGGCACGCGGCCTAATGCATACAGATTGTTTTCAACGGATTCGAGTTCTTCCAGCGCATTGTATTCCGACACGGTGAACTCGGGGCCCACATTGGCAGCGCCCATGCCCGTGACAGGATATTCTTCCGGATTCTCCACGTCGTCGGTATAATGTCCCTTGATGAAGCTGCCGTAGCGGGCCACCGTGGAGGTCAGCTGGCGGGCAACGTCAGGATCGAAGAAGGTCGTGTGCAGGTCGGTTCCCACCTTCCCCACCACGAAGCACGGCCATGCGTCGGAGCAACCGTTCTTCGCCAGCCCTTCCTTGAGCAGGCCGAGGAACTTGTTGAACACCGACATGTCGGCCAAGCCGCCGTGTACCTCTTCGGTACCGACTTCGTAGGCGATGGGGGCCATGCCCCGCGCCTTGCGGAAATTCTCGATATGGGTGATCAGTTCGATGGTACGGGCGGCGACCACTTCGATGTCGATGATCTTTCCTTTGGGCAGGAAACGGTCCACCGTCGGATCGACGTGGATCAGTTCGTAACCGGCCAGCAGGGCCGCCTCATAGGAACGCTTGACGCCATCCATCGCTTTTTCGTACGGCCACATCTCCAGAGTCTGGATATCCTTCAGCCAGGGACCGCCATGGTCGATGCAGGCCAGGAACGGGCCTGTGTAATGGTTGCGCACGGCTTCCGTTTTCATCACGCGGACGAAATCCTCCTGCGTCATGCCGGTATAGCCGCCGTCGCAGTCCACCTGGTTGAGGGTGGCGGCGAACAAGATCGGCGCGTTGTTGCGCCGGGCGGCACGGAAGGCCGCCTTGATGACTGCTGGAGAGTTCGGGCACACTGCGAGCAGTGTCATCGGTTTATGCCCCGTTGCAACCAATTCCCCGATACGGTCCAGCAGTCTTCTCAATTTGGGAGTTTCATCTATGTTCGTTATTGTACTCATTGTCTTTCCTTTTATTTTTCATATTCATAAATCTTCACGCCGCTGACCACCCGGGAGATCGTTCCGCGGACCGACGGCGTGTCGGGGTTGAGCCCCTTGGAGAGCGAGAAGTAATAGCCCAGCAGTTGTCCCACCAGCACATAAGGCACATAGCGGTACTCGCCGGCGGCCAGTTCTTCCGTGAACGGCGCATCGATCTCGTAGTCGATGGCGTCAGTGATGCCCGAAGGCTTGAGGGAGACGATGATCTGGGCGGCCGGACGGTTCTCCTGGCTGACCTGTCCGATCAGGTCGTATTCGTAGCGGCGGGTGTACGGGTCGTCGTTCAGCAGATAGACAACCAGCGTCCGTTCGTTGATTACTGCCTTGGGACCGTGGCGCAGGCCCATGAACGAATCGAACGAGCACATGATCTGTCCGTCGGTGAGTTCCTGCAGCTTGAGGTGGCACTCGCAGGAGATGCCTTTCAGGGGACCGGAACCCAGGAATACCGCACGGCAGATAATCTTTTCCGTCATGCGCTGGAATGTCGCCGTCACGTCGTCTTCCAGGAAGCGGGCGGCAAAGGCGGCAGCCGCTTCCAGGCGCGCTTCCTCGGCCGGAAGCGTAGCGACGTTCTTGCAAAGCAGGCAGGCGATCAGCATGGAGGAGAAACTGCTGGTCATGGCCAGGCTGCGGTCGTTCGTGCCGTCGGGCAGCACGATGGCCAGGTCTTTTTCCGGATCGGCCTCCCGGGCCAGGCAGCCCTCGGGGTTGCAGGTGATGACCAGATGATGGGCATCCTTGCAGAACTTGCGGGCGATCTGGTAGGCCGCGACGCTCTCCGGGCTGTTGCCCGAACGGGCGAAGGAGATGAAGAGCCGGTCGTCCGGATTCAGGAATGAGTCGGGCGCCGAGACGATGTCCGTCGTGGCGACCGACCGTGCGCAACTGTAACCGTCGCTCATGAAAAGGCAGGCGGCCGTATCGGCCACAAAGGCCGAAGTTCCAGCGCCCGTGAGGACGATGCGTGTTTCTTTGTTGATGCCATTGACGGCAAAGAACCGTTCGATGTCAGCTTTCCGGTTACTGATCACCCGGTAGGTCTCCCGCCACATCTGCGGCTGGTGAGCAATTTCCCGAATGGTATGGCAGTCAAATGTAATCATATATTTAAGGTGTTGTGTTTCGCTTCGAAATGGCCCTGGCCATCCTCGATGCAAAACTAACAAAATATTTATCTTTCGACAAATTTTTTACACTCTTTTGTTATTTTTTGTAAATTTGCCATCGAAACAAAGGATTCTTCCGAAAGTTTTGGTTATTTTTTGAAAATTTTGAAACTAGAGTTTTTGAATTAAAAGAAAAAGTTCCTATCTTGCAGTCTGATTTAAGATAATGAAGCGATTCTTTCAAAAAGAAACCACAACTTTCGGAACTTTATACCTTTATATATTATGAAAAGAAAATATTCCATCGAAGAACGGAGAAGCAAGATCCTGAACATGCTCCACACGGAGGGACGCGTATTCGTAGGGCAGCTCGTCGACGCGTTCGGCGTCTCGGAGGTATCCATCCGGAAAGACCTCGCGGTCCTGGAGGAGCGGAAACTGCTGGTCCGCGTGAAGGGCGGCGCCATCGCCCTCCACCAGCCGGGCGACCTCGATGACATGTCGATCAGCAGCAAGCAGCAGCTGCACACCCGGGAGAAACAGTTGATCGGCAAATACGCCGCCTCCATGATCGGCGACGGCGAGCGGATCATCATCGACTCCGGCACCACGACGATGGAAATCGCCAAGAACCTGGATGCCTTCAAGGACCTGACCATCATCACCAACGCCCTGGACATCGCCATCACGCTCAACAACTACGGCCGTTTCACCGTCATCGTGCTGGGCGGAACCATGCGTTCGGTCTCCCACTCGACGGTCGGCATGATCTCGGAATACGCCTTGAAGAACATTTTCTGCGACAAGCTCTTCCTGGGCGTCGACAGTATCAGCATCAAGGACGGGCTCTCCACGCCGAGCCTGGAGGAAGCGAGCCTCAACCAGGCCATGATCGGCGCCGCCAAGGAAGTGGTCGCTGTCTTCGACTCCAGCAAGTTCGGCCGCCGCACCTTCGCGCACATCGCCTCCCTCGACAAGATCACCTCGATCGTCACGGACAGCCACATCTCCCCCGAACTCAAGGAATACATCGAGAAATCACACATCACCTTACATATCGTAGACATTGATCAATAATCTCCTGGACCATGACCGAGAAAAAACACAACTGGCTGCTCTATGCCCTGATTACGATGATAACCTGGGGCATCTGGGGTGCATTCTCCGACCAGACCACCCTGCCCAAGAACCTGGTCTATGTCGTATGGGCCCTGAGCATGGTTCCCTGCGCCATTGCCGCGCTCTTCAACATCAAATTCAAGCTCGACACGCGCACCAGGCCCGCACTCCTGAGCATGGCCGTGGGCCTGCTGGGCGCCGGCGGACAGTTGGTGCTGTTCCTGGCCCTGGACTATGCGCCGGCCTATCTGGTGATGCCGATGATTTCGGTGGCGCCCATCGTGACCGTGCTGTTGTCGACCATCTTCCTGAAGGAGCGTGTCAGCAGGCTCGGTATCCTGGGCATCGTTCTGGCTTTCGTGGCACTTGTGTGCTTCGCGCTGCCTGACAACACGGACGGCGGCGCAGCCAAGAGCTGGATCTGGATCGTCTACGCCTCAGTGGTGTTCATCTGCTGGGGTATCCAGGCCTTCGTCATGAAGCTGGCCAACAATTCCACTCCGGACGCCGAGAGCGTGTTCGTGTATATGACCATCGCGGCTGTGCTGCTGATTCCCGTAGCCCTGCTCATGGGCGACGGCTCCTGCATCACTTCGCAGGGTTGGGGAGAACTGACCAAGGTATTCTTCGTCCAGATCCTCAACTCCATCGGCGCCTTCACCCTGGTGTATGCCAACCGTTACGGCAAGGCCATGATCGTGGCGCCGCTGGCCGATGCCTGCGCCCCGGTCATCATGTGTGTCATCTCCCTCATCCTGTACGCAGCCGTTCCCACGGTCCCGCAGGTCATCGGCATCGTGGCCGCCATCAGCTGCGTGCTGATCTTCAGCCGGGAATAAGTCCATGCGACAGCTTGCCCTCTTCTGTCTTGCACTGCTGGTCGCAGCCTCATGCACTTGTTGCGTCGATACGCGCATTCCCAAGACCATCGCACCGGCCGAGAACACAGACAAGCCATCCGGCAAGCAGCCGGGCAGCCACAAGAACAACGTGCCTGTCATGGGCGCCTGCCAGGTGATCGGCACAAAGGTCGAAGAGTTGTCCGGCCTGTGCATGAACCAGGATACGACGGGTTTCTGGGCCGTCGGTGACGAAGGAGACCTGTGCCAGGTCAGCTTCTCAGGCACTGTCACCCGCGTCCTGCGCACCCATCTGGACCTGGAGGGCATCACCATCGATCCGGAAACGGGCGACCTGTACGTCGCCGTCGAGGGCGACCAGATGGTCTGCCGCATCGCGGCGCCCGCGTACAACGCCATCGACACGCTCTTCTTTGTGCAGGAGGCCGTGGAGGAGGATTTCGACAACAACGGGCTGGAGGGCATCGCCTGGTACAAGGACGGGCAGCTGTTCGTGGGCAGCCAGGAAGACGCCCTGCTCTGGATCTACAAGACCGACGGCACGATGGTCCGGCGCGTCAAGCTGACCGGCGAGACTTCCCAGATCGAGGAAGTTGCGGGCCTCTTTTACGATGCAAAGAAAGACTGGCTGTGGGTCACCGACTCAGATGCCGGGAAACTCTTCGTTTTTTCGGCGGGAGAATTCGACCTGCTGGCGTCGTACGACGTCTCGTTCATTGACAACGCCGAATGCATCTGCGTCGACCGCGCCCACAATTGCGTATGGGTAGGCAGCGACGAAGATTCGCCCAGACTGTACAAAATCAGCTTTTCGTTCTGAGTCCGGCAGCTTGTATCTTACAGTACGGATCGGGGAAGTCCGCTAACGGAGTTTTTTACTATCTTTGCAGGATAAAAGATCAATCCGATGAAAAAGACTATCCTTCTCCTGCTGTCCATTATATATATTATACCGGCTTTTGCCGACGAACGGGATCGCGCCATCATTGCCTCGACGGTAGATGACCGGTTACAGCTCGAAGTCCTTTCCCGCGTGGGATATGGTTTCCATATCGTAAAAACGCCGGATTACAAGCCTTCGGTCAGCGGCGAATTCTTTTTCAACGTGATGCAGCTGGACGTATTTCCGCACCCGAACCTGGGCCTTTCGCTCGGCGTGGACTGCGCATTCAACCGTTTCACTTCCAAGACTACCGAATTCTATCTGGATGCTGACCACAAGATCCAGGCCCTGGATTTCAGTCAATACTCAGTGCCCGTAGGATCGAAGCACAATGGCGGCTTCAAGTATTTCAGTTTCCACGCGCCACTGATGGTGCGGGGCATTGTGGGCGACTTGAAGATATCGGCCGGCGGCGAACTCGGCGTGAACCTGCCCGGCACGGCCTATTATTCCCATAAGGTCGACAACCGGACGAACAGCGTATCTGAAAACAAGGCCAGGCTCAACACTTGCTCCTTCGCCATCGTGGCCGGCATTACCTACTGCGACTTGGGCTTCTTTGCCAAGTTCTATCCGAGAGCCACCTCTGTACTACCTTCCGGCAGCGTCTCGATGAGCTACTGGACGATCGGCTTCCTCTACGGCATGTAATAACGGCGTTGCCGACACATTATACCGACGTTTCATGCCGGCAGACAATTTTGGGGTAGGTCGAACGAAAGGGTTGACACCTACATCGGCCTATGCCCTATGGAGTCTATTTGCGGGATAGCTCCCGGCCATAATTTTCGACCTACCCCAAAACATGGCCGGACCTACCCCAGTATAGCACCTGCCCATCCACTGTTTTTGCGGATTCCCCTGCGCCGAAAAAATTTTTTAAAAAAAGTTGCAAAATATTTGGTTTATAAAATAAACTACTTTATATTTGCACCGTGATTCAAAACTGAACCGGTGCGCAACGGGGCGGAAGCGAATCCGAATGGCCATTCATTTTTGGCTCCCTGCGCAGGGGAGTGATTGTAAAACATGAAAAACCTGACAAAAATGGAAAACAACTTCTCAGCAGAAAACAGCCTCCGCCTGATTACGGAGACCATTGAACGCAGCCGCCGCACGATGGCGAAGAATTCGGGCAAACCGATGATCCTCTGGGGCGTCCTCGTGGCCGTCACTTCCGTCATCATCTACTTCCTCTGGTCGAAGACCGGCAATCCTATCTGGAACCTCCTCTGGTTCGCCATGTCCGCCGTCGGCGGCGTCGGCACCTATATAATCGGGCGTAACCGCGAAAAGACGCCCGCCACAGAAATCAGCCGTATCCTCGGCAAAATCTGGATGTGGTTCGGCTTCTTCGCCACCGGTTTCTATGTCATCCTCTGGATTGTCGCTGCCATTCGCTACGCGGCTGGCATGGACGGCATCCTCCGCGTCGACATGACCATGCTCATCCTCATGATGATGGGTCTCTGCGGCGCCATTTCCGGCTCCGTGATGAACCAGAAGGCCGTTTCCATCTCGTCGGTCCTGGCCACGGCCCTGTCCGTCATCTTCCTGCTGCTGATCCCCGACGGCTCGCCACTCCAGATTCTGACCTTCCTGATCCTGGGCGTGTTCGCGCTGATCATCCCCGGCCTGATCCTTCAAAACAAAGCAAAAGCCTGCTAAGCCATGCCCGAGAACGGTAAATTCTTCAAGCCGCTTGATCCCCTGCTCCATTCGGAGCTCCGCCTGGCGGTGATGTCCATCCTCCTCGACGCGGGTAGTGCAGACTTCGTCTACCTGAAAGCGGAAACGGGTGCGACATCGGGCAACCTGAGCGTACAGATCGACAAGTTGCAGCAGGCGGGCTATATCGAAGTGACAAAGGGATTCAAAGGCAAGATGCCGCAGACCATCTGCAGCATCACCGACAAAGGTCGCGATGCATTCGCATCCTACGTCGAGGCGCTCCGCAGCTACATTTCACCGGACAACCGATGAAAAATGTTGAAAAAAATTTGGGAGTGTAAAAAAAGTTCGTACCTTTGCATTCCCAACGCGGAGATTTTGAGCAAGTCGAATGAAAAGAAAGCTCGCTTTCTTTCCCGAGATGCAGCCAAAATCCTGCCGCCAGGCGGAAATAGCTCAGTTGGTAGAGCACGACCTTGCCAAGGTCGGGGTCGCGAGTTCGAGTCTCGTTTTCCGCTCAAAAACAAGAAAGCCAGCCCTTAGGTTGGCTTTTTTGCTTTTAGGAGAGCGAGGCTCGAAGGAGCGACCCGAAGCCCCCCCGAGGGGGCAGCCGCCGGAGGCGGCGGGGGGTAACGCAACGATCGCGAGTGATGCCCGCGCATCGCGCGGGCTCGAGTCTCGTTTTCCGCTCAAAAACAAGAAAGCCAGCCCTTAGGTTGGCTTTTTTGCTTTTA
>JAEEGH010003045.1_pt1 | contig 44617 bp, 38 predicted proteins | sample 9134181 | NCBI WGS metagenome assembly JAEEGH01 (sample SAMN16246544, study PRJNA631951) | gut metagenome | biome: gut microbiome; feature: rumen; material: DP-attached | host: Bos | place: Iran: Karaj | collected 2018-10
CTAAGCTGGCTGGTACAGAGCGCGGTATCACAGAACCCACTCCTACCTTCTCTGCTTGCTTCGGCCAGGCATTCCTCGAGCTGCACCCCACCAAGTATGCTGAGGAGCTCGTGAAGCGCATGGAGAAGAGCGGTGCTAAGGCTTATCTGGTGAACACTGGTTGGAACGGCACCGGCAAGCGTATCTCTATCAAGGATACCCGTGGTATCATCGACGCCATCCTCGGTGGCGACATCCTGAACGCTCCTACCAAGAAGATTCCTTACTTCGACTTCGAGGTTCCCACACAGCTCAACGGCGTAGCTTGGGGTATTCTCGATCCTCGCGACACCTATCAGAACCGCAACGAGTGGGAGGAGAAGGCTAAGGATCTGGCAGGCCGCTTCATCAAGAACTTCAAGAAGTACGAGGGTAATGAGGCCGGTAAGGCACTGGTCGCTGCAGGTCCGAAGCTCTAAGACCACGAATTTCACGAATTAAACTAATTCAAATACTGGTTAAGAGGATTGTGTTAGCACAGTCCTCTTTTTTATGGTTATATATATTAATAATCCGTTAATATAGCCAAATTATGACATATTTTCTTTAATTATAAGGTGAAAATGGCTTGTTTTTGCGGAATTGTGAGTAACTTTGCAGCCGAATTGTGAGTAAACTGTATATCAGACAAGAATGAACAAGCATATTTCTGCACTCTTCGCCTTGATCGTGGGGGCGCTGATGATGACGTCGTGCCTCAAGTCAAACGACTCAAGTGAGATTGTTTACAATAACGACACAGCCATCACAGCCTTCAGCCTGGCAGCCGTGAACCGCTATATCCATACCACTTCCAAGAGTGGTGCGGATTCTGTCTATAAGAGCGTCTACACCTATCCCGTCTCGTTTAGCATTGACCAATACAATCAGACGATCTACAACACAGACTCGCTCTATGCCGACTGTGACCTGAAGCACGTGCTGATCAGTGTGTCCACCAAGAACAGCGGCGTAGCCGTCATCAAGAGTCTGACGAGCGACTCGCTGAAGACCATCCTCTCGACAGACTCCCTTGACTTCACACAGCCCCGTGAGGTGCGCGTCTATTCGCAGGACGGCAAATCCTACCGTGCCTATAAGGTCACGATGAACAAGCATCAGGTGGCCACCGATCAGATCCTGTGGGAGAAGATGCCGGCAGACAGCTATCCCGTTGATACCGAGAAGGAGAAGTGGGAGCAGATCATAGAAGACAAAGGACTGGCCCAGTTCATCGGTGCCGGCACGAAGGAGGCATACGCCTACGATATGGACGGACAGCTGGTGGTGAGCAAGGACGAGGGTGCCACGTGGGAACCCGACACGCTCGACGACAGCACCACGCTCCTGCCGAGACAGAGCATCGCCTTCGTGTCCTATCCCTTCGAAGCCAACGAGGATACTGACTATCAGTTGCTCGCCGGCGTCATCGAAGGAGATGATCCTGTCAGCGTTGTCTGGCGCAAGGTGGCAGAATATGCTGAAGGCAGCCAACCCGGGAAATGGTGCTTCGTGCCCGTTGAGGTGTTCAACCTATACTCCCTCCCGGCTCCGGATAATAAAGACCTCAACCTCGTGTATTTCCACAAGAAGGTGCTGGCCATCAGCAGCGACTGGATCCGCGTCAGCATCGACGGCGGCATCACGTGGAAGGACTACGGCAAAATGCCGCTTCCTGACGATAACCTAACGGCGGTGGAAGCCTGCACAGACGCCGAGGGTGCCCTCTGGATCAAGGAACTGAATACGGACAACGTATGGCGAGGAATACTCGTGGAAGAGTGGAATGAGGAGTGAGAAGTGATGAGTGAAAGATTTAGGATGAAAGAGAATGTGATTTGGGGACGGAGGATTCTGCCACTACTGATCACTTTTCACTTATCACTTTTCACTGCTGCCGCACAGGACGAGCCGGAGTACAAGATGGAGGCAGGAGCAGGCATCGGACTGGTGGCCTACACGGGCGACTTCAACGGCAACCTGCTGAAAGGTATGCAGCCCTGGGGCACGCTGATAGGGAAATACCACCTGAGCCCGCGCTCGGCCATAGGCTTCAACCTGGGAATGGGAAAGATCAAAGGTTCCAGCAGCAAAGCGGACACCTGGTACCCGATAGAAGAACCGTATGAGTTCGACAACACGCTCACGGAAGGCATCTTCAGGTATGAGTACAACTTCTGGGCGTACGGGACAGGACAGGAATACCGGGGCGCACGGCGACTGGCGCCGTTTGTGACCATCGGTCTGGGACTGGTACACCACAGTGGAGAAAACAGCGGCATCACGATGAGCCTGCCCATCGGTGCCGGCGTCAAATATAAGATTGGGCAGCGACTGAACCTCATCGCAGAGTGGGTCTTCAGGCTTACACCCTGTGACGAGCTCGACGGGAGGAAAGACCTCTACGGCATCAAGAGCAGCGGACTCTTCAAGAACACCGACTGCTACAGCGTGCTGCAACTGGCACTCACCTACGACATCTGGATGAAGTGCAAAACGTGTCACAACGACAGAGACTAAAGGTGAAAAGGTAAAAAAGTGAAAAGGTAAAAAAAGAGATATATGGAATCAACATTGGATATGAACCGCATCCCAAAGCACATTGCCATCATTATGGACGGCAACGGCCGCTGGGCTATGGACCGTGGGTTGGACCGCACGTTCGGACACAAAGCCGGACTGGACAACCTGGAGACCATCACCACCCTGTGTTCTAACTTAGGCGTGAAGTACCTGACGGTCTACGCCTTCTCCATAGAGAACTTCAACAGGCCAGCCTATGAGGTGGAGGCCCTGATGGGACTGGTGCTCAGTTTCTTCAAGATGCAGTTGTTCCATGACAATCACGTGAGCTTCCACGTCGTGGGCGATATGAAGAGGCTTCCGCAGAGCGTACAAGACAAGCTGAACTCGATGATGGCTGAGACATCCGGCTACGACGGTATGGCTATGACCATCGCCATGCCTTATTCGTCGAAGCAGGAGCTGGTGAACACCACGAAGATCATCGCCGAGAAAGTGAAGAACGGCGAGATGGCCATTGACGACATCACGGAGGAGACCATTGAGAAGAACCTCTGGACGAACTGGATGCCCGATCCCGACTTGCTCATCCGTACCGGCGGTGAGGTGCGCATCTCCAACTACCTGCTCTGGCAGTGTGCCTATTCAGAGTTCTACTTCTGCGATTCCTATTGGCCCGACTTCAGCGAGGAGGAGCTCCATAAGGCCATCATCAGCTACCAGAACCGTCAGCGCCGTTTCGGCAAGACCGAGGCACAGATAGAGGCAGAAAGCGAGGCTGCGCCTCTAAATGATAAAGAATAAATGATAAATGATAAATGTTCCAACGTATATTATATATAAATAAGGTGAAAAGATGGGTGATAGCTTTATCATTTATCATTTCTCCTTTATCATTTAGCCACATTGTGGCGCAAGACAAGATCGTCAATCCCGACATCTCCTATGCCGGTATGCCCCGCAGCTGTGAGATCGGAGGCATCGCCGTCGAGGGTGTCGAAGGCTACGAGGACTATGTGCTGGCAGGACTCTCCGGACTCAGTGTCGGACAGATGATCGATGTGCCCGGCTCCCAGATCACCGAGGCCGTGAAGCGCTACTGGCGCAACGGACTCTTCTCGAAGGTAAGCATCACCGCCGACTCCATCGTGGGCAGCAAGATCTACCTCTGCATCCATCTCGGCATGCGTCCCCGCATCAGCAGCATCCACTACAACGGCATCAAGAAAGCTGAACGTGAGGACATGGAGACGAAGCTGGGCATGATGCGCGGCGGACAGCTGACACCGAACATGATTGACCGTGCGAAGATTCTGGCAAAGAAATATTTCGACGAGAAAGGTTACAAGAACGCCGAGATCGACATCGTGCAGCGCGACGATCCCGAGAAGCAGAATCAGGTAATCCTCGACGTCAATATCGACAAGAAGGCGAAGATGAAGGTTCACAAACTCATCTTCGACGGCAATGAGAAGCTCAAGGACAGCAAGATCAAAGGCTCGCTATTCAGCAAGGGTGCCTTCGGAAAGATCCACGAGGCCGGCAAATTCACGAACATCTTCAAGTCGAAGAAGTTCACCGACGAGCGCTACCATGAGGCCAAGCAGGCACTGCTCGACAAATACAATGAGCTCGGTTTTCGCGATGCCACCATTCTGGAAGACTCCGTCTCGAACTACGACGACAAGCACGTAGATGTCTATGTGAAGATCGACGAAGGCGACAAATACTTCATCCGCAACATCACCTGGGTGGGTAACACCGTGGTGACTACCGACTACCTCAACGCTGTGCTCGAGATGAAGAAGGGCGACGTCTATAATCAGAAGCATATCAACAAACGACTGAAGGAAGACGAGGACGCTGCCGGTAACTGGTACTACAACAACGGTTACGTGTTCTCGAACATCGATCCCGTCGAGGTGAACATCGTCGGCGACTCCATCGATCTCGAGATGCGCGTCACAGAAGGTCCGCAGGCCCATCTGAACCACGTCCGCATCTACGGTAACGACCGACTCTACGAAGAGGTGGTGCGCCGTGAGCTCCATACGAAGCCCGGCGACCTGTTCAACAAGGAAGCCATCACCCGCTCCATCCGCGATATCGCCTCTATGGGCTTCTTCGATCCTGAGAAGGTGACGCCCGACATCCAGCCCAACGGTGAAGACGGAACGGTAGACATCAACTGGATGCTCGAACAGAAGAGCAACGACCAGCTGGAGTTCTCGCTGGGTTGGGGACAGACGGGTATCATCGGTAAGATCGGTATCAAGTTCAACAACTTCTCCATCCGCAACCTCTTCGGCAAGAACAAGCTCCATCGCGGCATCCTGCCCTACGGCGACGGTGAGCAGCTGGGATTCAGTTTCCAGACCAACGGTTCATACTACAGCTCTCTGAGTGCGAACTACGGTACGAACTGGTTCGGTGGCAAGCGTCCTAACAGCCTCAACTTCGGCGTGTTCTACTCCAAGCAGTCCGATATCTCCAGCTACTACCGCAACAACGCGTTCTACAACAACTACGCGCTCTACAACTCCGGTTACGGTATGTATAACACAGGTTACTACAACTACGACTCGATGCTCGACGACGACAAGACGATGACCGTCTTCGGTGCCTCCGTAGGATGGGGTAAGCGTCTGCGCTGGCCTGACGACTTCTTCCAGCTGTCGCTCTCACTGGGCTACACCCGTTATATGCTGCGCGACTGGAGCTACTTCTATATCCACAACGGTAACTGTAACAACATCAACCTGGGTGTGACGCTGTCGCGTGTCTCTACGGACAACCAGCTGTTCCCGCGCAGAGGTTCCGAGATGATTGCCTCCGTCACCGCCACTCCGCCCTGGTCGCTCTTCGACAATAAGGACTATGCGCATCTGGCCAAGAACAGCAACTCGGCCACCTATGAGTCGGAGCTGCAGGACGTCTATCGCTGGATCGAGTACCACAAGTGGAAGTTCAAGCTGCGTTCGTTCACGGCCCTCACCGGCGGTCAGAAGTGCTTCGTGCTGATGACCCGTGCAGAATTTGGACTGTTAGGCAGCTACAATGATAACAAGCGCTCACCGTTCGAGACCTTCTACGTCGGTGGTGACGGTATGAGCGGCTACTCTTACGGCTACTCCGAGGAGACCATCGGACTGCGCGGCTACGAGAACGGTTCAATCTCCTACTCCTCTGCCTACGAGGAGATGATGAACGGCCGCAGCATCTCGTCATACAACTCCTACGCCTACGACCGCTTCACGCTCGAGCTCCGCTATCCGTTTATGCTGGGCAACACCACCATCTACGGCCTCGGCTTCCTCGAGGGCGGTAATGCCTGGGCGAAGGCTAAGGACTTCAACCCCTTCAAGATGAAGCGCTCTGCCGGTCTCGGTGTGCGTATCTTCCTCCCGATGGTGGGTCTGATGGGTATCGACTGGGCCTACGGTTTCGACGAGGTCTACACCAACCAGGCCGGTGCCACGAAGAAAGGCGGAAGCAACTTCCACTTCATCCTCGGACAGGAATTCTAAAAAAAGGTGAAAAGGTAAAAAGGTGAAAAAGTCAAAAAACTATTAAACCATAAGAGAGTTTTAAAGTCAAACAGGTGTAACAAATTAAATAGAACGCTTATGAAGAAATTTATCATCTGTGTAATCTGCGCCATCTGCGGTCTCTCAAGTGCCTCTGCGCAGAAGTTCGCGCTGGTGGATATGGAGTATATCCTGAAGAACATCCCCGCCTATGAGCGTGCCAACGAACAGCTGAACCAGACCTCGAAGCAGTGGCAGGCAGAAGTCGATGCCCTCACCACCGAGGCCCAGACGCTCTACAAGAACTACCAGAACGAGGTCGTCTTCCTCTCCAAGGAGCAGAAGAAAGCCAAGCAGGATGCCATCGTGGAGAAGGAAAAGGAGGCTGCTGACCTGAAGAAGAAGTACTTCGGTCCCGAGGGAGAGCTCTTCAAGAAGCGCAACGCCCTTATGTCGCCCATTCAGGACGAAATCTACAACGCCATCAAGGACATCTCCGACACCCGTGGCTACCAGCTCGTGCTCGACCGTGCCAGCGACACCGGCATCATCTTCGGCTCCCCGAAGATTGACATCTCTTCCGAAGTCCTCAGCAAACTCGGCTACTCGAATTAACCTCCCATTCCCCTCCTGAGTAGGAGGGGTCAGGGGTGGTCTGATCAAGCGAATATTTAACAAACAAATAAACAAAGAAAAATGAAAAAATTAATCGTTTGCGCTATTTGCGCTATCTGCGGTTTCACCGCCGCCAATGCACAGGCCAAATTCGGTCATGTGAACACCCAGGAGATCATTCAGGCTATGCCCGAATACACCACTGCCAAGGCCGAAATCGACAAGCTGACATCTCAGTATGAAGCTGACCTCAAGGCTATGCAGGACGAGCTTCAGAAGAAGGCTGACGCTTTCGACAAGGAGCAGGCTACCCTTCCCGACAACATCAAGCAGCGCCGTCAGACCGAGCTGCAGGAGATGTACCAGAAGATCCAGCAGAGCTACCAGGACAACCAGCAGGCTCTCCAGAAGGCTTCTTCAGAGAAGATGCAGGCTATCACCGCCAAAGTGCTCGACGCCATCAAGGCCGTTGGCCAGGCTGGTGACTTCGTGATCATCAACGAGATCAACGCCGGCATCCCCTACATCAGCACCACGCTCTCTACCGATGTGACCGCTCAGGTGAAGACCAAGCTTGGTCTGAAGTAAGATGAAGCGATTAGCAAGCATCATATTATTCATAGGTGTTTTCCTGGGCATCTCCGCTCAGGAAAACACTTTCCGTTTCGGCTACCTCAGCTATGAGGGGGCCATCCAGTCGATGCCCGAGTATGCGATTGTGCAGAAGAAGATGAAAACGCTGCAGGAGCAGTTTCAGGCAGAGACACTGCGCGTGGAAGACGAGTTCAACCGCAAGTACGAAGACTTCCTCGAAGGTCAGCGCGACTTCCCCCGCACTATCCTCCAGAAGCGCCAGACAGAGCTGCAGGAACTGATGGAGAAAAACATCCAGTTTAAGGAACAAGGCCGCCAGGAGCTGGCCGATGCCGAGCGCGAGGCGATGGCTCCGCTCCGCATCCGTCTGATCGAACTGCTGAGCACGATCGGGCGTGAGAAAGGCTATGCCTTCATCTACGACACAGACACGAAGGCGCTGCCCTTCCTGAACATCGACTTCGGCGAAGACATCAACCAACTTGTACAGGATGCTCTCAAGTAGTGCCGGCCCCATTGGCGTCTTCGACAGCGGCTATGGCGGTCTCACGATTCTGAACAGCATCCGCCAGCAGCTTCCCCAATATGATTATCTCTATCTGGGCGACAATGCCCGTGCGCCATACGGTCCGAGGAGTTTCGACGTGGTGTATGAGTTTACGCGCCAGGCTGTGCTGCGCCTCTTCGAGATGGGCTGCCATCTTGTGATTCTCGGCTGTAACACCGCTTCTGCCAAGGCCCTTCGCACCATCCAGCAGAATGACCTGCCCCAGTGGGATCCTGAGCGCCGTGTGCTGGGCGTCATCCGTCCGACGGCAGAAGTGATAGGCGAGCTGACAAAATCGCGCCACGTGGGCGTTTTAGCGACCGAGGGCACCATCAAAAGCGAGAGTTATAACCTCGAGATCCAGAAGTTGCATCCTGACGTGAAAGTGAGCGGTGTGGCGTGTCCGTTCTGGGTGCCGCTGGTGGAGTATAATGAGGCGGACTCTCCGGGAGCGGACTATTTCGTGAAGAAGCGCATAGACCAGATTATGGCGAAGGATCCGGAGATAGATGCTATTATCCTGGGGTGTACGCATTATCCGCTGCTGATGCCGAAGATATTGAAGTATCTGCCGGAGGGGGTAAAGATTGTTTCGCAGGGGGAGTACGTGGCCAGCAGTTTGAAGGCGTATTTGGAAAGACATATAGAAATAGAACGGAAGTGCGCCAAACAGAGTTCTGTAAATTATCTGACGACGGAGAATCCTGAGAAGTTTAAGGAATCGGCACAGATATTTCTGAAAGAGGAGATTCAAGTAGAGAATATTACGTTAGGGTGAAGCAGAGAGGCGGAGCTTGAGGCGGATCAGACCACCCCAGGCCCCTCCTACTCAGGAGGGGAAGCTGCGCACAGAAAAGGGCGACATGAGTGATGTCGCCCCTTTTAGTGTGGTAGTGTGGGAAGATTATGCGTCGATGTTGGCGTAGGTGGCGTTCTTTTCGATGAACTCACGGCGGGGTTCGACATCATCACCCATGAGCATAGAGAAGATCTCGTCGGCCTCGGCGGCATTCTCGATGCTCACCTGCTTCAACAGACGGTTCTCGGGATTCATGGTCGTCTCCCACAGCTGCTCGGGGTTCATCTCACCCAGACCTTTGTAGCGCTGGGTGTGGAGGCCCTTGTCGTCGCCGTTGCCAGCCACATACTTGTCGATGAAGGCCTGGCGCTGCTGCTCGGTGTAGCAGTACTCCGACACCTTCTTATAGGTACACTTGTAGAGCGGCGGTGTGGCGATATAGAGGTGTCCGCCCTGGATCACCTGCGGCATGAAGCGGTAGAAGAGCGTCATGATCAGCGTGTCGATGTGCGAGCCATCGACGTCGGCATCGGTCATGATGATGATCTTGTTGTAACGCAGCTTGTCGATGTTGGCCTCACGGTCACCTTCGCCCTCCACGCCGAAGCGGACGCCGATGGACTGGATGATGTTCATCACCGACTCCGACTCAAACACACGGTGCCACTGTACCTTCTCCACATTCAGGATCTTACCACGAAGCGGCAGGATGGCCTGGAAATGACGGTCACGGCCAGACTTGGCAGAGCCACCGGCGGAGTCACCCTCGACGAGGAAGATCTCACACTGCTGAGGATCCTTGTTAGAGCAGTCGGCAAGTTTGCCGGGCAGTCCGCCACCCGTCATCGGGTTCTTGCGCTGCACGCTCTCACGGGCCTTGCGGGCGGCGATACGGGCGGTAGCGGCAAGCACCACCTTGTCGCAGATCATCTTTGCCTCCTTCGGATGCTCCTCCAGATAGTTGGCGAGGGCCTCACCCACGGCCTGCTGAACGGCACCAGCGACCTCCGAGTTGCCGAGCTTCGTCTTCGTCTGTCCCTCGAACTGCGGCTCGGCGACCTTGATGCTAATCACTGCTGTAAGGCCTTCGCGGAAGTCTTCGGGTGCAATCTCGATCTTCGCCTTCTCGATCTGCTTGGAGATCTGCGGGTCGTTGTCGGCATATTTCTTTAAGGTACGCGTGAGAGCCGCACGGAAGCCGGCCAGATGGGTACCACCCTCAATGGTGTTGATATTATTCACATAGGAATGGATATTCTCGCTGTAGTCGGTGTTGTACATCACGGCCACCTCGATGGGGATGCCCTGCTTCTCGGTCTTCAGGTAGATGACATCATCGACGAGGTGCGTACGGTGACGGTCCACATAGCGCACGAACTCCTTCAGTCCGTCCTTGGCGTGGAACACCTCGGGCTCACGCAGCTTGCCGTCCTCATCGGGACGCAGGTCGGTGAGTGTGATGGTGATACCGGCATTCAGATAGGCCAGCTCACGCATACGACGGGCGATGATGTCGTATTTATATTCCGTCGTGGTGAAGATGGAGCCGTCGGGCCAGAACTGCTGGCGCGTACCAGTCTTGTCGGTATCACCCACAATCTTCACGTCGTAGAGAGGCTTACCCTTCTCGTATTCCTGCTGGTAGATATGGCCGTTGCGGAACACCTGCGACAGCATGTGAGTACTCAGGGCGTTCACACAGCTGACACCCACACCGTGGAGACCACCGGATACCTTATAGGAGCCCTTGTCGAACTTACCACCGGCATGCAGCACGGTCATCACGACCTCAAGGGCGCTCTTGTGCATCTTCTCGTGTTCATCTACAGGGATACCACGACCGTTATCGAGCACCGTGATCGAGTTATCCTCGTTGATGGTCACCTCGATATGGGTACAGTAGCCGGCCATCGCCTCGTCGATAGAGTTGTCGACGGTTTCGTTGACCAGATGGTGCAATCCCTTTTCACTGATATCGCCGATATACATGGCGGGGCGCTTACGGACGGCCTCGAGGCCCTCAAGCACCTGAATGTTACTCGCGGAATAATTCTCTTCTTGAATCAGTTGTTCTTCTGTCATTTTTTCTTCTTTTTGACCCCCTCTTAACTCCCCCTTCATGGGGAAGAGGTCAGGGGGGATGGATTTTGCGTGCAAAGGTACAAAAAAAAACTCAGATAAACTATGTTTATCTGCTAAAAAACACAAAAAAGAAACCGCAACCCTTTCGGATTGCGGCGCTCATCTTATACAAAGATAAATTAAAGCTTGTTGATGTGCTGTGCGAGGCTCGACTTCAGGTTGGCTGCCTTGTTCTTGTGGATGATGTTCGTCTTGGCGAGCTTGTCAAGCATCTTCTGCACTTTCGGATACAGGGCTGTTGCCTCTTCCTTGTCTGTCATAGCACGCAGTTTGCGCACAGCGTTACGCATCGTCTTTGCGTAGTAGCGGTTGTGAAGAGCCTTCTTCTTGTCCTGGCGGATTCTCTTCACAGATGATTTGTGATTTGCCATTTCTTTTAACTTTTAATTTTTAAATTTTGAATACTTAAAGCTTGTGGGTCTTGCGTCACTACGACTGCCCTGGGCAGCCCTTGCGGGCTTCCGCCACCTTATCCCGACACGTCGGTAGCACTTGGCTGTGCAGATGACAGATTTAATGTAGTCCCTAGGAGAGTCGAACTCCTCTTTAGAGAATGAAAATCTCTCGTCCTAACCGATAGACGAAGGGACCATCGCCGTTTAAGCGGGTGCAAAGGTACTACTATTTTTTGAACTTTGAACTTTGAACTTTAAACTTTATGATTACTTTTAAGGATAATTAACCATTTGCCCGATAAAATTATCCATTATCCATTGTCCATTATCCATTTCTTTGTATCTTTGCAGTCGTATGTTGACGAAGACTCAGGCCATTGTCCTCCATTCTCTCAAGTACGGCGAGACGAGAATGATCGTGGATATGTTCACCAAAGCGCACGGACGGCTGTCGTTTATGGTGAACATCCCTAAGTCGTCGAAGGCCCGTGTGAAGAAGCAACTCTTCCAACCGCTGACGCTCCTTGAGGCCGAGGTCGATGTCCGTCCGAAAGCCCAGCTGCAGAAGCTGCACGATGTGCGCCTTGCCTTCCCCTTCACCACCATTCCCTTCCATCCCCACAAACTCGCCATCTCGCTCTTCGTCGCCGAGTTCCTCTATTACGCCCTGCGCTCAGAACAACGCAACGAGCCCCTTTTCGACTACATCTCAAGCAGCATCCAGTGGCTCGACAGCCAGACGGACCGCTTCGCCAACTTCCACCTCGTCTTCCTCATGCGCCTCAGCCGTTTCCTCGGCTTCTACCCCAACCTTGACGACTACCAGACGGGCGACTACTTCGACCTCCGCGAGAGCGTCTTCTGCGACACGCCCCCACTCCATCGCGACGTGCTCATCCCCACCGAGGCTGACAAGCTCCAACTGATGATGCGTATGGACTATCCCACGATGCACCTTTTCCGCCTCTCACACCTTGAGCGCGACCGTCTCCTTGAAGTCGCCGTCATCTATTACCGCCTCCATCTCCCTAACTTCCCTGAGCTCAAGTCGCTCCCAGTCCTCCAGCAACTGTTCTAGGGGGACTTTTGTTTATGGAGTGAAACGCTTGATGAGGATGTGGGGACTGCAGCGGAGGAAGACGCCGAAGGTGAAATTGTTGGTGAGGGATTCGTGGGAAGGTGCACAGAGGTAGGTGTCGAGCTTTGCGCCGAGGACGTAACCCTTGGCGAAAGTGTGGCTCCACTCGGCACCGATATGAGAGGTAAAGACACTGGAGAGGTCGCGACCCGTCTCCGTGGAAAAGGTGGAGAAGAAGGGCGAACCGTAGAAAGGACAGAAGTTATGCGCCCAGACGGTAGTGGCAAAGAGGCGCACCTGATTGAGGAAGTCGCCACTGAGAGTGAGTCCTCCGCCCAAGCCTTTGTCGAAGGGCCATAAATGCCCCACCTGCTGCCAACTGTAAAGAACGAGGGTTTCGGCAGTCAGGCCGTTGAAGAACTTCCCACCAGCATTCCATCGCAGACCAAGGCCGAGGGCGGCATTGTCGAGCGTCTGCACGCCCGTATCGGTGGAATCAATCTCTCCCCCACGATGCTGGAAGAGAATGTCGATGGGGATATAGAAAGCGAGGGGTTTCTCCGGAGCATTGAGGGCGATGCGCTGGGAGATACCTACGGTGAAGGCCTCCTGATGGGTATCAGCACGGAAGATGAAACTCTGCCAATTGATCCAGGCATCGAGGTGATAGCGGGGACGGTCGACGAGGATCTGGAAGCCCATCTCCGGGTCTTGCGTAAGATTGATCTCTGCGTTCATCAGAGGCTCAACAACGCCGTGATTGGCACCACCGTAGATATTGCCAAGGACGAAGGTGACGCTGCCCAGCTGTGCCTGTGCCCGCAAGAATGGCAGAATATGCGCACCACTCTGATACTGGTCGCCCTTCCATCGAGCAATGTCGTGATAGGCAAAGCAAGGGTATTTGTTGGCGCCATCATAGACGGCAGCATGGAAGCCAGCCTCAAGACGCACGTTGTCGAGAGGCTGGTAGGAGAGGCGAGGCTGCAGCCAGAAGCCCGGAAGGGTGTATCCCGTAGCCTGCTCACCGTCGAACTCATTGTTCTTGAAGAATGCAAGCGCGTCGGCATCAACGGCGAGAACGCCCGTATTATCGGAAGAAAGCTGGTGGTCTAAGCCCACCAGTTTCGTAGTCAGATCCTGAGCCTCGAGACTCAGGAAAGAAGCTGAGAATACAAGGAATACTACAAGACGTCTGTCAACTGTCACCTGTCAACTATCAACTGTCAACTAAAACTTAATTACCCCCTGAACAGGTTCTGAAGGCTCTACAGGGAGCACATCGTAATCGGCCGCTGTGTCGCCACCAGCCTGAGAGTTAATGCTGTCGAGGATCTCACGAGTACGCTTGTAGGTTGGCGTCTGCTCTACGGCAGAGATGACATCGTCGTTGTCAAGGTCTTCCGGGCGGAAAAGGTAGATGTTCGGACGTCGCTTGTAGCGCTTCGTAGCGCCCTCGCCGCCATAGTAGCGGTTACGGCGGTCCTGACGCTCGGCGGCCTTCTCCTGCTCGGCAGCGATGCGGTTGATGTCTTCCTGACTCTGCTTCTTCAGGTGGCTGTTCATGCCATCGATGCTCTCGATGCCGAAGCCGGTAGCAAGGATAGTGACCTTGACCTTCTTACCCAGTTCGATGTCGGTAGCGAGACCCCATTTGATCTCGAAGTCGTTGCCGAATTTCGCCATAAAGTCGTTCACATCGTTCATCTCCTCCATCATCAGCGACTGCTGGCCGTCCTTCGAGCCAGCAAACGAGATGCTGAGCAGGATCTTCTTCGAGTTGAAGATATCGTTGTCGTTGAGCAGCGGCGAGTTGAGGGCATCTTCGATAGCCTTCTTCACACGGCCTTCACCCTCACCGTAACCTGTAGACATAATGGCAACGCCACCGTCCTTCAGAACGGTCTTCACGTCGTTGAAGTCGAGGTTGATGAGTCCGTGTACGGTGATAATCTCTGCGATGCTCTTGGCAGCAACGGAAAGCGTGTCGTCGGCCTTGCCGAAGGCGTCGAGCACGGAAAGTTCGGGATAGATCTCACGCAAGCGTTCATTATTGATAACGAGCAGGGCATCGACGTGCTTCTGCATCTCCTCTACTCCGTCGAGGGCCTGGTCGATCTTACGGTCGCCCTCAAAGCGGAAGGGGATGGTGACGATACCGACGGTGAGGATGCCCAGCTCCTTGGAGACACGGGCAATGACGGGTGCTGCACCAGTACCGGTACCACCACCCATACCGGCAGTGATGAATGCCATACGGGTGCCGTCGGAGAGCATGGCGCGGATGTCCTCGATGCTCTCTTCGGCGGCCAGGCGGGCCTTCTCGGGCTTGTTACCTGCGCCGAGGCCTTCCTTACCTAACTGCAGATGGACGGGTACAGGCGAGTCGTTGAGCGCCTGGTTGTCTGTGTTGCAGAGTACGAACGTGACATCGTGGATGCCTTCACGATACATGTGGTTGACGGCATTACCACCTCCGCCACCGACACCAATCACCTTGATGATACTGTGTTCCTTCTCGGGTGCACCGAAATCCAGAATCTGAATATTATTGTCTGACATATTTTCTTGAACTTTGAACTTTGAACTTTAAGCTTTGAACTTTATGATTACTTCAGAGGGCAGGTTATTCCTCTTCGATCATGGATTTACCGAATTTAAGGATGCCGCGCTTGGCCTTGTTCCAGATGCTGTTAGCCTTCTTCTCGGCCGCAATGCGCTCGCGCTCTGCGGCTTCCTCTGCCTGGCGCTGACGTTCTTCCTCTTCCTGCTGACGACGTTTCTCCTCGTCGGCGGCCTTCTTCTCGCTCTCGGTGCGGATGACACCCTGCGGAATCTCACTGGCCTGACGGGGCTGACGGGGATCGGCAGCAGCTGCTGAGGGATCCTTCTCCTTGCGTGTGCTGAACAGGTCGCCATTGGGATCGACACCCTCACCTGCACAGTTGATGTCGCCCTTGGCCAGCAGGCCGAGTACGGTGTTCATCATACCATTGCGAGACTTGATATCCTCATTACCGGAGAGAATCGTCTGGGTGACGAACTTCGCGATACGGATCTTCTCAACGTGGGTATGGTTGGCGAAGGCGCGCTCGATATTCTTCATGTTCGAGCCGCCACCAGTGAGGATGATGCCTCCCAGCAGCTTGTCGTAGAACTCTGACGGCACTTGGAACCACACGTTCTCTATGATCTCTTCAAGGCGGCCCTCGACAATCTCGATGAACTTACGGCTCTCAATCTGACGCTCAGTGTCGATAGAATATTTCAGGTCGTTGTCGATTTCGTTGTTGTCGGTGTAAGCCGAAGCGTATTTCAGTTTCATGCGCTCGGCATCGCTCTCCTCCATCTGCAGGGTGGCGATGTCCTTGGTGATGTTGTTGCCTCCGAGGGGGATGACGGCGAGGTGGCGAAGGATGTTCTTCGAGTAGACGGAGACGGTGGTGGTATCAGCACCGAGGTCGACAAGCACACAGCCCGAACGCTTCTCTGTCTCGGTGAGTACGCTGTCGGCGAGTGCCAGCGGGGCGAGGTACATCTCCGCCACGCGGATGCCGGCTGTCTCGAAGCACTTGTTCAGGTTCTTGTAGAACGCCTTGCGCTCGAGGATGTTGAGGAAGTTACCTTCGAGATGAGTAGCCTGGATGCCCACAGGGTCGAGCTGCAGCTGCGAGCCCACCTTGTATTCCTGTACGGCGGCATCAAGGATCTCCTGGTCCTGATAGGTCATGTTACGATTCGCATCCATCAGCTCGATAACCATATCCTGAGTGACGATGGTCTCGCTGGGCAGGTCTTTCGAGATGATGTTTCGGACACCACGAATGGACTGTCCGCCCACACCGACGTACACCTGCGTAATTTCAGTCTTGAGTTGGTTTTCCAGCTTCTTGATGATGCTGGTAAGGCATTGGGCGGTCTTGTCGATGTTGTAGACCACACCCTTTCTGATGAAAGAGGACGAGTTCTCCTTCACAACGGCCAGAACGTTGATGCTGCCGTCGAGGTTCTTCTGTCCAGCGATACCGGTCATCTTGGATGATCCGAGTTCGATTGCTACGATAAATTCCTTTGCTGCCACCATATATAATAAACTTTGAACTTTAAACTTTGAACTTTGCGCTCGGCTTTGCCGCTTGGCATCGCCAAGAACTTTATGATTACTTTTACCTTTTAATTCTTCACTTTTTCATTTCTTTGCTTTCTTGCAGATGATCTGATTGTCGAATTCGACGTTGATATAAGAGTATTTGTTCCAGCCTGCCTTGTTGAGACCGTAGAGATAGAACTTACGCATACGTTCCAGTTTCTTTGCGATGCCGAGGGGGGCACCGATGAAGATGATATGGTCACCAACACGGGGTACGAGTTCCATCGTCAAGTCGGGCAGCACGTTAATCTGCACTATCTGGTTCTGCCAGAACTTGTCCTGCATGATGCTGTTCGCCACACGGCTCAGATGTGTCTGAGCATACTTACGGCTGATATGACCTGTGGCAATGATAAGGTCGTTGACGAAACGGTTCTCCGGCATCACGCTGCCGTGAGAGTCGATGTAGTAGTTTTCACCGTTGTCGGCCATCACCTTCACAACAGGTACACGCTGCCGCACCTGGATGCAGACTTCGCCACTCTGCGTCTTATAGACCTCTGCCTTCTCGACGAACGGACTCTTCAGAAGTGTCTCCTCAATCTTCCGTGAACTGATGTCGTGCATCGGCTGCGAGAGGGGATAAACCTTCTCCTGACGCAGCATCTTGCTGATCTCATCGGCCGTCAGGAAACCGTCCACGATGTTCTGCTCGATATCGGTCTTCACCTCCGTACACTGAGAGGCTGTCACATCGGGTTTATTGAACGATGTAACGGCCAACACCAGATAGGCGGCGATGACGATGTCGCAGAGGACAATAAGGGACTTCTTCCAGTTGATGGTCATTTTGACTTTGAACTTTGAACTTTGAGCTTTAAGCTTTGAACTTTGAGCTTTGAACTTTGAGCTTTGAACTTTGAGCTTTGAGCTTTATGATTACTTAATTTTACTCTTCAGGAGTTTGGTGATTTGGGGGACGAGGTTATCGAGGTCGCCAGCACCGAGGATGACGAGCACCTCGAACTTGTGCGTCTTGACGTAGTCGAGCACCTGGTCTTTCTGGATCATCTCTTTCTTCACACCCTCCTTGAGGTTGTCGTAGATGAGTTGCGAGGTGACGCCCTCGATGGGCAGTTCACGGGCGGGATAGATCTCCGTGAGGATGACCTCATCCAACTGACTCAGCGCCTCAGCGAAATCCTTGTAGAAGTCGCGGGTACGGGTGTAGAGGTGCGGCTGGAAGATGGCTGTGATGTGCTTGTCCTTATACAATTCACGGATGCTCTTCGCACTCTGGTAGATTTCCTTCGGGTGGTGGGCATAGTCGCTGAGGAACACCAGACGCTCGCTCTTGATTTTGAAGTCGAAGCGACGGTCCACACCGCCGTAGGTCTTCATGCCATACTTCAGCTCGTCGGCCGTACAGCCGTTCAACTGAGCCATCGCCATCGCGGCAATGCCGTTCTCGATATTGATGGGGATGGGCTGTCCGAGTTCCACATCCTTCACGCACTCGATGGGAGAGACAAAGTCGAAGGTGATGCCGCCATTGATGATGCGGACGTTCTCTGCGTGGAAGTCGCCCTCACTGAGACTGTAGTCATAGCGACGGACACCGTTCTGCAGGTTCTCCTTCATCTCCAGGTCGCGATGGATGATCAGTGCACCGCCGGGCTGGATGAGTTCCGAATAGTGGCGGAAACTCTCGAGATAAGCCTCCTTCGTGCCGTAGATGTCGAGATGATCGGGGTCGGTGCTGGTGATGACACTCATCCAGGGACGGAGCCAATGGAATGAACGGTCGAACTCATCAGCCTCGATGACGACATAGTCGCTGTCGGAGAGGATATAGTTCGTGCCATAGTTCTTCGAGATGCCACCGAGGAAGGCGTTACAGTCAAGATGGCTCTGGTGCATGATATGGGCGCACATCGTCGAAGTGGTCGTCTTTCCGTGAGTACCAGCCACACAGAGGCCCTTATGCGACTGTGTGAGGGTGCCGAGCACCTGTGCCCGCTTCTGGATCTCGAAGCCGTTCTCCTGGAAGTAACAGAGTTCCTTGTGAGTTGTCGGGATAGCGGGGGTATAGATAACGAGACTGGACTTCGGCTGTTTGCAGGCGAAGGGGATCTCATCGACGTTCTCTTCATAATGCATCAGCACGCCTTCCTTCTCCAGATGGCGCGTGAGGTCAGAGGGTGTCTTGTCATAACCCGCCACTACGAATCCCTTTTTCAGGAAGTAGCGTGCGATGGCACTCATGCCTATGCCGCCGGCACCGATGAAGTAGACTGCTCTAATATCTTTATTTTCCATTTACCTATTTACTTTTCACTTTTCACTTAACTTAATAACCTCACGGGCGATGATTTCCGCAGAATCGGGCAGCGCGAGTTTCTTCACGTTCTCACTCAGCACCTTCAGGCGCGCTTCGTCCACCACAGTTCTGACAGCGAGGTCGAGCAGGGTGTCAGGAGCCTCAGCGTCCTTCACATAGAGGGCGGCTTCTTTGTCTGCGAGGGCGAGTGCGTTCTTCGTCTGATGGTCCTCAGCCACATTGGGACTGGGCACAAGGATGACGGGCTTACCGATGAGGCAGAACTCGGAGATGCTGCTGGCACCCGCACGACTGATGACGAGGTCGGCAGCACGATAGGCAGTACCCATATCTGCGATGAAGTCCGTCACTTTCAGGTTAGGGATGTCCTCACCCTTCAGGCGCTCGGCAATCTCGGCACTGTAATACTTTCCCGTCTGCCAGAAGAACTGGATGTCGCACGCCTTCACAAGTTCGAGATGTTGCAGCACGCTCTCGTTGATGGTGCGGGCACCTAAACTGCCACCCACCAGCAAGATGATCTTCTTCTCAGGGTCAAACCCAAGTTGACGGGCAGCCTCCTCACGGGAGAGTTTCGTGTCGAGCAGGTTCTGGCGCACAGGATTTCCCGTCAGGATAATCTTATCTGCAGGGAAGAAGCGTTCCATTCCTTCATACGCCACACAGATCTTCGAAGCCTTAGCGGCCAGCTGCTTGTTCGCCAGACCCGCATAACTGTTCTGCTCCTGGATCAGTGTGGGGATGCCCAGACTGTTGGCAGCTCCGAGGGCGGCACTGCTGGCATAACCTCCTACACCCACAGCCACATCAGGTTTAAACTCGCGCAGAATCTTCTTGGCAAGCCACTTGCTCTTCAGATAGTCGATGGCCACACCGATGTTCGCAGGCTTCCACAACGGACGGAAGAAGCCGCGAATGGGCAGGCCCTCGATCACATAGCCTGCTGCCGGCACGCGCTGCATCTCCATACGGCCCTTGGCGCCAATAAACAGGATGGCTGCATCAGGACACAAGTCCTTGATGGCATTGGCGATGGATACGGCGGGGAAAATATGACCGCCTGTACCGCCTCCACTGATGATGACTCTTAACGCTTTGCTCATACTCCTTTACTCCTTCTCTCCTTACTCCTTATTATTAATTGCGTGCAAAATTACAAATTAAATTTCGTTTAACGACATTTTATCGCCCTTTTTTTTCGCAGAACGGCTAACACTTAATATAGCTCCGATATAGGCACAGTTGATGATGGTCGAAGTGCCACCTCTGGAGATCAGCGGCAACGGCTGTCCCGTCACCGGAGCGATGCCCACAGCCACCAGCATATTGAACGATGCCTGAATGACCAGCATCAGTGCCAGTCCGAGTACGAGGAAGGCAGGGAAGTTGTTGTCGCAGCGGCTGGCGATACGGGCAGCACGGAAGAGCAGCACGATATACAGCAGCACGACGAAGCCGGCACCGATGATACCCAGTTCCTCGATGATGATGACGAAGATAAAGTCACTGAACGCCTGCGGCAGGAAGTCGCGCTCAATAGACTGTCCGGGACCCTTGCCAATGATATTGCTGTTGACGATGGCGATGTTCGCGTGAGCCACCTGCGCATCCTTGTCGAGGTCGTAGTCCTGCGGAGCCACATATTTCGAGTTCAGTTTCTTGTCGATACGGTTCTTCCACGTAGCAAAGCGGTGGAGAGGGCCTTTCTTCGTACTCTTCTCTGTCTTGCCGTTGGCAACGGACTCCGTCTGTGTCTCAGCCGTTTCATCACTGCCCTCCAGACTGCCAGCCATATAGACCAGTCCGATGAACAACACAACGACCAGCGCCCCGCCAGCCATCATCTTTCCCAACTGCACAAACGGCACACGACCGATGAACATCATCAGGAAGATGACCACCATGATGAGCGCCGCCGTAGAGAGGTTCTCCAATCCGATGAGAATGATGAAGGGGATAACGACGATGAGGATGAACTTAAACGCCCGTTTGTCGGCACCTTCCTCCCGCTGCATCGCACTGAGAATCTGTGCCGTCACCAGCACCAGCGTACCCTTCGCGATCTCCGAGGGCTGGAACTTCAGGCCAAAGAGACTGATCCAACGTCCGGCATCGTTGGTCCTCTCCCCGAAGAACAACACCCACAACAGCATAATCACCGAGACAATGAGCAGCGCCGGCGTCACGAGCTTGAAGAAACGGCACGGGACGTTCAGGATGAAGATCGCCGCAGCCACACCCATGACGATCTTCCACGAGTGGCCGAGGATGGGCGACAGATAGTTCTGACTTTTGTACGTCAGCGAACTCGAAGCGGAGAACACTTCGACGACACTGATAAGGCACAGGAAGAGCAGCACCATCCAGATAACCTTATCACCCTTAAACAGATTCCCTAATTTAATATTCATCGAGAGATTTACTTATTTCTTTTAGTCGCTACGCTTTGTAAAAGCGCTAAAGCGAGTCCGATTTACGATCTAGAGATTCCTTACCAGTTCCTTGAACTGTTCGCCGCGATCCTCCATATTCTTGAAGAGGTCGAAGGAAGCGCAGCAGGGACTGAGCAGCACGGTCTCACCGGGACTGGCCAACTCGTAACAGGCTGCCACACAGTCTTTCATCGAGTGGGTGTCGCGAACGGGGATGCCCAGACTGTCGAAGTTATCGTGCAACTTCTGGTTGTCGGCACCGAGATACACGATTCCCGAACATTTCTCCTTCACCAGCGGCTTGATGGGATCGTAGTCGTTGCCCTTGTCCTTTCCGCCGATGATGAGCACCACCTTCGTCTTCATCGCCTCCAGCGCATACCAGCAGGCATCGACATTGGTGGCCTTCGAGTCGTTGATATACTGTACGCCGCGCACCATACACACCTTCTCCAGTCGGTGCTCCACACCGGGGAAGTCACTCAGGCTCTTGCGGATCTCCTCCTTCTTGATACCTGCGACGTTAGAGGCGATACCGGCAGCGAGGGAGTTGTAGATATTATGACGGCCCGTCAGACTCAGGCTCTCCTGTTCCATATTAAACGGCTCAGGCTTCTCTATCTTGTACTGGCCTTCTTCGATATAACCGATGACACCCTTCTCCTTCAGATCCGAGAACGGATACTGGATGGCCTTGATGTCGTACTTAGCGAGTTCCCGCTTGATGATGGGGTCGTCGGCCCAGTAGATGAAGGCATCCTGTGGCGTCTGGTTCTGAATGATACGCATCTTCGCATCGACGTAGTTCTGCATCTTGAAGTCGTAACGGTCCAGATGGTCGGGCGTGATATTCAGCAGAATGGCGATATTAGCACGGAAGTCGTACATATTATCCAGTTGGAAAGAACTGAGCTCGATGATATAGTACTCATGCGGATCCTCTGCCACCTGCAACGCCAGCGAGTTGCCGATATTGCCTGCGAGACCAGCATCATACCCCGCCTCCTTGAAGATATGGTAGATCAGCGAGGTGGTGGTAGTCTTACCGTTAGAACCTGTGATACATATCATCTTCGAGTTGGTGTATCGGCCTGCGAACTCAATCTCACTGATGATATGAATGCCTTTCTCCTTGATTTTTACAATCATCGGGGCCGTATCGGGAATACCCGGACTCTTGATGATCTCGTCGGCATTCAGGATCTTTGCCTCCGTATGCTGTCCTTCCTCCCACGCTATCTGGCGGTCGTCGAGCATCTTCTTATACTTATCGGCAATCTTCGACATATCCGACACGAACACATCGAATCCTTCTTTCTTCGCGAGGACGGCAGCTCCCGCACCGCTCTCTCCTGCTCCTAAAATCACAATCCTACTCATATTGTTAATCTGTTACTATGTCTAAAAAGTTATTCTGTCTAACGCATCTTAAGCGTTATTATCGTCAGTGCCGCCAGGATGATGGATGTGATCCAGAAGCGGATGGTGATCTTCGACTCGTGGAAAGGACGATTGGGCCAGCCTTTCAGGATATAATGGCTGGTGGCGTCGAGCTGCGAGTCGAGTTTACGGAAGTTATCGTGAATCGGCGTCGCACGGAACACACGCACTCTCTTGCCCTTCCTCTTCTGGATCTTGAACCACTGCGTCTGGATGATCACACTCAGGCTCTCCACGAAGAAGATGCCACAGAGGATAGGTAGCAACAGTTCCTTGTGGATGATGACGGCACAGACACCAATGATACCGCCGATGGTCAGCGATCCCGTATCACCCATGAACACCTGTGCGGGGTAGGCATTATACCACAGGAATCCGACCATCGCACCGATGAAGGCGCAGAGGAACACCACCAGCTCCTCTGAGTGCGGGATGTACATGATGTCGAAATACGAGGCGTAGCCGATGTGCGACGACACATACGCCAGGATGCCCAGTGCCACACCGATGATGGCGGAGTTACCCGCACACATACCGTCCATACCGTCGTTAAGGTTCGCACCATTGGAGATGCCCGTCACCACGAAGATGGTCATCAGCACGAACAGCACCCATCCGGCAGCCACCTTGTTCTTACCCAAGAAGCCCATCACGTTGGAGTAGTTCAGGTTATGGTTCTTCACGAAGGGGATCGTCGTCTGCAGACTCTTCACCGCCTCCTTCTTATGCTTCACCACTGTTCCCGTCGTCTCTGTATTAATCGTCTCTTCCTGCGTTATCTGTGTTATCTGTGGCTCATTCAACGTCTCGCGCACAACGGCATCGGGACTCAGCCACAGCGTCAGACCTACGATGAAACCGATACTCACCTGTCCCACAATCTTCCATTTACCTTTCAGACCGTCTTTGTTACGACGGAAGATCTTGATATAGTCATCGAGGAATCCCAGGAATCCCAGCCAAATGGTAGTAACGATCATCAGGATGATGTAAATGTTTCTGATACGGCAGAGCAGCAACACCGGCACGAGGATGCTGACGATGATGATGATGCCGCCCATCGTGGGAACACCCTTCTTCTCAACGCCGAAGGGGTCGATGCTCGGATCGCGCTCCGTCTCGAAGATCTTCCGGCGCTTCATCCACTTGATGAACCGCTCACCGAACCACGCGGAAATCAGCAACGCCAATATCAGCGTCAGCAACGCACGGAAGGAGATATAGCTCCACATGTGCGAGCCCGGGATATCATACTGCTCTAAGAACCTGAAGAAATAGTATAGCATAAGTATTGTCCTTTTAACTTCCCTTTAACTTCCTTTTAACTCCCTTTTAACTTCCAAATATCTCGCGGACCACTTCCTTGTCGTCGAAGTGATGCTTCACGCCTTGAATCTCCTGATAGTCCTCGTGGCCTTTGCCCGCAATGAGGATCACATCGCCCTTCTCTGCCATCATACAGGCTGTACGGATAGCCTCACGACGGTCTACGATACTGATGACTTTTTTCATCTGACGGGCATCGAGTCCTTCGAGCATATCATTGATGATATCCTGCGGCTCCTCGAAACGGGGATTGTCAGACGTGATGATCACACGGTCGCTCTGTTTCACTGCCTCCTGAGCCATCAGCGGACGCTTGCCCTTGTCGCGGTTACCGCCCGCACCACAGACGGTGATCACTTTACCCTTACCGTCGAGCACCTCGTGGATGGCATTGAGCACATTCTCCAAAGCGTCGGGCGTATGGGCATAGTCAACGATGGCGGTATAGCCCTCAGGCGAACGGATAGGCTCCAGACGGCCACTCACACTCTTCAAGGTGCTGAGGATGAGCAGGATGTCGTCGGGATTCTTGCCCAGCATCACCGCTGCACCATAGACGGCGAGCAGGTTGCTCACATTGAACTTTCCGATAAACTGCACACCCACCTCCTTGCCGTTGATGTCGAGATACATTCCCTCGAAGTGGCACTCGATGATCTTCGCCTTGAAGTCAGCCATACTGCGGGTGGAATAGGTCTTGATCTGAGCCTCACAGTTCTGCACCATAAACATGCCATTCTTATCGTCGGCATTGGTGATGGCGAAGGCATCTTTTGCGAGACCGTCGAAGAAGGCTTTCTTTGCATCGCGGTAGTTTTCGAAGGTCCCGTGATAGTCCAGATGGTCGCGCGTCAGGTTGGTAAAGATACCACCTGCGAAATGTAGTCCTCCGATACGGTTCTGGGCGATGGCGTGACTGCTGCACTCCATGAAGGCATACTCACAGCCGGCATCCACCATCCGGGCCAGGAGCTTGTTCAGCTCGATGGGATCGGGCGTCGTATGGTCTGCGGCGATGGCCTCATCCTCGATATAGTTGCAGACAGTAGAGAGAAGGCCGCACTTGTGGCCGAACTTACGGAACATATTATATAATAAGGTGGCGATAGTGGTCTTGCCATTGGTACCGGTGACGCCTACGAGCTTCAGCTTCTGTGAGGGCTCGCCATAGAACTGCGTAGCCACCTCGCCGACACAGTCTTCCGTCGATTCAACGGCGATGTAGGTGATGCCAGGCTCCCTCTTGTTGGGGAAATACTCGCACAAGACGGCCACCGCCCCTTGCTCGATGGCTTTGGGAATGAACTTGTGGCCGTCGGTCTGAGTACCAGGGATGGCCACGAACAGATGTCCTGCCTCAATTCGGCGGGAATCAATGTTTACGCCCGTAATCTCGATGTCATCGTCACCGAGCATATTGAGCACCTCTACATTCTTAAGCAGTTCCTTCAGTTTCATATCACTTATCTTCTTTAACTCCTTTAACTTCCTTAACTTCTCAATTCATCACCAGTTCACAGACCATTCCCTGTTTGACAGCAGTGCCTGCAAAGATACTCTGCGACTTCACCTTTCCCCGACCTCTCACGCGAGCCTTCACACCGCGGCTCTCCAACTGGTACACCGCATCGCGGGCACCCATACCTACGAGGTTCGGCACAATGTTACGCGCCGTCTTCGGGGCAGCGGCCTGCAGTCCTTTCACGCCGAGACTGCTCATCACATAGTTGGCAGCCTCCGTATCGCCCGTTTTCACTTCTGGCGTAAAGGTGGAGTTCTCATCACGGGCATCATCGACGCTGAGCTTCAGGTGCTGCGCCATCACGCCCTCGGAGATCTTGTGGAACACCACACCACTCATACCGCCACCCGATGCGGGCAGACCCGACTTCTTCAGACAGACAATGCACGTATAGCGAGGATCGTCGGCGGGGAAGTATCCGGCAAAACTCAGCCAGTAGCGTGTGGTTCCGGAGTGGTAACTGCCGTACTGGTCGGCCACCTGTGCCGTTCCCGTCTTTCCGGCCACCTTGAAGCTCTTCGAACCAGCCTTACGCCCCAGTCCCTGACTCACCACATGTTCGAGGATCGTCTGCATCGTCTTGATGGTCTGCGGCTTGGCGATGCGCTCTTTCAGCACCTCGGGCTCAAACTCACGAATCACCTGTCCGTCCTTCACCAGCTGCTTCACGAAGCGCGGCTTCATCATCTTACCGTTGTTGGCGATGGCATTGTAGAACGATACGGTATTGATGGGTGCGATCTGCGTCTCGTAGCCGATACTCATCCAAGGCAGCGTGGTCTTACTCCAGTATTTCGCGCGGTCGGTGGTCTTCGTGTCCGGCATACGGATATACGGCGGCTGATAACCCACGAGGGGGATCTTCAGGTCTTCGTGGATACCCACACGGTAGAGACCTTGCACGTATTTGGTCGGATTGCCGCCATAGAACTTATCAATCACGTAACTGACGCCGATGTTCGAACTGACCTCAAGGGCTCGCGCCACATTGATGTCCTGATAACCACCGCGACGCCAGTTGTGGTCTTTCATCGGACGTCCGTGCATCTCCATCACACCGCTGCCGGTATGGATGACGAAGCTCGTGTCCACCACCCCGTCGTCGAGGGCCACGAGGAACGAGGCGACCTTGAACACCGATCCCGGCTCACAGCGGAAGCTGATCGCGCGGTTCACCATCTCGTAGTAATGACCGTCGAGTCCCCTTTCCATATTCACGATGGCCTTGATGTCGCCCGTCTTCACCTCCATCAGGATGGCAACGCCCATCTCACCGCCGATCTCCTTCAACTCGTCGATGACAGCGTGCTCGGCCAGATCCTGCATCCCCACGTCGATCGTGGTTACGACATCGGCACCGTCGATGGGATTCAGCACGGGGATGTCCATATACTTATTCAGGACCTTACGACGGTGCATCAGTCCGTTGGTTCCACGCAGGATGGTGTCGTAGGAGAGTTCAAGACCGTATTTCGCGCTGTCCTTCGCACCGTACATATCGCCGATGGTACGCTGAGCCAGCGAACCGAACGGCCGGCGACGGGCGTTGTTCTCCTCCCAGTGGAAGCCGCCCCTGTACTTCGGCAGCGAGAGGAACGGCAGAGCCTTCACCTCGCAGAACGTGTTATAGTCGATGCGTCGCGGCCAGATTGCCCAGTTGCGGGCACCCACGCTACCGTTGCGCTGCACCTTATGCTTGCCCTCCATGAGATTCTGCTTGAACTCTTCGATCGAACGAGAGGGGAATATCTCGTGCAGACCAGCACAGAGGCTGTCGAATTTCTCCACCCACAGCGAGTCGCGCTTCTTCACCCACGTCGTATCGTCGGCACCAGCCTGGAAGTCCAGATATATCTTGTATTCGGGGATACTGCTTGCCATCAACTGCCCGTCGCAACTGAGAATGTTACCGCGTCCGGGCTTCACGCTCACGCTGTCGCGCTTCAGCCTCGATGCCACTTCCTCCCAGTACTGCTTCTTCGCCGTCATGATATAGAGGGCCTTGCCGATGATGGCAAACCCTATCAGTGTCATCACAATCGCGATGGCGAAATAGCGGGGCATTACTTTATCGTTCCTGAACTTACTCATTCCTCACTCTTCATTTATATAAATAATGTATGGCGGCTGGTCGGCGACGTGCAGCACACTGTCCTTGTTCTGTTTCAACGCTTCGAGCACGTGACTCTCACGGCACTTCTCCGTCAGCGTACTGGAGCACGAGAGGGCCTTGTACTTCGCGTCGAGCACTTCCTTCTCCAGTTTGTCGATGGCCAGCATATCCTGCTGACACTGGTACCTGAACGCCACATAGACGATGGTGAAGACCACCATCAGCAAGAAGAGCCAAATCTGACGGCGCACCATATCGGCAGTCAGGAAGTCGCCACCGAGGATCGTACGGAGTGTCAGCGTCGGCGTCAGCTTGGGATCTTCTTCCTTCGCCTGCTCCTTGATCTTCTGGATGGTCTTACGCGCCTGTTCCTTCATCTCCTCGGCTTCGTCTTTCAGAGTGGTATCCCCCTTCTGCGCCTTTTCCCCTCCTGAGTAGGAGGGGTTAGGGGTGGTCTGATCCGCCTCAGACAGAACTTTCTGCTCCGCCTCCTCTTCCACGACCGTCTCCTGAATCTCAAATTCTATATCGTCTTTCTTCTTACCCATATCTTTCTTCTCTGTGTTAATCCACCTTCTGTGATCATCAGTGTAATCTGTGGCTTACTTACCACCTCTCTCTGCGATTCTCAACTTCGCGCTCCTGCTCCTGGGGTTCCTCGCCTGCTCCTCCTCATCCGGCACAATCACCTTCCCGCCGATCTGACGGAAGGGCGACTCCGTACGCCCGAAGAAATCCTGTTTCACCTTTCCTTCCACATTACCCGCCTTCATCATATTCTTCACCAGACGGTCTTCCAACGAGTGATAGGTAATCACCGAGAGCCTGCCGCCCTCGCAGATGAGGTCTCTGGCGCCGTTGAGCATCTCCTTCAGAGCATCCATCTCGTGGTTCACCTCGATGCGCAGTGCCTGGAACAGCTTCGCAGCATCCTTCTTCCATTTCCCGTCTTCAATTGTCAATTTTCCATTGTCCATTGTCAATTGAATCAATTCACTTGTGGTCTCGATGCGTTTCCCGGCTCTTGCTTTCACGATAGCGGCGGCTATCCTTCGGGCGTTTTTCAGTTCACCGTAGATATAGAAAATGTCTGACAACTGCTCCTCGCTGTAATTATTTACGATGTCCGCTGCCGTCATCCCCGAGCGCTTGTTCATCCGCATATCGAGGGGTGCGTCGAAACGGAAGGAAAAGCCGCGTGTCTCGTCATCGAAGTGGTGGCTCGACACACCGAGGTCGGCCAACAGTCCGTCGATCTCCTCGATGCCGTAGTAGCGCATCCAGTTCTTCAGATAACGGAAATTACTTCTTACAAACGTGAAGCGCTCATCGCTGACGATGTTCTGCTCTGCATCCTCATCCTGATCGAAGCTGTACAGGTGTCCCTCTGCGCCTAACCTGCTGAGGATCTCACGGCTGTGTCCGCCGCCGCCGAAGGTTACATCCACGTAAACACCGTCGGGCTTGATTCCAAGCCCGTCGACGCTCTCCTTCAGGAGCACTGGTACGTGATAACCCTCAGCTGTAATCATTCTTCTCCCGACATAATCCTTTCAAACTCCGCGCCGAACTCCTCATCGCTCTTCAGCGACTTCTGCAGATCCTGCGGCGACCAGATCTCGATGGTATCGTCCATACCGATGAACTGCAAGTCCTGCCCGATGCCTGCCGCCCGCTGGAGGCGCTTCGAGATCAGGAAACGGCCGTTGCCGTCGAGGGTAACGACCTCTGCCTCCGACACAAACTGACGGAACATCTGCTGATGCACCGGCTTCCAGGGGCGTAACTGCTCCTTCAGCATATCGAGCCGTGCGTTCCAGACACTTTCAGGATAAAGCACCAGACACGACTGGAACACATCCTTCCTCAGCACAAGGTTTTCCTCGCCAGATGCAGAGAGCACCTTGCGGAAAACAGCCGGCAGGAAAGCCCTTCCCTTTGCGTCTGTCTTTGCTTCAACATTTCCCAAAAAACGCATAAACCTTATTATATAATAGATTCGGTTACAAAATTACACATTTTTCCCCACTTCAATCCACTTTTCCCCACTTTTTTTCAAATTTAACTTTATTTTAATGATTTCGAGGGGTTGTGTGTACAAAATACATTTAAATATTTCATTTTTTCTTCAATTTATGCACACATTTAAAAGAAATGTGCTATTTTTGCAGACTGTTAGCGAAAATACAAATGGCAGCAATCACAGAAAAGACGATTGACATCGAAAAGATACTCAAATCGAAGATGGGCCCGAAGGCAAAGTTCGTGCCCGGATTCCTCGTGAGCTGGCTCAAGCGCATCGCCCATCAGGATCAGGTGAACGCCTATCTCTGGGAGAGCCGCGACAAGGTCGGCGTAGAATGGCTCGAAGACTGCATGCACTATCTCGACACCACGCTCGAGATTGAGGGCAAGGAGAACCTGCCCGATCCCAACGACGGCCGACTCTACACCTTCGTGAGCAACCATCCCCTCGGCGGCGAGGACGGTGTGGCCCTCGGCGCCATCATCGGCCGACACTACGACGGGCACTTCCGCTACCTCGTCAACGACCTGCTGATGAACCTCCCGGGACTCGCTCCCCTCTGCATCCCCATCAACAAGACCGGTAAACAGAGCCGCAACTTCCCCGCAATGGTCGAGGCCGGCTTCCAGAGCGACAACCACATGCTGATGTTCCCCGCAGGTCTCTGCTCCCGCAAGAAGGACGGCGTCATCAGCGACATCCCCTGGACGAAGACGTTCATCTCGAAGAGCGTCCAGTACCAGCGCGACGTCGTGCCCATCCACTTCGGTGGACAGAACTCCAACTTCTTCTACCGCCTGGCAAACTTCAGCGACCGCTTCCTGCCGTTCAACCTCGCTATGCTCTTCCTCGTCGACGAGATGTACAAGAACGTCCACAAGACCTTCCGCGTGGCCATCGGCAAGCCCATCCCCTGGCAGACCTTCGACAAGTCGCGCACACCCAAGGAATGGGCCCAGTACGTCCGCTCAGAGGTCTATAAATTGTAAATAAAGAATGGAAAGGAAGTTAAAAGGAAGTTATAAGGAAGTTAAAGGGACATTACTCATGTGCCTGCCTTCCTCCATCTCCGCAAAAGGAGAACCGCATAACTATTGTCCTTTTAACTCCCCTTTAACTTCCCTTTAACTCCCCTTTAACTTCTAAAAAAATGGAACAAGAGATCATCGCCCCCATCGACAAAGAAATCCTCAAACAGGAGCTGACCCCCGAACGCCAGCTCCGCATGACCAACAAGAGCCACAACGAGATCTACATCATCACCGCCCACAACGCACCGAACGTGATGAAGGAGATCGGACGTCTGCGCGAGATTGCATTCCGCGAAGCGGGAGGCGGCACAGGCAAGGCGATGGACATCGACGAGTTCGACACCTGCGAGAACTGCTACAAACAGCTCATCGTGTGGAACCCCGAGGCTGAGGAGATCATCGGCGGCTACCGCTACCTCGAAGGCACCAAGTGGGAGATCGACGAGAAGGGACAGCCCAAGCTCGCCACCAGCCACATGTTCCATTTCTCGGAGAAGTTCATCAAGGAGTACGCCCCCTACACCATCGAACTGGGCCGCTCGTTCGTCTCGCTGCCCTACCAGAGTTCCCGCATGGGCGCCAAGAGCCTCTTCGCCCTCGACAACCTATGGGACGGTCTGGGCGCACTCACAGTCATCCAGCCCAACGTGCGCTACTTCTTCGGCAAGTTCACGATGTATCCCTCCTATATCCGTCGCGGCCGCGATATGATCCTCTATTTCCTCCACAAGCACTTCGCCGACAAGGAGAACCTCATCGTACCGATGAAGCCGTTGGAGATCGAGGCCGACCCGAAGGAACTCGAGGCCCTCTTCTGCGAACCCGATTTCAAGGAAGACTACCGCATCCTCAACGCCGAGATCCGCAAACTGGGTTACAACATCCCGCCGCTGGTCAACGCCTACATGAGCCTTTCGCCCACGATGAAGCTCTTCGGCACCGCCATCAACTACGGCTTCGGCGACGTCGAGGAGACCGGCATCCTCATCGCCATCGAGGAGATCTTCGAGCAGAAGCGCGTCCGCCACATCGACTCCTTCATCAAGGAGCACCCCGAAGCCCTCAAGATCACCAGCGGTGCCAACAAGATCATATATAAAGAGAAAGATGCCTGAACAACAAATCCCCGCTACGATGGCGGGGATTGTCTTTCCCTGAGAAACCTTGCGCGGTCATTTGGTCATTTGGTCATTTGTCAAAATCGAAAACGGATTGTCAAAATCCGCCACTATAATATAAATATTCTATTTATATATAGTGAGCAATGACCGCGTTCCCGAAATCGAAAATGACCAAATGACCTTGACCAAATGACCGCAATGTTTCAAAAAACAATTTTTCGTCGGCATCCATGAACTGAGATAAAAATTGTTACATTTGTAGCGCCAAATTAAAGAAGCGGACAGACGGTCATTAAAAGTAAAAATTGCGAGGATTAAATCTGGCAATTGCAAGCACTAATACTTGCAATTGTTTTCCTTAACAGTTCCTTCAGAAAGCGGAACAAGGCGGTAATGAAAGAATTGGCAATTTTGTTTACAAACTCTTTGAAATAGCAGATTGAATTATGGCCATTTAAGCAATTGTACAACGACGTGAAGTGACTTAGGATGCCACAGGCGAGGTGATTCGCACGTTAAAATATCCTAAATCTTTGCCGAAAACATGCAACCTTTTGCACTTTTGCAGTTATAACTATAGACGAACAATTAAAACGAAACTGTCATGAAACTGATGAAAAGAACGATAATGACAATTGTAACGGCCTCCATTATGGCAGCCTGCTCGACGGACGGAACGGAGGTGGACGGCGGATACATCGATGAGGACGGCCATTTTTTCCCAAAGACAGAGGTGTGGACGTTGACCATCGAACCGGAGTACGTGATCGGCGGCTCCGACTGGGGAGTCTACACGGGAATCTGGCCGCAGATGGAAGCCGTCGACAACAACGGGGAGACAATCGAAAGATTCTTCCTCAGCGAGATTCAGGGCTTTAAGTTCGAGGAGGGTTACCGCTACCAGCTCTCTGTGGAGGCTACGACAATTGATCCGAGGATTATGGACTGCGGCAAGTACACCTTTAAATTAAGAGATGTGCTGAGCAAGACGTATGTAGGCATCCGCACGGAGGGACTGCGGGAGGTGACGATGGACGTGAGGGTGGTGATGATGACGCGGCCTGACCAGACGTCGTCGGAATGTTTCCACTATCTCAGCGGACAAGCCACAGACGGCAGCGAAACGTTCGACATGTGTCTGAACGAGATCTACGGGGCTGAGGCGGATTCATACAATGCATACGAATGGCTGATGGGGTTGAGCGGTCACGTCACCAGAATGAGGTTGACCATCACGCCGTCTGAGCGTCCCGTATTCGGCAGCCACCGCTATCGTATCCGTCTGAAGGAGGTGATCAGCCGTCAGGAACTGGAGGGCGACAGTGTTGTCATAGCGCCTACGGACGAGGCTTATCGCCAGAAGTACGAGGAAATGGTCTATGGCATCAGTCATTGATTATCAAGAATTATTAGAGAATTATTATATGAAACAGTTTGGATTTTTATTAGCAGTTTTGAGTTTGGCACTGGTCACTTCTTGCTCGAAGGACGAGGAAATCGTGGAAACGCCTGTGGATGAACCCATTAACCCAAGCACGATTCAGAATCTGACGGGCGTATTTGAGGGAAAGTGGAGTTTTATGGAATCTCAGACAAGGGGAAATATTACCGTAAACGATAAAAAAATCATTATTGACGAACTACCTACAGAAACCATCTTCAAATATTTGAGAGACGAAATAGAGTTTGCAGTAATGAATACTCCAGAATTAAAGGCCCAACTAACCGATACCATCGGTAACTTATTCTTTGCTTCATCCTACAAATTCCTAAAAGCAGACTTGACAATCAACTATGAATATGACTTTTTCCTCGGAGAATCCTTTTATACCAAATTCATAGAAATGCAGAACAAGTGGGAACGGATCACTTATTTTAACAACGAACCTCGTTATCAGGTAGCTACGTCATACACCTTCCTGAAAGACCCTGTTCACATTGCGTTTTGCGTAGAGGCTGATGGTGTATGCTACCGCATTGAGATAACCTGTGATTTCAGATCAGTCCTGGCTGAATATAACATGAAAACCGGTATGTGGGCATTTCAATTTGAGTTTAACAAGTTCAGGATCTACAATTATGAAACTGGTCATCAGTTGATTCTTAGCTTATATTATAGCGAATGGCCAAGAGGGTACTATAGACAGGATCAAGAAGAAGTCTTTTGGCTGACATTTGATGCAACGGAATGGAAGCATCCCTTAAGCGTCAACAAACATCAATAAAACTAACGATTATGAGACGACTTGAAATTATATTGTTAAGCATGGGTCTGGCAGTGATCACATCTTGCTCAAAAAACATTGATGATGATATTGCCTATATACCCAAAGTAATGGAAGAAACGCCTGCCGTGTATGCATACGAGGGCACGTTCGAGGGCGAGTGGAAACTGAGCAAGTATGAAATGACCTGCAAGGGACAGATACAAGTGAGGGGAGACTTGATCTACTTTGACGTGCCTGCCGACTATCTCTTCCCAAGATTTATGCTTGACTCTGAAAAGAAGAGGATAGAGTATCCTGATGAGCCCATCTTTAAGAGTTCAGTCAACATTGAATACTTTAACACCAAACAGGTGATGATCTTTTCGCTGCAGGGCTATTCAGATGATGCCACCTATAGTGAACTAAACAACACTGGGGGAGAAAACGCTGAGGGCGAAAACGCCTATACCACCATGCGTGATATCGCGTTTGATATCAAGGTCGAAGGTGTGGAGTATCATATCGTGCTGCTTGGCATAAAAGAGAAGCCTACTGCTGTATATGACGTCAACACAGGCCTGTGGACGGTAGCAATCCCTATTGATGAGGCCAAAATCACCAACAGGAAAACAGGAACGCCTATTAGCATCGTGTTCCTCGATGAAAAGGCACCTGGCAAGTCGGCGTACTTGTTCGTATTTAAGGCAACAAAGAAGCTATAAGGGGTCGTGCAGGAGACAGAACGACAGTTGGTAGAGGCGATACAGGCTGGAGACAGGGAGGCGTTGCGGCGCCTTTATGAGCAGTACTCCAGATATGCGATGGGTGTGAGCCTGCGGATCGTGACGGAGCGGGAAGACGCGCTCGACATCGTGCAGGACACCTTCGTCAGCATCCTCACCACCGTCGGCTCCTTCGAATATCGCGGCGAGGGCTCACTGAGGAACTGGGTGGCGAAGATCACCACCAACCGCGCGCTGGACTGGATGAGGGAGCACGACAGACTGCAGTTCGCGGACCAATTGCCCGATGAAACCGTAGAAGAGGAGGACGAAACGCCCCTTGAGGAGGTGCCTCCAGACATACTGAGCGGGATGATCGACCGGCTGCCCAGAACGAGCAGGATCATCGTCAACCTGCACGCCTTCGGACAGATGTCGCACAAAGAGATCGCCCGCCAACTGGGTATCCACGAAAAGACATCGATGTCGCAATTCTCTCGGGCCAAACGGCTACTCGCTATGATGATGAAGGAATATTTAAACTCACAAAGGATATGAAACAGGAAAGGCAACAGACAGGTAAGCACAGTCCGGAAAAGGACTGGGCTGAGCGGCTACGCGACCATCTTGCAGGATATGAAGCGCCTGTGCCTGATGATTTGTGGGAGAAGATCGAGGCGAGGCTGCCGAAGGAAATGGTAAGTCAGACGACTCCTAAGAAGAATGAGAAGAAAAAGGCGAAGATCGTGGCTTTGTGGGCGAGATGGGCTGCGGTAGCGGCGGTGTTTGTGGGAGGATTGGTTTTGTGGAATGTGGCGCTCGACCCCCGGTCGCTTGCTACCGAAGGGACGCAAGAAGGTGGAATGTGGCGCTCGGCCGAAGGAAGCTTGCTACCGGAGGGACGCAAGAAGAAGAATAGACTTGAGGCGGATCAGACTGCCGCAGTTCTCCCCCTGAGTAGGGGGAGCCAGAGGGGGTCTGAGCAGGCGCATGGTGTAGCGGAGAAAGAGACAGAACGTGAGGCGGAATTTGAGGCGGATCAGACCACCCCACCCTACGGGCACCCCTCCTACTCAGGAGGGGAAAGCTGCGCACAGAATAAGCCCATTTCATCGGACGAAAAGGCTGAGAAAGAGTCGGCAGAAGTGCCCAGTGAGCCCGAGAAGGTCCATGAGTCTGAGGAGGTCCGTGAGGCAGAGAAGCGCCCGGAGGAGGTGATCCGAGAATTGGATCAGAAGATCGCTGCATACAAGAAGCATCGCGGACGTCGCGCAGCCATCAACCTCTATGCCTCTAACGGCTTCGGCAACCAGTCGTACCGTAACGGGGTGCTGATGAGCAAGGAGCTGCTGTCGAATTACGATTACTATACGAATCCCGGCATCATCGCCACACGGGCCGGCAACAGCCCCGTCTACTTGGCAAACCACGAGGAGCGGCAGACATTTTACCAGCCTATCTCGTTCGGTCTGAGCGTAAATATCCCCATTTCATCGGGATTATCCGTATCGTCGGGCGTCGTCTATACCCGTCTGCGGTCTGACTTCACCAGCATCGCGAACAGCCTCATCTACGAACGCCAGCAGACGCTCCACTATGTGGGCATCCCGCTGACGGTGCAGTATAACGTGTGGCAATGGCGCGGGCTGAATGTCTATGCGGCGGCTGGGGGACAGGCGGACTTCAACGTGAAGGCGCAGGTGACGACGGAGGGCGCTGAGACGACGCTGGAGAAGGACAATCTGCAGTGGTCGGTGAATGCGGCCGTAGGTGTGCAGTATAACTTCATCCCGCAATTAGGCATCTATGCCGAACCGGGCATCAAGTACTACTTCGACAACGGCAGCCACATTCGGAACTTCTTCAAGCACCGCCCCACGAACTTCAATCTACAGATAGGACTGCGACTGAACATGAGCAAATAACAAACCACTAATTACACGAATTTCACTAATTTTGCTGCGCATGAATTGTGCATGAATAATTAGTTTAATTAGTGTAATTAGTGGTCGTTATTCTACTAATAATTGTAGGCCGACGCCGCGGACGGTTTTGAGGGTGATGCGGGGTTCGTCGGAGAGGAGTTTACGGAGCTTGTTGACGAAGACATCGAGGGAACGCCCGAATGCAGTATAAACTTCTTGCCGATGCGGTCTACGAGCCTGGAGGTGGTGTACAGTCCGAATCCCATGCCCTTGCCGCCGCCAGACAAATCCCTGAAAGATAGCCGTTTCAGGCCTTCCCCTTACTTTTTTGCGCAAAACATTCGTCATTCACAAATAGATTGTGTACCTTTGCACCCAAATATATCGTCTTTGTTCAGCAGAGAGTTAAATAATGCCAACACAGTGAAAAGAATGGTCGATTTTCTTGGTCATCACCTCCGTATAATGAAGAAGATTATCCTGATACTCGCGGCCATGCAGCTCTCGCCCTCCACCCGCGAGGGTCATAGCCCCCACCCCCACCGAGAGAGACTTTATCCGCCGAAACTGCCGCGGCGCAGCCCCGGCGGAATCCGTTTTGTGGCAGTATAGCGATGGAGGGCAGACAAGATATGATAGCAAACATTAGATAATATAAGAGAAGATATGAAAGAACTGTATTTTTTTGATGAGACATTCTACTGGGGCCGCTCTGGCAAGCGGGCCACGGTGGCAGAGGCCGAATGCGAGCTGACGCAGAGCGTGCGGCCCGATGAACTGCGTGCGGCGGTGGTGAGCGCCCTGAGGGTACACCGTAATTTCAGGGCACGCCCCGTCATCGTGGGGCGGCGATTCCTCGTGGAGGACTCCGAGGCGGAGCAGGTCATGGTGGTAAGTGAAGCCGACGGACTGCCGCGGAACGTTGGCACCAAGGAGACCGGGGGCCTGATGCTCTATGTCAGTTACGGCGAGCGTCGCTTCACGCTCCATGTGTTCCACGGACTTGGCGACATGCGGTCTATGAGTGCCTTCCTCCATACCGTGCTGAGGTTCTATTGCCACACGGATGATGAAAACCCGCCTGCTGCCGACAGCATGGACACCTTCCCCTGCCACGAGCACATCCTCGGGGGAGGCGCACCGGGAGCGCCTGAGGGTAAGTTCGTCCCCCAGGAGCACGACATCTTCCATCTGCCCGAAAGGCTGTTCAGCACGAGGAGCACGCGGCAGCACATCATCGACATCGACGTGCCGCTGGCACCGCTGCTTGCCTTCGCCCGTGAGAACGGCAGTTCGGTGGTACCGGCCTTGAACGCCGTCATAGGGCGGGCCATCCGCCAGCGTTACGACGTGGGGCAGAAGGAGATAGTGTGCTATACGCCCAAAGACCTGCGCCCGGTGTTCCACTTCGAGACCGGCGGCAATGGGGCCATTCCCTTCTCGCTCCCCTATACGGCTGAGACCGACCGCCTGTCGGTAGGCGAGAGAGCCAGACGGCTGCGCGAGGAGATGATGGTGCAGACCCGTCCGGAGAACCTCTACTCGACGGTGGCCCAGCAGCGGGCAAACTTCGACCAGATATTCGCCGCGCCGATGCCCGTGACAAAGGTGTCGCCTATGGTCGTCAAGAGCGGCAGGCAGAAAGACTCAGCCTTCTGCACCTACGGCATATCCTACGCAGGGCACCTCGACTTCTCCGACCATCAGGGTGGCGATGCCATCGCTTCGCAGGTGCAGGCCGTGGGCTTCAGTGCCGGCTCCTATTCCTATCCGCTGTGGATTGCGGCCTGCGAGTACAAGGGCATCCTCCGCATGAGAATCGTGCAGTCGTTTGAGAGCGACCGCCTGGCCACCGTCATCTACGAGGAACTCGCCGCCCTCTTCCCCGGCACGGCCTACACAGACCGTGGACGTCACGACTTCGACTCGTTCCCCCTGGGCAGCGTTCCCCGCAAAGACAATAAGTAAGTATAAGCATTTAAACAAAAACATTCATGAGAAAGATGATGAATTGGGTGCTCGCCGCCACCCTCTGTATCTGCGGCGCAAGTGTATTTACGTCGTGTACAAGCAGCAACGACAACCCTGTTGACGCAGAGACCGGTGCCTCGGGTATCGTCATGATTGGCAAGCTGGGCCAGGTGGAATACTGGCAGCAGGTGGAGAGTGCCTTCCGCACTGCCTGCGAGGAGGCCGACGTGGAGGGCCTCTACTACACCACGGAGACCGAGAATGCCTATCAGGAGCAAGTGGCCGCCGTGGAGCAGTTGAAACAACTCACTGGCAAGCGGCTGAAAGGCATCATCTATGCACCCGCCTACGGACTCAACGGCGAGAGTGCCGATGCCGAGGTGGCTGCCTATGCCCGGCAGCGCGGCATACCCGTGGTAATTCTCGACACACCTCTAAAGGCCGGAAGCCCGCTGGCCGGCAGTCCTTATTTCGGAACTGACAATGCGGCTGCCGGAGGCGCACTGGCCGCAGAGGTGAAGGCCGACCGTGTGGCCGTATTCGCCATGCAGAACGGAGCGGCTACGGAGCGGGCTGAGGCTTTCAAGGCAGTGAAGCCGGGTGCCACCGTCTATCCCGTCGACGAAAATGCCAACAGTGATGTTGAGGCTGTCATCGACGAGTACGACGACTTTGTGTTCCTCAACGGCAACACCTGCGCTGAAGCCCTCAGCATGCTCAAGGCGAAAGGCAAGAACGTGTATGCCTTCGACGCATACGAGGAGTTCCTCGACGAACTGATTGCCGGCAACGCCCACTTCAAGGGCATCATGGCGCAGAACACCTTCGGTATGACCCGCAAGGCCGTGGACGCTATCATGGCCGGGGCCCAGCAGGGTGAGACGGTGCCCGCATTCTTCATCACCTGGGGCAACCTCGGCGACGACCGCGTGAAGCCCTTCCTCGACTTCTACGGCAAGGAGGCTTATCCCGCCATCGAGGGCCTGGCAGGGAAAATCGTGGGCAAGTGGATCAATATGGAGGAGGATGGCATGTCCGTACCGACCAACAGCAAGGGCGTGTTCACCCTCACGGCGGACTTTAAGGGCGACTTCAGCACATCCTACGGCGACCTCGCATGGCACGACCATGCACCCTTCGAATATACGCTGAAGGACAACACCATCTCTTGGACCGTCCGGGAGAATGAGTTCACCCAGATACACATCAACCACACCGTGACGGCCATCAACGATACAGAGATGATGACCAAGACGTATGTTCAGTTCGTCGTCAATGGCAATGTGGTACAGGAGGTCGGACCAGTAGAGATGCACTATGTGCGCCTGACGGCCGACTATCACGATGCTGTCCTCGGCACTTGGGAAGGCCGCGTCACCAGCGACCAGTCGGAGTATGACGATGGAGAACCTCACCGCTGGGAGTACAAGGCCGACGGCACCTACGTCTACTATAGTCTCGTGGACGGCCAGTGGACTCCTTCCAGCCAGCCTATGTCGGCCTACTTCGTCGACGGCACGCTGCTGTGTTGCCGTTGGAAGATGACTGACGACAGTGATGAACTGCGCGAGTGGTGGGAGGTAGAGAGCATAAAAGACGGTGTGATGAAGTGGACCGCCCTGCGCCAGCGCGAGGATGGCTCGACCTACACCGCCACGTTCCAGATGACGAAAGTGGAATGATGGCAGACTGACAAAACTGACTTTATATATATTGACATTATGAATAAGAAAGAACGATTTGTAATCACGATCAATCGTGAACTGGGCAGCGGCGGCCGTACTGTGGGTCGACTGCTGGCCGAGAAGTTGGGAGTACCATTCTTTGACAAGGCCGTCATCAAGGCCCTGCAGGAGAAGTATCACCTCACAACCGAGGAAATAGAGAGGCTGAAGGGTCGCAAGCACAGCTGGTGGGCCGAAGTGGGAAACATTCTGAAGATAAGCTCAGGCATAAACATGGAATACTATATGCCGCAGAAGGGCGATGCCCCCGACCTGCTGACCACCGACGAGATGTTCAAGACCGAGACGCTCATCCTACAGGACCTCGCCGTCGAGCAGTCGTGCGTGGTGGCAGGACGCAGCGGCTTCCACGTGTTCCGTCTGCATCCCAACCACCTGAGCATCCTCATCCAGGCCTCGATGGAGCACCGTGTGGAGCGCGTGGCCCACAAGCAAGGCATCACGCCTGAGGAGGCCCGCAAGATCATCGACCAGGTGGACAAGATGCGCGAGAACTATGTGAAGAAGTATACCGGCACGTCGCGCTACGACACCCGCAACTACCAGCTCGTCATCTCTGCCGACGACAAGACAGAAGAAGAAATGGCCGACCTCATCATGCAGTATATCGGCGGTTTCTGACAACAAGCATAATAACAGTTTCAGTATTCAGAAGAAATGATCTCATTCACTTTGAGCATTATTGCTCTTATAATTGGTTACTTTTTCTATGGTCGGTTCGTGGAGCGTGTATTCGGTCCCGACGACCGCGTGACGCCCGCCGTCAGCAAGGCCGACGGCTTGGACTATATCGTGCTGCCCGGGTGGAAGGTGTTCATGATCCAGTTCCTCAACATCGCGGGAACGGGTCCCATCTTTGGCGCCATCATGGGTGCGAAGTTCGGTCCGGCGGCCTATCTGTGGATAGTGTTCGGCTGCATCTTCGCCGGGGCCGTCCACGACTATTTCTCGGGTATGCTCTCCATGCGCCACGACGGTGCCGGACTGCCCGAAATGATCGGCCACTATTTAGGCAAGACCACGAAGAACGTGATGCTGGTGTTCACCGTGCTGCTGCTCATCATGGTGGGCGCAGTGTTCGTCTATAGCCCCGCCGAGATCCTCCATTCCATCGGCGGCGACACCATGATGTGGGTCGTCATCATCTTCTGCTATTACTTCATCGCCACGATGTTGCCCATCGACAAGATCATCGGCAAGGTCTATCCGCTGTTCGCCATGTCGCTGCTGTTCATGGCCGGAGCGCTGATGGTGTGGCTCTTCCTGCACTGGCCGTCGCTGCCCGAACTGTGGACGCACTGCTACAACATGGGGGCCGCGACGGAGCCCGACCGGTGGACCGACAACATCTTCCCGGCGCTTTTCATCACCATCGCCTGCGGAGCCATTTCCGGCTTCCACGCCACGCAGAGCCCGCTGATGGCCCGCTGCGTAAAGAGCGAACACATGGGACGCCCGCTGTTCTACGGCGCGATGATTACCGAGGGAGCCGTGGCACTGATATGGGCCACGGTGTCGGCCTGGTTCTTCTACGGCGAACCCACCCCTGGCTACGAGCTTATCGCCGGAGCTACCAATGGCTTCCATACTTCTGCGCCAGCAGTGGTCAATCTCGTGTGCAACGACTGGCTCGGTGTGGCAGGTGCCATCCTGGCCATGCTCGGTGTGGTGGCTGCGCCCATCACCAGCGGCGACACGGCTCTGCGCTCAGCCCGTCTGATCGTGGCCGAGTGGCTGAAGCTCGACCAGCGGCCCATCCCGAAGCGCCTGGTGATCTGTGTGCCGATGTTTGCATGCAGCATCGCCATGCTCATCTGGCAGATAGGCAACCCCGACGGTTTCAACACCATCTGGCAGTACTTCGGATGGTCGAACCAGGCCCTCTCCGTGTTCACCCTCTGGACCGTTACCGTCTATCTCGTGCGCCAGAAGAAGAACTTCTGGATCATGCTCATCCCCGCCCTCTTCATGACCACCGTCTGCAGCACCTACGTATTCATCTCCCGTCAGATGCTGGGACTGCCCGAGCTGGTGGCCTATCCTCTCGGTATCGTCTGCCTCATTGTAGCTGCCGTGTGGTTCACAGTGTGGTATAGGAAGGAGAACCATGAGTAAGATGATGCATTGGGTGCTCGTCGCCACCCTCTGCATTTGCGGCGCAAGTGTATTCACCTCCTGCTCCAATGACAATGCCCCTGCTGGGCAGCAGGACGAGTATGAGGGCGTGCCGCTTGTCATATACGACACTGATATCGGCTCATCGACCGACGACCTATTTGCCTTGGAGATGCTCTATCGCTACGAGGACGAGGGGCTTTGCCGCCTGCTCGGCGTAATGGTTGACAGAGAGGGCGAACGGAATGCAGCTTTTGCCGACGTGATGAACACGTATTTCGGTCATGGCGACGTGCCCGTCGGCCTTATCCGCGATGGCATCAAGAAGCCGAAAGTGTGGATAGACTATGCTCACGTAGCAGACACGAAGGATGGCAAGGGGCAGCCGATGTTCAGTCGGTCCATAGCCGACTATTCGTCGTTGCCCGACGGTTGGCGGCTTTACCGACGACTGCTGGCCGCGCAACTCGACCACTCGGTGAGCATCGTGAGCGTGGGCTTCATCACCTGTCTGGCACAGCTGCTGGCATCTGGGGCTGACGAGTATTCATCGCTCTCAGGCGTAGAATTGGTGCGTCGCAAGGTGAAATGTATCTATCTTCAGGGCGGCGTGTTCGGCAAGGCCTTGGAACCCGATTTCAACTTCGCCCAGGGTATCACGTTCGCCAAGACCTTCTTCCAGAACTGGCCGCAGGATGTCGATATGGTGTTCTCGCCGATGGAGGCAGGACAGGACGTGGAATATACGCCTGAACAGGTCATAGCCGATGTCTCGTGGACCAATGCACACCCCATAAAGCAGGTCTATATGCAGTGCAACTGCAACACGGGCCAGAAGATGTGGGACCCGCTGACCGTCATCCAGGCCGTGGAGGGCGACGCCGTGTTCTCGCTCTCCAAACGTGGCACTGTGACCCTCACCGACAAGGCCGAGACCCTCTTCACCCCCTCGCCCACGGGCCACTGCCGCTACCAGCAGCCCGGCTCCGCCGAGTGGGCAGCGCAGATACTGGAGAAGATACGGCAGGCGAACAGAGGTCAGGGATTACAAATCCCCTCCAGCGGGCAAAGATAATGTGTACAGCATTGATCGTGCAGCAGCGACGGCTCCACTTACACCATCACCGCGCACTTAAAGAAAGTAGAATGACAATATGAACGAAGTACAGAGAATCGACCTGAACGACTATGTTCAGACGGGTGAGGGCGGGACGGCCCTTACGTACAACCACAAGGACGGCAAGACGCTGGCCAAGCTATTTCTGGCCAGTATGGCTGCGGAGAACGCCATCAGGGAGTTCCGCATGAGCCAGGTGGTCTACGAGATCGGCGTTCCCACACCGAAGCCCATCCGACTGATTACCGACGGCACTCGCTACGGAGCGGAGTATGAACTGATACAACATAAGCGCTCGTTCACCCGTATCATCTCGCAGGAGCCCGACCAGCTGGTGCCGCTGTCTGAGCGATTCGCCGTGCTCGCCAAGCAGATACACCAGACCCCTGCCGACACGACGCGGCTGCCGGACATGCGAGAACTGGTGGGCATGTGGATTGACCGGCTTGTAGATTTTCCGGATGAACTCAAAAGGCGGTTCCACTGCTTCATCGACACCGTACCTTCCACGCCTACCTGTCTGCATGGCGACCTGCACATCGGCAACATCATCACCGACGGGAGCCGCGACCTTTGGATCGACGTGGGCGACTTTGCCTACGGCGTGCCCGAATGGGACCTCAGCATGATGTACTATGGGGCGCACTCCCTCAGCCCGGAGCGTGCCGACAACATCTTCCATTTAGACAACGACACGCTGCGGGCCCACTGGGATGCCTTCGCAAAGGTGTATTACGGCACGGACTCCAAGGAAGCACAGGATGCCGAGGTCAGGAAGTTGCAACCCTTCATCGCCACAAAGATAGCGTTAATCATCAGCAAACTGAGCGACGGGAAACATGCCTTCAGCGGACCGCTCCTGCAATTGTTCGACAAATATCTACCGCAATGATGAAGAATGAATATTTTGCCACCGCAATAATATTGTTTGCCATGACGTTCTCAGCCCAAGTAGCCCACTCACAACAGACCATCGCCTTCGAAGGCATAGAGAATGCCCGCGACATAGGCACGCTCGTGATGCACAACGGACAGGTCGTCCGTTCTGGCATGCTTGTGCGCAGCGGTTGTTTGGCCAAGGCCACCGACAGCGATGTGGCTGTGCTGAAAGAGAAGTATCGGCTCAGCGACGTAT
>JAEEGH010003047.1_pt1 | contig 44595 bp, 43 predicted proteins | sample 9134181 | NCBI WGS metagenome assembly JAEEGH01 (sample SAMN16246544, study PRJNA631951) | gut metagenome | biome: gut microbiome; feature: rumen; material: DP-attached | host: Bos | place: Iran: Karaj | collected 2018-10
GAAACGGAAGAGTCTATTTTCTAAGAGTGGATTGTGTTTTCTAGCATAGAACTCGCTCATGTGTACAATCTGAATAAAGTCGGTCTGAAAAACTTCGAAAGGTTAGTAGAAGAACATGGTATACTGATGGTCAAGATACGTTTCGACGAGGAGTTTATTGCCTATCTGTTGGAATTGAAATGGTGGGATTGGGAAATAGAGAAGATCGAGGCTAATTTCGAGGCCTTGTCAAGCAATGATTTGTCATTAATCAAAGATATAAAAATATGAAGAAAGTTATCGTTATATCAACCAGTCTCCGCCCAGGCTCGAACAGCCACGCTATGGCGGAGCAGTTTGCCAAAGGCGCAGAAGCCGCCGGGCATCAAGTGGAATTTGTCTCTTTGAGAGGCAAGGAAATCAAGTTCTGTGTCGGCTGTCTGTCGTGCCAGCAAACGGGTGCCTGCATCTTCAAGGACGATGTGCCTGCCATCATGGAGAGCGTGCTCAACGCCGACGTGGTCTGCTGGGCAACACCCATCTACTACTACGAGATGAGCGGCCAGATGAAGACCCTCATCGACCGCATGAACGCCATGTTCCCCAAAGACTACCGCTTTCGCGACATCTATCTGCTCACCACCGCCTTCGAGAACGAAGCCTTTGTCCCTGAGCGTGCCGAAAGTGGTCTGCAAGGCTGGATAGCCTGCTTCGGCAAATCCGCACTCAAAGGCCACCTCTTCTGCGGCGGCGTGGGTGCCCCAAACGAGATAGCCGGCAACGCCAAGCTGCAGGAAGCCTATGAAATGGGGAAAAACTTATAAAATTGAAAATTAAAAGTTGAAAATTGAGAATTATCCGGGTGCGGCAGCAACTTTCAATTTTCAACTTTCAATTCTCAATTCGTCAAGTTCTCAATTTAAAACGCGCAACCCATGCAAAAAGCCCTAACAATTTTAGCACTTATGACTCTTTCAGCATTGCCTTCTATGGCACAAATCGACCTCCACAGCCACGCCATCACGCAGGGCTACCTCAACTACATCAAGGCCAACGGTGCCGAGATGGACGAAGGATTTCCCATCCCGAGCTGGGACGCAGAACGCCACATCGCCTTTATGGACAAGGCCGGCATCCAGACATCCGTGCTCACCATGCCTGCGCCACAACCCTTCTTCGGCGATGCGGAGGCCTCGGCAGCTGTGTGCCGCCGATACAACGAGGAATGTGCCGCACTGAAGGCACGCTATCCGGGACGCTTCCTCTTCTGTGCCGCACTGCCCCTGCCCGACATGCCGCACGCCCTCGAGGAGGCTCGCTATGCCCTTGAGGTGTTGGGAGCCGACGGCATCAAACTGGCCACCAACAGTTACGGTCAATACCTAGGTGACCCCGTCCTCGACACACTGATGGCCTACCTCGACCAACAGAACGCCGTCATCATCCTGCATCCCCACAAGCCCTCGGCCGTCAACGCACAGCTGATTGCCGACGTGCCGTTGGCCAGCTACGAATACCTCGCCGAAACCTCGCGCTCCGTGCTCAACATGATAGCCCACAACGTGCTGGTGCGCTATCCGCACCTGAAGGTGGTTGTGCCGCACTGCGGCTCGTTCCTACCCAATGCCCTGCCACGTTTCCGTTCGCTGCTGCCCGTAATGGTGAAGCAAGGCATCATGCAGCCCGTAGATGTCGACGCCAACCTCTCGCGCCTCTATTATGACCTCGCCGGAGCACCCACCGACGAAGTACTCAACGCCCTCCTCACCATCACCACGCCCGACCACATCCTCTACGGCAGCGACTACCCCTACGTAGCCGAGCCAGTACTCATCAGCGGGAAGCAGGCCTTGCAACAACGTCTCGCCTCGCATGGGCTGAACCCGCAGGACATCTTCTCCGACAACGCCCGTCGCCTCTTCGGCGAAGCCATCCCCATGCGGCAATATGGCGAAAGGATTGTTCGCCTCGCCGAAATAGAAGTAGAGCCGACCATGCTTGAGGAGTATCTCACCTTTGCCAAAGAAGTCGGCGAGACCTCCACACGCGTCGAGCCCGGTGTGCTGACCCTCTTTTCGATGCAAACCAAAGAAAACCCCTGCAAAATCTACATCCTAGAAATCTACGCCGACCGCGAAGCTTACCAAAGCCACATCCAGACCCCCCACTTCAAGAAATACAAAGAAGGCACCGCCCAAATGGTGAAAAGCCTGAAACTCATCGACACCAACCCCCTTGCAGGAATAGACCGCTGGGAAAGAAAACAATAAAATAGAAAAGACATGAACAAATGTATTTTAACGGTAATAGCTGCAGGGTTGATGCTGTTGGCCGCCTGCAGCACAAAAACAAACACAGAACAAGAGCTGGACACGGTATGCCTCAGCGAGCCGACAGCCGACACCCTCTCGGTTTGGCCTAAGGGCGACCCCAACGATGCCTACGCTCAGTATTTCATTGGGCAGAGCTACTTGGCACTCCTCGACTCCACGAGCGGCCTCTGCAACGTCACCTTCGAGCCCGGCTGCCGCAACAACTGGCACATACACCACGGTGCCACCCAAATGCTGATATGCGTGAGCGGTCGCGGATGGTACCAAGAATGGGGCAACCCCGCCGTGGAGCTGAAGCCCGGCACCGTCATTGCCGTACCCGAAGGCGTGAAACACTGGCACGGAGCCGCCGCCGACAGCTGGATGCAGCACCTCACCTACCACGCCAACGCCAAGCCCGGCAACAGCAACGAGTGGTTGGAGCCTGTCGACGACGAACAGTACAATACATTGCAATAATTCCATCCTCGCTGCCCTCATGCCCTGGCTGCCGTCGTCTGCCAGCCAATAGGCCTCTACCGCAACGACCTAACCATCCCTCGGCATCAACGGGCAGATGACCTTCATCTAAGCAAATCAACCCCAATCGGTCATAAGGGTTTATGACCGATTGGGGTTAACTCATTCAAACTTCAATTTTCCTTTCTCCACAGGCGCAACACCCCTACCCCTATCTGCGGAGAATGTTCCTATTTTCTATTGTGATTTATTTGTCGTTCTATTGCAGTTCATTTATTAATCATAAATAAACTATAAACGAACTATAAATGAACTATAAATGAACTGAAATATAAAACACTGCTTTTATGCGGAACTACACGGTGTGTGCAACCAATCGTCACGACTCCATGGTCGCGACCGTATGGGAGCAACCGTTTATATGAAGAATGGGCGGTTCGTAAAGCCACTGGCGTTGCTCATATTCCGTGAAGTGGGAATGGTAAGGGCAAAAGCCGAAATTGCACTGACAAACCTTGTCTACAACAATACTTGGTGCTGCCAGTGGTGGATGAAAAGGTTGTTGTGGAAGGCTTGGTATGGAAAAATGAGGTGGCGAACTAGATTGTCGTCTCTGTCGATGAGATAAAGACTTACGATATGACAATCAACTATCAGGTGGATTGACATACCCTAGTTGCACCAGTGTAACGGTTATAAAAGTCGAATCCTCTTCCGAAGGAGTAAAGCCGTATTATTGCTTGAATGCTTGATTGTGTTAATGTTTGAGTGACTGACGCGGTCAAATTACTCAAACAATCAAACAATTACTATTGCTTGAATGCTTGATTGTGTTAATGTTTGAGTGGCCGGCGCGGTCAATTACTCAAACAATCAAGCAATTACTATTGCTTGAATGCTTGAGTGTGTTAATGTTTGAGTGGCTGGCGCGGTCAATTACTCAAACAATCAAGCAATCAGACAATCAAACAATCCCTTCACATTCCTTCTATTCCCATTTTTTTTCGTATTTTTGCAGTTTGATAATAAACACGTATTATGAGACGCACCATTCTATTTCTTGTACTTGCAATGGCCTTGCAGCCTTGCGGGGCACAACGATTGTTTGTTACCGATTTTGGAGCCAAGGGCGACGGCATCACCCTCTGTACCCGCAGCCTGCAGGCGGCTATCGACAGTGCCAACGCTATCTATACCCGCAACGGGGAGTTACAGACTGTCATCCTGCCCCCAGGGCAATATGTGAGCGGCAGCATCTACCTGAAAAACGGCGTGACGCTGATGATTGGCGAGGGCGCAACTTTGCTGGGCTCGACCAACCCGTTCGACTATGTGAAAGACCCCTACTGCCGCTGGACGGCTTTCATTTTTGCCGTGAAGCAGCACGACATCGGCATCACCGGCAAGGGCACCATCGACGGTCGTGGTTGGGAGGTTGCAAACCAAATGGTGGAATACATACACATAGGATTGGTGGAAGACCCCCTCAAATACGACCGCCCCAACGAAACCAACCGCCCCGAGAACATCCACTTCCGCGAGTGCGAAAACGTCACCATCAGTCGCATCACGTTGCGCAATCCTGGAAGCTGGAACCAGCAGTACGACCAGTGCCGCCACGTGGTGATTGAGGACCAGACGGTGGACAGCAAGTCGTACTGGAACAACGACGGGGTGGACATAGTGGACTGCAGCGACGTGGTGATTCGCAACTGCACGATGGACGCTGCCGACGATGTGTTCTGCTTCAAGAGCCACAGCGTGGACGGCGTGTGTGAGAACGTGACGGTGGAGAACTGCGTGGGACGTTCCTCTGCCAACGGCATCAAGTTCGGAACCATGACGCGAGGCAAGTTCCGCCATTTCCGTTTCCGCAACATCGTGCTGCGCGACACCTACCGCAGCGCCATCACCATTGCCAGCGTGGACGGTGCCACGGTGGAGGACATCGAGATTGACGGCCTCCGCGCCACCCACACAGGTAATCCCCTCTTCCTGCGCTTCGCCGAACGCCGCGAGGGGAAAGGCACACCCTGCCTGAAGGACATCGTGATACGCAACGTAGAGGTGGACGTGCCGCTCGACAAGCCCGACGCAGGCTACAGCTACGAGGGTCCTGTGGAAGACCTGCCACGCAACATCTCACCTTCTAGTATTGTGGGCACACCCGGACATCGCATACAGAATGTGCTGTTAGAAAACATCGTATTCTCCTACCCCGGCCATGCCGACACTGCATACGCCTATCGCGGTTGCTCGCCCGAGGAGCTGGCAGCCATCCCCGAATGGGAGCGACGCTACCCTGAATTCTCAATGTGGAAGGAGCTGCCCGCCTGGGGACTCTACATCCGCCATGCCGACAACATCACCCTGCGCAACGTCACCCTGCGGCTGGGAGGCGAGGACTACCGTCCCGCCATCGTGGCGGACGATGTGAACGACTTACAAATTGAAAATGGAAAAGTGCAATTTGAAAATCATACGGGCACAGCAGCCAATTCCCAACTAATCGCCAATAATTGCGGGAAAATAAAGAATAAGACTAAAACGCTAACCCTAAAGAGACAAAAGGGCAGCACCAAGCCCGCCGTTGACGCTTCGCAAACCTCGTCCGACATCATTCTGGCACAGGACAACAGCACCCCCTGTTCAGAGGGGGCGACACTGTACAAGGCCTCGCTGTTCGGCTGCAAAAGCAACGGCACCACGCTCAACACCACCTCCATCCAACGCGCCATCGACCACATCGCCAGCCAAGGAGGCGGCACACTGGTCTTCGAAGTGGGCCGCTACCTCACAGGCAGCATCCACCTGCGACCGGGCGTGAACATACAGCTGAACGAGGGTGCCATCCTAGTTGCCTCGCCCAATATCCACGACTATGACACCGCCGACGGTGTACCTACGCTTATCATCGGTGCCCACGACGAAGGGCATTCGCTCATCTGCGGATTGGGCTTCGTCCAACCCACTCTCCCCGATGTCCGTCTTTTCTCTTCGGACATAGAATAAGTAATAACCACTGACAACCAATACATTGGTGGCATATTTCTCATGCCACCTTTCTTTTTCTATGAAAAAAATTTGCAAAGGCTGTAACAAAACGCCCCCATTTTGCTACTTATAGGCATGATGCATCAAAACAATCTTTCGTTATTAATTCACAAAACACCTCTACAAAGATGAAAAAGTCAATTCTCCTCATTGCCGCCGCACTATTGCTTTGCGGCAAAGTCAACGCCCAAGAGATAGCTCTTGCCACCAACACCGACATTAATGCCGAATTGAGTTTGGCCGCCAATCTGCAAACTGACATGTCTGGCACCCCCACCCTCGACTACACTGCTGCACCGTCTGCCAATCTAAACAGCAACTATAACCTACAATACTCCTCCCCACGCAAGGGCTGGGGTATCGCCTGCATCATTGCTGGTGGTCTGACCATGACAGGCGGACTCTCGGTATGGCTGTTTGGCGACACATTCAACAAGGTCTCTAGCACCATGCCAACCGGTTTCGAACCCAACCCCGAGTACCAGCAAGCTACAGGAGCTGTCAGCCAAGGTATCAAGACCGCCGGTATCATCGGCACGGTTCTTGGTGCCGCTTTGGTCGCCACTGGCATCGTGCTGGTAGCTGGCGACAAAGGTTCTGGCAATCGCCGTCATCGCCGCTACTCCGAGAACCTGCTGGCTCCCCAACCATACACCGGCGAGTGGACTCTCAGCCTTAATGCCGGTCCCACCAGCGGTGGATTAACTTTGACGTTTTGAGCGATAGTAAAAGAAATTAAGAGTAAAAATGGGAGTTAAAGTGGACTAATGTTTTGATTACGTTATTGTGATAGTAACATTAACGTATTCACACGTTAACTCATTCATAGGTATAGTCCTATTTAACTCCCCTTTATAACGTAGCAACTATGACTATTAGACAACATAAAGCAATCATCTTGTTTGTTGCCATATTGGCAATGACCACCGCCTGCTCCAAAGAGAACGAGACAGGTGGCAACACACCCCCTACGCCTGAGACACAAGGCAGACTGTACAACACCCGTTGGCAGACAACCTACGACGACCACTCCATTATGGACGAGGGGTATTATCAAGACCACTACTATGTGTACCGTTGTACCGACGTGATCCACTTTAGCAACAACAATAGTGGAACGAGGCACATAGACAAGGAAGTCTATGACCTGATAGCACAAGAGACCACAGGCGAGCACGCCGACAGCACGATACGCTTCACCTACGTATATAGAGGGGGCGACTCGCAATATGGGCCCGGGGTGATCTATTGGGAAAACGGCGACAGCAACAAGTTCTATGTGCAGAACATAGGCGGAGAGCGCATCTATGTGGAAGGTCTTGAGCGTCCAGACTATAACCCTCCCTGCTTCTATCTCGTACAATAACAGTTACATTCACGTCGCCATACAATAGAAACAGTGTGGCGACGTTACTCTTATAGTTTGATTATTAATAATTAGATATGAAAAAGATATTATTATGCACGACACTCATTGCACTCACTGCAATGACAGCCTGTAGCAATAAAGACACATTCGGCTATGACGAACTGATTGTTGGCAAGTGGGAAGTGTCAAGCTATTATCATTGGTGCCACGACTTTACCGACGAGAGTCTGTCGGGGGATGTGACTTACACACTGCCAGACACTAATTATATCGGCTATGACTCGGTAGAATTTAATGCCGACGGAACCATGCGCTGGCACATGAACGACCTTTATGTCAGCCAAGGAATGTATAGCGACCCATACAGAAACTTCAAATGGCATGTCAACGGTGACTCACTATTTATCGAGAATGAGACGAGTTTCGAAATAAAGGTACTGAACAGTGAGAATCTTGCCATCGAGTACTACACAAATAACGGCCATCCCGAGTACAGCCACCACCACTTGGAACAGATAAACCGCTACACATTCAAACGCACACAACGATAGGTAATAGTTAATTAGTGACCTGACACGAACACATTCATACGGATCTTGTAAGTAACGCATACTACCATGGACTATATCCTACCCATCATCTTCGGCTTCATCTTCTTCCTGACGGGAATATATATTTCGTATACTGCCCATCAGAATACAAATAGTCCATGGCATTCGCCATGGGACTGGGTACGCTATTGGGGGATAGTCCGCAAGACAGGGGACAAATTCCAAAAATGGATATTTTTCATCAATATCGCATCGCTGGTTATTATGATAGTATTGCTTTTCATCCTCTCTTAAAAGGACATCCTACTACCATGGAAATTGCTCTTATAATCATCTTCATTATCATTCACGTCCTGACGGGAGTGTATATTTCGTATGCGACTCGGTGGAATGAAGATAGTCAATGGCATCCGTGGAACCGATGGCTTATGCCATGGAGATTGGACATCGTCATCTATTGGAAGATGGTCCGCAAGACAAGAAACAGTTTCCAGATATGGATTCTCATCATCCATATTGTATCCCTGATTGTCGCCATTGCACTGGCTGTCAATCTCCTCCCCAAAAATACAGTCCAAACATCTGCCGACCATGCCACCGACGGCTGCTCAATGGTTAGGCTCGAGGGGGTCATTGATGAGGATTGGAACATTATTCAGAACAACTGCGAATATTGTGTGCGGCAATTAGATGCCGAGCACTACCTGTATATGGGGGAAAACCTCTCCGCCAAAGAGGTTCAGGCGTTGATGCCGCGCAACAAGGAGGAACTTCGTGCATTCTATCTGATGAGGGAGTACCCCTACAACATTTATGACGACTATTTTGGGGAACTGGCAGCGCAGTATGCCATAGCCGACAGCCTTGACTTGATGGAGCGTTTCCTGATGTGGTCCGTCTGGTGCGACAGCTGGGAATACCCTTGGGAAGTGGCGATAGAGATAGAGCAGCAGCACCCCGAGAAGTTCCGCCGCACCATCGAGCGAATATGGGACAAAGGCTGGATCGAATCCTATGAGGAATACCGCGATGAGTATATTAGATGGCGAGCTACCCATTAATCGTCTCCGGCGACACGCCAACTAATACAACAACCCAAATGTCCAAAGCGGAATGGAGATTCCGTGGCCATATTCAATGTCATCCTTCACAATATAGCCATTCGGCACATCCTCTATTTGTTTGGCCCCTTTCTTTTTACCTCCTACCTCAAAGGTTCGTTCCCCTATAACGAAGTCCGACACTTTGGATGAGATGACCTCACTCACCACCCTCGTCTGATTATAGAAGAACGTCTCCCGTATATTGCCCATATTGGCACTGTCTGAACCCAAGATGTACATCAGATTGGTGTTGTCCACATATATTTTTTCAACTTTACCAAGACTCCGCAAACCTCCAGTTTCATCCCGCAGCTGTCCTATCATGCCAGCACGCTCCAAATATAGAAAATAGTCGGGCAACACATTGCGGCTGATACCGATGGCATTGGCGATACTGGAATAATCGGGCTTAAATGGGGCACTCTGCGCCACAATGGACATCAGCCGTCGCAGTTTGCGACCCGTGGAGACCGACAGAGATGCATATTGCGGGATGTCGGACTCCAATGTCTGGGTGACAATCTGGTCGAGACGCGATTTGAATGCCCTTTCCATGCTAAAGGGATAATATCCCTCCTGCAGATACTGACGGAACAGCGGCAGTGGATGGGGTAGAATGGTGTCGTCAACCTTATTCTCCAATACCTCACCCAACTGGTATTTAGGCATTTTGATTCCATGGAACAATTCTAAGTATTCACGAAACGAGAGCCCCTGCATAGTGTACATCACGGCACGACGGCTAAGGTCGGCCTGACCACGCAACAAATCAAGCACCGATGACCCTGTGAACACAATATGCAGTGTCCTATGCGCGTCATACATCTCCTTCAATTCAGTAGACCAGTTATGGTACTTATGTATTTCGTCAATATACAGATGAGTACCTCCCTCCTTGACCCACGACGATGCCACCTCCACTAAAGAATGGGATGCAAAATAACTATGGTCAGCCGACACATAGAGTGCATTCTGATGTTCGTTTTCAGACTTTATGTGTTGCAGCACAAGGGTTGATTTGCCGACACCACGAGGTCCGACAATGCCCACCATTCGGAGCGACCAATCAATTTCAGAATACATATAACGCACAAAATCAAGGCTTGTCACCCCAAGTTGCTCACGCATGTATTCGGTCAAGATAACATCAATCATAGTATATTTTCTATCATTTTTCCGACTGCAAAAATACGAATATTTTTCAATATGCACTAAAAAAAGTGCAGTTTATGCCAATCCATGCACTTTTTTTAGTGCACAATAGGCACTAGAGTATAGGAGCGAAACATTAATCGTCTCCGGCGATACGCCGGCCGGGGAAGCAGTCGCCGCCGAGGGCTCCGCTGCTGTATTTGAACACCACCGTGTCGTTGTAGGGGATGAGGGAACAATCCTCCATCATCTCCTCCCACTCGTCGGCGGGGATTGGCTGGTCGTAGAAATAGTATTCGTACATGCCGAATCCCACACGCCTGAACCATAACGAAACATATCCCTCATTGACGATCGAGATGCCGATACACCCTGCCCGCCTCAGCAGACGACGCATCTGCGACAATTCCTCCTCCGTCAGCCCCACCTTCTTCATCTCTCCTTCCATATCTTCATCCAGATAGGCGGACACCCTGCGGTGGTAGCCGTTGAACATATCCACCTTGCCATGCGAGAACTCGATAGTCACGTCGCACCCGTCGTAGAATGCCTCCCGTGTGTAGTCGATAACATCCTGCATGGCGGCCTGTTTCTTGGCAAGGTGCCGCTCCATGATGTCGGCATCACAACTCTGCTGCGCACAGCCGATTGTGAGGTACATCACCAAAAAGAGCACCGCAACACTATCCAACACAAACAATACACCACGGGTCTTCAAATTCATGCACCACGAGACAATCACTACCACCACCATAGGCAGCAGCAGCCACCCCGCGATAATCAGCAGAATGAGGAAATAAAACTCATTCCACCAGCACAACGCCGTAGCAACCATAACACACACGGCCGAAACATATTGGACAACTTTTTGAAGATATTGACCTGCAGACATGATTTCTATATGTTTTAAAGGTGCGGCAGCCGTCCCCTCTTGAGAGGGGTGGCCGCTAGGCCGGGGTATGTATAAACAGTACAATCAAAACATACGGCAAAAAAATTACCACCCCCACCAATGCAGCCGCGATAGCGCACAGCAACACCGCACCCGCGCCCAAGTCCTTGATGTCGCGGATGCGGTCGTCGTGCTCAGTGGTCAGGTAGTCGCAGATGCGCTCGATGGCCGAGTTGAACGCCTCCGCCGACAGCACCATGCCTATGCATATCACCAGCACACCCCACTCCACAGGCGACACCCTCAGCACAATCCCCGCTACCACCACCAACACGGTGATGGTAGCGTGAATCCGTGCGTTGTGCTCCTCGCCGAAGAGCAGCCTCACTCCCGCAAAAGCATAGCGGAAACTCCGCAACCGTGCCCGTAACTCATCCATCCGGGAAGCCAACTTTTTAGTTTTTACCTTTTAGTTTTAAAACATTACCACTTTATCTTCTGCGACGCGTACATCGCCACCGCCAGTATGACAAACACCCCGATGCTGCCCACCAGCAGAGCATAGCTCTCCAGCTGCATGATGACATAGATGAACACATACAGCACCGTCAGCAGCCCGCCCACCGCCAGTGCGGCAGTGCGGTGCTTGGTCAGCCCGTGGATAAAGGTAGAGATAAGCCCCACCGTCATCGCGGCGGCAACCAGATAGGCAAAGCCAAAACCGATATGCTCCGAGAAGGCCAGCAACAGCGTGTAGAAAAGTATCAGCGCGATGCCCACCAAGGCGTACTGCACCGGGTGTATAGGTGTTTGGCGGCGGTTCTCCACCAAAAACACCACGGCAAAGGTCAGCAGGATAATCAGGTAGGCATACTTGATGGTGCGCGTGGTCTTCTGGTACTGCTCCACCGGCACCTTCAGTTCCACATCCATCGTGCCCACACTGGCAAGCTCCGTGCGGCTCTTCAGCACCTGAGTAAAATCGCGGTTCAGCGCCAGCACCTTCCAGTCGGCGGTGAAGCCTGTGTCGGTCACCTCGCGGTTGGCGGGCAGGTAGCGTCCCGCAAAGCTAGGTGTGGTGCAGTCCGAATTGACATGCAGCGTGGTGGTGCGTCCCACAGGCACAAAGCTGATGCTGCTAGAACCTTTGAGCGACACCTCGAGCGCAAAGTTGCACGCCTCGCCCGCAAGCACCTTCGCCACATCGACATGGCACGAGAGCGCATCGTCGTTGCCCAACTTCATGCCTTCCGCCTGCAGCTCTACCTTCTCGCCCTGATAGGTGAGCGTGGGATAGTCCATAAAGCCCTTGAAGTCGTTGATGGCGAAGAGCAGCTTTGCACGGTCAAGACGTAGGTGGCTCACCTGCTCCGCGCTCAGCTCCTTGGGCATGGCAAAGGTGCCCGTCAGCTTCATCGGCGTCTCATACACCGAAAAGTCGTAGATGCCCCTCTTCAGCCTCTTGGTGTTCACCTGACTGTTGATGTCCAGCACTTCGGGCAGCAGGTAGACATTGTTGGTCGACGTATCGCCTGGGATAAAGAGCACTGGTCCGCGCACTGTGCGGCTGCTGCCCCACTTCTCGCACACCTCCATGTTCGCCTCCATCTCGGTGCCGCGCCGCTCGTCCACCATGTTCTGGATTATCGCCTGCGGGATAAGCAGCAACAGGCTGAGGGCAAAGATAATCGTTAATTTGAGCCACAGTTTGGCTCCGCTGTTTTTCTGTGTGTTGTTTTCCATGTTGTGTTTTATTTTATGAATTAATTTTCTAACCAAAGGAAACGTTATCAAAACTCCTGCCAGTAAGAGGAATATTAGCAAACAGATAAGACCAATCATAATGAATTGAGAGTTGAGAATTGAGAGTTTTTACATACCCCGCCACTTCGTGGCACCCCTCTCAAGAGGGGACGGCTGACGCACAACATTGTCGTCCACACATGTATACAACGTGGTCGCGTGTAGCGCGTCCCCTCTTGAGAGGGGTACGCCGTAAGGCGGGGGGTATGTCCTATTTTAAAAGTGCTTTGCATTACAAAGTATATTAGTCAAAAAAAAATCATACTGTCGGTGCGTTCTTGAAAAAGTCCTCCAATGCCTGCAGGTGCTCCTTAAAAGCCTTGCTGCCCGCCTTAGTGACGGAGTAAGTGGTGTTGGGCTTGCGACCGACAAATTTCTTCTCCGCCTGAATGTAGCCCAGCTCCTCCAAGGCATGGGTGTGGCTCGCCAGATTGCCGTCGGTCAGCCCCAGCAGCGACTTCAGCGTCGAGAAGTCCACTGCCTCGTTCACCATCAGCACCGACATGATGCCCAGCCGCGCCTTGCTCTCGAAAGCCTTGTTGATAGCGGAAAAACTCCGCTGATAATCATTATTTTCCACGGCCGTTCACGATAAAGTATATTCCAAAAACAATATGCAGCAGCCCGAAGCCGAGAAACCAAAACAGGATGGCGTGGCTTACCATAAAGCAGTCCACCACTCCCAACACCAGCTCACAATAGCCCAGCAGGGCGATGCTGCGGCTGGTATAGTGGCTCGCATTCAGCAGAGCCAGACCGTAGAACACCAGCATAAAGGTCGACGTCAGCCCATAATGCCCTTGCATCAGCATCGCCAGGCAGAGCAGCCCGCCCACCACCATCGGCACCGCAAAGTGAAACAGCGGACGGCGTATGGTCCTGCCGAACTGAAAGTCCCCCTGCCGCTTCATCAGTCTGTACGACCCGAAGCACACCACCGCGAACGACACCACCAGCAACGCCAGTGCCACGCCCGAAGCAATCACCGTGCGGTAAGGCGAGTTAATCAGCATCCCCATGTCCCCTCTTGAGAGGGGTGCCACGATAGTGGCGGGGTATGTAAACTCATGCGGCAACAGCAGCAGCCATGCCCCTGCCGACACCATGCTGGCCAGCAGTCCTACTATTAATATAGACCAACCGCTGATGGCCTGAAACCGCGACGATTTCTCCATCAGCTCCTTTATCTCATGCAGCGTATTTAATGCCTCTTTATTTTCCATAGGTTTTAAAAGTTCTTTGCGCTGCAAAGTTACGAACATTTTTCAAACCACCAAGAAAAAAAAATGGAAAAAAAACTTCCGTGTACTATATCGGATTAAAAATCATCACTTTCTAAATCAAAATATTTTTCTCCCCACCTCCCCTACCCCCTCTTAAAAAAGGCATTTCCAACCCGATAATTCCCATTTTTACCCCCCTTAAACTCCCAATTATTTTCTATTATCGTTACACCTTATTAATCGTTACATTGTTGTTGCGCAAACTTTTTTAGCCATGTTGCAAAAAGTTAGTATTTTTGCAACCCGAAAAAACAACGAATTTATGGGACATTGTATACGTAACGCGATGATTATCACCCCACCATATTTAAAGCGGCTTGGGCTGAGGTGCTATAAATCCTACTACCGTTCCGTTTCTCATACACCGACTTCACACCCCGCCGTTCTAGGCGGAGGTAACTTTTTTGTCCCGACACAATTAGTCAACCTTATTAATTCACACAAATCATTCATATAAACAATCTATTTTTCAAACACATGAAACAATCAAAGAAACGGGAGTACACAACTCCCACCATCGAACGGCTTGAGGCCCGCGTGGAGCTCGGCTACGTAGTCAGTGGCGAAGAAACACACCGAGACATAAAAGGCACAGGCATGGAGAGCTACGGCAAAGGCACAGGCAACGAAAGTGGCGGCTACGTATTCAGTTAATCCACTCGTAAAAACGTAAACCAGAATGAAGAAATCAATTCTTATTTCCGCCATCGCGCTGGCCGCACTCGCTACGCTGGCATCGTGCCAAAAGGAGCAGACCTCCACCGTACAGTTCACCGCCACCATCGAGAACGCGGAGAAGACCTATTTCAACATCTCCGACAGAACCGGCAACCCCGGCCTCATTACCTGGAAAGAGAGAGACCAAGTATGGATAAACGACAACACCTTCACCGCCACTCCCGATGTCGACAATGCCCAAATGGCCACGTTGGACGGCGTTGCAGTGCCCACTGCCCCCTACTACGCTTTCTATCCCATCAGCCTGAGTCCCACAATCAGCACCACAACTACCCCTACGACTACCACCATCAGCCTGCCCAACGGGCAGACCTACTATCCAAACAACGAGGTCCGCGCCCCCATGATGGCCCAAAGCGGGAACACCAACCTCCAGTTCAAGAACCTCTGCGGCATGCTGGTGCTGACCCTGCAGGCCGAGGGCAGGAAAATCCGCAGCATCGATGTTGAAGCTAGCGATTACCTTTGCGGCACATTCACGGCGGAGTACAACAACGGCGAGCCCACGCTCACCTACCTTGGCGACGGGTTCAAAATCGTCTCCCTCGACTGCGGTGAGGGCGTGGACATCAGCACGGCCACCAACTTCTACATCTACCTGCCTCCCAACAACTACAGCACGCTGCGGTTCTCCTTCTACGACAACTACGGTACCCTCTGCACCAAGACCTTCACTCCCACTACAGCCCACCCCACCTTCGACGTGGTGCGCAACACGTACAATCCGCTCACCTTCACCCTCGACTTCCCCACTCCTTTAGGTGCCATCAAAGGCCGCTTCACCGTCAACGCCGCTGGCAAGCAAGTGTGGTTCTCGAAAGGCAACCTGCAGTATATCGGCAGCGCCTCTCCCGCCTATTGGAAGTTCGCCGACAACCAGTGGGACTGCCTCGGCACTACGACAGGCCAGAACAGCAGCAACCAGAACGTCGACCGCGACCTCTTCGGCTGGGGCACCAGCGGCTACAACCACGGTGCAACGGTTTACCAGCCTTGGGCTACAAGTAGGACAAATAAGTATTACTACGCCTACGGCAACTCAGGCTACAACCTCTACGAACGGACAGGCCAGGCCGACTGGGGCTACAACGCCATCGTCAACGGAGGCAATACTGAGAACATGGGTTGGCGCACGCTGACCAATGACGAGTGGGTCTACCTGTTCAACACCCGCCGCACGACCTCTGGCATCCTTTACGCCAAGGCCAAAGTGAACGGCGTGAATGGTGTCATATTGCTACCTGATGACTGGAGTACGGACTATTACACACTGAATAGCACCAATAGCCCAACTGCCGACTTCTCCACCAACACCATTACCGACGGCGACTGGTTGTTTTTTCTTGAGGCCGCCGGAGCGGTATTCCTGCCCGCTGCGGGTTATCGCTACCAAAATAATACGACTGTTTATGTTAATGACGTGAACACCAGGTGCTCTTACTGGTCATCCACTCATTGCGACGATAACAATAATTTAGCTTACTACCTATGGGTCGTAAATGACAATCTCAATCCCCAAACAGAGCACTATCGGGCACGAGGGCACTCTGTCCGCCCAGTCCTGGACTATAATACCGCCGACTAACGAATCACACGCGGGCCAAAAACCCCGACAACCCATAGAGTACCGGCGGGCCTTGCGGCCCGCCGGAACTTTTTTCTCACACCACCTACCTTTAGTCCTCACCCTCCTTACAAGCCCTCAATTGCAACCATCCCAACCCCCTCGTGCCTCCCTTATATATTTTTTGTTTACTTTCTATTTTGTTTCTATTTATTTTCTTCTTTATTTAGGTTAGCTAAACAAAAGGTAAACTAAATCTAAACAAAAGGTAAACTAAATGTAGGATAAATGAGGACACCACCATGGGGGAAGTGTGCCGCTACCCAGACCGAAAGGAGGCCTAATGTGGAGAGGAGATAAAGCAGAATCAGATTGTAGTGCGTATACAAAAAAGAGCCATCGGCTTTTTCGATACCCTGTAGGGAATAATACACATGGGCAAAGGAAATATATAGCTTAATTATCAGCCGAACGAAAATAAAAAGCAGGCACAATTTCGAGTAAGTGAAAAAAAAGTCGTACCTTTGCAGCCTGACAATTTATATATGAACATATTAAAAAAACTTTTTTCGCGCTGCAAATCAGACGATAATATTGACTATAGCATGAAGTATCTGATAGTGGGTTTGGGCAATGTGGGTGCCGAATATGAGGGCACACGCCACAATGTGGGCTTTATGGTGCTGGACGAAATGGTGCGACAGGCACGCGAGGAGAACGTGAACGCGGTGTGGTCGCTAGAGCGCAGGGCCTACCGCACGGAGCTGCGCCTGAAGGGACGCACGATGGTGCTGATTAAACCGACGACCTATATGAACCTCAGCGGCGAGGCGGTGCGCTACTGGCTGCAGGCGGAGAAGATTAAACAGGAGAACCTGCTGGTGATAGCGGACGACATAGCCCTGCCCCTGGGCACCCTGCGCATGAGGAAGCAGGGCAGCGCGGGCACCCACAACGGACTGGGCAACATCGAGGCGGCATTGGGCAGCACAAACTACTGCCGCCTGCGTATCGGCGTAGGCAATAACTTCAGCCGAGGACACCAGGTGGACTATGTGCTGGGCAAATTCACCGAGGAGGAACATACCGAACTGGACCCCAAGATTGAGAAGGCGTGCGACGCCGTGCGCTGCTTCTGCACCCTGGGAGCCGACAGGGCGATGAATATGTTTAATGGCCGGCGTGTCGCCGGAGACAATTAATAATGAAATCCCAATAAACCCCATTAAACCATCACCCCCATTAAACCCAATACCATGCAACTGACAATCGACATAGGCAACACACGCAGCAAGTGGGCGCTCTTTGAGGGCGACCGGCTGGTGCAGTGCGGCTATATAGCGGAGGGGCTGCCCGTCGGATGGGATAATGCAGACATCATGGTCTGCGCCACAGGCGATGCCGACCTGCATGCCTTGGGGTTGGAAGGAGTAAACGTACACAGGCTCACTGCCGCCACCCCGCTGCCTATCACGCTGGACTATGCCACGCCGGAGACGTTGGGGCCCGACCGCATTGCCGCCGCCTGCGGGGCATGGAAGGTGGGACGCACGGGCTGCCCGAAGGTGATAATCGATGCCGGCACCTGCATCACGATAGACCATCTGGATGCCGACGGGGTGTATCGTGGAGGGGCTATCCTGCCGGGAATTGAGATGAAGTTTCGCGCCCTGCATACTTTTACTGCAAAATTGCCGTTATTGGAAAAAATCGATGGCGAGGAAGAGTATGTGGCCGGGCGCAGCACCCGCGAGTCGATGACGGCGGGGGTGCTGACTGCCACGCGCTACGAGGTGGAGGGTTTCGTGCGCCACTACCGCCAAATGGACGAGCGGACACAGGTGCTGCTGACAGGAGGCGATGCCGAGAGGCTGCAGGGCGACAGACGGCTGCAAGTGGGTGACATGAACGTGGAGCCGCACCTAGTGATGATTGGAATGAACGAAATAATTAAATTGAAAGTTGAAAATTGAAAATTGAAATGGAAGTTAAAATGGAAGTAAAAGTGGGAGTAAAAATGGACAATACATTTTGCGACAACACTGTAGACAAACGTATTGTCCACTTTAACTCCCTTTTATAACTCCCCCTTTAACTCCCTATTAAACAAAAATAGATGAAAAAGTATAGCATATTAATCTCTTTGGTAGCGCTGCTGGGCTTAGGCAGCGGAGTGGAGGCACAGAATGGGTTCAATATCCCCTTCTCACAATACGGCATAGGTTCTAGCGACTTACCCTTCAGCCACCCCAATGCCTACCGCATGGGGGGCACGATATTCAGCCGTTCGAGCCGCAACACCATCAACCCATTCAACCCCGCCTCTTATGCCGCCGTGGAGACTGAAAGCTTCGTGTTCGACATCGGAGTGAACATCCAGAGCTGCGTGCTGCGCAACGACGCCAACAGCCAGACCGACGCCGACGGCAACATTGCCTACCTGACCATCGCCTTCCCCGTCACCAAATGGTGGAAAACCTCGGCAGGCATACTGCCATACAGCACAGTCAACTACGAGTCGACACAAACCCACCTCGACCCCAACACCCTCAGCGACGTGAAGACCGTCTACGCTGGCAACGGCGGTGTAACCCAATACTATTGGGGCAGTGCCTTCAACATCGGCAAACGGCTGTCGCTGGGCTTCAACCTCAACTATCTGAACGGCTCCATCACCCGTGCCATCACCTACGACTTCCAAGGCAACGACAGCACCTACTGCGTCAACAGCCGCCGACAGAAAGACACCTACGTCAGCAACCTGCTTATCGACCTCGGCCTGCAATACCATCAGCCCCTAGGCGAACGGCACACACTGCACCTAGGAGCCACCTGCCGCCTGCCCCGTGACATGCAGCTCGACGACGAAGCGCTGGTATACACCTACTACGAAGCCAACGGTGCCGAATACCTCTTCGACACCATCTTCCCCCTACAGGGAACACCCAACACCTACCTCAGCCAGCTGCAGCAGCCCCTTGCCATCGGCGTCGGACTCTCGCTCGAGCGCAACGACCGTTGGGAAGTGGCCCTCGACGGCTACTATGCCCCCTACAGCGGGCTGCGCTACGTGGAAAACCCCGACTACAACATCTTCGGCACCTCCGCCCTGCGCCAGCAGACCAACTACCGCATCGCCCTCGGTGGCGAATGGAAAGGCGACTCCGACGCGGGCAGCTATTGGCGGCGCATAGGCATCAGCGCAGGCCTCTACTACAACAGCGGACGACTGGCTCTCGAAGTGGGCAACCAACAGTATTCCCTCGACGAGATAGGTGGTGGAATGGGGTTCAGCCTGCCCATGCGCAAAGGGCGTTCAGTTCTCACCCTTGCCTTAGGCTACTCCAGTTTCGGCAACTCCGACCTTCTGCGCCGCGACTGCCTTACCATCGGCCTCACTATCGGCTCGTGCGAGAGATGGTTTGTAAAGAGAAAATATAACTAATCAAAAATTAAAAATTAAAATTTGTGCGTCAGCTTCTCTAACCTCTAACCCTTTAAATTGAAAGTAAAATGAAAGTAAAAGTGGGAGCAAAAATGGACAATACATTTTGCGACAACACTGTAGACAAACGTATTGTCCACTTTAACTCCCTTTTATAACTCCCCCTTCAACTCCCTTCTAACCCCTAACCCTTTTTGCAAGAAATCGCAAACAAACAATACAAAAATATAAACCGATAACAATTGTTAGCAATGAAAAAACTGAAAATTGTCATTATCGCGGCAGCAGCCCTCAGCATGAGCTTCGCTGCCAACGCCCAAAGCAAATGGGGCGACACTCCCGACGACAGCATCGCCTGCATCAGCAACGTATCACTCTACCAAGAGTTCTACAAGCAGAAGAGCTACACCGACTGCTATGAACCCTGGCGTCAAATCCTCAAACACTGCCCCCGATTCAGCAAAGCCGTCTACCAGCGTGGCGAAGTCATCATGAAATCCATGATCAACATCGCCCAAACCGCCGAAGAGCGCGACGCCTACATCGACGAACTCATGCGTATGTTCGACCAGCGCATCCAATACTTCGGCGAAGAAGCCGTGGTGCTTGCTAAAAAAGCCCAAACCCTCAGCACCATACGCCCCAAGGACTACAAAAACATCTATGAAACCTACGCCAGCGCCATCGCAGCCGGTGCCGACCAGCTCGACGAAAACTACGTCACCCTCTTCTTCAAGGCCACAGTCGACTACGTGCAAGCCGGGTTAGGCGACCCCGCACTAGTCATCGACAACTACGACATAGCCAGCGACCTGCTCGACAACATCCGCGACACTATCGTAGAAGACAGTGCCAAGATTGCCAAAATCAGCGGCTACATCAACAACGTCGAAGCCGTCTTCTCGCCCTACGCCTCCTGCGACCAGCTTATCGCCATCTACCAGAAGAAATTTGAAGCCGACCCCAAAAACCCCGTGCTGCTGAAAAAAATCACCGACATCATGATGAAAAAAGGCTGCACCAACAACTCCCTCTTCTTCTCCGCCACCGAAAACCTCTACGAGCTCGAGCCCTCGCCCAGTACCGCCATGCGCATGGGCAGCATGTGCTACGGCAAAAAGAAATATGCCGATGCCATCAACTACACCCAGGACGCCGTCAAGAACCTCACCGACAAGAAAGACCTCTATAAGGCCTACCTCATCATGGGACTCTCCTACTCCGAAATGGGCAGCTACAGCGCCGCCCGCACAGCCCTGCTCAAAGCCGCCGAAGTCGACCGCACCAAGGGCGAACCCTACATCAACCTCGCCATGGTCTACGCCAAGAGCTACCGCACCATCGACGACGGCATGGGCGGCCGCTCCGCCTACTGGGCCGCAGTCGACGAGCTTCGCCACGCCAAGCAAGTCGAACCCACCGACATCATCATCTCCCTTGCCGACAAATTCATCAGCTCCTACTCCGCCGCCTTCCCCAAGAAAAACGACGCCTTCATGCTCGACCTCATCGACGGCCACACCTACGTAGTCCCCGGCTGGATAGGCAAATCCACCATCATTCGCACCCGCTAGAATGACCACCCTAAATAAGAAGAGCATACTAAGAACTAAGAAGTTGAGAAATCACCTCTTAGTTCTTAGTTCTTACATCCTGCTACTCACCTCCTGCGGCAACGACATCGAAAAAACAAAAATCTTCCAGCCGCAAACCCTGCCCGACAACACCATCCGCAACGCCCACATCCAGCGCAGCGAAAACGGCCACCTGCAACTACTCATGACCGCTCCCCTAGTAGAGCAATACAGCACCCCCGAAACCAAAACCGAATACCGACAAGGAGTCGACATGCAATTCTTCGACGGCTACCAACACCCCACTGGCATACTACGTGCCCGCTATGCCGTCAGCTACGACAAACGCGAAGAAATGCAAGTGCGCGACAGCGTAGTCATCATCGACCTCCAACGCGGCGACACCATCTACCTCCACAACCTCACCTGGAACCAATACGAACACCGCGTCTACTCCGACACCACCGTCCGCACCCAAAACGGACCCCGCGTCACCATCGGCGACCGCTTCGAAAGCGACGACGCCTTCCAATCCCCACAAATATTTCACCAAAGAGGCACCATCGAATGGAAGGAGGACTGACACGCCAACGAGCCTACCTGTGGCTGACGGCAGCACTGCTAGCAGTGCTATTGGCAGTAGTAATGACCTGCCATCGAACACCCTCAACTCCAGAGACCACAACATCCTCCGACCAACCTCAACAATCAGAACCCACCCAAGCCAACAATAGTTTCCCAACAACATCCCACCCCAAGCAACATACCGCTCAAAGCAACACTCCGACACCCGCCTCCGCCGAGCAGCCTCCCGCCACCATCTACCACAAGGAGAAGCAACTTCTTTTCAACCTCAACACCGCCGACTCGCTCGACCTCGTGCAACTCTACAACATCGGTCCCACCTTTGCCCGCCGTATCCTCCACTACAGAGACCTGCTAGGCGGATTTGTCGACAAAAGCCAACTGTGGGAAGTGCGCGGCATGGACTCTATTCGTTACAACGACATAGCTCCACACCTCTACGCCGACCCTGCCGACATAACACAACTCGACCTCAACAGTGCCACCCTCGACCAACTGAAACGCCACCCCTATCTCGACTACTATCAAGCCAAAGCCATCGTCCAACTGCGCGATGCCAAAGGCCCATTCAACGACATCAACGATATACTCAAAATACCCATCATCGACAATCAAACCTATACCCACATAGCTCCCTACCTGACATGCAATTCACAGCCAAACAAATAGCCAACAAACTCAAGGGCACCGTCGAAGGCGACGAAAACGCCCTCATCTGGAAACCCTGCCGCATCGAGGAAGTGGACGAAGGCGGCATCACCTTCCTCGCCAACCCCAAATACACCCACTACATCTACGAGCGCAAAGCCTCCGCCATCCTCATTGCCCGCGACTTCGTGCTAGAACATCCCGTCAATGCCACCCTCATCCGTGTGGACAACCCCTATCTGTGTGTCGCCAAAGTGCTGCACATGTTCAACACAGCCGACAAACCCAAGCGCGGCCGATCGCTCCGCAGCCGTATACACCTCACCGCCAAAGTGGGCAAAGGCTGCTACATTGGCGAATTCGCCGTCGTCGGCCGCCATGCCAAGATAGGCAATAATGTGCAGATATACCCACAGGTATATATTGGCGACTACTGCGAAATTGGCGACAACACCATCCTCTACCCTGGGGTGAAAGTCTATCGCGAATGCAAGGTGGGCAAAAACTGCATCCTCCATGCCGGTGTCGTCATCGGAGCCGACGGATTCGGCTTCGCCCCCACTGGCGACGGCAGCTACAACAAAATCGACCAAATCGGCAACGTCGTCATCGAAGACGACGTTGAGCTGGGCGCCAACACCTGCGTCGACCGTGCCACCATGGGCTCCACCATCGTCCACCGTGGCACCAAGCTCGACAACCTCTGCCAGATAGCACACAACGTGTCGGTAGGCAGCAACACCGTCATGGCCGCCCAGTCGGCGTGTGCAGGCAGCAGCAAAGTGGGCGAAGGCTGTGTCATAGCCGGACAGGTGGGCATCGTCGGCCATATCACCATCGGCAACCATGTCACCATCGCCGCCCAGTCGGGCGTCACCCGCTCCGTCCCCGACAACACCACGGTGTTGGGCACTCCCGCCCTGCCTGGCGACAAGATGAAGAAAATCTACGTCATACAGCGTAAACTCGAACAGATGTATGCCGACCTCACCGAGATAAAGAAGTCGCGACCGAATGGGAGCAACTAATTTTTACCGAGATGATGAAATCCTACAAGACACTCCTATTCCTCGCACTGGTCATCGCCCTGCTGGCCACACTCTGTGCCTACTTCCCCCAAGGAGGCTTCGCTGTGGGTCCAGTGAAGCTCCACTTCCCCACCCTCACCAAGATACTCAACCCCCAGAAACAACTCGACATCGAAGCCTTCCTTGCCCGGCAGGACTCGCTCGATGCCGTCTTACAAACCCAGACCGACTCCCTTACCAGCTACCGCAACCGCTTAGACAGTAGCGATATTCGTTTTTGGTTCCCCAACGACGACGACACCTTCTTCGATGCCCTTTTTGCCGATTTTGAACAAACCAAAACCTCCGGCCGCACCATCCGCATCGTCCACTATGGCGACTCGCAAATCGAGATGGACCGCATGACCAATCGCCTACGCGCCTACATGCAGGGGAAATTCGGTGGCGGCGGTCCTGGACTGGTACCCTTCGCCACACTCATCCCCTCTCTCTCCGTCAGCACCTACGGAACCGGCGACCTCGTGCGCCAATCGCCCTTTGGCGACAGCACCGTGGTGCGCGCTGCCGGCAACTACGGTCCCATGGTGCAAGACTACCGCGTAGTAGGCTCCGCCACCAGCACCATTACCGCTGCCACCCACCGCAGTTGCGACGACCGCCTGCGCCAGTTCTCACAATTCAAGATAATCTTCTGCAACCGCCCAGGTCCCTTCGACATCACCTTTGCCGACCGCAAAGGCACCTACACCGACCACCAACGCCAAGAAGAGGAGGGCGTACACTCGTTCCAATGGAAACTCGACAGTGCCACCACCTCCATACGCCTCAGCGTCAGTGGCAACGCCGACATCTACGGCATTCTGGTCGACAACGGTCCTGGCGTGGCAGTAGACAACATACCCATGCGCGGCTGCTCGGGACACCAATTCACCCAAATCAACCGCCAGCAGCTCACCGATGCCTACAGCCTTATGGACATTGGTCTCATCATCATGCAGTTTGGAGGCAATTCCGTTCCCTACCTTAAGAGCCAAAAATCCATCGATGCCTACTGCAACAACATGGGCCATCAAATCGACCGCCTCCGTCAATGCTGCCCCAAAGCCAAGATACTCTTCATCGGACCCTCCGACATGTGCTCCAGCATAGAAGGCGAGATACACACCTACCCATTCCTACCCAAGGTCATTGCCTCGCTGCGCGACACGGCGTGTGCCCACGGTGCCGCCTACTGGAGCATCTACGACGCCATGGGCGGCTTCAACTCCATGGCGGCATGGGTAGAGAAAGGTCTTGGCGGTGCCGACTATGTGCATTTCTCACAACGAGGAGTGGACATCATGGGCGACCGCTTGGCTAAAGCATTTGATAATATGTACACCATTTATAAAATGAGAAAGGAGATTATCGATGTACAAGAATAATGCCATTGCCCTGCTGCTGACACTCCTGCTATTCAGCATCCCGCTCAGAGCGCAAGACTACCCCTTCCTCCACCCCGAGGCAAACCGACTGCGCTACGATAGCACCTCCTCCACCATGCAGGCATTCATGCAAAAATTCCATCGTCTGCGCACCACCGGGCAGGGCAATGTCAGCATCATGCACATCGGCGGGTCGCACGTGCAGGCGGGCACACTCCCTCATCGCATCCGTACCAACATCCTCACCGCCTACCCCACCCTCGTCCATGGGCGCGGCCTCCTCTTCCCCTACTCGGCTGCCGCCAAATGCAACAACCCTGCCGACTATAAGGTACACTGCCTCGAGAAAGTGACCCTCACCCGCAACGTCTACAAGCAGCCCGAATACCCGCTGGGACTCTGCGGTATCGCCGTCACCGCCCACGACATCCCCACCAGCATACAGATCTTATCCAACGAGAGTACGATAGACTACGGCGTGTCGCGCATTGTCGTGCTCGGCCACACCCCCGACGGCATTGTCCCCACACTCCGCTACGGCGAGGGCAACGAGACACTCCCCTCCTACATCGACAGTGCCAACCACCGCTACGTCTACAACCTGCGCCACGAAGTCGACTCCATCAACATCTATATCCCCTGCAAATCGGAGCAGCAGTTCACCCTCACCGGCGTACTGCTCGACAGCCGCCACCCCGGCATCACCTACCACTCCATCGGTGTCAACGGTGCTGCCGTGCCCGACTACCTCAAGTGCAACCTCACCGCCGACCTCCGCCTCATCCGCCCCGACCTCGTCATCTTCGGCATCGGCATCAACGATGCCCACGCCGCCGACTTCGACTCCGTGGCCTTCAAAAACAACTACCTCCGTCTCTGCGACTCCATCCGCAGCGTCAACCCCCAGTGCGCCTTCATCTTCATTACCAACAACGACTGCTACCGCAAGACCGGCCGCCGCAAATACACCGTCAACCACAACGGCCTGCAAGTACAGCAGGTCTGCTACCGCCTAGCCCAACTGACAGGCGGTGCCGTGTGGGACCAATTCGAAATCATGGGCGGACTCAAGTCCATGGAGAAATGGCAGAAGGCAGGGCTGGCGCAGAAGGACAAGGTGCACTTCACCCGCACTGGCTACCAACTGCTGGGCGACCTCTTCTACCAAGCCCTCAGCCACGAGATAGAGCACTACCAGCCTGCCCCCCTCAAGGATACCCAGTCGAAACGACACGCCGTGCAGCAAAACTCAAATGGAGAGAAACCGTTGCCGCGCGGACTCCGTCGCAAGCCCAAGACCCGACAAGTCTCCATCACACCCAAACCCTCTGCGGAACACGACACCCCCGCCACCACACCCAACGAAAACAATTCCTCTCGTGACAGATTTCCTTACATACCTGACTAACCTCTTCGCTTTCGACAGCGACCATCCCTTGCTCTTCACCCAGTTCCACTTCTGGGCCTTCTTCTTCATCGTCTATATTGGCTTCTGCCTTATCGTGTCGGTAGGCGAAAAACATGCTCGGCGCAAGCTCACCCACCTCCCCACTGGGCAGCGTATCGGCAAAGCACGCCGCCTCTGGCGCAATGGCTACCTCTTCCTCGTCAGCCTTTTCTTCTACTACAAGACCTCAGGCTATTACGTCGGCCTCCTCATCTTCTCCACCATCGTAGGCTACCTGCTGGGCATCTGGTTCGACAACCTAGCCCACCGCCAGGCCGCCACCGGCCGTTCCACTCAAACCCGACGCAAGACCCTCATGGTCATTGGCGTGGTCATCAACCTCGCCGTGCTCTGCTACTTCAAATACGCCTACTTTTTCACCGACATCTTCAACACCATCGCCTCCACCCACTACTCTATTGCCAACGTCATCATCCTTCCTGTCGGCATCAGCTTCTTCACCTTTCAAAACATCAGCTACATCGTCGATGTCTATAAAGGCAAGGTGCACCATGCCGATAACATTCTCGACTTCGGCTTCTACACCACCTTCTTCCCCCAGCTTGTGGCAGGACCCATCATCCGCGCCGACCAGTTTGTGCCCCAACTTTACAAGCCCTACTTCCTCAGCCGTAGGCAATTCGGCATAGCAGTGTTCTGGATTCTGAACGGATTGGTCAAAAAACTGGTGCTCAGCGACTACTTGGCAGTGTCGTTCGTCGACCGCGTGTTCGACAACCCTCTGCTCTACACCCCCTTCGAAAATTTCTCTGCCCTGCTGGTCTACTCCCTGCAAGTCTATGCCGACTTCTCAGGCTACACCGACATAGCCATCGGTGTAGCGATGCTGATGGGTTTCTACCTACCCACCAACTTCAACTCGCCCTACAAGGCCACCAACCCCGCAGGCTTCTGGAAACGGTGGCACATCTCGCTTAGCAACTGGCTGAAAGACTATCTCTACATACCCCTCGGTGGCAACCGCAACGCCACCGCCGCCACCTTCATCATCCCCACCGTCATGCTCCTCGTGGTGGTGCTGATGGCCAAGACCCGCTGGGTGACGCTCGCCGCCATCGTCGCAGTGGTGGTGCTGGCGCTGGTCTACCTCATCTTCCCGCGGCATCGCAAGGATTTCTCTACCAATCTCAACAACTTCGACACTATGCTCCTGGGCGGCATGTGGCATGGAGCATCGTTCAACTTCATCACTTGGGGCGCTCTCAACGGCCTGGGCATACTGGTCTACAAGAGCTGGAAGCGATGGGACCCTTGGGTACGCATGTTTGTCATCGCCCTCGTCTACATCGCCATCAAGGCGGCCTACCACTACTACCCCTACCCGGTGCTGAGCATGTTTCACTTTGCCTTTATGGTCATTGCCGCCGCCATCATCCTGCTCAACCTAGTGCCCGCCTTCGGGGGCAAACACTATCACGGCTCTAAGTTCAAGAGCGACGTCACGCTGGTGTGGAACACCTTCCTCACCTTTATCTTCATCAGCTTCACCCGCCTCTTCTTCCGCAGCGGCTCCAACCTCGACCCCGCCACCGCCAACGAGGTGGCTTGGCGCACCGCCACACAGATGGTAGAGCGCATCGGCGGGCACTGGAACCTCGGGCAGGTCCCCGCCATCGTGCAGAACTACTCCACCGTCTTCGTCATCTTCCTCGTCGGCATGGTGGTGCACTGGCTGCCCGACCGCTTGAAACGCCGCTACCGCCTATGGTTCGCCCAGATGCCGCTATGGCTGATGGTGCCGGTGGTGGTGCTGGCCGTGGTGGTCGTATACCAGTTCGTCACCGCCGACCTGCAACCCTTCATCTATTTCCAATTTTGATGTTGCCACCATGTTGTGCGGCAGCCAAATTTTAATTATTAATTTTTAATTTTCAATTCCCCCATGCCCAAACCCCTCCATCCCCTGCTGGCAGTATTCTGCAACCTGGCGTTGCTCTACCTGCTCTATTTCCTCTGCAGGGTGGTGTATGTGGCTGAATTTTGGGACGTCTATTCCGCCAGTTGGCAGCAGCTGAATCTATGGCAGCTCCTACGGGGAGGCTTTCGCTTCGACACCGCCGCCATCTGCTACACCAACATTCCCTACCTCCTGTTGGCCCTGCTGCCCCTCTCGCCTAAGATACGGGACGGCAAGGCGTGGCGCACCGTCACCAAGACGGTGTATGTCGTACCCAACGCCCTGGCACTTTGGACCAACCTGGTCGACACCGTCTACTCGCGCTACACAGGCCGTCGTACCACCAGCTCCTTCTTTTCCGAATTTGCAGGCGAGGGCAATCTTGGCGACATCTTCTTCACCGAGTTGCTACACCACTGGTATCTCGTTCTTATCGGTCTCGCCTTCCTTGCCGCGCTCATCCTCCTGTACGGGCAGGCACGGGGGTCAATAGGGCAGACACGGGGGGCTACCCCTACGGCCCATTATCTCGTCCACAGCCTCGCCACCCTCCTCTTCGCCCTCCTCAGCATTGTCGGCATGCGTGGCGGACTCTCCTACCACCGACCCCTCTCGCTAGCCGATGCGGGCGGCTATGTGGGTCAGGCAAAAGAGGCTAACATAGTCCTCAACACCCCATTCTCCCTCATCCGCACCATGGGCAAGACCACCTTCACCGACCCCAGCTACTTCCCCCCCGACGAACTCGACCAAATCTACACCCCCCTTCGTAATTCACAATTCACAATTCACAATTCACAATCAAACAAAAACGTCGTCATCCTCATCCTCGAATCCTTTGGCGAAGAATACTGGGGCTACTTCAATCACAATTCACAATCCACAATTCACAATTCTCAACTCAGCTACACCCCCTTCCTCGACTCGCTAGCGGCACACAGCCTCACCTTCCGTCGCTCCTACGCCAACGGTCGCAAGAGCATCGATGCCCTCCCCTCCATCCTCAGCAGCATACCCATGTTTGTCGAGCCCTTCGTCCTCACCCGCTATGCCAACAACGAGGTTGAATCCATAGCCTCCTGCCTTCGCCGACAGGGCTACCGCACCGCCTTCTTCCATGGTGCCGACAACGCCTCGATGGGTTTCCGCTCCTACGCCCTCTCCACAGGCTTCGAACTCTACTACGGCATGGACGAGTACTGCGCCGACCCCCGTTTCGATGCGCAGGACGACTTCGACGGCTACTGGGCTATCTGGGACGAGGAGTTCATGCAATACTTCGCCCTCACGCTCGACACCCTCACGCAACCCTTCCTCGCCACCCTCTTCACTGCCACCTCGCACCACCCCTTTCGCATTCCCCAACGCTATCAAGACACTTTCAGTGGTGGCAACCTGCCCGTCTACCGCACCATACAGTACACCGACCACGCCCTGCGTCAGTTCTTCCGCGCCGCCAGCCAGATGCCCTGGTACGACAGCACCCTCTTCGTCATCACCGCCGACCACACCAACGTGGGCGAGAGGGAGGAATACAAGACCGACCTGGGGCTCTTCCGTGTGCCGATACTCCTCTTCGACCCCTCCGGCACCCTGCCGCGCGGCACCCGCCCCGCCGTCATGCAGCAAATAGACATCATGCCCACCCTGCTGGGCCTCCTCGCCTACCCCTATCCCTACCTCGCCTTCGGCATCGACATACTGGGCACCGCGCCCCGCGACAGCTGGGCGGTCAGCTACACCAACGGCATCTACCAATATGTCGTCGGCGACACCCTCCTTCATTTCGACGGCCAGAAGGTGGTAGGGCTCTACAACCTTGCTTCCGACACCCTCCTCAAGCACAACCTGCTGCGTCCCAACACGCCCCAGCCCGACTGCCGCCACCTCAAAGCCATCATCCAGTCCTATATGCAACGCATGATAAACAACAAACTGGGCGGAGAACCTCCGCAGGTAACTAAATAGCAAAATTTCAACATTCGAACGCGGTAGCCCAATTTTAATTTTTAATTATTAATTTTTAATCCCCCATGAAGCTCCGACCTCTCGCGCCACCGTTGGCACTGCTCTGCAACCTAGCCCTCGCCTACCTGCTCTACTTCCTGTGCAGGATAGTCTACATCCTCGAATTTTGGGACCTCTATGCCGCAGGTTGGGGGCAGCTCTCCCTTGCCAACCTGCTGAAGGGCGGCTTCGTCTTCGACACCTCCGCCATCCTCTACACCCACTTGGTCTATGCCGGTCTCATCCTGCTCCCTTGGCCACGCCGGTGGTACGCCTCACGCGCATGGCACATCGTCGCCAAAACCCTCTACATCGTCACCAACACCCTCATGCTCAGCATTAACCTGGTCGACACCGTCTACTCGCGCTACACAGGCCGCCGCACCACCTGGACCTTCTTCTCCGAATTTGCGGGCGAAGGCAACCTTGGCGACATCTTCTTCATCGAACTGCTGCACCATTGGTATCTCCTGCTCATCGGCATCGCCTTCCTCGCCGCCCTCATCCTCCTCTACCGTCCGGCCAAACCCTTCGCCAAGCCCACCGCCCACTACCTCGTCCACAGCCTCGCCACCCTCCTCTTCATCCCCATCAGCATTATCGGCATGCGTGGCGGAGCCTCCACGGCCATCCGTCCCATCACCATCAGCAACGCCAACCAATACGTCAACCAGCCATCAGAGGCCGCCATCGTGCTCAACACCCCCTTCTCCCTCATCCGCACCATGGGCAAGACCACTTTCACCGACCCCGGCTACTTCCCTCCTGACGAACTCGACCAAATCTACACCCCCCTCCACAATTCACCATTCACCATTCACAACTCACCATTCACAACTCACCATTCACAATCAAACAAAAACGTCGTCATCCTCATCGTCGAATCCCTCGCCCGCGAATACATAGGCTTCTACAACTCCTACCCCTGCCACACCCCCTTCCTCGACTCGCTCATCAGCCACAGCCTCACCTTCAGCCAGTCCTACGCCAACGGCCGCAAGAGCATCGACGCCATGCCCTCCATCCTCAGCGGCATACCCATGTTCGTCGAGCCCTTCGTCCTCACAGGATACTCTCTCAACAACGTCAGCGGCATTGCGGGCGAGCTTTCCAAGGTAGGCTACCGCACCGCCTTCTTCCACGGTGCCGCGAACGGCTCCATGGGCTTCCAAGCCTTCGCCCGCAGCTCCGGCTTCGCCCAATACTACGGACGCACCGAGTACGATGCCGACCCCCGTTTTGGCGGCGACAAAGACTTCGACGGCACATGGGCCATCTGGGACGAGGAGTTCCTGCAATTCTACGCCCACCAGATGGACACTATGCAGCAGCCCTTCTGCACCGCCCTCTTCACCGCCACCTCGCACCACCCCTTCGTCGTTCCCGAACGCTACCGCCAGCAGTTCCACCAAGAGGGGCACCCCATGTACACCTGCATCCGCTACGTCGACCACGCCCTGCAGCACTTCTTCCACACCGCCAGCCAGATGCCCTGGTTCCAAAACACCCTCTTCGTCATCACCGCCGACCACACCAACCACACCGAGCGTCCCGAATATGCCAACACGCTGGGCAACCACAGCGTCCCCATCATCCTCTACGACCCCTCCGGCACCCTGCCGCGCGGCATGAGCGACGCAGTGGCGCAGCAGACCGACATCATGCCCACCCTCCTTGGCATCCTCCATTACCCCAACCCCTACCTCGCCTACGGCATCGACCTCCTCGCCACCCCCGCCGAGCAAAGCTGGGCCGTACACTACACGAGCGGCATCTACCAACTGGTCCGCCCCCACCGCCTGCTCCTCTTCGACGGCGAGCGCACCGTCGGCTACCAGGGCCTCGACTCCTATGCTCCGTCGCCCGCCGACAGCATCGCCGACCTGCGCCTCCTCAAAGCCGTCATCCAGTCCTATATGCAGCGTATGGTAGCCAACCGGCTAACCCCCTAACCAACCCCTACACACCCCCACCTTCGCCCCACGTGACTCTCAGTTACTGCCGATGGCTCATAATCTGAACAAAACTAGTTCTTCGCTCCCTGAAGCGAAGATGGAGCGAAGATGATGCCAATAAGAATCAAAGAAAGGCAAAGGTAAGGGATGAAAAAAACAGTTTGACGGGCAATAAAAAATGAAAAAGAGAGTTATTGTTGGCGAAATAACTCTCATATTCATGGATAACGACAAGAAAATATATATCTGCCTTGGAATCGGTCTAGCCATCCTGATGGCTGTTATCGTGTATTTTATGAACGATACCTTGTACGTCCAACGGCTGTTCGGCTTCTAGTCGGGCATTCGCTCCCATTCTAAATACTTGCGGTTGCCGTCGTAGTATATTATCATTTTCTTACCATAATAGTCTACGTCGCAGATGGTGGCATCGCAGAGGGCAGCAAGCATACGGTCTTCCCATCCGGTCATGTCGTATATTTCCGTGGCACATCCGATGTTGATATGGATGCGGTCGCGGTCGTAGAGGGTATAAGTGCCGTTCAGATAGTTGATGCCGCCGCCTTGGAGGGTGCCGTCGTCGTAGAAGCGCAGCCAGAACGCCAGTGTGTCGACACCGTTATCATGTTCCCGAATGGGTATTTCGGCGGTACGGGTCTCGCGGTCGAAGAAGCGGACCAGCCGCCAGGTCTTGTTGGCGATGGTGGCGGAGGTGTCGGGATAGTTGCGGTAGATGAGGCGGACGCTGGAGGGGTCGATGTGGTAGGCCTCGAGAGGCGTGCCGGCAAAGCCACCGACTAGTCCGAGGGAACGGCCCTGACAGTCGACGAAACTGAGTCCACGGTCGGGACATTCCTCACAGTCGGTAAAGAGGAAACCTTGGCTGGTGGAGTCGTAGGTGCAGATGCTGATGGAGGCGAACTGCTTGCCGCGCATGGATTCGAACTCCAGAGCCAGTTCGTGCAGCCACCGAAGGTCGTTGAGCGGGTCGTCGACACCACAATGGCAGACGGTCTCGCCGATGGGGAGAATACGGTCCTGCTTCTTGCAGGAGTTGAGTGTCAGCAGACAGAACAATGCCGACAGGATAATGAACGATTTTTTCATAGTTGTATTCTTTTTTTGTTTTTGCTTTTGTCTATATGACGTTCATATAGCGCAAATATTACAAAGAAAAATAGCGATTAACATAGTTTAACATATTTTTATTACCAAACCATGTAATATTTTGGAAGGTTATACGTCATATAGGCAGAAAGACATCAGAAAAACAGACAATATGAAGAAAGTCATTTTAGCAACATTAGCATTTACCATAATGGTTGCCGCCATGCTAAAAAGTTGTGATGTACACGATGGCGACCGTGGCTATCCCGACGAACCGCAACTGACGGATTTGGTCACCAGCGACTGCCATACCTTTACCGACATTCTCGCTGCCAAGGATATGGGCACCGATTCGGTGGCTGTATCCTATATCCCGTACAATCGTACGATGGCGGTTACTCATTATAATATGCCTCTCGACTGCGGTTCGGGCGAGCATATCGTCACCACTATCGAGCGCGTGGGCAACACCATCACGGTGACAGAAGATGTGGGCGAGCAGGGAAGGACCAACTGCGTGTGCCTGTACGACAACTCGTTCCAAATCGCGTATCTGCCACCACGGCCTTTCACTTTAGTCGTCAAGGTAAAGGCGGGCTCAGGGCAAAAAATCGTTTATCAACAATTATTTGAATAAGAAAATGAAACACATCGAACTATTACTTCTGTCGGCTCTGCTGCTCACCGCTGTGGGCTGTAGTAAAAAAGAGATGGGGGGACCTTATGCCGACACCCGTCTCGCCAATATCACCACCAGCGACTGCCTAATGAATACCGACGCATTGGCCGCCAAGGACATGAACACCGACTCGATAGCGGTGACGATTGCGAGTGGCACCCTGTCGGTGACGCACTACAACATGATGCTCGACTGCGGCTCGGGAGAGAACATCGTCACTAGCATGGAGGTGGTGGGCGACACCATCATGGTGACGGAGAACGTGGGCGAGCAGGGACGGGTGGACTGCCTATGCCTGTACAACAACTCGTTCCAGATTATTGACCCGCCTGCGGGCCAGTTCACATTGGTCATCAAAGAGGTGTGCAGCTATCTCGGTCAACCCCAACAAAGAATTGTATATCAACACCAGTTTTGAAAAGTTAAAATTGAAAAGTTAGAAGGGCGCTTACCTTTAAAACTTTTAAACATTTAAACCCTAAACCCCTTTAAATCCTACAATATGAGAAAACTTAACGTATTTTTCTTATCGGCACTGCTGCTCACGGTGGCCAGCTGCCGCCCAGAGGACGACATCTATCCCGTCAACCAAGATGCCTTCGGCGGTTATTATGTGCCGCAGTCCCCCATCGCCAGTATACGCCACGACTTGCACGAGGAGGGGGTGGAGGCAAGTATCGACTCCCTCACCTTCACCGACCGCTGGAGCTGGACCAACAACCGTCGGCTGGATCGGGTCGACTTCGACATAGAGGGCAATTATTATTATCGCTATAATATTTACGACCTCTACTTCTACAACTCCAATGGTCGGCTGGACAGCCTGCAGCACCACATCGAAGGCGGCAACAGCATTCCCCTGCGCACCTATCATTTCCACTACACTGGCGGACGGTTGAGACAAATCAGCTTCCGCTTCGGGCAGGGCAATAGGAACTACACCACCGACTTCCTCTACCGTGCCAACGAACGCCAACCCTACTCCATCGTCTTCACCCACCCGCTGGAGGACTGGCAGAGGCAGGGCTCTTTTTGGAACACCGACACTATCAGGCAACAGTGGACGCTGGAGTGGGAGAACGGCAACCTGGTTCGCGCCACCGCCGACTCGATGGCATGGTACATGACTGGCATGTCGCACATCGAATATACCTACGACAACAACCCCAACCCCTTCCACGGCTACTTCCCCGCCGACCTTATCAGCCGAGACGGTTTCATCGATAACCCTAACAGCCTATGCCGCAATAACCTAGTGCGCACTACTTACTACAACTACGACAACCGAAACGACACCACCTACATACGCCATAGCAACATCGACTACCGATACCTGCCCAACGGCCTCCCCAGCCAAATCACCACGGTCACACCCACCATGTACTGGACTGAAATCACCGATAAAGCAACCATAACATACGACTCATGGAACTTAAACGAATAGCCCCCATCATGGCATTGGCCGCGCTGGCCATGCTCCTCGCCACCTCGTGCGAGAAAACTATCAACGAAGGCATCTATGGCACAGTGAAGGAACGCTACGGCGACTGGATGCCGGGCAGCAATCCACCCGACCACGGCGAGAGGCCTATAGTATGCGAGATATATGCCTATGAGTACTCCCCATCATCCGACTACCTGCAGGCTCCATTGGTAGGCACTGCTACCTCTAACAAGAAGGGTTTCTATGAAATAGCACTTGCGCCTGGCACCTATTCAGTGTTCGTGCTCGACCCCACCAATGGGAAACTGGTTAACGCCAATTACGGCAACACCGTCACAGTTGAAGAAGGAAAGGCTGTCGAACTGAACATCATGCTCAACCACGCAGTATATTAAAAAAACTCTGAAATCACCAATAAATCAACCATAACATACGACTCATGGAACTTAGACGAATAACCCCCATCATGGCATTGGTCGCACTGACCATGCTCGTCGCCACCTCGTGCGAGAAAATCACCATCACCGAAGGAATCTACGGCAGAGTGAAAGTACGCTACGGCGATTGGACGCCCCCTCTAGACGGCAACAACAGCGGAGAAAGACCTTTGGCGTGCGAAGTTCGCGCCTATGAATACTTCACTCTCGACGACATCGGCGGCTATCGTCATGCCGACTACTCCCCCGAACAGATGCCCAAAACCCTGGTTGCCTCCACCAACTCCGACAGCAAAGGACGCTACCAACTGTCGCTCCCGCCGGGACAATACTCGGTGGTACTAATGGACGTCGACATGTGCCAAATCACATCTGTCGACGACAAAGGAGGCATCTGCCCCGTGACCGTGACGGCCGACAAAACCACCGAATGCAATCTCATCCTCGACTGCGCATTGTATTGAATCAGAAAAAGGTTGGAAGCAATTCATTAGTTTTTAATTCTTAATTTCTACCATCACCACCGAACAGTTCATACGCGACATCGTCTCCCTGCAGCCCGCCATGCGTCGCATGGCAGCGAAGATTCTAAAGGACGACGAACTGGCAGCCGACGCTGTGCAGGAGACGCTGGCACGCCTATGGCATCGGCGGTGGCGGCTGGGATTGATGAAGAATCCACAAGGGTTTAGCATGAACGCGCTGCGCAACGAGTGTATCGACACCCTGCGCCGCCAACGCGTTCGCAACCCGCTTGCCACCGACCCCGACGAGGTGACCGACTACCAACCCTCGGAGAGCGAGGCAGCCGCCTTGGAGGCACGCTACCAACGGCTGGAGCAGGCGATTGCCACCCTGCCCAAACAGCACCAACGGCTAATAAAGATGAAGTATGTGGAGCAACGCAGCAGTCGCGAGATAGCCCAGCTGACCGGTATGACCGAAGGCAACGTGAACACCACCATGTGCCGTATTTACGAAGAATTGAGAAAACAAATGGATGAAAATAGCGAGATATGAACCAGCATGATATAGAAGAGTTACTACAGCAGTATGGCGAGGACCAACGCCAACAGCAGCATGCCGCCGGACACGTGCGCCACTTGGCACAAAGGCAGGCGCGTCGCCGCACCGCGCTGGCATGTGTGGCAGTGATGGCAGCTATTGTGGGCACGATGCTGCACCGCTGGCAGGCGCTGCCCGAGCCCGTAGGCATCCTCATAGCCGAACAGCCGGCAGACATTGATACAAAAGACAACACACTGCCCCCATCCATCGCACCAGAGGTCTCACCCACTGTCTCCGCCACCCCGCGTAACGCCAAGCTCCAACCCATCGCCATCCAATCAGACCATTCCGATTATTATTCTGATAATTTCGACTACTCCGACCACTCCGATTTCTCCGATTATTCCGACCACTCCGATTATTCCAATCCCCCCTCCATTGCCCCACCCACCCCCATCCAGCTTGAGCCCCTCCAGCCCGCCCAACCACCACAATCCACACCCAAACCCAGCCGCCTACACCTCATCGTCTCGTTGGGTGTCTCCACCATGTCGAACGTATCATTCGGGATGGGCAAGGAGACAGGTCTTAACAGTCTCGATGCACCGAACTACACCTCCATCACCCCCACGCAGAACCTCTCCGCCAACGTGGGTGTGGCCTACACCATAGCCTACAACAACCACCGCCATCTGGACGTAGGCGTAACGCTGAGCGGCTATGCCGAACAGTGCAACCTACATATCCACGAGGCAGGCTATACCTATGTCAACGGCATCGACGGCTTTGGGGTATCATCCTACGAAAACAACGGCACCACCGCCATCCCCAACAACACCGACCTCCACTACACCTTTAACACCCTCAGCCTCTATGCCGGCGTGCCTCTCACCCTCAATCTGCACCCTCGCGGCAGCGACCGTATGGGGTGGCAGCTCAGCCTCACTCCCGCCCACAGCCTCATCCCCGTCGGCAAGCTCGGCAACATGCCCACCCTCAACCCCTGGCGACTCACCATGGGCATCGGCATCGCCATCCCCGAGAGCGTAATCCGCCATATCAACTTAACCGCCAACCTATTGCCAACCTACACCTCACAATCCCTCTACGAGTTTGGCATAGAGATAGGATTGTGATGAAATACTAATTTTTTAAATCCCGATTCCCAATTTTTTATTCATATCCAAAAAACTTTGTATCTTTGCATTTTTAAAATTAGATACTATCGAATATGAATATCTTACTTCTTGGTTCTGGCGGTCGCGAACACGCCATGGCCTGCCAATTGGCAGCCAGCCCTAAATGCACCCATCTTTATGTGGCCCCCGGCAACGCAGGCACCGCCCTCATGGCTAACCTCCACGGGGGGGCCTACGTGCAAAACATCAACCTGGAACCCACCGACTTTGCCGCCATCCATGCCTGGGTGCTCAAACATGAGATAGACATGGTTGTGGTGGGTCCCGAAGCTCCGCTGGTGGCGGGCATCCGCGACTATTTTGCCTCGCAGCCGTCGCTACGCGACATCATCGTCATCGGCCCCTCCAAAGAGTGCGCCCAACTCGAAGGCAGCAAGGACTACGCCAAGGAGTTTATGCATCGCCACGACATCCCCACCGCCGCCTACCGCACCTTCACCGCCGGCACCCTACAAGAGGGCATCGCCTTCCTACACACGCTGAAGGCCCCCTACGTGCTCAAAGCCGACGGCCTGGCCGCAGGCAAGGGTGTGCTGATACTCCCAACCCTCGAGGAGGCCGAGCACGAACTCACTGCCATGCTCAAGGAGGCCAAATTCGGGCAAGCCTCCGCCAAGGTGGTCATCGAAGAATACCTCGACGGCATCGAACTCAGCGTCTTCGTGCTCTCCGACGGCAAGCACTACAAGCTGCTGCCCACCGCTAAGGACTATAAGCGCATCGGCGAAGGCGACACCGGCCTCAACACCGGCGGCATGGGCTCCATCAGCCCCGTACATTTTGCCGACAAGAAGTTCATGAAAAAGGTAGAAGACCGCATCGTCATCCCCACCATCAAAGGCCTCTACCAAGAAGGCACGCCCTACAAAGGATTTATCTTCGTGGGCTTGATGGCTGTAAACAACGACACTACCGGCGAACTCGACCCCTACGTCATCGAATACAACGTCCGCATGGGCGACCCCGAAACCGAGAGCGTCTTCCCCCGCATCAAGAGCGACATGGTGGACCTGCTGCAACGCGTGTGGCGTGGCAACCTACAGCAGACCACCCTCGAAATCGACCCCCGCACGGCCGCCTGCGTAATGGCCGTTGCCGAAGGCTATCCCGAGCACTACGAGAAGGGCAAACCCATCAAGGGCATCGACAACGTGAACGGCAGCCTAGTATTCCATGCCGGCACACGGGTGACCGACAACGGTGCCATACTCACCAACGGCGGCCGCGTGCTATGCGTCACAACCCTCGCCAACAGCATGCCCGAAGCTCTGCTCAAGTCGTACCAAGAAATTGCCAAAATCTCGTGGGACGGCATGTACTTCCGCCGCGACATCGGCCAAGACTTGCTAAAAATGATTGTCGCCAAATAACGTGTCTGCCCTCAAAAAGGAAGTTAAAGTGGGAGTAATAGAAGGGAGTTAAAGTGGACAAATGCTTGGTCGCCCATTGTATTGTCCTCTTTAACTCCCTCTTTAACTTCCGTTTTTATCTCATCAGAACCGTACGCTCATGCGGGCCAGACAATTGATGCCGGGCTGCTGATACCATCCCGCGTAGTGGTAGTATCCGTCCCAGTAGCCGTCGCCAGCCCACGCGCCGATGCGGTAGTGGCGGTCCAGCAGGTTATTCACCACCAGCTGCGCCTCAATCTCCTCGCCTCCCTTCAGCTGCCAAGTGTAGCCAGCCTTAAAGTTCAGCAGGAAATAGGCATCCTGACGGTAGCAGTCGCGCGACGTGTTGTCCAGATACTGGCTGCCCACATACTTGCCCGTCAGCTGCAACTTCAAGTTCTTCATCGGCTCAAAAGTGGCGATGGCAGCACCTATCACGTTGGGCGAATAGGCCAAGTCGGTATTGCGGGTATAGGTCGTCAGCACCGTGTCGCCCTCCACAAAGTCGGTATACGTATAGTCCACAATCTTGTTCATGCTCAGCGTCAGGTTCGCATCCAGGCGGAACCACTCCGTGAAACGGTAGCCCGCCACCAGCTCCACACCCAGACGGTACGACTTGTCCACATTCTCCATCAGGCTGTAGCCGCTGCTGCTCAAGTCGCCGTTGGGGGTCAGCTGGTCCTTATATAGCATCGCGTACCCATTTGCCGAGAAGGCAAAGCGGTTCCGATTCACCTGATAGCCCAACTCCACATCCAGCATCGCCTCGGCCTTCATCGTGCGGCCGTTCACAAAGGCATCCTTAATGTCGCTGCGCGTAGGCTCGCGGTGGGCGATACCTGCCACAGCATAGAGCCGTTGGCCTTTACCCAGCTGGTAGTTCGCGCCCACCTTGGGATTGAAGAAGGGGTAGGTCCCGTGGAAATCAAGGTCGTACCCATCGTCCTCCACGCCCTTGAGGCTGTAGTCAACATAGCGCATCTGCAGGTCGGCATATAGGTTGAGCTTCGAAGAAACATCCCAGTCGGCCTTGGCGTAGGTGGTCGCATCCACCTTCTTGCCCTTGTAGCGATACCACTCGTAGGGCTTGGTGTCGAAGCCCGTCGAATCCTTGCACCAAATCACGTCGCCATAATGGTCGCCATCGAAATAGAGCATCATCTCACCAAAAGTGAAATTCACCTTTTCGCCCGTATAATGAGCCGACACGTTACCCGTGTAGGCACTGTTCCACATCAGCTTCTGCGTGACGAAGTCCGACTTACCGCTGCGGTCGATGCCGTACTTGGAGAACTTCTTCTCCGCCTTATACTGCTCGTAGTAGCCGTCGCCGTGCGTAAAGTCCGCCACCGCCTTCAGGCTCCAGCGGTCGTTCATCAGCAGGCTGTAGTACAGCTGGTAGCGACGCTGATTGTAGTTGTCGCTCTCGTTGCCGTAATAATAGATGTTGCCCAAATCGTCGTAATACTCGCCTGCGCTGTTGTATCTCGGATTCTCTTCCAGCACCGAGGCATCCTCACCATTCCAAGTGATGCCCGTATGCTGTGTGCCGATAATCGCCACCGCCTTCAGCAGCGACCGCTTGCCGTAGTAGCTTGCACTCGCAAACAGCGACTGCTGGTCGGCAAAACCGTTACGCACAAAGCCGTCTGTCGTCTGGCCGTTGTAAGCGATGTCGAACGCAACGCCCCGCTTCGTGATGCCCGTACCCGCGGCTATGCCGTACTGCCGCGTGTTCCACGAGCCGTAGGCGATGTCGGCCTGCCCGTATGCATGGTCCTGTGCGTTGAGGGTCTGCAGGTTGATGGCACCGCCGAACGAGTTGCCACCACCGTTCGACGCGCCCACTCCGCGCTGTATCTGCAGGCTCTGTGCCATCCCGCCGAGGTTCGGCACATTGTACCAAAACACCGCCTGGCTCTCGGGGTCGTTCAGCGTGATACCGTTGATGTTCACGTTGATGCGGCTCGCGTCAACGCCGCGGATGCGCATCGACGTCTCGCCCATCTTGCCGTTCTCGCCGCTCACCACCACCGAGGGCTGCAACTCCAGCATAAAGGGGATGCTCACGTCCGTTTTGGCATCGTCGAGCTGCTCGCGTGTGAGATTCGACGTGGTGAAGGGCGACCGCTCTCCCGCACGAGAGTCCTTAATCAGCACCTCGTCGAGCGTGCGTGTGGTGTCCTGAGTCTGCGCGCAGACTGTCCCAATTTGAAAACTTAAACATGTCGCTATAGCGACAACGCGGCTCACTGGCCGCATGGCTAAAAAGCCACCATTGATAGTACTTTTTTTAAACATATTACATTTCCTCCGCCGGCATTATCCGGATCAGGTTCGAGGGTTTAATCTCAGCCACAATCACTTGCAGCACCCCTGGTCGACTTCCTTCCGATCGGAATCAAGTGCAAAGATACGAAAAAATAACCATCCGCAAACAAAAATCCACCAAGACAACATCCTCACACCACCCTCCACATCTCACTCTAGGTCCATCATTCCCTTTGCACTTATATAATACTTATACCTTAGTTATACTTTAGTTATACCTTAGTTATACTATTATATATAGGATAACTAAAGGATAAATATAGTATAACTATAGGATAAATGCTAAAGATTCTAAGGAGTATCTGCGAGTTTTGGGGCGATGGAATGGGATTGGGGAGGGAAATATGATGATTTTTTAGTAAAAAAGTGTTATATATCGGAGAAAAGTTGTATATTTGCATCGTCAACCATCCGAACCCTTGACGGGTAAGCGGGTGGGCGACAGAACATAACGAAAGGACGTTGAACGCAACGTTTTATCTGCGGCATACGAATCTGGCACATTCAAACCTACCGCACGGTAAAGCAAGGTCGACGCCTTATGGTGTGGCTTATACATTTCTTGTATATTGTCACAGCGTGGGGTTCGGCATTGTTTATCCTCGGTAGGTAGGCATGCCAGAGCCTCGTATGCGGGATAAATGATGAGTTTGATACCCGCGCTTCTTTTTATATGTTCCCTTAGAATAATTAACTTTATCTGGTGCAGGTATCCGCCAGCGACAAAAACTCTAGCAAAAACCAATGAAAGAGAACTTTAAACAGGAGTACGACGCTCCTATGGTAGAACTGATTGAGGCCCGCGTCGAAAAGGGCTTCCAAGCAAGTGGCACAGCTCCAGAACCACAGACCGCAGGCTCGACCGAGGGACTGACATCAGGCGGCAGCTACACTGGTAACGATTTCGACTAATTAAAGAAAGGAGAAGAAAATGAAGAAAAACCTAGTTTCTTTAGTGTCCCTAGTATGTCTAGTCGGACTAGTGAGTTTGACCTCTTGCAAGAAGGAGAACACCCAGGGCAACGGCACGCAGTTCCGCGCCACGATGGAGGACTGCAACGCTGCCAAGACTGAACTGAACGGCACCGCCCTCGAATGGGTGAGCGGCGACCAGATTGCCGTCTACGGCACCGCCGGTTGCGGTATCTACTCTGCCACCCCGCAGACCCCTGCCACCACCGCCGTGTTCGACAACGTGAGCGGCGAGACGGGCGACAGTCCCTTCCGCGCCTTCTATCCCACCACGCTGACCACCGACGGCGTGAACATCACCCTGCCCGCTACGCAGACCTACGTGGAGGGCTCTATAAACCAGTTCCCGATGTATGCCGAGAGCAGCAACGACCAGCTCACCTTCAAGAACCTCTGCGGCGTGCTCGCACTTAACCTTACCAAGGCCAACATCAACATCTCCAGCATCACCATCACTGCTAATAGCGCGGTTAACGGCACTTTCGCAGTAGACAATACAACTGGAACGCCCATCCTGAGTGATGGCAACGGTACGAACACTGTCACCCTGAACTGCGCCACCGCCCAGTCCATTAGCAGTGGCAAGGTATTCTACATCGCGCTTCCCGCTACGCAGGTGCTGGGCATCTCGTTGTACACCGACGACGGTAGAGTTTGCGAGAAAGTTGTCAAGTCCACCGTACAACTTACCATAGACCGCAACACGATTAATACAGTGACTTTCGGCGAGAACGACATGGAATTCGTAAGAGTGATGTCTGGCACCCAACAGTCTACAAACTTCCTTCCCTTCAATGTTTGGGATGAAAATACGTATTCTCAGCAGTTGCTTTTGAATGATGAAATGTCGGGTGAGGCTGTTGTGACAGGTATTGATTTTTACTACGAAAGCACAGATCCTGTATCCAGAAATATACAAATATACCTGACAAACACCGCATCTTCCTCGTTGTCCTCTAGTTTTGTAACTTTCGACAACACAACTTTCCAATTGGTTTATCAAGGAAATACGTCGTTCCAAACCGGCTGGTGCCACATCGAATTTGCCACCCCCTTCACGTATGACGGCTTAAATAATCTACTGATTACTGTGAGGGATAATACGGGGTACTATACGAGCAGGAAGTATTTCCGTTGTCATTCCACAACGGGTGTGTATGGACGTTATGCTTATAGTTCAAGTAATAGTGGTACTGGCGTCAGTTATCGTAACGACATGCGCCTGCACTATGACGATAGTGCGAAATAGACTACTTGCGCAATAGTGCACCAGTAGTGTCTGATTAGCAATCCTTCACTATTGGTAGCAGAATGTTCTAACAGCCTCGCATGGTGAGTTTCCCATGCGGGGCTTTATTGTTGCACTGCAAAAAGTTGCATAAAGTGGGTAAAAATATATGCAAAAAGAAGAGCTTCAAGACGCAAATACGAAAGCCCCACACAGTGGTTGGTTGATGCCAGTTTGGCATACTATTCGTTCAATACTAAGGCTTTCGAACTGCCATTTGAGGCTACAGAAAACCGGAGTTTGTACAAACTATATCTAGTTGACACTGGACTGATGAGCAGCATGCTGCTAAAGAATCTGCAGCTACAGGTGATGAACGGCGACATTGGAGTGAACGAGGGGGCACTGGTAGAAAACCAGATAGCCTGCATGTTAGCATCCAAAGCAATACCATTGCACTATTATGACCGAAAAAGCCGCCAAGA
>JAEEGH010003048.1_pt1 | contig 44594 bp, 36 predicted proteins | sample 9134181 | NCBI WGS metagenome assembly JAEEGH01 (sample SAMN16246544, study PRJNA631951) | gut metagenome | biome: gut microbiome; feature: rumen; material: DP-attached | host: Bos | place: Iran: Karaj | collected 2018-10
GGTATATATTCGATCGTATTGGGAGTAGTAATGCTACTCAGCATGTTATCTACTTTTGCGCTCGTTCTCTTTACGAGACGTGGCGCCAATACACTTGAGGTTTTGATGTCCGTTTGTGTCACGATCAGCAACTCCGGTTACTTCATCCTTTCGTGTTCCAGAAATGTTCAGGAAGCACTCCTTGCCAATACCCTGGCTTACGTCGGCGGAATATTCCTGCCTCTCCTTATAGTATATATCCTGATCGACTATTCGGATTCCAAAGTTCCTACATGGTTCTCGATCGTCATCCTCGTTATCAATATCATTGTATTTACATCCGTAATGCTTACGGACAGACTTCCTTATTTCTATGCTGCAGTCCAGTTCGTTCCCGGTTCTCCTTCATTCCTTATTAAGGAGCCGGCCCAGATCTATTACATCAGATACATAATCCTGGCGGTAGAGGTCGGACTTGCTGCATTCTTTACTATCCTGACTTATCTCGGCAAGCGAAGCGCTTCGTTCAGACTCATGGTCACCTATGCAGGTTCTCTGTTTGGCGTAATGCTGGTTTATCTTAGCTCAAAATTGTTCGATCTTAAGGTCGAGATCATTCCGTTCTTCTATCTTATCTGCACGCTGATGCTCGACTACGTTGTCGCCAGATCCACGATCTACAACGTTAACTTAAGCGTTCAGGAGAAGATCGACGAACTCAGTACATTCGGCTATCTTGTTTTGGACAGGAAGTTTAAGTATGTGGGAAGCAACGCCGTGGCCCAGAAATTCTTCCCTGAGATCAAGAATTCAAGGATCGACTCCAAGATCATCCCTAAGGATTACGCGCTGAAGGATCTCCTTAAATGGATCGCCAAGAATGCTGAAGAATCTTCAGAAAGCGAGAATTCTCAGAGCAAATTCAAGAAGGCTATCGTGATCAATGACAGAAGCCCAAGTGAGAGGCGCCACCTTGAATGTGAGATGAGCTTCATTCATTTCGGATTATTCAAAGAACACGTTTCAGGATACCTGGTAGAGCTCATTGACGACACCGAGCAGCATAACATGATCGAGTCCATGAGCTTTAAGGGTGAATCTTTGAAGCGTGAGGTAGAGCGTCAGACCAAGAGAGCCAAGTCGATGCAGATGTCCACTATTCTCGGCATGGCGGCCATGATCGAATCACGTGACAACTCCACGGGCGGTCACATCAACAGGACATCTGCCTGCGTTGCTTTGTTCGTTGAGCACCTCCGTAAGCTCGACGACTACAATATGAGCGAGAATTACTGGGATTCAGTAATCAACGCCGCACCTCTCCATGACCTTGGTAAGATTGCCGTTGATGACGCTATCTTAAGAAAACCTTCCGGCCTTACTGATGAGGAATATGAGAAGATGAAGATCCACGCCCCTTACGGCGCGAAGATCATGAGCAAGGTCCTTGAAGACGTTGAGGATAAGGAATTCGTAAGAGTAGCTACCAATGTTGCCCACTATCACCATGAGAAGTACAACGGCACAGGTTATCCTGACCAGTTAAGAGGTGAGAGCATCCCGTTCGAGGCAAGGATAATGGCTCTGGCAGATGTTTTCGATGCTCTTGCAAGCCGCCGTTATTACAAGGATCCAATGACCTACGACGAGGCTTTCGAGATCATCAGACAGGAACTGGGACACCACTTCGATCCGCACCTGGGCCGCATATTTATCTCTTTGAAGAAAGAGATCATCGCTCTCTACGAATCATTCGAACATACTGATTACGCAAGATAATAAGAAAGCCGCCTCGTAAGGCGGCTTCTTTATTATTTATACTTCTTCGTTGATGATGTTCTTCACCCATTTGTATTTTTTGTAGTGGGCGATTACGACAGGGATCTTAACGATCTCGTCGAGGTTTAAGATGAAGTAGACGACCATTACGGGCCAGTTCAGGACGAATGCTGAGATAAATCCAAAAGGCACGATAAATGCCCACATTGTGACGGTGTCGCAGATGAAGCCGAACTTTGTGTCTCCGCCTGCAGAGAAGATGCCGCTGATGAGCGTGGAGTTGATCGATCTTCCAAGGATGTAGTAGCTGCACATCAGGAGCATGATGAACAGGTAGTGCTCAGCTGTCTCTGTCAGGTTAACGAAGTAGAGTACAAGAGGAGCTGACGCAGCTGCAACAAGTCCCAGAACAATTCCGGAGATAACTGTGATCTTAAAGAGCTTATCACCGTATTCCTTAGCCTGCTCAAGTCTGCCGGCACCAAGTTCGTTGCCGATGATGATGACGCTTCCGCCTGCGATAGCAAAGCAGAGGCAGGAGACGAGGTCTTTGACGATCGCGGCAATGCCGTTGGCAGCCGCAGCATCAGAGCCCAGGTGTCCCATGATTACAGTGATCATGGTAAAGCCAAATCCCCAGAGAAGTGAATTCAGAAGGTAGGGGAGTGTGTATTTGGAGAATCTCTTTCTTAAGTCCAGATCGACATGGAAGATGTTCTTGAACTTAAGCCTGAACTTCGTTTTCACAAGGATGAATATTACGCAGAGAAGGAATCCTGCGCCGTTTGAGATCGTTGTCGCAAGAGCAGCTCCGGCAGATCCCATTCTGGGTGCGCCGATAAGACCGAAAATCAGGATGGCGTTCAGGATGATGTTCAGGAATACGATAACAACACTTGCGATCGTGCATTCCTTAACGAATCCGACGTTCTTAAGGAGAGTCTCGAAAACAGATGCGAGTGTCATGAAGACATACGAAAATGACGCAATCCTGATATAAGGGATTCCGTTAGCGATGAGCTCGGGCTCGTTGGTGAATACTCTCATTACGCCTTCAGGCATGAACATGCCGCAGCAGAAGAATACGATAACAACAGGGAGCGACAATGCGAACATGTAACCGAAAACCTTTTCGATCGATTTATTGTCACCCTTGCCCCAGTACTGCGCAGCGAACATAGAGCCGCCTGCTGTGATGGACATGGTAAACAGGGTCAGTACGAGTACGACCTGTGTAGCAAGTGATACAGCTGCCATTGAATCCTGTGAGAGGAAGAGCAGCATGATGGCATCCGATACCGGTACCAATGCGAACACGAAGTTCTGCAGTGTCATCGGCAGGATCAGCGAGATAAGCTTCTTTCTGAATGATGTGTCTTTAATCTGTGTCATAAAATAAATTCCTATTTCCCATATATATATAAATTTACGCAGGATTGGAATTTTAACGCGAAAATTGACAAAAATCAAACGGTTTTCGCGCATTTTCTCGCTTTTTCTCGTTTTTTCGCTATTTTTCTATTATTTCTTATTAGCAAATTAATTTTATTTTTGTCCCCTTTCTGTCCCTAGTGCTTTGCTATCATCGGATTGTAAGACTGGGCAAATTATGTAATGAGGACATGATTATGAAGCGCATAGACATCCGCTTATTACTCAAAAAGGCCATCGCAATCATCCTGGTTGCTGCTATGACCGCGTCCATCGTTCTGGCTTATGACAAAGCCGGCCAGTTCTTTGGTTCCATAAAAACCGTATTCGCTGATGAGGTCGAAGGTGAGGAAACACCTTCGGCCGAGAGCGAGGCTCCCAAGGCTGAACCGAAGGCGACAGAGCCAAAAGAGACAAAAGCTCCCGAGGTAACAAAACCCACCGATACAGAAGCCAAGGAAGAACCCGCAGAGACAACTTCAGAAACAACGGCTGCGACAGAACCGGAGAATACAGCAGAGACTACAGAGACAACAGAAACTACAGCCGAGGCAACAGAGCCCACTGAATCAAATACAGAAGAGACAGAACCTGTTGAAACAGAGAAGGCAACAGAACCAGCAGAGACAGAGCCTTCTGAAACAACGACAGTAGAAACAGAGCCCTCCAAGACTGATGTTGAGCTTAAAGAGCGCAAGATCAAGGCAGAGGGCGCTGATATTTATGTAACAGGCCTCTTACCGGAAGACGTAAGAGTAACTGCAGAGCGCGTAGAGGTCAAAGTAAGCGGTGCAAAGGTTATAGCAGCCTATGATATCAAGGTTTTCGACAAAGACGGCAACGAATGGCAGCCCGCTGAGCCCCTCAAGATCGAGGTTGCATCAGACGAATGTAACAGTGTTACAAAAAATGAAGCCGAAGTCATTTATGTTCCTGACGAGCTCGCAGAGAGTGGCAAGCCGGTCGACATCAAGAACAAGAAAATCGAAAAAATTGACGCTGAGGTCAAAAACGGTAAGGTTGAATTTGAAGCCGGTCACTTCAGCGTTTATGTCATCATTGAGCATGAGGGAGGAGAAGTTGTTACTCCCCGTGTCCAGTTCCACTTCATCGCACCAGTTGAAGAAGACTATCAGCCTAATGGCGATGAATACACATCTGCTCCTTATACTTTTACCAACAAGGCAACCGATCCTCAGGCAGGCAATAAGCAGGTCTCCATGATCGTCCGTGACGGCGATAAGCTCGAATCAATCGAAGCGCCGATGAATACCCAGAACACATACTTCTACGGATGGTATACAGTCGATATGTCTGAGGATTCGGTTACCTTTAATAATTCCAGTAAGACATATGGCGGCACAATTAAATACAGCTGGCCGTTAACAGATCCTATCCGTATCGAACTCGATAAGGATGTAACTGTCAGCTCAGTTAAATCAGGCTCTACAATCACATCCATCAAGTGGACTGTAGGCAATGCTTCCGGCACATGTACCGATGTCGATTCTGAAGGATGCGCTCATGTATATCTCGCGCCTATCTACAGCAACTATTACTTCGTTAACTTCCATCTCGGATCTTATGACTCGACTACAGGCGAGACACTTCTTTCACGTAAGCTCATCGTTCTTGGAAGCAGCCATCAGACTGAAGTAAAGGTAAGTGATATACAGTCTCCAAGCAGCGATCCCGTACACGTTGTATTCATCGGTTGGGAGAGAAATACCGGAACAGCACAGAATCCTAATTGGGAGCTTATCAGAACTATCGATTCCAATAACGAAGAGATCATTCAGCCGGGCAAGGACGGCACATATCTCACAGCAGGTGCAGAGACTATCGATCTTTATCCGCACTTTGTTCAGGCCCGTTATATCAATTTCAATATCGGTCCCAGCGGAAATGGTGCATTGTTCGTAAAGCCTCAGCTAATCTTCACCAGCGATGATGCTGAAGGTGATGAGTATGCTTTGACTTCTTTGCCTACGACAACCAGAAACGGCTTCATATTTGGAGGCTGGTATACCGAAGCTGACGGTGCCGGCGTTCAAGTCACTAATGCTGAAGGAACAGTCAGAACAGAGGCCTCTATTAACGAGGCTGGTTTCAAGGTATCAAATGGCAAGATCTACGCTTATGATGAGCTTGACAGCAAGACTCTCTATGCTAAATGGATTCCGAATATTACGGCGCAATATAAGGTCGTAATCTGGAAGCAGAAGGTTACAGATGAAGCCGGTATTTCAGATGCAAATAAGAAATACGATTTTGAGACTTACTATTTCGATGAGGATTGGAATACCGCAAATCCGGTAACAGAAGCAGTATTGCGAAATTACTCCGGTTCTTATGTTAATGACAATAATCAAACTGTAAATGTAAGCAATCTCAATCTGCTTGGCATGAATTACACCGGTTTCCAATATAGCCGCAGTGAAAACCTCGGAACCATTGATCCTCAGGGCGGTACGGTTATCAATGTTTACTATGACCGTATTACCTATAATTTGAAGTTTATCTTTGCAAGACGTCAGTTAGCTAATAACGGAACTGAGACAGGATACTTCAGGGTTCCTACATTAAGCAACAGATTTACTCCTCCAAATACGATTACCTGGCAATCTTATTGTACGGCTGGTTCAGGTATAAATTGGGACGATTCCGGAATATCACAGTTGTCATCTCTCTGTACATATGATGCAGGCAAGATCAGTTATGCAGATTATAACGGCTACCGTTATTATTTCTACGTTATAACTGCAAATTATGGTTTTGATATCTCAAGTGCTTGGCCGGAATATTCAAAGTTTCCTAATAACAACAGATATTTATCCGGCTGGTGGATGATGGCTAATGCCGGCTTATATGGCAGTCCTGGACAAAACGATACTGTAAAGGGTGTAGTTTCAACTATGGATGAAAAGATCCTTGGTTATACTGATTCACCTGATGGAAACTTCCTTATTGCCAGTTACAGAACCAGCATACCTTATGACTGGACATACAAAATCTACTGGGAAACTCTCGATGGTGTAGATTATTCCGGACTGGATTTAGTTACCAGGAACAACAAGACTTATTACTTGGCAGACAGTTTTACTGCGCGTTCCAGCAACCAGGAAATTGGTCAGCAGAATGCACCTGCTTATACTGGCTTTGGTGAGGGCGAAAGAGTCTCAGGCGGAACACGTGTAGCCGAATTCTATTATTCAAGAAAAACCAGCGAACTGACTTTTTCTCCTAACTATCCGCCTTCACTTGCAGGAAGTGCTCCTGCCGCACAGGTTTATGGCAATATCCCGTACGAGAAGAGCCTTGCGTCTTACAGTGGAACAGAAGCTCCTGCAGCGCCCAATTCCAATTACTACTTTGATGGCTGGTACGAAGATGCAGCCGGTTCTGTACCGTTTGATTTTGCTAACGAAACAATGCCTGCCGCAAATAAAGTTATTTACGCTAAGTGGTCTTTGGTCTCTTATCCGATCAACATTAATCCTAATGGTGGTGTGATCAACTCCATTGAATATGACTGGTTTACGTCAGAACAGCTGGGAATTGTTGGTCTTCCTCCTGAGACTGAGAAAAATAATTACGCTACATACTTTGACAATGAAGCAACACAGACTATTGAGCGCTATGAAAATATGAAGCGCAAATATGTCGAAATAAGTGATATTGAAGCAGCTCAGATGGATCCTGAGTCTGTATACCGATATGTCTATATTTACAAATCGAATCTTGAAGGCGGCGAAGGAAAGATCAGTGCTGCCGGCCGAACAGCAGTTTATATCAAAGATACGCCTCAATCATTGAATATTTTCTATCAGTATTATGTTCATGAAGTAGTAGCACGACAGGAAAGGGATCCTCAATTGGTTCCTCTGCCGCGTGCTCAGTGGGAAGCTACTTATGTATCAACAGAGAAATACCGTGAGCTCAGAAGCGGCGAGTCCTATGTATTCCTTGCTTGGTATGAAGTGGTAGATGGTGTCCGTCAGAATACTCCGTTTGATTTTTCAAAGCCCGCTGACAGTGAGACTACATTAATCGCTGAATGGCGTTTGGAAGGCGGCTACAGCATCCTTTATACAACCGAGTTCTATGCTGATAACAATGACTACATCACAGCAAATCTTGAAGACTGGACTGATCCTTTGGACGGACATTCGAAATACTCAGACGGTGCGTCTACACAGGCAATGCAGGAGCCTACATCCATAAGGGTAAATGGTAAGACCTCAACGGATTCTGATTATGTTGATTACCAGTTCCGCGGCTGGCAGATCGTTAAGGTCGTGACTGTTGCAGGCAGACCCCGTTATACTCCTCTGGAACCCGGTGTGTACTACACAGCAGGTCAGGAACTCACGGTAAAGGCCAGATACTCAGATGAGAACATGGTTATACACATGCAGGCTGTATACGAAAAACGTTCTGAAGCTTACAGAAGACCTGATGTTGTTAACCTGACTTTGAATGCCGGCAGGGATGCTATGGGAACAGCATACGGCACTCTGTACAGTGCTGCCGGAGAATTACCTGAATGGACATGGCCTGGCCGTTCTTATCTTGATACAGAAAATAAATCAATAGTATTTGGTGACGCACAGTCCAATACTTCAGTACATCTATATAAGTACTCAACAACACTTACTCAGAATGAAACAACCGGAGAGACACTTGATCCGGCAGGTGTAAAGTTCTTTACTCATCCAGCTGGTTATAAGCTGCTTGGCTTTGACAAGGATGCCTATGATACAGACTTTGTTCCGGATTATCCTGCCGATTCAGTCGTAGCAGTAACTCCTGGCGAGACTCATACACTTTATGCGGTATGGGAACCTATGGTATACCTTGACCTCGTAAATACAACAAATCAGGCGCTTACAATTTCGATTACATCAACCAGCGGAAATGCTCTTTATATAGTTAATCAGGCGGATGGTTCTTTCTCCAGAACACCTGTAAATCCTAATAATGTGGTAATCCAACCCGGAACTACACGTCTGGTCATGCCTTATGGTGCAGGCAAAGACTTTACGATCAATGGTACGAATACTCTTGGTTATGGTTGGGTAATGAGTGTTTCCAGCACTTATGCAGGACGTTCCAGCGATGAAGATCCCGAAATAGTCAGTGATATCAAGAATACTATGAGTTATTCGATTACTGACCAGCTCTATGAAGATACTCAGGGCCGTCCTGTTGTAGTTACATTCTCTGCAATGCAGATGCCAAGGACTTTGGTACTTCATGATAACGATCCTATAGATGCGACATGGGAGAAGTCATTTGACATAAGTGAGACCACATATCACTTAACAGAGACACGTGTCCGTGTCGGACGAGTATTCAAGGGCTGGGGTGAGAACCCTACAGATACTACACCTAAGTATCCTATCTCAGGCAATGGTTCTATGGATCAGAATCTTGTATTAGATGATCTCTTCAAGAATGAAAATGGAGATCCTACGGACATTAAACACTTATATGCTGTTTGGGGTTCTAACGATCAGGAAGGCGTCGTAAAGGTTTATAAGGAAGTTCCTGCGCCCGGAGATCAGTCTGGATCCAAGACATTTACATTTAATGTAAGAATACAGGGTCAGTATAGGAGATACTCATCCTCCAGTTACTCGCAAGTAGACAAAAATGAAAACTTTACCCTTTCTCATGGCCAGTATCTTACTATCAGTATGGAACGTAATAACGGCGGTTCCGGAAACAGAGCAACATTGAGAGTTGCGGTACGTAAATATAATGCTGATGGAACAACTGCAGGATCAGTAGTATATGTCGGCTGGCAAAACAATAATAATAATGGTTATAACGATGTTGCTTTAACAAGCGTAACAGTTACGGAGACAGAAGATAGCGATTATATTGCCAGCACTGAAATCGTAGGCTTATATAATCAGGACTTTAAGATCACTCCTGAAGGCATTACGGATCCTAATAATGAGATAAAATGGACAATCGACAGAACCGGCGGTACGGTTGTATTTACCAATACCCGCAAGACTGCTGATGTTACTATCAAAAAGAAGTTGCTCCCTGAGACATTAAATTCTGAGAACTTCGAGTTTAACGTCGCACTGGAGAACGGTGAGAGTTATGTGCTTGATCCTGCAAGTAATTACATCGTAAACGATGCAGATGCTGAGCACGGCGGTGAGTGGAAGATCGAAGGCATTCCTACAGGTGCTGTGCTTACTATTACCGAGAACGTTGACAGCAACCGGTTCGATACATCGGCTGCAGGAATAAGAGCTGCAGACTCTTCGCCTGTTACTGATCTTAACCAGGAAGGTAATGTATTCTCGTTTGTTGTAACAGATGATACGACAGTTACATTTACCAATGCACTGAAGACACAGAACATTCGTCTCGTTGTAGTAGATGACGAAGGCAATCCTCTGGATAGTGCAAACTTCACATTCCCCGGTGTTTTCGACGGGAAGAAGTTCTCTGCTGAGGGTACAGGACTTGTCTGGGAAGGTGAGGCATATGCAGGTCAGTATATTCTTACTGAAACAGAAGTGTATGACCATGACGGCGTTCGATATACAAAGCTCCAGGCTCCCGCAACAGTAGATATCAATGGGGCCGGAGTTAGCGTAACAACGGGCAGTGATGCTGATACAGTAGAAGTGGAATACGAAGACAGTAGTTCTACTTACATTATCAAAGTCGTTAATCCGAAGATGATGCGCGTTACCGTTAAGAAAGAGATCTATAACGATTACGGTATCAACAGCTTCCTCTTCACGTTGACCCTTACTGACAGCAACGGTGATCCGATCCAGTTGTCTAATGTTCACGGATCTCAGGGCACAAATGAACAGGGTGTGCTTCAGTTCACTCTTGCAAACAACCAGACAGCTTTGCTGTATGTTCCGAAAAACGCGAAAGTAAAGATCGAAGAAAACGTTGAACCAGGTTACATAACATCCTATAAGACCGGTACTGACGCAAGCAGCTTGGGAACAGCAACAGATGGAACAGTTGTAAATCTTGATGCTGATTCTGATAAATATGTTCTCTTTATGAACACAAGAGAAAAGGTCGATGTCACAGTAGTTAAGAACGTTGTCGGCACCGGCGGTACTTTCACATTCACTTTGCAGCTGAAGGATAAGGGCTCTGCAGTAGCTAACTACACATTGAGCGATAAGGGAACTGCTGATACTTCTGATGATATCGTTACCGGTTCTGATGGTATTGCCACATTTACTTTATCACCCGCGGATAACGGAACTGACAGCATAGTCTTTACCGTTCATAAGGGAATGAGCGTTAGTGTCACAGAAGAAGCTGATGAGGAATCAGATTATGAGATTTCTTACGTAGTTACTAATCCCGATGAAACACTCTCGATTAGCGGCACAGGCAATTCAACAGGTTTTGTAGAAGCAAATGAAAACCTTACGATTACATTCACGAATACACAGGAAGTACTTCCGCTCGTGGCACCTACGGCTGTTAAGGACAACAGCATGAGCTTCATGATCATGCTGATCCTGTCTTCAACATGCTTCGCAGGAGCCGTTGTACAGAAAGAGCGCAAGAGGAAAGGGGGGCAGGATAAAAGTACAAACGATGAATAAAATGTGACACTTTTCGGTATAAGGCCGGAAAGGCCCGAAGTGTCCCATTTCTGTCCCTAACCTAATGGTATAAAAAAATCATTACAACTACGAGAATCAAACTACAAACAAACTCAAAACTGATAATTATGAGGAGGATACTTTTATGAAACGCATATTAAGAAAAGTGGCAAGCATCTTAGTTGCCACAGCTATGGTCGCCATGCTGGGTATGACCGCACTGGCTGACGAGACATTACCGTCCGGTGGTGTAACAGGTAGCAAAACATCTACTCTTACTACCACTCTGGTAATTAAGAAAGAACTTAAGGTTTACAATCCGTCAGCTGAAAAGGTCTATGGTCCGAACGTCACCTATACATATTCAATTGCCGCATCTTCTGCTGGCAAGGAGATTACGGATGCAGATGGTGTAAAGACATTAACCAAAGCAGGCGTGGGTTCACCGACTATTACCGGAAGTCTTTCCTGGAGCAGTGCTAGTCTTGTAGATGCTGCTGCAGCTGGTAAATCAAATACTCAGGATATTGAGATTGATTTTGCAACTGTTGAATTCCCCGGTGCAGGTGTCTATCGTTATAAAATTACAGAGCAGTGTTCAGGCAAAGAAGCTGCAGGCGTAATTGGTTCTGCTGATGACGTTATCCGTTATCTCGATGTATATGTCAGAGACGGTGATCAGGCAGGCGAATTCATAATCTATGGTTATGTTTTGTTCGTCAATGACAGCGATATCAACGGATCTGATTCAGGCAACAATCTTGAGAGTGTTGTTAAGACACAGGGTTTTGTTGAGACGACAAGCGGATCTACAACAATCGACGCCGATTCTTACTATACATATAACGTAACAGTAAGCAAGAAGCTCGAAAACGACACAGCTAATGAAGATAACGCATTCCCGTTTACAGTAACTTTTGAGAAGCCTGCTGCATTTACTGGTTCCTTTAAGCTTGATGTTGACGGAACTGCTACAGATATGGCAGACAGCCTTACAGCAGCTATCAAGCACAATGCTTCCGTTACATATACCGGTATCCCTTGTGGAACAACAGTCGGTATCTCTGAGAAGAACAATGTAACAGGTAAGATCTACTATGTCACAACAACTGGTGCTCAGACAAATCTTGCAAACGCAGTTCTTGAGCCTGATGCTACGACAGATGCTGTTACAGTTACTACAACAAAGGGTGAAGCAGGTGAGGATAAGACAGTTGAATTCACAAATACTTACGTTCTCATCTCACCTACAGGTGTAGCAATGGCAGTGCTTCCGTTCGTAATCCTCTTAGGATTCGGTATCGGATTCATGGTAATCAGCACAACAAAGAGAAAAGAGGAGCAGGCTTGAGATAAGCCGGTGTCCGGTTAACTCAGATTATCGGTTTAAAATATAAGGGGTGCGGATGCTCTTTAAAGCATCCGTACCTTCTTTAAAAATCCAATGGGGAGCTGTAAGAGGTAGCCATATGAGTGAAGAAATTAATCCAATTGAGAAGAGAAATGAGGAGAATGCTGCAGCAGCCGGTACGCAGAAGACGATCGGCAAGGCAAAGTCCCAGATGAGATCCCTTCACTTTTCGCTTTTGAGTATTCTGATAATCATAATACTCGTATGGCTCATGCTGGGCGTCGTTTTCGGAATCATGAAGGCTCCGTCGAATGATATGTCCCCGAGAGTCGATTACGGCGATCTTCTCCTTTATTTCAGATTTGACAGAAAGTTCGATATCAATGAGGTAGTCGTCATCAACAAGAACGACACGATCTATCTGGGCAGAGTTATAGCTGCCGGCGGTGATACTGTTGATATCACTGATGATGCTACCCTTATCGTTAACGGCAACGCCGTAAATGAACCTAAGATCTTCTACACAACGCCCCGCTATGAAGGCTATGAGGAATACCCGCAGACAGTACCTGAAGGTGAGTATTTCATCCTTGTGGATAAGCGAGAGGGCGGAGAGGACAGCCGTTACTACGGCATGGTTAAGGCAAAAGAGATCAAGGGCTCGGTAGTTACGATCATAAGGCGTAATAACCTGTAATTCCTAATAAGTCAGAGGCAGACTATGAAAACTGTATGCAGCATAGTTAAGATCATAGAGACGGTTATGAGAGCTATCGTAGCCGTTGTTGCCGTGATCATAATAATGTTTGCTGCATATTCTCTTTATGACACGTTCTATATCAACCAGCACGCATTCTCATCTTATGAACTCAAGCAGTATAAGCCTCTGCCGGTGACAGTTGATGAGAATTCCGGCAAGCGCAACGGCGACGGAAGCGGCACTGACTACGATGAGGACAGCTTTACTAGACTTAAGGAAGTCAATGAGGATGCCACAGGCTGGCTTACGATCCACAATACCAATATCGATTACCCGGTAGTACAGGGCGAGGATGACCTGGAATACGCTTCCAAGGACATCTACGGCAATACGAGCATTACCGGCGCCATCTATCTTATGACGGTCAATGCTGATGATTTCAGCGACCCGTACAACGTTATCTTCGGTCACCACATGGATAATGGTGCGATGTTCGGTGACCTCGAAAAGTATAAGGATAAGGAATATTTCGATTCGCATAAAACGGGCTGGCTCTATGCCAACGGCCGTTATTACAAACTCGATGTTTTCGCTGTCATGATGACAGATGCCTACAATAAAAATGTCTACGATAAAGATGCTCTCAAGATCAAAGAGAGGATCAACTATATACTTTCAAATTCCGAATACTATAAAATCCTGACCGATTCTGACAGGGAGGCACTGGAACGCTTTGAGAAGGAGGGCGTAAAGGCCCTTGATGATCTCCAGAAGTCCGGTGATCCCGCGCTGGTCCTCGCGCTCTCGACATGTGAATCCGCGATTACCAACGGACGAATCGTTGTTTTCTTTAAGGCTACCCCCGTTGACGCTAAAGACCTACCCGGCTTTAACAATAATGGCGGCGGTGAGAATGGAGGTAACGGCGGTAATACTCCACAGACTCCTTCTGTTATCGACAAACTCACCGCTATCGGCCATCCCTTCGGATCCGATAACTGGGCATTCTTAAATCTCGTCTGCGTTATCTACTGCATCGTTGTAGTACTGCCTCTTACAAAGACCAGGATCAAGTTCAGGCAGAGCAGGGCAGCAAAGAAGATCAGGGATCTTTATTCCGGCTACGGTTACAGCGGCGCTGATGCCATGGCGATAATCAAGTATGGTGACAAGTTAAAGGATAAGCTTAAGCGCTTCCGCTTAAGGGTAAATACCGGTACTGCTATTGAGATCTTTATACTGGTCTCATCCGTTCTCTCATTCTTCCTGACAGAGGATATGACGACTCCTGTGGTCATGTGCGATAAGTACACACCGTTAATGGTCGCAATTAGTGCTTTTATGTTTATAATTGATGTTATATGCTTTGTTTATAGAGATATAAGAATTTTGACACCTGAAGAAGTAGCGCAGATGCGCAGACCGGAAGGTACGGGCAATGGCAATTGAGAACTTACTGGCAGCTTTTGAGATCTGGGGAATCCTTATATGTTCCGGCATCGGAATATATTTTTTCCTGGTAACAAAGATCAATAACAGAGCGGATTCCGTCATGTGCATAATGCAGTTCGTTGCTGCTGCGGCACTGACGTTTGACGTAGGCGTTGTAATCAGCCAGAACGTAAATGAGCCATGGGCAAAGATCGTATTCCACGGATCTATGGCTACCATGATGATCCTGCAGTATCTGATGGTTGCGCTTTTCGTAGGTTATATAAAATATCTTTCCAGAGCGGGGAAGGTATCGAATGTTATTGCTAACTTCACTTACTGCTTTGCTGCAGGGTGCGCTCTGACATGCATTATCTCCGCAAAATATACGCACTGGTACTACCTGATCGATGACCAGAACGTTTATCAGAGAATGCCGTATTATAATTTTGCTATCTACCTGATAGTCATCTTATATGCACTCGTTATTGCCCAGATCGTTGTCTGCGCGAAAAGGCTCCTGATCAAGCAGATTATCAGCCTGCTGCTCTATATAACGATACCATTCATCATGGTTCTCCTTCAGGTAGTTCTTAAACCCGGCATTAATCTTACCAATATAGGAATGGCCATCTCGCTCATTATCATCTTCATCGTCAATAATGTTAAGATCACCATCATGGAGTCGGAACTTAATAAGAAAGTGCTCCAGCAGAATATGGTGCTTTTGAACCAGAATAAGGTAATCGCCGAGAAGAAGGAGGAGATCGAGAATCTCCAGCTCAACATGGTAATCACACAGATGCAGCCGCATTTCGTGTTTAACGTTTTAAACATCATCTATTATCTCTGCGCAAAGGATACAAAGCTTGCCCAGACGGCAATAGACAATTTCTCAAGCTATTTAAGGACCAACATCGATTCGCTCGTTTCCGACGAGCTGGCTCCGTTCAGCAAAGAACTTGAACACGTTAAGAACTATCTTGATCTTGAGAAGCTCCGCTTCGATGATGAGCTCGAAATAGAATATGACATAGGACCTACGGATTTTCACATCCCCATGCTCGTGGTCCAGCCTCTGGCAGAAAATGCCGTCAAGCACGGTATCGCAAAGAGCTCCAAGGGCGGCAAGCTAATTATCCGCACGGTCGAAGACTACGATAATCACTATGTCTACGTTATTGATAACGGTGTAGGTTTTGATACAAAGAAGAAGCCTGCTGATGACGGCAGATCACATATCGGTATCGAGAATGTAAGGGTCAGGATCGAGAAGAGAGTAAACGGAAAATTAGAATTGTTCTCATCTAAGGGCAAGGGAACGACAGCAGTTATTACGATCCCGAAGCTCCCCGGTGAGAAGAGCAACGTTAAGCCTGATGATGACGATGACGGTGATGAAGCCGCATCCAAAGACTAAGGGAGACACGCTTTATGAATATCATAGCTGTAGATGATGAGAAATTATCGTTGGAAGCTCTGGTTTCCTGCATAAAAGAGAACCTTCCGAATGAGACTGTCAACGCATTCAGGAGAACGACTGATGCTGAAGTCTTCGTCGGCAGGAACGGCTGTGATATTGCTTTCCTCGACATCGAAATGAGGGATGTCAACGGTATTGAACTGGCAAAGAAGATCCAGGCCATCAATCCGAAGGTAAATATCGTATTTGTTACAGGTTACGGCGATTATACCGGTGAGGCATTTTCTATTTTCGCATCAGCCTACATCATGAAGCCCGTAACGGCCGAGAAGGTCAAGAAGGCTTTAGAGACCTTAAGATACGGCAACGTCTTTGAAGAAGGAAGGTTGAAGGCAGTTACATTCGGTAATTTTGAAGTTTACAGCCACGGTGAACCGATCAAGTTCAGATATAAGAAGACCAAGGAGCTCCTTGCGTACCTCATCGACAGAAGAGGTGCCATGTGCACCAATAGTGAGATCATTGCAGTCATCTGGGAAGACGATGATTTCGGTACTGACCGTCAGGACTACTTGAAGAAACTCAAGCAGGATCTTGTTAATACTTTGCTAGAGCTGGGTTCGGAGGATGCGGTCATCAGACAGAGAGGCCAGATTGCCGTAAACCCGAAGTGCATTGAGTGCGACCTGTTCAAGTATCTTGAAGGCGACTCAACAATGGTCAATTCCTATAAGGGTGAATATATGGCCCAGTACAGCTGGGCTGAGTATTCCATTTTCAAGACGCTCTAAAACCCTTTTACAATTTAACTCCGCCTAATGAGATGCCTTCGACTATATGTCTGGATAAGAAGGCGTATAGGATTATGGGCGGCAGAACCGATGCGAGGACTACGGGAAAGTCATTTGGCTTCAGATAATAGATAGGCGAGAACATAAGGGGGAGAGTCTTTTTCTCAACCTGGGCAATCGTTATGAAAGACATTGAAGTGTCGTTCCAGCTGGCAGCGAACGCAAAGATTGCCTGTGTCGCTGCCGCCGGTTTTATTATCGGGAGGACTATCTGGTTAAATATCCTGAATTCACCGGCTCCGTCTATTCTTGCAGCCTGGATCATTTCTTTCGAGAATGACGCCTGAAGATACATCTTCATGAAGAATACCGTCATTGGTGATGCGATGGCCGGGAGGATGAATATAAAGAGCTTGTTGGTGAAATGCATTTTGAAAATGAACTGCAGGAATCCGTAAGTGGCGATGGTGGAAGGGATCATCATGGCGGCCATAATGACCGTGTTGCAGATATTCCTGAGCTTCCAATTATATGCTGTAAGCGAATAGGCGGTAAGAGCCGAGAAGTAAACGGTAAGGATCGTGCTGCTGACGGATACGATGAGAGAATTCTTAAGTCCTATGAACAGATACTGATAAGCGTTCCAGAAGACTTTCCAGTTGTTAGAGAACTTTTTGTACGGATGATTTATTAGTTTTCCGAAGGTCGTCGGTTCATCTATGAACGTATACTGGTATGAATCCTTGAAAAAAAGAAAAATAGGGTACAGGCTTAATATAGTCAGCGTTATGCAGACAGTATACAAGACCACTTTAAGAATAGTGTCTCTTCTTCTGGTTATGGTTCTTGTAAGTGCTCTTTCAGCCGTAATCCATACCTCACTTAGTGAACTTATATTGCCAATATAGCATTGCGGTTGACATATGTCTACCGAGTGATATAGTATCGGTATACATTCGTATACCTGCACAAATTTTTGGGCTCAAAATTGTACCGGAAACTGATATGAGAAAGAAGAAATCAAACCTGGAAAGGCATTATAACAAATGGGGATATATCTTCATGATCCCCTTTGCTGCCGCATTCCTGTTTTTTTACTTTCACCCTCTTGCAAATACTGTTTACTTTGCCTTCTGTCATATGAGGGGAATGGGTACTGCCGAAGCCCAGTTCCTGCCATCCATAGGAGAGCCCTGGTATACTAATTTTGTTGAGATCTTCCAGGCAAAAACATTTGCCAAGGCATTTAAGAACACTATGACGATATGGGCTGCCTATGCAATACCGGAGCTCATATTCACTTGCTGGCTGGCAGCCATGATCACCGACAGAAGACTTAAGATGAAGGGCAGAACGATCTTTAAGACCGGATTCTTTTTGCCCAAACTTCTTGAAGGCACCGATATGGGTTTTATCCTTACTAATCACTTTGTAGCTACTGTCGGAAGCACTCTGTTTTTGCTCACAGCGGCATCTGCTATGAACGGATTCGGTTTTACTGAGGAAGACTTTAAATTCTTCATGTCAGACCGCTTTTTCATAATCGTCTTAAGTATCTATTCTCACTTCGGGATCTCGTTTATCTATATTATTGCCGGCATTACAGGTGTCCCTGTTGAGGTTATGGAAGCAGCGGAGATCGACGGCGCTAACAGATTCCAGACGTTTACCAGGGTTACTTTGCCATGCATGAAGCCTATCGTGTTCTTCATAGCCGTAATCTCTATTATTGACGGTGTCGGCATGTATAAGGTGCCTTCTTATATCGGAAATGCGTACGATGTCTTCATGACTAACATTACGCTTATGCAGTATCTGCAGAACCAGTTCTACGGCGGCGGTTTTGCTTATGATAAAACGTCAGCCGCAAGCCTTATCATGCTTGCTCTTTATTCCTTCTTTGCAGGTGTCATATATCTGATCTTCATAAAAGACTGGGACGAGGCAAAGCAGAAAAGACTTATAAGATCAGAGCGCAGGGAAGAGCGGAAAAAGCTTAAGTGTGCATGACAGTTTGGTTGATAGCTGTCTACCCGAGTGCTATATTTTAAAATATGTATTGGAGGTTTTTTATATGCGTTTATCAGATTCAGAATGGAAGATAGCAGACTGCCTTTGGGATAATGGCGATATGACGATAACAGAGCTTACCAAAGCGCTCCGTCCTGTTACGGGATGGTCCAAGAACACTATCATTACGATGCTTAAACGCATGACTGAAAAGGGCGCTGTGACTTTTGCCCAGGAAGACAAGGCCAAAAGATTCCATCCTGTTATCGACAGGTCTGAAGCCGAGCTCGAGGAGACCACATCTTTCCTCGATAAAGTCTATAAGGGCAATGTCGGTCTCATGATCTCTAATCTTCTGGATTCGGATCAGCTCACTGAAGAACAGTTGGCAGAGCTTAAAAGGATCATCAGGGAAGGGTAATATGCTGCGCTACATTATCGGTGTCTCGCTCATAGCGATTGCCATAATGCTCATCAGGCGTCTTGCCGCAGGAAGGATGCCCAGAAGGTATCAGTATGCTTTATGGCTTCTGATACCTCTTTACATGATTGCTTCACCATTCATCAAGATCAATGTCACGGTAACGGAAGAGATAAGCAGCCTGATCCCTGCAAATGTTGAGCAGGCGATCTACGAGAAGGTGTACAGCAATGATGTTCTGCCTTCCCAAGATTTCGAAAAAGATGACGCTTCAGACATGATTTTCGGGATGGCAGACGAACAGGCCGTCACTTCGGAGAAAGCTGCAAGCGGCATCACAGCAGCCAATGTCCCCTCAAAAACACATGTAAATACCGGTCTCATCCTCAACGTTGTATATATCTCTGTGGCAGCGGTGCTGATCGTTCTGCTGACGGTCTATAACACTGGATTTGTTGTATTCTGCAGGCGCAACAGAAAGTTTATTGGAACTGATCCCAGGAGTGGACTTGGTGTATACGGTATCAATCACAGAGGAGTGCCGTTCCTTCTTTTCAATAAGATCTATGTTGACACCGACCCTGCAATTTTAAGCGAATATGCTGTCTGCCACGAAGCGTGCCACTATAAACACGGTGATTTTATATGGGTCATCGTAAGACATCTTGTGCTTGCGCTTAACTGGTACAATCCTTTGATCTGGGCGGCATTTATCCTGTCAGGACGCGACTGCGAGCTGGCCTGCGATGAGGAAGTTGTAAGAGTATACGGAAGCGGCTCTGCTGACAGATATGCGGAAGATCTTCTTTTGCTGATGCAGAGGAAATCTGATTCTTCCTACAGATTCTCCATGACAACCGGAATGAAGTCAGGATATAAGTCCATGAGAAGAAGACTCATGAGCTTAAAGCACCCTGCCAGGACAAGCTATAAAGCAGTAGCATTGAGCCTTGCAGCATTGATAGTCGTATCAGGCTTTTCAGTCCTTAATCCCAAGGCTGCTGAGCACGAGCAGAGCATTATTGACGAACTCGTAAGCGAAGCTGTCATTGATGCTCCCGTAAAGCGCGAAGCTCCTTTTGATTATGAGACTTCTGTACCTGTTGTAAGCAGGAAATATGAAAGAGTTAAAGATATCACATTCTACAGAGACGGCAGTCCGGTAAAAGCAAGACTGAGCCTTCCTGAAGGAGCAGGTCCCTTTAAGACTGTGGTAATGCGCGGCAAGTTCGGAAGCGATTATTCAATGTATTCTTCTGTAGTACGCATCCTGAATGAGAACGGTTATGCTGCTTTGCAGATCAAGAATACACATGAATCAGAGATAATAAGCCGTTCCGGCGGAAGTGGCGATAAGACTTTCTCGGATGTCTATTTCAAGCAGGTCCTGGATTTCTATGCAGTTATAGATGAGATGCGCTATATCCCTGATATCGACATGAATAACATCTATCTGTGGGGACATGAGATAGGAGGCGTTATCGCCCTTTACACGGGAATTGAAAGACAATCTGAGTTCAAGGGCATGATAATAGTTCAGCCTGAGCTCTTCAGCAACCAGTATCTTGAATTTTCGAATGAACCGAAGCTTGCTGTAAGGCTTTATGAGATGCTTCCTGAATGTTATACACCGACAGTGATCCTCGAGCCCAGGAATCAGGCTGAATCCATGAAAGCCGTTGACAGCATGCCTGATGCAAAACTGATCCTGTTTGATTATTCGCAGCGTTTCGTTGATGATAAATATATTGATATGACTGCCGAGAAGACAATAGAGGCTCTGAAGTTCATTGGCTGATAATTGAGGCAGCCGCCTGTTTATTTGCCACAATATTTAATTTTTCTTGTTGTATAATTCTGCCGTTAAAAAATCTATAAAGAGAAGTGTTATGAAAAGATCATTGATAACGAGTGTAACTGTTATTCTTGCAGCCTGTATCCTGACCGGCTGTTCTGCTGCCACGACACCAACGACCGGCTCTTCTGAGTCAGAAACTTCCATTGAGACTTCTGAGAGTACAGAAGCGACCACCACGACGGAAGCAAGGGGCCATTATGAGTATAAGCCTGTCGTCATGTCTTCAATCTTCCTAGACATCATGGGACAGGACATGTTTGATGCCTACAAGAACTACATTAAGGCGGTGCAGAACGGTGAAGACGAATTCGAAGTAAAGACCGAGGATGATTACCACTGGATGATCGGTCAGTTCAGGACCAACTTCCAGCCTGTCTATGAAGTCTATACCGAATCGAATTACGGTGGTGCATTTAAGGACGGAAAGGCTACATTCCAGTATAAGATCCCCAAAGAAGAACTTGCCCAAAAGCAGAAAGAATTCGAGGAGATGGTCACAGGTATCCTGAATGAGAACTTAAGAGACGATTATTCAGATGTCGAAAAGATCCTTGCTCTCTATATCTACTTTTCCAACAATTACACTTACGATTACGATACGTATTACAAGATGAGCGATGAACCTGTTCAGGGCATATGTGCATACAGGTTCTTCACTACAAAGCATGGTATCTGCGCAGAATGCTCTGTTGCATTTTCGTTCCTGCTACTTCAGGCAGGTGTGGATGCAACCGTGTGCGGCGGTAACGATGCAAACACTGATGAAGGTCACGCATGGACTTATGTGACGATCAACGGAAAGAACTATCATGTGGATCCTACTTATGTAATGGATTCCGGCAACTGTCTGTCTTACTTCATGATGACCGACGAGCAGCGCTACAAAGAGGGTAATTTCAAGAAGGATTCTATGTGTATCGCGTGCCATTATAAGAGCGACAAGAACGGTAATGAGTATACAGCTGATGATGACTTTTTCGCGCCCTTGTGGGGCAAATATCTTACCTCATTCGATCATGAGAAGAAGATAATCTACTATACGGATATCGACGGAAATAAAGGCGAATTCGATTATTCAGCATTCGGCTGATAACTCTGATAACAATGTAAACGATAAGGGCTGCCTCGGAAATGAGACAGCCCTTGATCATTTTATGGCATGTGAATTCTTATTTCTTTTTATTCTGACTGTGACATTTACCTGCAAGTGCGCAGTTGGAGCAGTTGCAGCCGCATGAGCTCTTGCCGGCTTTCTTGTCTTTGATCAGGCTCCTTGCTGCAAAGAAGACGGCAACAGCAACGAGTGCTATTACTAAGATGTTAACCCAGTTTGCAGCAAGCCAGCCAATCATAAATGCAGTCCTTTACTTTGCTGTCTTGACAGGTCTTACAAGGAGGTACACAAGTCCTGCAAGAACGAGCAGAGCGAATATCAGTCCGAGTACGTTTACGGCGCCTGTGAAAAGGAGGCCAAGCTGGTAAACGATAAGTGCGATTGCGTAAGCGAATACGCACTGATAACCGATTGCGAACCATGTCCACTTTGCGTTGTTCATCTCTCTCTTGATAGCACCGATAGCTGCGAAGCAGGGAGCGCAGAGGAGGTTGAAGATGAGGAACGCGAAGCCGGAGAGCTGGTTCAAGCCTTCGAAATCAAGTACACCGAATACACCGACGACTTCTTCCTTGGCAACAAGACCCATGATCGTTGCGATTGTTGCCTTGATGTTAGCAAAGCCCAAAGGAGCGAAGATCCACTTTAATGCGTTTCCGATAATACCGAGAACTGATGCTTCAAGCTCCATATCAGGATCGAATCCGAAGCCTGCTTCTGTGTTTCCGAAAACCTTACCAAGCCAGATTACAATGGATGAGATGAGAATGACTGTTCCGGCCTTCTTGATGAAGGACCAGCCACGCTCCCACATGGATCTCAAGAGGTTTCCAATTGTCGGCCAGTGGTAAGCGGGAAGCTCCATGACGAACGGAGCGGGATCGCCTGCAAAAGGCTTTGTCTTCTTAAGGATGATGCCTGAGATAACAACAGCTGCAACACCGATGAAGTATGTTGAAGGTGCTACCCAGGAACCGCTGAATGCGGTATGGCGGAACAAAGCAGCTGTGATAAGAGCAATGATAGGGAGCTTCGCGCCGCAGGGGATAAAGGTTGTTGTCATGATGGTCATTCTTCTGTCACGCTGGTTCTCGATCGTACGTGATGCCATGATACCCGGAACGCCGCATCCTGAAGATACGAGCATAGGGATGAATGACTTACCGGAAAGACCGAATCTTCTGAAGATACGGTCGAGTACGAATGCGACTCTTGCCATGTATCCGCAGGATTCAAGGAATGCGAGAAGTAAGAAGAGAACGAGCATCTGGGGTACGAAGCCCAATACTGCACCGACACCGCCGATGATACCGTCAACGACAAGACCTGTAACGAATTCGTTAGCGCCAGCCTTCTCGAGCAACCCGGAAACCATATCAGGGATGGAAGGAACGAATACGGCGCCTTCAGTCTCATCCATAGCAGGAGTGGTAAATTCGCCTTCTTCATCAAGAGCGCCGGATTCAACGAGAGGTGCTTCGATGTCATAGCCCTTTTCCATGAGTTCTGCTGAGTAGAATCCATAGTCTTCCTCGAAAGCGCCGAAGTCAGCATCTTCGAAGTCAGCCTGGAGATTCTCTGCACCAGTTACGTCTTTTTCAACAGCTTCGTCGATAACAGCCTTAACGCCGTCAACGAATACAGCTTCGCCTGCCCAGTTATCAACATTCTCGTCATACTGTTTCTGGCCGATGCCTAAGAAGAAGAAACCGTCACCGAAGAGATTGTCATTTGTCCAGTCGGTCATATTGGTTCCTAATGTGGTCATTGCGATGAAGTAAACGAGCCACATGATGAGCGCGAAAATAGGAAGACCGAGGATACGGTTGGTTACGATCCTGTCGATCTTATCTGATTTGGAGAGCTTTTCCTTGGACTTCTTCTTGTAGCAAGACTTGATGATGGAAGCGATATAGACATAGCGCTCGTTTGTGATGATGGACTCTGCATCGTCGTCGAGCTCTGTCTCAGCTGCCTTGATGTCGTTCTCGATGTGGTCCATTGTCTCTTTGGAGATGCCGAGCTTCTCGATGACTTTCTCATCGCGCTCGAAGATCTTGATCGCGTACCATCTCTGCTTGTCCGGATTCATATCGTGGAGGCATGCCTCTTCGATGTGAGCCAGAGCGTGTTCTACGGGACCTGAGAAAGTGTGCGGAGGAACTGTCTTGGTGTTGTTAGCAGCCTTGATGGCTTCCTCTGCAGCCTCCATGATGCCCGTGCCCTTAAGAGCGGAGATGGATACTGCCTTGCAGCCCATCTGCTTGGAGAGCATATCAAGGTCGATCTTGTCGCCGTTCTTATTAATGATATCCATCATATTTACTGCCATTACGACAGGGATACCCAATTCAGTAAGCTGTGTTGTGAGGTAGAGGTTACGCTCCAGGTTCGTACCGTCTACGATGTTGAGGATAACGTCAGGATTCTCATCGATGAGATAATTACGTGCTACGACTTCCTCTAAAGTATAAGGGGAGAGGGAATAGATACCCGGAAGGTCTGTGATGGTTACGCCATCGTGCTTTTTGAGCTTACCTTCCTTTTTCTCGACTGTTACGCCCGGCCAGTTGCCGACGAACTGGTTGGAACCCGTGAGAGCGTTGAAGAGTGTTGTCTTACCGCTGTTCGGGTTACCCGCTAATGCGATCTTTATTTCTTTAGCCATGTATTATTAATTCCTCCATTAACTATCGGTTCAGTATTCTGTGAGAGTAAAACTGCGCGTGCGAGCGATTCTGCACAAGCGAAGCGCGGAAGCCCTAGCGAGCATGTGCAGTTTTACTCGACTTCGACCATTTCTGCGTCGTTCTTACGAAGAGATAATTCATAACCTCTTACGGTAACTTCGACCGGATCACCCAAGGGGGCTACCTTGCGTACATAGATCTCAACGCCTTTGGTGATTCCCATGTCCATGATCCTGCGCTTTACGGCACCTTCACCGTGGAGCTTTACGACCTTAACGGTCTGTCCTACCTTCACTTCCTTTAGTGTCTTCATATATTCCTCCTGTTTAATTAATAAACATCGTCAGACCATGATCTTCATGGCCATGTCCCTGTTGAGTGCGATCCTGGATTCCTTTACCTTGAGGATCACGCTGCCGTCGTTAACGTTAATAAGGGTTACAAATCCGCCCGGGACGATTCCTAAGTTTTCCAGATGAAGTTTTACTTCGGGACTTCCGCCGACTTTTTTTACGATCATTTCTTCGCCGCAATCGGCAACAACAATAGGCATCATGTCTGTCTCCTATAAATATAGTAAGGATTAACACACAAAAGTTAGTCCTATCTAATTAGTTACGGCTAACATTATATTTGTCATCGGGAAAAATGCAAGTGTAAAAATCTAAAACTGTCAATTATCACAAGGGTTTGCGAGAAATCAAGAAATTTTATGTTGACAAGTTAGTTAACTCTAACTAATATGTTTTGCGGCCGTTAGGCTAAACTAACTATTGCGAAAAATATTTTCGGGGGTGTTGAAGTGAAGAAGAAAAGTACGCTTTCCTGGGTTCTCGAATTTGCGGGCAGGAAATCAAAGTATTTTGGCTGGAGCGTTGTGCTGGCGATCTTGGGAGTAGCATTGTCGTTCGCTCCCTATATTGTCATGTCTGATATTGTCGTTCAGCTTCTGAACGGGAATAGAGATTGGAATTACTATTTAAGTAAGATGATCCTTATGGCTGTTTGCTGGGTATTAAGACTTACTTGCCATTCTTTTTCAACATCGTTGTCTCATATGGGAACATTCAATGTTTTGGGCACTGTCAGAAGACAGCTCTGCGAGAAGCTCTCGACGATCCCTTTGGGATCAGTACTTGCTGACAACAGCGGTGCTTATAAGAACATTATCGTTGAACGTGTAGATTCGATGGAGACGACATTAGCTCACATCATCCCTGAGTTTACGGCTAATATCATCCTTCCGATAGTTATATTCGTATATCTCCTTACTGTTGACTGGAGAATGGGCCTTGCAAACCTTATCTCCGTTGTCATCGGTGGTTTCCTGGCCGTCGGAATGCTCATTAAGAGCAGAGGCGGTTATGAGGTCTCAGTACAGAAGACTAAGGCTTTGAATGATACTGCTGTCGAATACATTAACGGTATTGAAGTAATCAAGGCATTCGGCAAATCCAAGACTTCATACGATAAGTTCGTAACAGCTGCCAGAGAAGGCGCTGACTGCTTTATCAACTGGATGAGAAGATGCATCTGGTGGCAGACAGGATTCATGGCTTTCATGCCTGCTACATTCTTAGGCGTACTGCCGGTAGGTTTATTGCTTGTTCAGAACGGGAGCCTCACACCCGAGAGCTTTGTCATGTGCGTGATCCTTTCAGCGGGTCTTATTACACCCCTGATCGTTGCTTTCTCATATGCAGATGATTTCTTAAAGATAAAGACGATATACGGCGAGGTTACAGAGATACTCGAAAGAGAGGATATGAAAAGGCCTGATACTCTTACAAAAGAGCCGGCCGGATCTGATATCAAGCTTACAAATGTTAAGTTCAAGTATAAGGATGCCGAAGTTCTCCACGGAATCAACATGGAGATAAAGCAGGGTGAGGTCAGTGCTATCGTAGGACCTTCGGGTTCAGGCAAGAGCACTATCGCAAGGCTCATTGATTCCTTGTGGGATCCTAATGAAGGCGAGATCACATTTGGCGGAGTAAATATCAAGGATATCCCTCTTGATTACTATATGAGCCAGATTGCTTATGTTGCCCAGGATAATTACCTTTTCGATCTTTCCATCAAGGAAAATATCAGACTCGGCAAGAAGGGCGCTACTGATGAAGAAGTAATCGATGCTGCCAAGAAGTGCGGCTGCCACGAATTCATCTTAGGACTCGAAAACGGTTACGACACGGTAGTAGGCGGTGCAGGCGGACACCTCTCCGGCGGTGAGCGTCAGAGGATCTGCATTGCGAGAGCCATGCTTAAGAATGCTCCTGTAGTTATTCTGGATGAGGCTACGGCCTATACCGATCCGGAGAATGAAGCTCTCGTTCAGTCCAGTGTCGCAAAGCTCGTACAGGGCAAGACTTTGATCGTTATCGCACACAGGCTTTCCACTATCGTTGATGCAGACAAGATCTTCGTCATCAATAAAGGAAATCTTGAAGCATCCGGAACTCATGAAGAGCTCCTTGAAACATGTCCTCTTTACAGCAATATGTGGGCAGCCCACAGCATGGCAAAGGATGAAGCAGAGACAGAAGGTGTTGCCATGAGCGGAAAGGAGGCCCTCAATGTTTGAGATGATTAAGAAGTTCTTCGATTTCTGTGATCAGAAGAACAGAAAGAAACTATATAAAGCAGTAGTACTCGGTGTTTTCGATGCGATCCTGGGTGCGATGAAGATACCTGCGGCATTCGTAGCATTTGGCGCCGTGATCGATCAGAAAATCGATACTAAGACTATCCTTCTTGTAATCGGTCTGATGCTGCTGAGTACTATAGGAAAGACGTGCGTCAACAGATTTGCCCATATGCTCGAGACAGAAGGCGGTTACGATACTTGTGCAGGCAAGAGAATTCAGATAGCCGAGCACTTAAGGTATCTCCCGATGGGATATTTCAATGTTACGAGCTTAGGACACATTACATCAGTTACCACAAACACGATGGAGCAGGTAGGCGATATCGCCACGAGAGCCATCATGATGGTCCTTCAGGGCAGTATTACAACTATAGTAATCGGTGTCGGCATGTTCTTCTTCGACTGGAGGATCGGCGTGATCGCGGTTACCGGAATCACCATATTCTTCCTGTGGAACAAGGTGACTAATTACAAGGTAGCAAAAGTAGCAGGCGAGAAGCTCGAATCAGACAGGGATATCGTAGGCGTAATTCTCGAATACATTCAGGGAATTGCCGAGATACGTAATTACAACATTATCGGACTTAATACATCACGCGTCTCCAAAGCGATCGACCGTAAGGTCAAGGCTGACATATCTGCTGAAATGGCTGCTATTCCTGCTGTAGGCATACAGATGCTTATAAGCAAGCTTACAGGCGTCGTAATAGCAGGTGCCTCGATCTATTTCTATATGTCAGGTTCTATGGAGCTTGTATACACCATCACGATGCTCATGTGCTCTTTTATGGTATTCGAATCACTTGATGCTGCAGGTGTTTATACTGCGCTCTTGAAGATTATCGGCAAGGGCGTTGATCTCGCTAACGAGATCACGGATCTTCCTCAGATGGATATTGACGGCGAGGACATTAAGCCTGAGAACAGAGATATCCGTTTGGAGAACGTAAGCTTTGCTTATGAGAACCGGAAGATCATCGACAACGTAACTCTCGATATCAAGGAGAATACAACGACAGCGATCGTAGGACCTTCAGGCGGCGGTAAGACAACTATCACATCGCTTATCGCAAGATTCTGGGATGTTCAGGAAGGCAAGGTAACGCTTGGCGGAAGGGACGTAAGAGAATACAGCTTTGACTCGCTCATGGAGAACTTCAGCTTCGTATTCCAGAGGGTCTATCTTTTCGAAGACACTATCGCAAATAACATCAGATTCGGAAGACCTGACGCTTCTATGGAAGAAGTTATTGCAGCAGCAAAGAAAGCATCCTGCCACGACTTCATAATGGCTCTTCCTGACGGATACGACACTTTGGTAGGCGAGGGCGGCGCATCGCTCTCAGGCGGTGAGAAGCAGAGGATCGCTATCGCTAGAGCGATCATGAAGGATTCGCCGATCATCATCTTAGATGAGGCTACAGCTAACGTTGACCCTGAGAATGAGAAGGAACTCACTGAAGCTATAGAGAACCTTACCAAAGAGAAGACGATCATCATGATCGCTCACAGGCTTAAGACCGTAAGGCATGCTGACCAGATCATCGTTGTCGATAAGGGTCAGATAGTCCAGAAGGGCAGACATGAGGACCTGATCAATCAGGAAGGCATTTATAAGAATTTCGTATCCGGCAGAAAACAGGCAGTCAGCTGGAAGATCTCGTAATTACAGGAGGACAAAATGGAAAACAATAATAAGAAGCTTAAGGCTAAAGATTTTATAACTATCGGTATCTTCACAGCAATACTTTTTGCTGTAGAATTCGCATTAGGAATGCTCGGATATATCCATCCTTTTATCGTTGCGGCATATGTAATCATACTGCCTCTGGCAAGCGGCATCCCCATGATGCTCTTCTACACGAAGGTAGAGAAATTCGGCATGATAACGATCGTTTCGGTCCTCCTTGCGATCATCATGTTCGTCGGAGGCATGGGATATCTTGGAGCTCCTTTGATCATTATCTCAGGCCTTGTAGCTGACTTTATCGCTAAATCCGGAAACTATAAGAGCTTCAAAAAGACGGTGCTCAGCTTCGGTATTTTCAATTTCTGGATCTGTTCAAACTATTTCCCGATCCTTGTTACAGCGGAAAGCTACCGTAAGGATCTTATCGACGGCGGTTTTTCTGCTGAATATGCAAATAATCTCTTTGCAGCGATAAATGTAAAGACGATCGGAATCCTTGTTGTTCTCTGCTTCGTTTTCGGATGTATAGGAGCTGTTATCGGCAAGGCTGTAGTAAAGAAGCATTTCGAGAAGGCCGGAATCGTATAACATGAGACTCGATCCCAGAACAAAGCTGTTTATGGTATTTGTCATATCACTCATCGCCATGATGAGTGCGACAACGCCTGTGCTGTGGGCAATCAGACTTATCATTACGCTGATTCCGATCGTACTTCTGATCCTTGAGAAGAAGTATTCATCAGCTTTGCGCTTTTTCCTGGCTTACGGGATAGCACTGGTCTTATTGTTGTTTTTTATCTCGGAGAATTCAGAAGGCATTATCGCATCGCTGCTCATAGGCTACTGCGGAATCGTCGTACAGTTCATGCCGGCGCTTATAACAGCGTGGTATGTGATCAGGACTACGAAGATAGGCGAGTTCATGTCATGCATGCAGAAGATGCATATACCTGACGGCATCGCAGTATCACTTGCGGTGGTAATGCGTTTCTTCCCGACGATCAAGGAAGAATATTCTTCCATTAACGATGCAATGAGGATGAGAGGCGTCATGTTAGGTGGCGGCAATGTCCTCAGAATGTTTGAATTTCGAATGATACCGCTCCTTTTCTCGTGCGTTAACATAGGCGAAGAACTGTCCGCGGCAGCGATCACCAGAGGTCTTGGTGGAGACTCCAAGAGGTCAAGCTTAATAGAGCTTAAGCTTGGTCTTGCAGATTATCTGTTGATGTCTTTCCTTACTGCCGCGACAGTCATCTTCGTAATGTACAAGTATTTCTTATGAGTATCGTAGAGCTCGAAAACATAAACTTTCAGTACAAGGGATCTAAAGATGGTTCCCTTGATAACATCAATCTCAATATCGAAAAGGACCAGACGGTCCTTCTCTGCGGTGCTTCAGGCTCCGGCAAGACGTCGATAATAAGGCTTATAAACGGGCTTATTCCGCATTACTATTCAGGTGAACTTGAAGGTGATATAAGGGTTGCCGGACATGATGTCAAAAAGACTGAACTTCATGAACTGGCAGGCACTGTCGGAACTGTCTTCCAGAACCCCAGAAGCCAGTTCTTCTCGGTTGATACCGACGGAGAGATCGTCTTCGGTCCTGAGAATATCGGCCTTGAACCCAAAGAAATAAAGGCCAGGTTAAATGACGTCGTAGCAGAGATGGATCTTGACGAGTTGCTGGGAAGAAGTATTTTCGATCTGTCAGGCGGTCAGAAACAGAGGATCGCATGCGCTTCTGTAGCGGCACTCCTGCCGGATGTAATCCTTCTCGATGAACCGTCGTCTAATCTCGATTTCGACTCCATAGAACTTCTCCGCGGAATAATCCTGGAATGGAAGAGACAGGGCAAGACTATCGTCATCTCAGAGCACAGATTGTGGTATCTCAAGGACGCCGTAGACCGCGTCATCTATATGGAAAAAGGTAAGATGGCAAGAGAGTGGACAGGCGATGAGTTTAATTCTTTGAGCGAGGAAGAGGTTAAGTCTTATAAGTTAAGACCGGTCGTACTGGAAGAAGAACTCATCAGGGATATCCGCGGCGAGAGTGCGTCATCCTTTTGTGATGCCGGAGAAGCAATTGAACTTAAAGATTTTTACTTCAGTTATAATAAGCACCCTTACCTCATCTTCAAGAGACATTTCAAAGAATCAGACGGTGAATCGTTAAATCTTAATATTCCGTCATTAAGGATTCCGAAGGGTAAGATAATCGGTCTTGTCGGCCCGAACGGTACCGGCAAATCCACGTTCTTGAGGTGTCTTTGCGGTTTGGAGCGTGACTGCAGGGGTAAGATATCAGTTGGTGGGAAAACATTTAAGGGCAGAGATCGCCTTAAGATCTGTTATATGGTCATGCAGGATGTTAACCACCAGCTCTTTACGGATAGTGTTAAGTCCGAAGTAATGCTTTCCATGATTGATAAAGATGAGAAACGCTGTGACGAGATATTAGAGAACCTGGGGCTTCTGGAATATAAGGAGACGCATCCCATGGCTTTGTCAGGCGGGCAGAAGCAGCGTGTTGCGATAGCTTCTGCAATCGCTTCGGATGCTGAAATCCTGCTTTTCGACGAGCCGACATCAGGTCTGGATTACTCGCATATGGAAAAGGTAGGCATGCTTCTTAAGGAATTAGCCTCTCAGGGGGCTTCGGTTATCGTGTCTACTCACGATCCCGAGCTTATCTCGGAGTGCTGTGACTATATTCTGGGTATAAACCGCGGTAGGGCTGTGTATCTAAAAGAGAATAAGAAGCTCTAAATGCCTGAATTTATTGATTTTGAGAATCAAAATCAGTTTTGGTTTACAAAAATTAGTTTATATTAACTTTTTGACCATAGATAACCCTCTGTGGTTCTTAATCCTTGTCAAAAACATAGATGTAATATTACAGTTAGCGTGAACTAACATATAGTCAGAAATACTAACGGAGAGTGTAAAAATGCATATTGAAACAAAAGACTTAAAGAAGTCTTATGGCGAAGGCGGCAGTTTTGCCCAGGTTCTGAAAGGTATTAATATCAAGGTCGAGAAGGGCGAGATGTGCGTTATCCAGGGCACTTCAGGTTCCGGTAAATCCACGCTTCTTAATTGTATCGGCGGTCTTGACAGCATTGATTCGGGTAATGTTTCCGTGGCTGGCACGCTTATTGAAGGACTTAAGGGCGAACGCCTCTCGGATTACAGGAGAGATAATCTCGGATTCATCTTCCAGTTCTATAATCTTGTTCCGAATCTTACCGTAAGAGAGAACATCCAGGTGTGCGAATATCTGTCAAAGGACCCTCTTAATGTTGATGAACTCTTAGATATTCTTGGTCTTACAGAACATCAGAAGAAGTTCCCCTCACAGCTGTCAGGCGGCCAGCAGCAAAGGTGCGCGATCGCAAGAGCACTTGTTAAGAATCCGAAGGTGCTTCTCTGTGACGAACCGACGGGCGCTTTGGATTCAAGGACATCAAGAGATATCCTGGTCCTTCTGGAGAAGATCAACAAGCAGTACGGCACGACTATGCTGATCGTAACCCACAACAACTCGATAAAGAACATGGTAGACCATGTTATCTATCTGAAAGATGGAGAGATATACAAGGATTACTATAACGAAGTGAAAACCCCGGCAGCGGAACTGGAGGATCTCTGATATGGGGTGGATATTATTTAAAAGAGCGGTAAGAGATCTTAAAGCCGGCTGGGCAAGATACATAGCCTTATCGCTACTGATCATTTTCTCTATCTTTATCGTAACAAGCCTCATGGGCGCTGCAGCTACGGTAATCGATTACACGGAGTTAAGAGACAGGGAACTTTGCAGGGAAGACGGCGAGTTCTCTGTTTTCGTGCCCTTGCGTGATGAGGAGCTCTCGAAAATCACGTCCAGAGGAGTCTCTATAGAGAAGATGTTCTATGCTGATTATCCTTTAAACGATCAGCAGATATTAAGAGTCTTCAGGGTAAGGGAGAATATCAACAAAATATCAATAATCGAAGGCGCGCTTCCTGCAAATGACGGGGAAGCCGTTATCGAGAGGCGATTCTCTGAAGTAAACGGGATCAATACCGGCGATAAAGTGATGATCGCTGATAAAGAGTTTACTGTATCAGGAATCGGTGCGGCACCGGATTACAATAACCTCCTTAAAAAGGTCTCTGATTCGGTCGTTGACAGTAAATCCTTCGGCCTTCTTTTCTTAACTCCGAAAGCATATGAGGATCTGTATTCCACAGGAAGTTCCTTGTCTTCTGAAGAATATTACTACGCTTATCTTCTAAACGGCGCCATGAGCGAGGAAGAACTTAAGAATACGCTGGAAGATATAGAATTTAATGTCGATGATATCGATGACGAATATTTCAAAGAGTATTGGAAAAGACTGACTAAGAAAAAGGACGATCTTCTTGATGGCATAAAAGAGCTGAAAGACGGTGCTGACGAACTGGCTGACGGAGCCGAAGATCTTGCTGACGGCACCGGAGAGCTCAAAGACGGTGTAAAAGAGCTTAAGGATGCAGTGCCAGATCTTAAGAAGGGCGTAAAAGATCTTGATGACGGTGCTGCTGAGATGGAAAAGGGCGTCAAGGCATATACCGACGGTGTAGGCAAAGTGGCAACCGGCGCCTCACAGGTATCTGACGGAGCTTCCAAGCTTGCGAAAGGCACCAAGGCTTTAAATGAAGGCGCAAAGCAATACGGAAGTGCCGTTGACCAGTATGCCCAGGGCGCTGCTGCCATGGCTAAGAGCGAAGATCCCTATGTGGCAGGCGTTGCGGCTGGTCTTGCAGGTCCTGCAAAAGACCTGGCTGACGGTTATTCCCAGATCAAGAGCGGCGTTGCAGGAGTCGATTCCGGAGCGAAGTCATTGAGCAGCGGTGCTAATTCTCTTTATAACGGTATCAAGAAGCTGAAAGAGAACAGCAACGCATTAAGAAGCGGTGCAACCGCTCTTCACAAAGGCACATCAGCACTTAAGAAGGGTGCGGATGAACTCTCTAAAGGTATTAATGAGCTTTACGATGGCTCAGATGAATTAAATAAGGGCGCAAAGGATCTTGCAAAGGGAGCAAGAGAACTTTCTGACGGAGTAAATGAGCTCTCGGATGAGGCGAATGAACTCGTAGATGATGTTTTCGACATCAAGACATCCAATCTGATGATGTTTATGAACCACGATGATAATCCGAGGATCGATACGGCAGCAGATGACGTGCAGATCAATTATTCCGCGAGCATTATCTTCGGAATACTGCTCGTAGTGCTTTTCGCATACGTAATATCAGTATTCATCGTTCATACGATCGATCAGGAAAGCTCGGTCATAGGCGCTCTTTATTCAATGGGAGTAAAGAGAAGAACGCTCACGTTAAGCTATGTCGCAGTACCGGTCATCGTGACTTTTGTCTCCGGCGTGATCGGCACATTGATAGCTGTTCTGACTCCTGCGGGAATAGAAGCACAGCTTGCTGATTCTTTGGGCTACTACTCGATGCCTAAGCTGGAAGTCGAGATAACACCTTTTATTCTTATTTATGGCCTTGTAGTACCTCCGGTAACCGCATTTATCGTAAATGTTCTTGTTATCCGCAAGAGGCTTAAGAAGACACCTCTGGCGCTTCTCCGCAATGAGAAGAAAGCCGTCCGCGGCAAGGAACTTAATATTAAAGGCCTGAAGTTCATTAACCTGTTCAGGATCAGACAGATGCTTCGTGAGATCCGCGCAGGACTTGCAGTCATCCTCGGTCTATTCATGAGCCTTCTTGTAGCCTTCATGTCGCTCAACACCTATGTGTACTGCGGAAAAGTCAAAGACTACTATGTAAGCCAGACTAAATACGAATACATGTACAACTACAAATACCCGACAGAGGAAGTGCCTGAAGGCGGATATGAGGCCATTGCACAAGGCTTTAAGAAAGAGATTTACGGTTATACATTCGATGTCACTCTTATGGGTATAACGAAGGATAATCCGTTCTTTGATACCGGAGATCTTCCGGATAATGACTCAGACATCGTATTAAGTTCTGCAGTGGCTATCAAATATAACCTTTCTGTAGGCGACGAGTTTACTCTCAAGGATACCAACGGAGGCAGATTATATGCTTTCAGGGTGTCGAATATATTCGATTATTCCGCGTCGATGATGGTGTTCATGGACATAGACAGAGCAAGGGATATGTTCGGCCTGGCTGACGATTACTACAATGTCGTTTTCTCAGATCACGCCCTTGATATCGACAGCGGAAGGCTTTATTCCACTGTCTCGAAAAGCGAGATCGAGAAATCCGCCGGCATCTATTCCGACATGATGGGACCTATGATCATAACCATGTCGACGGGCTCTGCAGTAATCTTTGTTGTCGTAATGTATCTCATGATAAAGATGATGATCGACAGATCGTCATTCAATATATCGCTCATGAAGATCTTTGGATTCAGGAGAAGAGAAGTCCGGAAGATGTATCTTGACGGCAATTTCTATATGGTCGCAATAGGCGCACTTATCGTAATACCGCTTTGTAAGATGATCATGGATTACGTCTATCCGAGATATCTCGTAAGCAATGTAGGCGTCGGTATAAGACCGGATTATCCGCCTGAGATGTATGTGGCGATCTTCGGAGTGATCATAGGACTTTACCTGATAATAAATCTGGTTCTTACAAACAGGATAAGAAAGATAACACCGGCAGAAGTATTAAAGAACAGGGAGTAATTATGTTTAAGACAACGATTAAAGTAGACGGAATGATGTGCGGGATGTGTGAGGCACATGTAAGTGACGCAATAAGAAAAGCGGTTCCTGAAGCTAAGAAGGTGAAGGCTTCCAGAACAAAGAAAGAAGCAACATTTATAAGCGATGAGCAGGCCGATCCCGTTCTTATGGAAAAGACCATAAAGGATATTGGCTATGATTTCCTCGGATGCGTATCTGAACCTTATAAGAAGAGGGGGATATTCGGATGACATTTGATGAGATGGGAAACATTCAGGGCAAGACTCTGATGCTCCTGCCCGGCACATGCTGCGACTGGCAGTCTAACTTCTTAAACGTCATAGATGAGCTTAAAGAGAAGTATCATCTGATCTGCGTTAACTACGACGGCTTTGACGGAAGTGATCTTATCTTTCCGGATATGATCACTGTTACGGAAAAGATAGAAAAATACATCATGGATAACTTTGGCGGCAGGATCGACGGTGCGCTTGGTTCTTCTCTCGGAGGGACCTTTGTCGGACAGCTGATCATGCGTGAAAACGTTCACGTTGACCACGGGATCTTCGGAAGCTCAGATCTCGACCAGAGCGGCGTCCTGGCTGCAAAACTGCAGGCAGCACTGGTAACACCTCTGCTTACAGGCGTAACAAAGAGCGAGAAGAAAAAGCAGAAGACGAAGAAGATGATGATGGATTCTTTCGAGATGAGTGATGAGGTTGCAAATTCTTTCATCGAAGCATTCTCGAAGTTCGATGTCAGATCGATAAAGAATGAATACTACACAGACCTTCTGACTCACTTAAAAGACGATATACATGTTGAAGGTACGACAGCTCATTTCATCTATGCGAACAAGATGGGCGAGAAATACCTGAAGAGATATCTCAAGTATTTCCGTGATCCGGACATCAGGGAGTTCGACATGCAGCATGAGCAGTGGCTTTTCGGTGAGAGAAAGTACGCTGAACCAGTTCTTAAAGCGATCGATGAATTCATGGAGATATAAGACTTATGAACGATAAGGAATACAAGGAAATATCGATAAAGGAATTCACCAAGGCAGCAAGTGTTTATGAGACTGACCAGGCCGGCGTCTACAAGATGTGCAAGAAGGATTATCCTGATGTGCTTGCCGAACTGGAGAAGGAACCTTTTGACAGCTTACTTGACTGCGGCTGCGGAACCGCACCGATGATCTCTCTGTTATATGAGAAATATCCCGAAAAGCATTACACCGGGATCGATCTGACACCCAAGATGATCGAGGTAGCAAAAGCAAAGAATATACCCGGCGCAGAATTTGTCGTAGGTGATTGTGAGAACCTTCCTTTTGAAGAGAACTCTTTTGATGCAGTTATCTGCTGTGAGAGTTTCCATCACTATCCGAATGTGCAGGATTTCTTCAACAGCGTTTACAGGGTGCTTAAGCCGGGCGGAAGACTGATCCTTCGCGACATGACGATGAACGGTAAGGCAACGAGGTGGTTTTGCAACCACATAGAGATGCCTCTTATCAATCTTATAGGTCACGGTGATGTAAGGATCTACGGAAAAGAAGATGTGGATATGCTTTGCAGGAACGCGGGTCTTAAGATGGAACTTTTTGAGAAGCGCGGATTCTGCAGGCTTCACAGCGTGGCAAGAAAACCCCGTTAAGGAATATATCTATGGCATCAAATAACAGGAAGCTGGCTTTAGCCGGAATTATCGGAACTATTGTATATGCAGTTGCTGATCTGTTCCTTTATCTCGGAACTGACATAGCATCTGATAGTAAGCTGTCGCTGTGGCAGGTCCCTGAGTGGCGCCTCATGACATCGATGTGGATCGGTGTAATAGGAAGCCTGCTGCTTCTTCTGGGATTCATAAGCCTTGCAAGGATGTTTATTAAGGTGTTCGGGAAGGCAGGCAAATTCCTGATTATTCCTGCGTTCCTTTGTATCGGCGGCGTGCTCTATATGCATTTTGCTTTGGGCGTTTACGCTCCGCTTACATATAATTCAGCTGTCAAAGCAGGCATTACGGCTGAGCAGTTTTCGGTTCTTCTGGCAAATGCTGAGAGCTATCTTAATCCGCTTACGATCATATTGGTCATACTTGGTTACTCTACTGAGATAGTACTTATCTTCGGAATCTTAAGCGGAAAGTTCGGCCTTAGGAAAAGGCTTGTATCATTTATGTTCGGCGGCTACGCGCTTGTAGTACTGGTGTTTGCTTTAATTGCAAAACTTACCGGTGAATACGGTATCTTAGGCTCTGTCGAGAGCCTTCTCGAAATGACGTTTTTCATTCCGGCTTATATCTATTGGCGCAAGGACGAAAAGAAATGCTCGTAACAGTTGTTCTTTCTCTGATCGGATGCACTGCGTTTTTCCTGATGATACTGGGTGTCACGGTCACTTTGCCGTCACCGAAGCTTATCAGTTTCTTTCCTGAAGATGTGCAGGAGAGACTGCGCCCACGTGTCGAGAACAAGCCGATGACTTTTAAGAGGTTCATGGGCTGGGTGATCCTTGCGGCGTTTTGCATTCTGTATATAGGATTATTCGTCTATGGCGCTGCTGACGGAATAAAGAACGGGTATTCGTTCTGGCAGTTTCTTTTGCGTTTCCTGATAATCGGCGCGTCAATTAAAGTCTTTGACATAGTGTTTTTTGATTATTTCATATTGACCAGAACAAGATTCTTCCAGCACTTTTTCCCTGAAACAGAAGGATGCAAAGGCTGGAAAGACTTTGGCTTTAACCGTAAGCAGCAGATAAGGCAGTGCATCTTGATACCGGTATGTTGTCTGATCATTGCTCTAATATGCACATTTTTGTGAGGTGATATTATGCAGATACTTATCACGTTATTACTTGCAGTAATGATGATGGCAGGGCTCTTTCTGCTTCTTCTGGGAGGCGTTGGGTTTGTGCAGAATAAGAGCTTTTTCTCATCTGCTCCAAAGGAAGTAAGAGACGCGGTCCCGGACACAAAACCGGAAAGATTCAAGGGCCAGCATATAGTCGGATGGATAATTATCATCCTGGCCTTTGCATTGATGATTGGAGCAATCGTTATCGGCGCTGTAATGGGCATCCGTGATGGTCTTTCATTCTGGCAGCTTTTTGGAAGGTTCCTCATCATGCTCCTGCTCCTTAAAGCTTACGATATCGGCTTTTTTGACTGGGTGCTGCTCTGCAATGCCGGATTCAATTTCTTCCCGAGTTTCTATCCTGAGTGCAAGCCTGTGCTGTGCCATTATCTTTTCGGTTACAACTGGAAAACACACCTTGCACACGTTATCGCATTCTTTCCGATATCAGCGCTTATTGCCTGGATCTGCACACTGTTCTGAGGCACAACATGGAACATATTCAATTAGATAAACTGTCTTACAGAAAGGGTGTTAAGAAGTGGCTTCGTTCCCGTTATGGAGATGAAGCTGAAAACATCTGGAAAAAAGTTGAAGATAACTACAATGAATACCTGAAAACCTGTCCTGATTACGGTGGCTCTAAGAACGGCCACAGCAGGGCGATCTATGGCGGTCTTCTTGTTTTCGCATTATATCCCGCGTTGCCTGATCAGCCGCCGGTCTCTGAACTTCAGGATATGGTCTATGAGATGTTCATGTCTCCTTATAAAAAGCTCGGAAAGATATTCAATCTGAACCGTACGCGCGACATGTGGCTCATCGATAAAGTCTTCCGCAAGAGCGGTAACAGAGACCGGAAAGATGCTGTTAGATATCCGGCCGGATTCATTAATGTGGATGCTCCTTATGACAAGGCAGATCATGCGGCAAGATACAGCTTTACGCAGTGTCCGAATGCCGAGTTCGCGAAATCACACGGACTTCTTCATGTGCTGCCTCTCCTTTGCAACAGTGACTACTGGGGAATAAGTCAGATCCATGGAGCACTCATAAGGAAAGGTACCTGCGGCAACAGTTCTGTCTGCGATTATCTTGTCGTGGGGGACAAGAATCCGATAGCAGATAAGTACAGGACTGTGACAGATGAAAAAGGTTTTATCGTCAGCAGGGAAAAGTGAAAGGATGAATAAAAATGATAGATGACAATAAAAAGAAAAGACGTGAAACGGTATTTGTCTTCGGATTTATCTCATTGCTTTTGTGCGGTGTAGGTGACTGGCTTATAGGCTACGAACCTGAAGGCGGGCTGCCGATCGTGTTTGGCATTACCACTACTGCCATCGCAGATGTTCCGGTATGGTTTTATGTGTTGTCATTCTTTCTCGGGATACTCTCGGGATTCGGATGTCTTTATTTCGCGCCTGCGATAATGGAATTTCTGGATATCAAGGGCATTTCCAAAGATTCGAAAATGTATAAGCTCATGAGATTCGGCTTAAAGTCCGCTCCCATGATGTTCGTATCTTTTCATTGTGCATGCTGCATCTGTCTTCTGATGCTGCAGACGGCTCTTCGCGCAGGACTTGATGTCAGCAAGGCAGATCCGGTATATATGCTTACCGTTGCTGTTTCTATGTTGCCGTTCCTGATCTGGTGTTTCCTGTGTGATATACCCGTAACGGTCGCTTATATGTATTTCGCATTAAAAGGAAAGCTGGGGATCAATAAAGCTGCTTTCATATTATGTCCGATAGGACTGAGCATCGTTTCCAAGATAATTGCAGCAGGAGTGGCCGCTTTGGGAAGCAGGCTGGCTTTCCTTGCCGCGTGCGGAGAATCGTGGGGATGGGCATTTATGTGCCTGGCATTGTATTTTGCTGTAAAGAAACTTCGACTGACAGGAGGCAAAAATGAGCGTAGTTAAGATCCTTTTCCTGATCGCAATAGCAGGGCATCTTATATGCGGATGCTGTGACTGTCTGATCACATATGTTCCGGGCGGCAAGAAACTTGATGTTACGAAGATGTCTGACAATAAGATACTTTCTGAAACATTCGAGAAAATGCCCTTAAGAAATCCATTGATCTCAATGCTTGCAGGCTGTCTTGCTCTTCTTATGGTCGCTTGCGGTTATTATGGGCTCTATCTGTGGATGTCTGGGTTCTCGAAAACATTTGCAGTGATAATCCTCATTGCGACGGGAGTCCTTTTATCATTCGGCGTTGCACACCATGTGTTCTGCGGTGCAGGGGAATGGTTCTATGTGCAGATGGGAAGGACCGATGAAGCCAGAAAAGCGGTAGTGAAGTTCATGAAGGATACATCACTTACCATGATCGGCTGCTATATCGGAATGATCACACTCGGTGTGGTCCTCTTTATCGCTGTCGTAAGCGGTGCCACTTCACTTCCTCAGTGGGCATGTGTGATAAATTTCATTCCTATCGCAGCAATCCTTTTTATTACGAGGATCGGTGGTGCATCGAACTGGAGCGGAGCAGTTATGTTCTTGGGCCTGATGCTTCTCATCTGATTAAAGAGATATAGTCAATAAAAAGCCCGGAAATATGGCTTTTCCGGGCGATTATTTATGTTACTGACCGTAACAAAAGATCATGAATCAGACGGCGATCATGTACAGATAGAGGAAAGATTATAAACATGATACTATTAAGCGTTTGACGTCCGAGACAGGTTTTTATGGCATGCAAATATAATACAGGCTAAAACCCACCAAATCAATAGGAATTAACAAACAATCTGGAAAAAATCTGTCGGAAAACTTGAAAACAGTATATATAAATCAGCTCGAAAAGTGAAGCAAACGTTAAGGATACAGGCGTCTTCCGGATAATCCTGCCTGTCTGATAGGAAATATCTTTCATTTCAATCAAATCTTTTATTGACATCTCAGAAACAAATTGGTATATTCTTTGTCGGTTAGTTAAGACTAACAGATGTAAATGCGGAATAACCGAAGGAAACTTCTAGAAAGGAATCTTCCGATGTTTGACGAGGTGGTGGTGAGAAATTGTGCACCTACTCTTGCGGGCATAAAGGTAGGCAGTCTGTTCAACTGTATCGGACAGACGAACGAATACACTTTGGAACATGTCCGTTCTCTTAACATCAGACTCCATCCTTACGGTGTTCGCCTCATTCCGGTCTGTTCTGACAATAAGCCTTCTCTGGTCTATATGTACCGTCCGGAGAAACTCCGCAGGTACTTTTTGGAAGAAGACGTCAGAGATCTTCTTTCGGAATTCGGGTATGAACCTGAAGACATGGAAGGATGTGTAAAGGCACTTATAAGCAGGCTTTTCGAGTCCGACGAATTTCCGCATGAGATTGGACTGTTCCTTGGGTATCCGTCAGAGGATGTAAGAGGCTTTATCGATAACAATGCATGCGGCTCTAAGTGCATCGGATGCTGGAAAGTTTACGGCGATGTTGATGAAGCTAAAAAGCGCTTCGCTCTTTATAACAAGTGCACATCGGTTTACTGCAGAAGGCTTAGGGAAGGATGCACCATAGAAAAGTTAACAACGGCGTGCTGACGCCATAGAAAGGAAATATATAAATGAAAACAGCAGTTGTTTTTTGGAGTGGTACAGGCAATACAGAAGCTATGGCAAACGCTGTAGCTGACGGTATGAAGGAGAAGGGAGCAGAGGTATCTGTTCTTGGTCCTTCTGATTTTACAGCAGATAAGGTAGCTGAGTTCGATGCAATCGCATTCGGTTGTCCTGCAATGGGCGCCGAGGTTCTTGAGGAAGGCGAGTTCGATCCCATGTTCACGGCAATCGAAGGTTCTCTTTCAGGCAAGAAGATCGCACTCTTCGGTTCTTACGGATGGGGCGACGGTGAATGGATGAGAAACTGGGAAGACCGCTGCAAGGCAGCAGGTGCAAACCTTGTATGTGACAGCGTTACGGTTAACGATGCACCTGACGCTGACGGTGTTGAGAGCTGCAAGAAGTTAGGCGCAGCACTTGCATCTTAATATTTTTCAGATCAGAAAAACTGATCAGAACGGGAGTAAAAATGAGTTACAGAATCGTACTTATAAGACACGGTGAATCTGAATGGAACAAGGCCAACCTTTTCACAGGCTGGACCGATGTTGATCTCTCGGATGCCGGAAGAGAAGAAGCAAAGAACGGCGGAAGACTTCTTAAAGAAGAGGGTATCTCTTTTGATGTATGTTTCACATCTGTTCTTAAGAGAGCTATTCATACGGCAAATCTTGTCCTTGACGAGATGGATGAGATCTATATTCCCCAGATCAAGTCATGGAAGCTTAATGAACGCCACTATGGCGCTCTGCAGGGCTTAAACAAGTCTGAGACAGCTGAGAAATACGGCGAGGATCAGGTAAAGATCTGGAGACGTTCTTTCGATGTAAAGGCCCTGCGCGGCGGTGGCGGCGTAGGCTTCGGTGGCCTTTTCGGTGGCAAGAATCGTGTTGCGCAGCGACGAGAGCGTGCAGCGCACGAAGCCCTTGTACTGCAGCGCATAGGCAAACTTGCGCATGAAGCCGTCGATCTCGTCCTGAAGCACGTGCGTCGCTTCCGAGGCGCACTTTGTCAGCAGCGTTTTTTCGCCGATGGCGTTGAAAATCACGCCGCCGATGCCGCGGATATTCGCGAGCTTCATATAGAACGGCGGCCGGAACGTGTCCATGCCGGCGGGCGCCAGCCAGATCACCGATTTTGCGCGGCCGGGGTGCTGCGCGCAGAACGTTGCGGTCACCGTGCCGCCCATTGACGTGCCGAACAGGTGGAACGGCGTGTCGGGAAAGATCGCGTCCGTCAGCTCAGACAGCTGCCGCGCGAACAGGTCGGCGGAATAGACCGCGTCCACGCGCTCGGAAAGGCCGCGGCCCAGCAGGTCGTAGCGCAGCACGCGATAGCCGTTGTCCACCAGCGTTTGAAACAGCTTGTCATAGATGAAATAAGGGGTGGCGTAGCCGTGAACCAGCACGCAGGGCGTGCCTTCGCCGGCCAGCTCATAGTGTGTGAAGCCGCAGGGAAGATCGATGAAAGCGCCGGGCGCCTTCGCCTTTTCCTCCGGCGTCAGCTCCTTCGTCTGCGCCTGCTGCAGCAATGCCTGCAATGCCTCTTTCGTCATAGAGAACCCTCCCTTTCTTACGCGGCAACCGCGTGCTGAAACCGCCAGACGTCGCCCGTCGGGGTGAAGGCGACGCCGCTGACGCCCTTGCCGAGACCGATCTCCTTGCTCGCCTCGCTGATCGGCAGCACCACGGCGTGGTCGATCAGAAACGTTTCGGCGGCGCGGACGGTGAGCAGCTTGTCGCTTTGCTTTTTGGCGCGGGCCATGACGTCGAGCAGGTCGTCATAGCGGCGGCTGGCAAGGTGCACCGCGTTGTCGGCGCTGCCGGTGCGGAACCGCTCCAGCGCCTGTTGGGCCGTGGACTGCTCAAACGCCAGCGACGCAAACGCCAGCTCATAGTCGCCGCTTTGCACCCGGGCGGAAAGCGTCACGTCGTCCAGCACCTCCACGGTGACCGAAAAATGCACGCCGAACACGCTTTGCCATTGCTGCATGGCGGTGCGCACCGCGGTCTCGTTCGGCTCGGTGCAAAGCACGGTCAGCTCCACGTCCTTGAGGTTGCGCCGGTCCATGCCCTGCTGCATCTGCTGCCGGGCCTGGCGTTTCGTCAGCCGGGGCAGGGCGATCGGCTTCACGCTTTCGCGGTAGGGGGCGCTGCCGCAGATGCAGGCCGGAGGCACCACGCCGGCCGCGGGCAGCGTGCCCTTGAGCTCCTGCAGCGGCGCCGGGTCAAACGTGCCGGCAATCGCGCAGCGGATGTCGTAATCGCGCAGGATCTCGCTGCCGCAGTTGAACAGCAGACTGAACGTGGCCGCGCCGAACGCGCGGATCTGCGCGCTGCCTTTGGTCTGCAGCTCGGACGCCTGCGTGCCGGTCAGCGGCGCCAGATGATAGGTGCCGTTTTCCAGCTTGTCGTCGCGGGTGTCCTGCTCGTTGTTGATCGAAAAATAGACCGAAGACGGATAGACGTTCGCTTCGTCATAATAGGCCACGTCGTTCACCGG
>JAEEGH010003049.1_pt1 | contig 44590 bp, 41 predicted proteins | sample 9134181 | NCBI WGS metagenome assembly JAEEGH01 (sample SAMN16246544, study PRJNA631951) | gut metagenome | biome: gut microbiome; feature: rumen; material: DP-attached | host: Bos | place: Iran: Karaj | collected 2018-10
TTGGTTACCTTCTGATGAGGCAAATCTACCTCCACTTCGGTCTTCGGGTCGGCGGCTATCGAGGCGAAGAGCTCTGCAAGGAATCCCTCGCTCACCACCACTGGGAGCACAAAGTTGTTCAACTCGTTGTTCTTGTGGATATCGGCAAAAAACGAGCTGATAACCACGCGGAAACCATATCCTGCGATGGCCCAGGCGGCATGTTCGCGACTAGAGCCAGAGCCGAAGTTCTTGCCAGCCACTAGTATACATCCTGAGTACTTCGGGTCGTTCAGCACAAAGTCCTTGTTGGGCGTGCCGTCGGCATTGTATCGCCAATCACGGAACAGGTTGTCGCCAAAGAACTTCTCCTCGCGGGTGGTAGCCTTAAGGAATCGTGCGGGAATTATCTGGTCGGTGTCCACATTCTCCATCGGCAGTGGAACACAAGTACTTGTTATAACGTTGAATTTCTGTTTCATTTTTATTTTCTTTTTGGCCGTAGGTTATATCTTATATTAACTCTCGGGGATCGGTTATCACGCCGGTTATCGCGGCGGCAGCGGCGGTTAGGGGCGATGCTAAGATGGTGCGGGCACCGGGACCCTGGCGACCTTCGAAGTTGCGGTTTGATGTCGACACGCTCAGTTTTCCGGCAGGAATCTTGTCATCGTTCATAGCCAGACAAGCCGAACAACCGGGCTGACGGATCTCGAAACCAGCCGCCTCAAGCACTTCGTCGAGACCTTCCTCGCGGATCTGCTTGTCGACAGCCCACGAACCAGGCACCAACCAAGCCACTACATCGGGCGACTTATGGCGACCGGCTACCAGATGGGCAAACGCACGGAAATCCTCGATACGGCCATTGGTGCAAGCACCCAGGAACACATAGTCAACCTTTGTGCCCAGCAACTTCTGTCCTGCCTCAAATCCCATATATTTCAGTGCCTTCTCAAATCCAGCTTCGGGCGTTTTGGCCTGTTCGGCATTAGCAGGAACGGTCTCGGTTATGCCTATTCCCATACCAGGATTGGTACCATAAGTGATACGAGGCTCGATGTCAGCGGCATCGAATGTCAGCTCCTTATCAAACACGGCATCGTCGCCACTCTTCAGAGTCTTCCAGTAGGCCACAGCCTTGTCCCACTCCTCGCCCTTAGGCGCATATTCTCTGCCTTTTATATAATTAAATGTAGTGCTGTCGGGAGCGATGAATCCTCCGCGAGCACCCATCTCTATCGACAGGTTGCAGAGTGTCAGTCGACCCTCCATCGACATAGCCTTAACTGTTGAACCGGCATATTCGATGAAATATCCCGTAGCACCACTGGTAGTTATCTGTGCCATCAGATACAGGGCCACATCCTTAGCCGTAACGCCCTTGCCCAACACGCCGTTGATACTGATTCGCATCGACTTAGGCTTCTGTTGCAGAATGCATTGCGAAGCCATCACCATCTCAACCTCGCTGGTGCCGATGCCGAATGCTACGGCTCCCATAGCGCCATGGGTAGATGTGTGCGAATCGCCGCAAACTATCGTCATTCCGGGCAGACTCAATCCCTTCTCAGGGCCTACTACATGGATTATTCCATTGTCCTTCGACATCATGCCGTAGTGGGTAAGTCCGAACTCGGCGGCATTCTTTGCGAGCGCATCTACCTGAGCCTTCGATACCGGGTCCTCTATGGGTTTGTCCTGATCGTGTGTAGGCGTGTTGTGGTCGGGCATGCAGAATATCTGCTTGGGGCGGAAACACTTCAGTCCGCGAGCCCTCATGCCGTCGAATGCCTGGGGCGATGTCACCTCGTGACAATAAAGTCGGTCGATATACAGCTGTTGTGGTCCGTCGTCAACCTTCTGCACCACGTGCTTATCCCATATCTTGTCAAATAGTGTATTCATTCTTCTTCAGTCTTAAATTTGTTTATACAATCGATATATGCTTCTACACTAGCAGTAACAATATCTGTATTTGCACCGAAACCATAGTACAGACTACCATCGTATTCTACCTGCATATGGACTTTACCCACATCATCGCTACCCTTAGAAATAGCCTGGATAGTAAACTCCTTCAGTGTCATCTGCTTCATAATGATTTTTTTAAGCGCCTTGATAGCCGCGTCAACAGGACCATTTCCACTGGCAGCAGCCTCAAACTTCTGGCCACTGATATCAAGTCCAATGGAAGCCACGCTCTTCACGCCTTTACCCGTAGTAACCTGCAGGAAGTCAAGTCTTACTGCATGCGTTTCTGCAGTATCCGCCCCAGCAAGCATGAGCGCATCGGCATCGGTCACCTCCTTCTTCTGGTCTGCCAGCACCAGGAATTTTTCGTAAACCTTATCGAGTTTTTCTTCCGTGAGGTCTACTCCGTTCACATGCAAGCGATGTTTCAGTGCAGCACGACCTGAGCGCGCAGTCAACACGATGCTATTATCATCGATACCCACATCCTTTGGATCAATAATCTCATAAGTATGTACATTCTTCAATACGCCATCCTGATGGATTCCACTTGAATGGGCAAAAGCATTACGTCCCACAATAGCTTTATTAGGTTGAACGGGCATATTCATCAAGCTCGACACCATACGACTGATAGGATATATCTTTGTGGTATTGATGTTGGTCTCAATATCCAGGCTTTTATGACACTTCAATATCATCGCAATCTCTTCGAGTGATGTATTACCTGCACGCTCACCAATACCGTTGATGGTTACCTCCACCTGTCGGGCACCAGCCAGCACACCATTCAAGGTATTAGCTGTAGCCATTCCTAAATCGTTATGACAATGCGTTGATATCACGGCACGGTCGATATTATCAACATGCTCCTTCAAGTATTTGATCTTCTCAAAATACTCTTGTGGCAGACAATAACCGGTCGTATCCGGGATATTAACGACAGTGGCACCTGCCTTGATCACGGCCTCAACCACCTGAGCCAGATACGCATTGTCAGTACGTCCGGCATCCTCACAATAGAACTCCACATCGTCGACAAAACGTTTGGCATATTTAGTTGCAGCAACAGCACGTTCCAAAATTTCCTCACGTGTAGAATTGAATTTAAACCTGATATGTTCGTCACTTGTACCAATACCTGTGTGGATACGCTTGTGCTTAGCATATTGAAGAGCCTCATATGCCACATCAATATCACGTTCTACTGCACGGGTCAATGCACAGATAACAGGCCATGTCACCGCTTTTGAAATTTCAATTACACTATTGAAGTCACCTGGACTAGAGATAGGAAATCCTGCTTCAATCACATCCACTCCTAATTGCTCAAGCGCCTTCGCTACCTGGATTTTCTCTACCGTATTCAACTGACATCCGGGCACCTGCTCGCCATCGCGAAGCGTCGTGTCGAAAATATACAATCTGTCACTCATACCTTAAAATATTATTAGTTTAGTTTTATACCTATTCATTTTACTTTGCACGGAAACGCTCTGCCTGCGAACGAATCAGCTCCTCGTCATCGAAGTAGTTGATCTGCATGGCCTGGCGCACCTCATCCATCGTCTGGGCTGCCGTCTCGCGGGCTTTCTCAGTACCCTTGCGCAGGATGTTGTAGATTTCGGGAATGTCCTGCTCGAACTCGTGGCGACGCTGGCGGATAGGCTCCAGCATCTCGTTCAGAATCTGGTTCAGCAGCTTCTTGCACTTCATGTCACCCAGACCACCACAACGGTAGTGATCCTTCAGCTCGTCCAGGTTCTGGTACTCGGGCAAGAACTTCTGGAAGTCCTCGTCCTTCGAGAAGGCATCCAGATAGGTGAACACGGCATTACCCTCGACGTGTCCGGGGTCGTTCAGGTTGATGTGTGTGGGGTCGGTGTACATCGAGCGCACCTTCTGCCAGACGGTATCAGCATCATCGCTCAGATAGATGCAGTTGCCCAGCGACTTCGACATCTTCTCCTTGCCGTCCGTTCCCGGCAGTCGGCGAGCCGTTGCGTTCTCGGGCAGCATAATGTTCGGCTCCACCAGCACGGGAGCATAGATCTGGTTGAAGCGGCGCACCAGCTCGCGCGTCACCTCCAGCATCGGCTCCTGGTCCTCGCCGGCAGGCACCGTCGTAGCCTTGAACAGCGTGATGTCGGCAGCCTGCGATACAGGGTAGCAGAAGAATCCCAGGGGGATGCTCTCGCCCTCAAAGCCACGCATCTTCACCTCCGTCTTCACCGTCGGGTTGCGCTGTACACGGCTCACACTCACGAGGTTCATCAGATACGTCGTCAGCTCTGCCAACTCCGTAATCTGGCTCTGGATAAACAGCGTACACTTCTCGGGGTCGAGACCTGCCGAGAGATAGTCCAGCGCCACCTCGATGATGTTCTGGCGAATCTTCTCAGGATTGTCAGCATTGTCCGTCAGCGCCTGCACATCGGCCATAAAGACGAACATCTTGTCGTAGTCACCTGCATTCTGCAGTTCTACGCGGCGACGCAGCGAACCCACATAGTGTCCTAAGTGGAGCTTGCCTGTGGGGCGGTCGCCAGTCAGTATAAACTTTCCCATATTTCGTTCTCTCAATTTTAGTTCTTTACCTTAAAGATATAGGCACACGCGCGCCAAATTGGGTGCAAAGATACTCATTTTATTTAATATACCAAAAAATAAGAAATGGAAAATGCCAAACACCCCCATTTTCTTAAGCAACCTTAATCGCAATTTTCCAGAAATTGCTTGGCTATTTCAACAAATCTTCGTATCTTTGACCCCCGAAAAATAACGTGACATGCTTATGAAGACTAAAATAGTATATGCTGTTGTCAGCGACGAAAAAGATGTTTATCTGGAACAGGTGGCACTGTCTGCCTTTTCCCTGCGCCAGCACAATCCGGAGGCTTTCGTGGAGCTGGTCGTTGACAACAATACGGATACAACTATCAAGGGAAACAGAGAGCGGCTACTGCAATACATCGACAAGAAAACGGTTGTCGATGTGCCTTCGCAATACAACAAGGTACAGACATCGCGCTATCTGAAGACCAGCCTGCGACATAATGTCGAGGGCGACTTCCTGTTCATTGACTCTGACACCATAGTTACCGACAGCCTGGAGGAAGCAGACTCGTTGACGGGAAACATCATGATGGTACTCGACTATCATGTGTCGCTGGAACAACGCTATAATGCCAAGTCGGTGAAACGCAGGATGAAAAGCACTGGCGTGGCCTTTGACAGCACCATGCCTTACTATAATAGCGGCATCATGTACGTCAGGGAGAATGAGGTGAGCAGGCAACTCTTCCAGGTATGGCACGAAAAATGGAAGAGCAACGTGGAGACCACTGGACTGCACCTCGATCAGATTCCGCTGGCATATGCCAACATGGCTACCTCGCAGCCCATCAGCGAGCTGGAAGGCTATTGGAACTGCCAGATTATGAACAACGGACTACCTTTCCTACAGCGCGCCAAGATCATTCACTACTTCATGTCGTTCGCAGGCATCCGCAATGCCAAGCCCTATCTGTTCCACGACCGCCAGCTGTTGCTCGACATCAAGGAGCAAGGAGCCATACCCTCATACATTGCCGACATGGTGGCACATGCCAAAGAGACATTTGCCAGAACCAATCAGATAGCCGCAGGCGACGAAATCTCCCTTCTCAACAACAGCCTTTACAAGCTATACATCTACCATCCGCGCCTCTACTCATGGTTCAACACCCTCGCCGCCCAGATTTTAAAACTCACACAACCCAAGAAGAAATAACTGATTTAGGATTATCAACATCAAAAATCCTTAGCTTAATTCTTCCACATCCTTTATCGTCAAGCCAGTGGCTTCAGCAATTTGTTTATTCGAAAGCTGATTCATGGATTTTAGTCGTTGAGCAGTTTCAACAGCCTGCTTATACGCATCATTGTCGATTTCAGAGTACTCGTCGGCACCTTGTTCCCATTCATTCCAATCCGTAGTAGAAAGATAGCGGCTTATCGTTTCGTACATGGAATCAAGATCCTCTGTTGCTGTTTTCCATAGTTTGAGTGCAGAAACATTAGCATAGCCATGCGTTAAAACATTACGCATACTGACAATCATACGCCAAGGTAACTCATTATGGCTTTTTCTGAAACTACGAGTCAGCATATTTGCGGCCTCACCGATAATCTCTACGTTCTTCATGACAGCGTAATAACGCATAGTGTCATCGACAAACGTTTCATAAGTAACGTCAAGAATGTATTGCCGAACGTTATCAATACTCCTTATGATGTCTTCTAGCCTTCCCCTATCTCTTTTACGTTCTCTCATAAATCAGTTGTCTGTCGCGGTTAACATTCTCTACAGCAAAGGATTTTAGAGTACCCTCCTCCACAAGATCAATCTTATGACCCGTCAAGTCTTCCAAATCACAGATAATACCTGCAAATTTTAGAAGTCCTATAGGTTTCTCCTTGTCAAATTCAACAAGAATATCAACATCACTCCAAGGCTTCTGTTCACCTCTGGAGTAAGAGCCAAAAATCCAAGCTTTCACGATTGGTTGAGTCTTGAAATAGTTGGCTATACGTTCTTGCATGATTTGTGTACTCATAGGCAATAGTCTTTATATCTGGGTGCAAATATAAATAAAAATGTTCAATACACAAAACAGATTTTTAATTATTTTGTTCTACATGTTAAACATTTAACATCAATACGTGCACAAAATACATAAAATTGTTCAATACAATGAACACTTTTGTTAAAAACATGTTCTGCACGCTGAACATTTTCTTTATATCACAAGTTCTGAGATTACAGAAAAACTGAGGACATAACCTTGTGAGCTATGTCCTCATAGATTGGTCAGAAAGGTCCAGCTTGAATATTGCTCCGAAAGCAAATCGTTCGCGCCCTCTGACGACATTCTGACGCTGCAAATATAGGGACTTTTTCTGAAACTTCCAATTTTTGGAGCGTTTATTTTGAGTTTTGAAACAAAAACGCTCCATTTTTATTCGTTATCATTTAGTTCATCGCCCATACGATACTTGATGTCGTAATTAATGATAAAGTCAAGTTCATCTTCCATCAACCCTCATACATCAGACATCATACATCAGACTTCAGATGTCATTCACCCGTCCCCGTGTCATTCTCGTCCGTTTTTTAGGAGTGAAACGTTGAGCTGTCCCTAGTGTTCCGCGAATGTGTAAGTCACATTAGTACCACACGAGCCACTCGCCCTATCTGATGCGCTATATGCAACCAGAGCAAATGTATTTCGGGCTTCCTAAGCATGACGGACTTGCTCATTTTGCTAAGGTTAATCCATCTAAACTGAGATATCTGTACAAATATGCCGGCGACATGGAACTGACCTTTGGAGAGTTCATGTTTGACTTCATGCTCGACATGGAGAATGACAGCGAGAAGCAAACGTCTTTCTTCAAATAAAATAATTCTGATATAACAAAATGTTTTATCATTTTAACAAAAAAGCCCACCCCAAAGGGTGAGCCTGATAGTATAGAGAATGTGGTCGTAGTAGGTATTCCACTTTAGGGCGTGCAATTCTCTCCAGCCTTACGGTTATGGAGCATCCTCTAACTTATTTTTTATGTTAGGAATATGTCCATGTGGCATCCATTTTACTCCCTATATCTTCTTTGGAGAACCAATTGATATCCTTAGACAAAATTATACTATTTTAGTTAATATCATCAAAAAAGATATTTTCACCTTCCATAATAACAGAGATAGTGCGAGATATATTACCATCCATAACAACTTTATACTTCCCGTTTCCTAATGCTTCCACATTAAGAACTTTTGATTCGTCGCTATCTTGGCCACCACTTCTAAAGTCCCAAACCGCATATCCTCCACCTTCATATTCATAGTCATCGGCAAGCTTCTTGGCAAGTTTCTTAGTGCAATATTTGTTAGCAACTTCATCCGTCATTTCATCTCTGCCAAAAACATATTTTTGTAGAATTCTTGAATCTTTTCTACAACCTTAGCATCAATTGCCGCTTGTTGATCTGCTTGAGAATCTACTTGTTGAGCAACTATATCTGCTACTACGGTTGAATCACTCTCTGACTGTTGAGCCTGCTGCTTGTTCCCGCAGGAAACAGCAATTGCTGCTACTGCAATAATAAATAGTTTTTTCATAAACTAAGATAATTAAAAGATAAAACTTCTATTTTGTTTAATTTTATAAGATTTATTTTCTAAATTGAATAAACTTTTATATTTACATATTTCTATTTATTTCTTTTAGATACGGTACCATTCTTTGGCCTAGAATCTAGAACGAGACGAAATCCCATAGTCATTGTTCCATAATCCCTAAATTCACTCTTTCTTGTTGTAACTAAACAACAATCTGCATCATCTACAGCACCACCTCCACGTATTACAATATTCTTAGTTTTATTATTCTTACCTATAGGGTTAACTTGGCTATCCTCAGGATAGTAATTATAACTGTCTTGACAATACTCCCATAGATTTCCACTCATATCAAATAATCCTAGTTCGTTAGGCATTTTTAGACCAGGTTTCATCATTTTTGTTCCTTGTAAATCTGTATTCTTATTATACCAAGCTACATCGCCTACATTGTTACTACCGCTATATTTGAATCCTTTGCTATACTTGCCTCCCTTAGCCGCATATTCCCATTCTGCTTCTGTTGGTAGCCTATAATTCTTTTTTGTTAAATGGTTTACAATCTTTATAAAGTTTTGTACATCCTCCCAACTAATATTTCTTGTGTTACTCTTCTTACCAAACACTTGTATCCATTGATAAGGAGTAACTTCAAATTTACAAATCTCAAAATCAGAAACAGTTACTTCATGTACTGGACTTGAACTTGGATCCGAATTATCTCCCATCATAAATGTTCCGCCTTCAACTTTTACCATTTCAAATACAGGAGCAACAGGTGCCGGACACTGATTAAAATTGAGATTAGAAATATATCCTAAATAATTACCGTCTAAAGTGTATAACTTATACCACATTTGTGATCCCTTTGTATTAGCCTTTTCTGCTCTGAACAGGTTTTGCGACGTAAGTACTCTGCTAAGTTTGTTTTCTACACCTATACTACTATATATAGGTATACGAGTTTTCTCATCTGTGATCATACGGAGCGAAACATAAAAACGACCACTTGCGACTTTTGAATTGTTCTGTGATGTTTTTGTCTTTTGGGAAGAACTCACAATGCGTGTTTGCGAATATGAATCGCAAACATTTCCAATAATGAAAAATAATAAAGATAACAAATAAACTCTAGTGTCCATAATTTACCATTTCATATTTCTATTAGTTAAATACTTTTTCGCTTTTTCTGATCCACCTTTCGCAGCTTTCTTGTACCAAATAAAGGCACTATTCATATCAATGGCATCTAAGCCAAATCCTCTTTCGTATGACTCTGCTAATCCAACCATTCCTACGACACTTCCATCTTCTGCAGATTTTTTGAAGAGATTAAAGCAATTTGTCTTGTCTTGCTTGTCATTAACCCCCAATGCTCGAATTGCCATAGCATAGTACGCAACGATGTCACCATTTATAACATTTCTACTTTGTGCATTTTTGTAGGCTAATTTAACAAAAACATAGTTTCCTAATTCAAATGATTCTTTTAACGCTTTCGCGACATCTTCTGGATTTTCAGATTGAGCAAGAGCATTCATTCTTACCCTTGATTCAACATCCTTAGAGAATTGTACGCCTTCTTTTATTCCCATTAACATATACTTATATGCCTCTTTGTACTTTCGTTGTTTGTCCAATTCTATCACGATCTCGTAAATAGCATAGGTTAAGCCGCTTGATGCTGCAACTTCTATCCATGTTTGATTATTGTAGACCTTTCCACATATATACTTTGCTTCAGGATATTCATCGCCTAGCGAAACTAGTTTTTTTGATCTTTCTGATACTTCACTAGAGAATATGGCAATATTTTTTTTGTCAATATACCTCGTTTGGCGTCTTATGGACTGCATATATAGTGAAATCATATTTGCTGGCATATAGCCTTGTTTAGCTGCGTTAGATAATTGTGCCATATCACTTTGATTTCGATTGTCCGTAAGACCTAATGCAAACATCATGACAGTACATCTAAAATCGCCCTTTGAACTTCCTTCACGGAACCATTTAAGAGCCATACTTTTATTTATAGTAGTCCCCAAACCTTTGTAACTACAATAACCTAAAAGAAAATAGGGTAAAGTACCTTTTCCTTCCTTTTGAGCCATTATCATCTTTGGAGTTACCTTTAATGACTTATATCTTGTCAACATCTTATTATATAGCTCATCATCAATTGTATTAGAGTTTACTTCATTCTGACCAATAATATAATATGTACGTATATCAAAAGGGAAAGAATTGTTTATTGAAAAAGACTCTCCTTCTTTTGCATATTCGTCATAATTATCTGGAATTAATGAATTGATTTGCTTTAACCCTTTTTTACTAACAACAGCTTTAATGTTAGCACCAATATTACGTGCTAGGGATGTCGAACGATAATTATTACGCCCAACTTGGAAGGCAATAGAAGCCTCTGGATAAGAAGTGCTTAATGATTTTGTCCAATAATATGAATAATCATTTTCGCCAGTTAAAGACGATGTATTACTCCCTTTAGAATAATAAGGTACAGAGCCGGCTGATTGGTTTTCTCTATAAAAGCCATTTATAGGGAATATTATATAATTTTGATTTCCTCCTATCACTTTTACAAACATGCGACCATTTTCGTAATAGCTTTCCCATTTGCAATTTTCAATCAATTCAAATAATTGATCTTTTGTTGGCATACACCACATATCACCCCATTGCGCTATTACAGCATCATCGATGTTTTCTAGTTCTATTTTTTTATCAACGTCACCATACGTTTTATTGAAATTATACTTTGTAAGTAAATATTTTGTTGACTTTACTTGATGAAAAACGACTTTTGGTTTGAAAAATTTATATGAAGCCCTAGTAAACGACTTTTTATCTTTAGGTTTTGTCTCACCCCACGCATAAAATGATCCTGGATTCTTCTCGTTTTGAGCTCCAATGTTATTCTTTGCCCATAATGTTCCTGATGGTAATGCTAAGTCAACATATTCATGACCACTTAACATAGACGTTTGTGCATTAACAAATAATGAAAGATTAAGCAAACAAATTGCTATTGAAATTATTCTACTATAGTTCATATCTCTAAAATTTTATATTAGCATAAGCCACAAAGAGTGTGAGCCTTCTCGACATTCTTTAGTCTGAAGGTTCTGGAATACCCGTATGCGTAAGAATGAAATCAGCTCACACCTGCAGGTATATATGTGAGCAAACTCCCAATACAAGGAGTGAGCAGTATATATGCTACTGCAGGAGAAGCAGCTTTCAGACTTCTCACCCGCATACGTTGAATTTTCCAGATTCTCAGACGGGTCAAAGCTTAATAGCTCTCCTCGATGTCGCCAGTCTGTCTCAACTGACGGGACAAAGGTAAGTAATTTTTTTGAAAGTTGTATCATTGTGAGCTGATTTTTTTATTCGACTGCAAAAATAGCACAATCCTGCGAAACGGGATTGTTCCATTTTGTTCCTTTTGCAGCGACATGTGCCGAAAAGTGTATAAAACAAACACAAATCGGCAGTAAAAAGTGTTTGTGTGGATATAAGAAGTCAGACGTTTAAACGTTTTTTGTTGACTACAGAACAGGTTCAGAAGCAGGAGCAGGCCTAAAAACTGGGGAAATGTAAAGTTTTCTTCTGACGAGCCGTACTCTCGAGGGTCGCGAGGACGGCTTTCGTGACCGGCGAGGACGGCTTTCGAGGGCCGCGAAACGGTACTTTGTCAATGGCAAAGTGGCACTTTGTCGATGATAAAGTGGTACTTTGTCGTAAAAAGTATGGTACTTTATTGCAAAAAAGAGGTGATTTATTGCTAAAAACGTGGTACTTTTTATAAGAAGAGAAGAGTTTTTCGGCTATCCCCCTCATTTGGGGGATAAGAATCTTCTGTAAAGCCGATGTACAAAGGGATTGGAAGCATGAGGGGGTTAGCGCCAATCCCCCTCATAGCCCCAACATATCCCCCTCCTTTTGGGGCGCTATCCCCATCGCTGCTGGAACGCCCTATACATCGGCATCGCGAGCAATTTTCGCTCAAAAATGAGGGGGATCAGATTTCCAACACTTGACCGTCGTAGGCGAGCTGGATGTTAGAAGGCAGGGAAGCGTTGACTTCAGCATGGCGACCTATATCATGACTGCTGTGGATGAGCCACGTCTGACGGGCTCCAATCCTACGGGCAAAACTGACGGCCTCGTCGAGCGTCTGGTGCGAGTGATGAGGCATCCGACGAAGGGCATTGACAACGAGTGTATCGCAACCCATAATGTAAGGAACCTCTTCTTCAGCAATCGTCTTCATATCGGTGATATAGACTAAGCACGGATGATGGGTGAGGGATGATGGCTGAGGGCCTACTTCAGACTTCTGACTTCCGACTTCTTCGATGCGGTAGCCGAGGATGGGCAAGTCGTGGTGCATCACCTCAATGGGCATGATGTGGAAATCGCCGATACGGAAATCTTCGTGTTTGTGGATTTCATGCAACTGGATGGCAGGAACACCGGGATAGCGGTGCTCGGCGAAGCAGTAAGGCAGCATCTGCAACATACCCTGACGGGCTATCGGGTCTGCATAGACGTTGATTTCGCCAAACTGACAGTAAGGACGGATATCGTCCATACCACCCATGTGGTCGTAATGAGCATGGGTGATGAGGATGCCGTCGATGCGACGGAAAGGCTGTGGCATGATTTGCTGGCGGAAGTCGGGACCGCAGTCGATGAGCAGTCGCGTACGCTCCGTCTCCAACAATGCCGAACAGCGCAGTCGCTTGTCATGAGCATCAGGGCTGCTACAAGTATAGCAACGACAGCCTATCGTCGGCACGCCGCACGATGTTCCGGTTCCTAAAAACGTCAGTTTCATACTCTCACCTCTTACTTCTTACCTCTTACTTCTCACCTCTTACTCCCCTCCCTTGGGGAGGGGTCAGGGGTGGGCTTTATACAATATTCACCTCCGGATGGATGTCGATGCCAAACTTCTGACGGACGTCCTTGCAAATCGTATTGCACAACGTCACGACTTCCTGTCCTGTAGCCCCACCGAGATTCACCAGCACCAACGCCTGCTTGTCGTGTACGGCGGCACGCCCCAGCGAGCGCCCTTTCCATCCGCATTGCTCAATCATCCAACCGGCAGGAATCTTCTCATGGTCGTCGTCAACGTGATAATGCGGCATATCGGGATATTGCGCCAGCAACTGTTCGAACTGCTGGCGACCAACAACAGGATTCATAAAGAAGCTGCCAGCATTGCCCATCACTTGCGGGTCGGGCAGTTTGGCATTGCGGATGTCGATAATGACCTGTCGCAGTTGCTCGGCCGTGGGATGGTTGATGCAGCGGCGTTCCAGCTCTGCACGGATATTACCATAGTCCAGACGCGGCGTGAAGACAGGCGAGAACTGATAGGTGACGTGAGTGATGAGATAACGATTCTTCCACCCCTGCTTGAAGCGGCTCTGACGATAGCCGTACTGGCAGTCGCTATTGGCAAAACGGCACTGCCGACCGGTCTCAATCTCAACGGCTTCGACGCTGACTATCAGGTCTTTCACCTCAGCACCATAGGCTCCGATATTCTGTACGGCACTGGCTCCCACGTCGCCAGGAATGAGCGAAAGGTTCTCGCCGCCAAACAGGTGAGCCTCAAGACTGCGAGCTACCACGTCGTCCCACACTATACCACTGCCACAACGCATCGTAACACCACTCACCGTGCAGTCGGCGATAGCGGAACGGACAACGATGCCGTCGAAATCCTTGGTCAGCAGCAAGTTGCTGCCACCACCTATTATAATATAAGGTGTAGCCGACTGCCGCAGAATGGTAGCCACCTGACCAGCCTCTTCCACAGAGTCAAACTCCAGAAAGCGGCTGCAGCGTGCATCAATACCAAAGGTATTATGGCTCTTCAGACTATAGTTGCAAACATCTTTCATAGGCAGGGGGGTTAGGTAATCATCTTGGTCAGGCGCCAAGTGTTGTTCTTGAGGCGGAACGTCATCTGCAATTCCAGACCATTGGCAATGCCGCGCAGCACCAACACCTTCTGTTTGCCGCATTTCTCAGGACGTCCATAGACGATGTTGTAGAGCAGATTGTTCGGCAGCTGCGGCGAGAAGGCCGGCCACGTGTCGGGAGTGATGATGCCTTCCATCTGTGCAAAGTCGTCGTCAGGGTCAGGACCTACGAACTTCACCGTCTTTTCCAGATGTGCCTGCTGGAACGCCAGACTCGACACAAACTGATGGTAAAAGTCGAGGAACGACGCATTGTGCGACTGCTGCATCGTTATCTCGTTGATGCAAGTCATCATCCAGGTTCCACGAATGCGGTTGAACACATACTGTTTGATGGTCTGATCCTCGAAGAAAATTTTCTCAACGACAGCCCGGGTGACGCTGGTATCCTTTACGATTTCCATGTGACGCTCGCTATCGAAGAGCAGCGTGTAGTAGCCCTGGCGCATAAAGAAATAGTCCATCTGCCATTGTTGGCGCTTCATCATGGTTTGTCTGCCATGCGTGATGACCTTCAACGGAAAGACGATACGCTCGCGTTGCAGCTTGCTGTTTCCGGCAAAGTTAAAGATAAAATCGTCAAACAACTCGTCGGCAGCCTTCGGGACAACGACATTGGAGAAATCGCCGTCGAGAGAGTCGTCAGCCAGCGAATCGACACCCAACGAGTCAGAAAGTGCGCTATCATCGCCACGGAAACCACGTCCCGCCTTGCATGCTGACAGCAAAACAACCGCCAACATCACACCCAAAATCAGATAACGTTTCATCTCATCCATACTAAATTTCTTGTCTTCTCTCAAAATTTTCTGCAAAATTACAAAATATCTTTAATAATTCATCTTTAATCCTTAATTTATTTGTAACTTTGCATCAAAATTTCAAGAACAACGTTGATTATGATACTCGACAAGATAGATCAACTTCTAAAAGAAGTACAAAACTTGAGCGCGCAAAACGCTGAAGAAGTAGAGCAGCTGAGACTGAAATACCTCAGCAAGAAAGGTGAGATAACGGCATTGATGAACGACTTCCGCAACGTGGCTGCCGACGAGAAGAAAACCGTAGGCATGAAGATTAACGAGTTGAAGCAACTGGCACAGGAGCGCATCAACGCCCTGAAAGAGCAGACAGAGGTTCAGGAGAGTGACAACGACGGACTGGACCTGACGCGTACTCCCTACCCCATCAAACTGGGAACACGCCACCCGCTGACCATCGTGACGAATGAGATTATCGACATCTTCTCGCGCATGGGCTTTGTCTTGGCCGACGGTCCGGAAGTGGAGGACGACCTGCACGTGTTCACCAAGATGAACTTTGCCGCCGACCACCCTGCCCGTGACATGCAGGACACCTTCTTCGTCAGCCAGCACCCCAACGACGTCACCAAGAACATTCTGCTCCGTTCGCACACTTCGAGTGTTCAGGCACGTGTCATGGAACAGCTGCACACCGAGGACGGCCAACTGAAAGAGCCTATCCGGGTCATCTGTCCGGGACGCGTCTATCGTAACGAGGCCATTACGGCTCGCGCACACTGTTTCTTCCATCAGGTAGAAGGACTGTACATCGACAAGAACGTTTCCTTCACCGACCTGAAGCAAGTGCTCCTCAGCTTTGCCCGAGAGATGTTCGGACCCGACACGAAGATTCGTCTGCGTCCCAGCTATTTCCCGTTCACAGAACCGTCGGCAGAGATGGACATCTCCTGCTTCATCTGCGGTGGCGAAGGCTGCGGCTTCTGCAAGCACACCGGATGGGTAGAGATTCTGGGCTGCGGCATGGTGGATCCCAACGTCCTCGAACAGTGCGGCATCGACAGCAAGACCTACAGCGGCTATGCCTTCGGCATGGGTGTGGAGCGCATCACCAACCTGAAATATCGCGTCAGCGACCTCCGCATGTTCTCTGAGAACGACGTCCGCTTCCTGCGCGAATTTGAATCGGCCAACTAAGAAAAAACGGCAAATCGGAAAATACATGAAACTTGTATTGATGACACAACCCACGTTTTTCGTGGAAGAAGACAAGATACTCACATCGCTCTTCGATGAGGGGTTAGAGCATCTGCACCTCTATAAGCCAGGCTCAGAGCCCATGTACTCCGAGAGGCTGCTCACACTGTTGCCCGAGGAATACTACAAGCGCATCACCGTACATGAGAACTTTTATCTGAAAGAAGAATACAAGCTCAGGGGAATACACATTGACGACGAGACAACAGCGCCGCCGAAGAACTACAAAGGTCACCTGAGCCGTACCTGCACGAAGTTGGAGCTGCTGAAAGAAGCAAAGCGTCACGCAGACTACGTGCTGCTGAAGTATATCTTCGACAGCCAGACGGAGCCAGACCAAAAAGCCACCTTCACCATGGACGAGCTGAAAGAGGCCTCACGGAGAGGATTGATCGACCGCCACGTCTATGCCTTAGGAGGAATGAACATGGACACGGTCAAGATGGCCCGCGACCTGGGATTTGGCGGCATTGTCGTCAGCGGAGACCTCTGGAACCGCTTCAACATCCATGAGGAGCTGGACTATCAGGCACTCATCGACCACTTCGTAAAACTACGCAAGTTAGTAGGTTAAGAAACAAACACGTCAACCAAGTGAATCGCTCATTAAATCACATACAATAATGAATAAAGACTACATGGTGTTTTCAGGTACAGCAACCAGATACCTCGCAGAACGCATCTGCCAAAGCTTGGGTTGCCCGCTGGGGAAACTGGAGGTAACGAAGTTTTCCGATGGTGAATTTGCCGTTTACTACGAGGAGAGCATCCGAGGACGCGATGTCTTTCTGGTACAAAGTACCTTCCCGACATCAGACAACCTCATGGAGCTGCTGCTCATGATTGACGCAGCAAAAAGAGCTTCGGTACGCACCATCAATGCTGTCATTCCCTACTTCGGATGGGCACGACAGGACAGAAAGGACAAGCCGCGTGTCAGCATCGGTGCAAAACTCGTCGCCGACCTGCTCTCGGCAGTAGGTGTCAACCGCGTTATCACCATGGACCTGCATGCTGACCAGATTCAGGGATTCTTCAACGTTCCCGTTGACCATCTGTATGCCTCTGGTGTTATCATTCCCTACCTGCAGAGTCTGAAGCTCGACGACCTCGTCATCGCATCACCCGACGTGGGCGGCTCGAAACGTGCCAACACCTATGCCAAGTATCTCGGATGTCCGTTGGTGCTTTGCAACAAGACGCGTGCCCGTGCCAACGTCATTGCAACCATGCAGATTATCGGTGACGTCAAAGACAAGAACGTAGTCATCATTGACGACATGGTAGATACCGCCGGCACTATCACCAAGGCTGCCGACATCATGAAAGAGGCAGGAGCAAAGACCGTCCGTGCCTGTGCTACCCACTGCGTCATGAGCGGTCCTGCCAGCGAACGCGTACAGCAGTCGGCACTGGAGGAAATCGTCTTCACCGACTCCATCCCCTACGACTTCTCAAAGTGCTCCAAGGTCAAGCAGCTCTCCGTGGCAGACATGTTTGCAGAAACCATCCGCCGTGTCGTCAACAACGAGAGCATCTCCGACCAATATATTGTATAAGCTAACGCACCTTACGGATTCTATGAACATCAAATCAGCCCTCTTATGGGTCGCAACCGGCTGCATGCTGGCTGCCTGTCAGTCATCATCGTATAAGATCTGCGGAACGGCAGAAGGACAGGAAGACGGTGACACGCTCTTCCTCACGACCGACCTGACGAACGGCATACCATGCGACACGACCATTGTCAGCGACGGAAAATTCACCTTCGAAGGCAAGGCCGACAGTCTGACACTGGCCATGGTCTATAGTGCCCGAAGAAACGAGGTAAATGCCAACTTCTTCTTAGAGCCTGGCGAGATAGACGTCAACATTTCCGAACAACCCGGAGCGTCACGCGTCGGAGGTACTGAATGTAACGACAAATGGCAGGAGCTGGTGGACTCTGTGATGGCCATCGGCAAGCGCATCAACCTCATTGCAGAGCATATCTATGGCAATACCGTCAGCGAGGAAGAGCAGGCGAAAGGGATGGAGCAGATAGAAAAGCTCAACCAACATTTCGCCGACGTACTGAAAGAGAAAGCCCGCAAGAACATCAAGAACGAATTCGGATACTTCCTGCTGACTTACTATCCGGAAGAAGTGCTGGACAACCAGACACGCCTGGAACTCATTGAACAGCTGCCCGACAACATGCGAAATCGCGATGCCATCAAGCAATTAGAGGAATACATCAAGAAGAAAAGCATGACAGCGGAGGGTACTACCCTGCCCGACTTTGCACAACCGGCACCTGATGGTACTGTTGTCAGCATCAAAGAGGAAATCGGCAAGCACAAGATAACCATCATTGACTTCTGGGCTTCCTGGTGCGGTCCCTGCCGTCACGACATGCCAGGCGTCGTTGAACTCTACAAAGAATTCAAAGATAAAGGGCTGGGCATTGTCGGCGTGTCACTTGACAACGATGCTAATGCCTGGAAGAAAGCCATCGACCAGTTAAAGATGACATGGCCGCAGATAAGCGACCTGAGAGGCTGGGACAATGCGGCAGCACAAATGCTCAGCATCACCAGCATTCCTCATACGGTCATCGTTGATTCCAAAGGCGTCATCCTTGCTCGAGGTCTGCGTGGCGAAGAACTGCGACAGTTCGTTGCAGAGCGTTTGAAATAATCATTTCTTCTTGCGACTGTACTGGATAGCCATCATCGTCAGGTCGTCACTCTGTTCGGCATCGCCCACAAATTCGTGAACGGCATTGGTCATGTGCTCTATGAAGTGATGCGGTTCTTGCTCCTTCATAGAGAGAACCTTCGTCGCAACGTTTATGACTCGCTCCATGCGGAACAACTCATGATCAGCATTCATCGCCTCTGTCAGTCCGTCGGTAAAGAGGAAAATGGTGGTATCTTCATAGATGAGTGCCTCCTGTAACGAATACTCCCACGACGGCATGAAACCAACAGGAATGTTGGGGTCACAGGGCAATTCGCCAACACCGGCTCCGACAAGCAACGGTGCATCGTGTCCAGCATTGCAATAATGCAACATTCCTGTGTGCAGGTCGAGCACACCGACAAAGAGTGTCACGAACATATGCGTCTTGTTCATGTCGGCAATGGTCGTATTGATGGTGGACATGATGCGGTCGGGCTTAGACTCATGGGCAGAAACGGTACGGAAGACGGAGCGTGTCACTGCCATGAAGAGTGAAGCGGGAACGCCCTTTCCCGAGACATCACCGATACAGAAGAACAGTTTGTTGCCACGGAAATAAAAGTCGAACAAGTCGCCACCCACCTCTTTGGCTGGTGTCAAGGTAGCGTAAAGCTGCACGTCTTCACGCTCGGCTTTTGTGGGGAAATCCTCGGGGAGCATACCCATCTGTATCGAGCTCGCAATGCGAAGGTCTCTTTCGATGGACGCTTTCTCAGCCGTAGTATCCTTCAGCTCCTCGATATATTTCACAAGCGACTGTTGCATGTTGTCGAATGAAGTGCTCAACTGACCAATCTCATCTTCACGTTTGAGTTCTGGCAACTTGGTATCGAAATTTCCAGAAGCTATGGTCTCAGCACCCTTTGCCAGTCGATGCAAAGGTCGCAGCTCACGAGTGATGATGCGGATAAAAAAGAAGAGCATCAGCAACAAACCTACCAAAACGATTGTTCGCACACTATTGCGAAGACGGTCGAAGCCACCAAAGATGTCGCTCTCAGGACAGACGATTGCCATAGAACAACCGGTCTGACCGAGGGGCTTGTAGAACACATAGCTGTCCTCTCCATAGATATGCATGCGCTTCATACCCTCCTCACCTCGCTGCATGGCATGGCCTAATGCGACAAGAGCGGTATCGGGCTCTTCCATCGCCGACGTGAAGATGGTCTGACGGGAAATCTTGGTTGAATCTGGGTGTACGAAGTAGGTACCTCCACGACCTATCATGATGCTGTAAGAGTGGGGATATGGCTTGATGCTTGAGATGTTCTGCGACAACCAGTTCAATGAAAGACTGGTATTGATAACACCAATAACAGCGCCTTGCCTATTCGTAATGGTCTGACTGTAGCTGGTCAGCATCTCGCTGGTATTCGTTGCAACATCATAATCCATGTAAGGCTCTGTCCAACAGGGTTTGTTCAGCAACATCGGCATCAGATACCAATCCATAAAGAAATACTGATAGCTTTCACTTCCACCCTGAATGGTTCGAAGGCTGTCACCAACATGTTTCGTATAAGCTGAAAAGTAGCGACTCTTTTCCTTGAAATAATAGGGTTCAAAAGCAATAGAACAATTATAGAAATCAGGATTGTTCAGCAACATGCTACGGCTATAGACATACATGGAGTCGGGCTCTTCAGGGTGACGCAACACCAGCCATTTGGTCATGGCCGAAGCCACTTCGACTCTGTTCAGAATGCTATCAACGCGCAGAGAAGTGTTGTTCAGAATCTGGGTAGCACGGTTAATCGCTTCCTGACGGACAGCCTCACGAGCCTGGACAAAGAAGAATCCAAGAGCGACATTGAAAATGATAGCTGCAAACGTTACAACCCACAAACTCACCCTTACGGAAAGTTTACGACGGAAATAATACAGTATTCTTTTCATAGCGATTAATTACCTATTAATTCTTGATACGATATCTGGCGACTCAGCATCTTGTTGTCATACATCAGCCGGCTGGCGAGCTCTACCATGTCTGGGCGCAGACGGAATTCACGCTTCTTGGAATTGCGGTCTATCTGTAACCGCAACACCTCGGTGAGCATCAGCCGCTGCATCACACGGTTGGTGGGCATGTGGTAACGATCAACATATCGCATCACGATGTCTAACGTCTCGTCCGGATGTTGGGCAGCCCACTCCCACCCTTTCCGACAGGCAGCAGCAAAACGCAGCGCTTGATCACGATGCTTATCATAGTACTCACGAGTCATATAGATGCCATCTTCCTGGACGTTATAGCCATGGTCACTAAAGCGATAGACATTCTTTTCGTTAAACTCAATACCAGCCTGAATCAGTTGTAAATATTCATTATAGCTCATCGTCAGAATAGCATCGAGCGCACCAGACACAAATAAGTTGATATTCTGGGCAAAGCGTACCCACTGGTAGTTCATATTATCCTGGATGCTCATACAGACTGCCAAATGTCCGAACCCTGCACTCCAAATGCCGACACGGGCTCCCTTCATAGCCTGTGGATTCTTGTCTCCCGACGAAACAATCACCATCGCATTGTTCATCGATGTCTGTAGAATGTTTACCAAGGGAGTGCCGCCATCAACAATCTCTAAAGCCTGACATACTTGCAACGTCGTAGCATGACATTTTCTATTACGCAGGCGAGTCAGCGCAGGTTGTGTTGCCGATGGATGGACAATCTTTACCTTGACACCAGCCTCACGGAAAAAACCTTTCGCCTCTGCCACATAGTACCCTGCAAACTGTGCCTGCGGAGTCCACTGGGGCGTAAACACTATGGTCTCAGCATCCGAACCACTGGAAGCAGTCTTATTTCGCTGCTGTGCCAAAACAGCCTGTGGGAGATGGACCATGACAGCGACAAAAGCCACCAGCATCCATTGTATATTCTTTCTCTTCATGTTTCTATTCATTAAATATTAGAGTAACCAGACAATGACACCTGACTGGATGATAGCACAAGCGATGGTCAACAGCAAGATGCACATCGGCACATAACACTGGCGTAACTCGTAATGTGCAGGCGTCGTCACTTTACCATACAACCTATATACACCATAGCCGACAAGAGAACCCCACAAGAGTCCTACCAAAATGTCACCAGGGTAATGCACGCCAAGATAAAGACGCGTCCAGCAGTTGATGAGCGACCACGACACCATAAAGACAGTAAACAACCGCTGGCGCATGAGTAGCGAGAAGAACAAGGCAATGCTGAACGTATTGGAAGCATGAGCCGAGAAGAAGCCATAGTTGCCACCCCGATAGCCGTCAACAACATCGACAAGCATCCCTATCTCCGGGTCATGCGTCGGACGCCAGCGAGCGACCAGCGGTTTTACGAGGACGTCGTCAACAGTTCCTGCAAACAACACACAAAGACCGGCAGCCGCCAAGATGTAAAACACCTCCTTCGTATTGTGATTCGTCTTGATGACGACATAGAGTAATCCTAAATAGAGAGGTATCCACGTCTTGGCATTGGTCAATATCAGGACCAAATAGTCAAGGAACATTGAGTCGCTACCATTCAGCAGCAACAACAAGTGTTTGTCGAACTGTATGATTTCTTCCATAATAACACGATTATATCACTTCAATATCTGTCGTCTCCAACCAACCTTCCTTACCGTCGGCCACACGAATTTCCTTCCAGCCTTTCATCGTCCCGTCGGTAATGGTTACCTTCGTACCTTCATGAAGGATAAACAGGTCGGTGCCATTCTTTGCCGGTGTACTCTTGACGGGAACGGCAGAACGGATAATAATGGCCCCAGAACGGAGGGTTAATGTACGCTTCTGCTGCCAGGCAAAAAGATTGCTAAAGCCGAAGAGCAGGAGCAGCGTCAAAGCTCCAAAGAAGCCAACCTTGCGCACCCACACAGCATTGGCAAAGAGATAAAGCAATGCCAGGACGATGGCTATCACAAGGGATACCAATGCCGTCCATGCCCAGCCGTCGATACTGGTCAAGTTGACCAAGGCATGATACCATGTGACAAAGAACATCTCTGACTCTGGCACCACCTTGTCGATGGTCTTCGAACGGGCCAGCTGCAAATTGACGCGAATGTCACGATCGCCTGGTGACAACAACGCTGCACGCTCATAGTTCAGCACCGCCTGCGTCATATTGTCCATGCGATAGTAGCAGTTGCCTAAATTGTAGTACAAGTCGGCAGAGACGCCCTTCTTCAACAATTCTTCATAGACATGGGCAGACTGCTGATAGTGCTCTGCAGCATAAAGACTGTCTGCTTCAGCCTTGGTGGCGGCATCAGTACTCACCGGTGAAAGATGAGCAGCAAGAACCATCAGCAATAAAAGAACTAATCGCTCGCGACTGTCGGAAGACGTCTTTCTACTCTTCTTCATGGTGGTAGCTATCTGCGTAATAGCGGTCATGGCCGCCTCATAAACTTTATTCATATTACCGGTTGCGTCTCCAGGGGCATAACGGGCAAATTCGCACTCATCCAGAGCTCCCAGGAACTGCTGAATAGTTTCGCCGCTGACGTTGCGCTGTTCTAATTGCTGACTGATATTCTCACGCGACAGTTGCTCGACAGGCATACTGAGTTTGTCGCCGACATAGCCCCAAAGTGCCCGAAGAACTTCGTCATAGAACTCGCCAGGCTTATTGCCACGCATCAACTTGGCAGCTTTCTTAAGACGCTTCACAGCAACCTTGTTGGCCTTGCCAGCACGTTGTTTGACAATGTTCGCATTCTCTATAGCTCGCTGGCGGAAGATGACGAACAACGACACAAAGGAGAGTAGCAAGACGACCAATGACACCCAGTAAGATGTTGAGCCGAAGAAGTAGTCGCCCTGTAAACGCTGACGAGTAGAACCTGTCTTGATATAACGGATATCGTTGGTCAGTTGACGAACATCTTCCTGTCCTACGAACGAAGAGACGGTATTCGTACCGTCGCCCTTCGCAACTTTCAGGGTGAAGGATTCGCTTTTAAGTGTCTTATAAGCGCCAGCCTGTGTATCGAAATAAATGTATTCTACCGGTGGAATCTCATAAGTTCCCTGATGGCGAGGCACTGCCAAGAACTCATAGACGATGCTACCCTCCAATCCTTGTACAGTCAGCTTTGTCTTGTCTGTCACCTTGGCATCGTAGGCATCGAAATCCTTGGGGAACTTGACAACGGGCTGCTTGAGCAGTTTCATATTACCCACACCACTCACTACTACCTGAAGTTTCACGGGGTCGTTGGCTTTCACCTCCGTCTGATCGATATGGGCCGACATGCTGAACGAGCCCACACCGCCTGAGAAGTTCTGCGGACGCTGAGGCAACGGATCCACCTGAATCGTCATACCGGGAGCCTTAATCTTCTTATTGACCTCCACATAGCCGCTACCGCCATTGAAGAAGGCCTCGAAGGGGTCGATATTGCGGTTCTGCTGAACGACCGTACCATCATAAGTGATGCTGGGAATTTCCAGCTTACCCGTCATCTGGGGGAACATCACATACTGCTGCCAAGTGACGGTGCGATACTGGCGCCCATTATAACTTTCTACCTTGAAACTCTTCTCCTGAGGCAGAGGCACTTCACGGGTATAGAAACTCTTCAGGTCGGGCATCTTACCGCTCAGCTGTGTCAAGCCGACAAGAGTATAGACCTTATAAGTAAGTAAAATAGGTTCCTGCTCACGCACCCGCGACTTGGAAGCCGTCACCTTGACAAACAGGTCGTTGCCTGAAATGGAGCTACCTGCAGGGCGCACCTCCAAACCTTGATTCTGACGTTGCTGACTACCTCCCTGACGACTGCTTTGTGCTTGTCCTGACACCTTGATATGCAACTCGTTAGAGCGGATGGTCTTTCCACCGACTGTTGCCTGTGCAGGAGGGATGGTAAACGAACCGTTTTTGTGAGCTATCAGAATGTAAGTATATGTCACCGATGAGGAACTCGTCACATGACCATTGGCCATCTGCCAACTGGACTGTGTAGAAGAACTGGGACCATAGAGTATCTCTATATCATCAGGCATATTGCCGGCACGAAAACCTTTCACGTCATCGGTATTGACGGTATAGGTCAGACGGAACTGTTCGCCGGCAGCGACCTGCGAGGGAGCACGTCCTGTAATCTGTTGCGCAGCAAGTGCCACGACAACCATCAGAAATCCTATCAGTATTATATATCTCTTCATCATGTGATTACCAATTTTTCTCTAATTGTCGACGCTGGGGCTGTTGCATCTTCTTCATACGCTCCTGCGTCTGCTTTTCTTCTTGTATGGCAGCATTCAGCATCTGTTCCGCATTCTCACGGCTCATCTTTTGCTGCTGTTGTTGCTGTTGCTGGTCTTGTTTCTGCTGCTGATCCTGCTTTTGCTGCTGATCCTGCTTTTGCTGTTGGTCTTTATCTTTTTGTTGTTTGTTGTCTTTCTGCTGTTGCTGCTGGTTCTGCTGCTGTTGCTGCTGACGCTTACAAAGTGCCAGATTATAGCGTGTCTCATCATCAGAAGGATTCCAGCGCAAAGCTTCTTTATAGGCTTCGATAGCTTCACCAAACATCTTCTTACCTTGACAGATTACACCAATATTATGGTAGGCCTGCGCTTTACGGAAAGGAACGGTTTCCAGTTTTGCTGCTGCCTCCAACTGACTGACTGCCGCAGAATCCTTGCGTGTTGCCAACAAAGCATTACCCAAATTATAGTTGGCCTGCGGATTTCGCGGGTTTTTCTCTACAGCCTTACGGTAGTTCACCTCTGCATCGGCATAGTTGCCCTGCCGAAACACTTTATTGCCTTGCCGCACCAGCTGGCGGTCGGTCTGTGCCTGGATACTGACAGGCTGAAGAGTCGCCATAAGGGAAACAAACAACAGGAGCACCATTCGCTGACTTCCCACATCGCTCCATTTTCCTTTCTTGAAAAGGGAGACACGTTTCAACAACGGATTCTTCACTTCCAAGACACAAACCTCGATGATGAGCAACAGCAAAGCCAGGATGCCTACTGCCTGGAACTGTTCGTCGAAATCGCTATAAACGGTACTCTCTATTTCTTTTTTGGAGAGCTTGTCCAACTCGTTGTCAAGGAGTTCCTGAGCCCTACTGTTATTCTCCACATGAATATAGGCGCCGCCACCTGCTTCTGCTACCTGACGACACATCTCTTCGTTCAGTCCTGTCATAACGGTCTGTCCCGTATTGTCTTTCAAATAATCGCCATTGCCCATGGGAATGGGAGCTCCTTTGGTAGAGCCAACACCCAAGACATAGACGCGCATGTCCCTGTCTTTAGCCTCACGGGCAGCTTCTAATGCCCCACCCTCATGGTCTTCTCCGTCAGTAATGACGATAATCGCCTTGCCGACACCCTCTTGCTGAGTGAAGCTGTGGCTTGCCATACTGATAGCAGCTGCGATGTCGGTACCCTGTGTGGCAATCATCGAAGGGTCGATGGTCGAAAGGAACATCTTGGCAGAAACATAGTCACTCGTGATGGGCAGTTGCACAAACGCATCGCCGGCAAAGACGATAAGTCCTATCTTGTCGTTGGTGAAATTATCGACGAGGTTCTCCACCATCATCTTGGCACGGCTCAGACGACTGGGTGTCACATCCTCTGCCAGCATAGAGTTGCTGATATCCATACAGATAATGGTTTCTATACCTGTGCGTTTCTCGTGACTCACCTTAGTACCAAACTGCGGACGAGCTATCATGACGATGAAGAGTGCCAGGACTGCCTGCAACAACCAGAACTTTACCAACGGTCGGAAACGGGACACATCGGGCGTCAGCTGGCGTATCAACTCAGGGTCGCCGAAACGACGCAAGCGACGTTTCTGCTGATAAACCATCAGAAAGCGTATAACTGCCAATACCGGTATAATCAGTAATAGATAGAGGTATATAGGGTCTTCAAATCTGAACATGTAGTCAATTTACTTTTTAGCGATTTACAATTTATGGTAGCTTGCGGAAGATGGTGATGCGCAACAGCATTTCCAGCAGAAGGAGCAGCATTGCGGCAATAGCCAGAGGCTGATAGGCCTCATAGCGCTTGCTGAATTTCTTGACATTCAGCTTAGACTTCTCTAACTTGTCAATCTCACCATATATCTTTTTCAGTTCTCTGTTATTCGTGGCAAGGTAGAACTCGCCATCGGTTGCTGCTGCAATATCGCTTAGGATTTTGGTATCCACCTCTTCCGGGATATTGACATACTGAGCGCCACCAGATACCGTTATAGAGTATGCCCCCGCCTTTTGCGTTCCCACGCCAATGGTATAGACACGCACGCCGAAGCTCTTGGCAATCTCTGCCGCCGTCATCGGCGACAGGTCACCCCGGTTGTTGGAACCGTCGGTAAGCAAGATGACAACCTTACTCTTTGCTTTAGAGTCCTTCAGGCGACTGACAGCATTTGCCAATCCCATACCGATGGCAGTACCGTTCTCTATCAGACCGCGTTGTGCAATATCTGTCCGCACATTCTGCAACAAGTTGAGCAACGAAGCATGGTCTGTTGTCATAGGACATTGTGTGAAGGCCTCACCGGCAAAGATGGTCAATCCGATATTGTCGTTGGGACGACCGACGATAAATTCGGCAGCCACCTGTTTGGCAGCCTCCATACGATTCGGTTTCAGGTCTTCTTCCAGCATGGAGGTTGACACGTCCATCGCCAACATGATATCAATACCCTCCATGGTCTTGTTTTTCCACGAATTACGTGTCTGTGGACGTGCGAGTACCAATACCAGGAGCACAAAGACCGCTATGCGTAACAACAACTGCAGCGGCATGAGCCTCACTTTCCACGAACGAGGGGCAAGACGATAGGCCATGGTATCACTCATGCGCATCGTCGGCTCGCTCTTCTTCCTATACATGACATACCATACAATATACGGTATCAGCAGGAGCAGCAGGAAAAGATATTCTTGATTGGCAAATTCCATTTATCTCGTTATTATTATTTCATTACAATATTACACCAATAGTTGATAGACGCTATAGATCACATAGCACAACAGCGCTGCTATCGCGACTGATACTCCCCAGATAACAGTCTTCAGGATACGCCGCGACTGCTGCGTCTTCTGGTCAGCCTCCGACAGTTGTGGCTTGACGATCTCCTCAGTAGGCATGTTTTCCAGTTTTGTCTGGTTGATAAAGTCGATGGCGTTGACCAGGTTAGCGTCATTCTCGTTAATCATCGTCGAATACTTGGCAAACTTCACCAAGTCGGCCGTCATGAAGAGCTGGCGCAACTCGTCCAACGACTGCTGGTCGGTCTGCATCAGGCGGTCGATAATCTCCGTACTCGTCATCTCCATGGCGGAGAAGCCATAGCGCTCCTCGATATAGCGGCGCAGGGTGTCTGTCAGCTTCGTGTAGTACTCTTTCTGATTCTCCGAAGTCACCATCTTGTCGGCCTTGATTTGTTCTATCTCCTTCATGGCCTTCTGGTGAGGCAGCAGGCGCTTGACAATCTTGATGCGCGTAATAATCGGTTTATTGGCGCGCAACCGCTGATAGAGATAAATGACCAGTCCCGTCAGTAGGAGCATTAGCATGCTGAGCCAGAAAGTCATAGACCATTCGCTCCAAAGGAAAGGGTTATCCTGTACATCCTTCGGTCCGAAGTACTGGTCGAGTTTCGTAGTATCGACTTCTACTTCAAGCACCTTCAGAGCCAGGTCGGCACTCTTCATCTCCTTGCCGTTCACCTTCACGGTAAAGGGAGGAAGATGGTACAGATTGCCGTCAAACGATGTCAACACGATGACCATCGTGGGAAGTGTCGCACCGTTTTCATCGTCCTTCGTCGGCTGGGTGGTGTGGGTTGCCAGCACCTCTACGCCGGGTACCAACTGTTGGCGAGGCTTGAACGAAGGCCACTCCACGGCAGCACCTTCTGGAGCTTGAACGGTCAGCGTCACTTCTGCCTGTTCGCCAATCATCATCTCGATGGGATTGATCTTGGCGGTAACCTGTGCATATAGCGATATCTGACAGACTATCAGTCCTAAAAACAATAAGAATCTCTTCATTAGCTTCGTTGTTTAAAAAGCATCAGCAATGCCTTTACATAGTCTTCGTTGGTGGCAATGCTCACCAAATCGACATTACTCTTATTCATCGCTTCGCGCAACTGCTGCTGACGGGTAAGCCAGTACTGGGCATGCGCCTGTCGGAGACGGCGGCTGCTGGTGTCAATATACTGTTCATGACCGGTTTCTGCATCCACCACGCGAATCAGTCCCACGTCGGGAAGCTCTTTGGCACGCAAGTCATAGACTTGCAGCGCTACCACGTCGTGCTTTCTGTTGGCAATCTGCAAAGGCTGCAGGAAATCCTGACGCACATAGAAATCGCTCAAGACAAAAGCCGTGCAGCGGCGCTTGGCAACGCTGGTCAGGAACTCTAAAGCCTGTTTGACGTCGGTACGCTTTGACTGCGGCTGGAAGTCGAGCATCTCACGAATGATGTAGAGGATATGCTTGCGACCTTTCTTGGGCGGGATGTATTTCTCGATACGGTCGGAGAAGAAAATGACTCCTATCTTGTCATTATTCTGAATGGCAGAGAAGGCAATCGTTGCTGCAATCTCCGTCACCATGTCACGCTTCATCTGCCGCTGAGTTCCGAAATCGAGCGAGCCGCTGACATCAATCATCAGCATGACGGTCAGTTCACGCTCTTCCTCGAACACCTTGACGTAAGGCCGATGGAAACGGGCTGTGACGTTCCAGTCAATGTCGCGCACATCGTCACCGTACTGATACTCGCGCACCTCGCTGAAGGCCATTCCCCTACCCTTGAATGCCGAGTGGTACTGGCCAGCGAAGACGTTAGAGCTCAGGCCGCGTGCCTTAATCTCTATCTTCCGAACCTTTTTTATAATCTCAGAAGTTTCCATTATACTTCTTACCTCTTACTTCTTACCTCTCTCCTCTTTTTAGGGCACCTCGACCTTATTGATAATCTTGGAGACGATTTCCTCGCTGGTGACGTTGCTGGCCTCTGCCTCGTAAGTCAGACCGATACGGTGGCGTAACACGTCGTGAGCTACGGCACGAACATCCTCGGGAACGACATAGCCACGGCGCTTGATGAAAGCATAGGCGCGGGCTGCCTTCGCCAGATTGATGCTGGCACGGGGCGAACCTCCGAAGCTGATCATTTCCTTCATGTCCTTCAAGCCATAGCGGTCGGGATAGCGGGTAGCGAAGACGATGTCGGCAATATACTGTTCTATCTTCTCGTCGATATACACTTCGCGCACCACCTCACGCGCCTTGATGATTTCTGCAGCAGTCGTCACAGGAGTAACGGTCGGCAGTTCTCCGGCAATGTTCTCGCGGATAATCTTCTTTTCTTCGTCAATCGTCGGATAGCCGATGACCACCTTCAGCATGAAACGGTCCATCTGCGCCTCAGGCAACGGATAGGTACCCTCCTGCTCGATAGGGTTCTGCGTGGCCATCACCAGGAAAGGATTGGGCAACAGGAAAGTGTCGCTACCAATCGTAACCTGCTTTTCCTGCATGGCCTCCAGCAAGGCACTCTGCACCTTTGCCGGAGCACGGTTGATTTCATCTGCCAACACGAAATTGGCGAAGACCGGTCCTTGTTTCACCTGGAACTTCTCGTCCTTCTGCGAATAAATCATCGTTCCCGTCACGTCAGCAGGCAACAAGTCGGGTGTAAACTGAATACGACTGTAGGTCGCATCAATCAACTGCGCCAGCGTCTTGATGGCCAAGGTCTTTGCCAGACCAGGAACGCCTTCCAGCAAGATGTTGCCATCGCTCAACAAGCCGATGAGCAGCGAATCTACCAAATGCTTCTGACCGACAATGACACGGTCCATACCTGCCACCAGATTAGTGACGAATCCACTTTGTTGTTCTATTCTCAAATTCAGTTCTCTGATATCAATAGCTTCTGCCATAATATTTACGAATTAGTTTTAACTATTTACATGTTTTATACAAATTTACGTGCAAAATTACTCATTTCCCCTCTTATTACGCACGCCTGCATACCTAAATAATATTAAAAAAGTTTCCTAAAACTTACATTTTAAGAAACTTTCATATCTTACACGCCTCAAAACCTTATTGCGGGGTAGGAAAATCAACGGTTTTTGTTGTTCATAAACCACGAATGGGTAAAGAGATGATACACCAGTAGGGAGACGAATATCAGCGACGAAGCGACGAAGAGCAAGATCTCCCGCTGCTCGTAGAACAATCCGTAACCGATGGCAATACCCAGCGTCAATCCCGTTTCCCAAGCCAGGAAATAGGTGCTTTGCGATGTTCCTCGCTGACAATGGCGGCTCAGCTTGATGAAGAACAACAGGAAGCGTGACGCGATGACTCCCACAGAGAGTCCCACCAATACCGGCGAGACAGGAGAGTCCGGCGACACCATCAACACGAAGACCGCCGCCAATAGCAGCATTTGTCCGGAGACGATTTCGCTTTTCATTTCAGCATTGGGGAATACGAAGTGCTGTACCAAGACGGCCAGCAAGAAGCCCCCCAACATGAGCGCATAGAAAACAGCATTCCATGGCAGCGACAACAACAATCCCACCACCATGCATATCCACATCAGATGAAGGTATAGCACCGTTCCGTGCGTCAGGAAGAAGCGGTCTAAGGAAGCTACATGCAGGTCGTCTTCCGGTGTTCGGAACGGGAAGTCAACAGCCTTCACCAGCAACACGGTGAGGACGGCACAACCTGCCGCAATCCATACTACCCAATGGAATCCGAGCCATTCATAGACTCCCAGTCCCACCATCGGTCCTACGGCTAATGCCATTCGGGAGAACCAGGTAGCACTATGGTTCGCCTCCGTTCGTTGTGACGACTCGCAAGTGTCGATAATGAGCGTGGACGAGAGTACCATTTGTGCCAAGCCAAAGAAAGCTCCTAATGCAAAACGTTGCAGGAGAATAATCCAGAACTCGACAAATTCCGTGCGGAGGCTGTCAATATACCATAACAGGGCGACGTCGAGGGCTACCGCAAAGATAGCCCACATGCAGACGGCATTTCGGCGATAGTGCTGCACCAGCCACGAGCATTGGGCACCCAATAGATAAAGTCCCAAGGCAAAGACTCCCATGGAGAGTCCTGTCTCCTCAGGGGTAAAGTTCTCGACCTCCATCAACCATCGCGGCATGATGGGTATCAAGATATAGACCGACATCGTGAGCAACAGCGAGGCAAAGGCCATGAGCCAGAATTCACGATGCCACAATCTTATATGAACGGGAGTTTCCTGTGTATTCATCAATAAGATTCACTTTCGTTGGGGAAGTCGCCACTTTTCACGTCTTCCACATACTTGCCTACTGCATCGGTGATGACAGTATTCAGGTCGGCATAGCGACGCAGGAAGCGAGGCGAGAATCCTTGTGTCATTCCCAGCATATCAGCAATGACCAGCACCTGACCGTCACAGCCATTGCCTGCTCCGATACCTATCGTTGGGCACTTGACCGATTTCGTCACCTCGGCAGCCAGTTGTGCAGGGACTTTCTCCAGCACAATGCCGAAGCAGCCTGCCTCTGCCAGCAGCTGGGCGTCGTGCAACAGCTTTTCAGCCTCGGCCTCTTCCTTGGCACGAACGGCATAAGTGCCGAACTTATTAATGCTTTGCGGTGTCAGTCCTAAATGGCCCATGACCGGGATTCCGGCGTCCAGAATACGTTTGACGGTATCGAGAATCTCCTCACCGCCTTCCATTTTCAGGGCATCGCAACCGCTCTCCTTCATGATGCGGATAGCGTTGGTCACGCCATCGGCGGCATTCACCTGATAAGAGCCGAAGGGCATGTCGCAGATGACGAGAGCCCTGTTGACGGCGCGCACCACGGCAGAAGCATGATAAATCATCTGATCGACGGTGATGGGTAGCGTCGTGCCGTTTCCCGCCATCACATTCGAGGCAGAGTCGCCTACCAGGATGGCATCAACGCCAGCCTTGTCCACAATTCCGGCCATGGTATAGTCGTACGATGTGAGCATCGATATTTTCTCACCTTTCTGCTTCATCTCCATGAAGCGATGCGTCGTCACCTTTCGGTTGTCTGACACTAAATATCCAGCCATAATATTCTTTACAATTTATTGATAATACGATTTTAATGTTACATGTTAAGATAATTGGAGATGACCTTGTCGGCATAAGGACGAATGGCCTCGGCGGGGTTGGTCGTCGCCAATCCCACGACAAACATTCCTGCCGCCCTACCCGACTTTAAGCCGTTAAAGCTATCCTCGAACACAACACTATCTTCTATACTGGTTTTCAAACGCTTAGCAGCCTTTATGTAACAATCCGGGTCAGGCTTTGAGCGTTCAAAATCCTCGGAAGTAAGAATAGCATCGAAGAGCGTCTTGAACTCAGGATGGCGCTGATAGACCGCATCCATCTTCACACGATTAGAGCTTGTAACGACGGCAGTCTTCACGCCCTCGTTACGAAGTTTTCTGACAAACTCCACAAAGCCCGGAACATAGCAATAGTCCATTTGCTGTTCATACTGATTGAGCCGTTCGGTGATGATTTCCTGCTTATCCTGCAAGGGTCCCGAGAACCAGGCGTCGTAAATCTGCACCAGCGTCTGCCCTTTTATCTCGTGCTCCAGTCCAGGGTGTTCCGGATGAAACTCACGACATTGAGCTCCCCAGAAAATGGTGTATTGGGGTTCCGTGTCGAAGACGACTCCATCCAAGTCAAAAAGCGCAGCCTTCATTCTCTCTGTGATTCCTTATGCGATTTTCAGTTTCCAGACCCTTCCGCTGCAACCACCGATTTTCATGCGGACAGCACCGTCCTTATGAAGAATCATGCTCTGCTTCTCGCGTGTCAGCAGGTCGGTAGCCGTGACGGTTGACTCCTTCATCTTCAGGTAGTCGAAGGCATGGGCAGGAATGCGCACATCGACCTCCACTTCCTGGTCATCGAAGTTGGTGACCACCAGCAGCAGGTCGTTGTCCATTCTGCGCAGGAAGGCATACTGTCGGTACAGTTGTGGGTTGACGTACATGAGGTCGAAGAAGACGCCGTCGGAAACAGCTTTCTCCTTGCGGGCTATGGACAGCGTGCGCTTGTACATGTCGTAGATATACTTTTCCTCTTCCGTGAGTTTCTTGGCAGCGGCACGGCACAGCGTATCGATGCTCCAGTAGTCAAAGATGGTCGTGCGACCGTCGTTGCCGCTGAAGCCTTCCTTGTCCATTCCCCGTTCGCCATACTCCTGACCGGCATAGAACATAAAGGGATTCTGCTGCATGAGCACCGAAGCTATCATGCCGGGAATACCCTTGCGCCCGTTGGCAGCGAAGAAGTCGCTGGCGATGCGCTGTTCGTCGTGGTTTTCGAGGAAGTAGAGCATGTGGTCGCGGATGTCGTCGGTCTGCTGCCACGCCCTGCTGATGTCGGATGCCGGCGCATGCTGGCAGATGACATTCCTCATGGTGTCGTACATGCCCACCTTGTCGTAGAGCCAGTCGAAACCGTTGAGCAGGTAGCGGCGGTAGTCGTAGGGATTATAGACCTCTCCGATGAACTTCACGTCGGGATATACCTCGTGGACGGCCTTGGTGGCAAAGCGCCAGAACTCGGCGGGAACCATCTCTGCCATGTCGCATCGGAAGGCGTCGATACCCTTCGAAGCCCAGAAGAGCAGGATTTCCGTCATTTTATACCACGTATTGGGCGTGGGCGTGAAATAGCCCACTCCTCCGGCATAGTAATCGACGCCATAGTTCAGCTTGACGGTCTCATACCAGTCGGTTTTCGACGGGGCGTTGTCAAAGTGGTCGTTACCCGTAGCCTTGGCAGGTTCCTCGAGATAAGGTTCTTTCTCGCCCTGATACAGGTCGAAGTAAGGCGTAAAGCGCTCGCCCGGACAATAATAGAAATTATTCTGCGGGTCGAAGCCGTTGCGATTGTCGTCGTCCTCACCCAATCCCTTGATGCCTCGTGGCATGCAGATAGAGTGATACTGGCGCGCCACGTGGTTGGGCACGAAGTCGATGACCACCTTCAATCCTGCCTCATGGGTGCGCTTCACCAGCTCTTCGAACTCCTGCATGCGCTGCTCCACGTTGACAGCCAAGTCGGGGTCAACGTCGTAGTAGTCGGTGATGGCATAGGGAGAGCCGGCGCGTCCCTTGACGATGGCAGGATGCTGGCGCGGTATTCCGTACTGGGTATAGTCTGTCTGGGTAGCATGGCGGATGATGCCAGTGTACCAAACGTGGCTGACTCCCATGGCGGCGATGTCCTTCAGCACCTTTGGCGTGAAGTCAGCCATTTTTCCGCTGCCATTTTCGGCTATCGTTCCGTTTTCCTTCCGGGAAAGGTTACGATTGCCGAAGAGTCGGGTGAATATCTGATAAATGATAACTTTCTCCATTCCCCTGGTGATATTAGGACTTACTCTTCGATGCCGTGAGCCGTCACGCTATTGTCAATCTTGGCAATCATGCCGCGCAGCGCCTTGCCGGGTCCACACTCGGTGAAGTCGTCGGCACCGTCCTTGATCATGTTCTGCACGCTCTGTGTCCAGCGAACGCTGCTGGTGAGCTGAGCGATGAGGTTTGCCTTGATTTCTGCGGGGTCGGTATGCGGCATGGCATCGACGTTCTGATAGACGGGACACTTCGGAGCCTTGATTTCGGTCTTCTCGATAGCAGCCTGCAGCTCGTCCTTGGCGGGTTGCATCAAGGGAGAGTGGAAGGCACCGCCCACTTTCAGGGGCAGGGCACGCTTGGCACCGGCAGCCTTCAGTTGCTCGCAAGCCTCGTTGATGGCGTCGATGTCGCCCGAGATGACCAGCTGTCCGGGGTTATTGAAGTTAGCAGCGACGCAGACTCCCTTACCCATCTTGCTTACCTGGTCACAGATTTCCACGACTTTCTCGTCGGGCAGTCCGATGATGGCAGCCATCGTTGAGGGCTGCGCCTCGCAAGCCTTCTGCATGGCCATAGCACGGGCATAGACCAGTTTCAGACCGTCCTCGAACGACAAGGCACCGGCGGCTACGAGCGCTGAGAACTCACCCAGCGAGTGACCGGCGGTCATGGCGGGCTGGAACTTATCGCCCATGCAAACGGCGCTGATGACGCTATGGAGGAAGACGGCAGGCTGCGTTACCTTGGTCTGCTTCAGGTCTTCGTCGGTACCTTCAAACATAATGTCTGTGATGCGGTATCCTAAGATTTCGTTAGCTTTTTCAAACAACTGCTTGGCAGTCTCGTTGTTGTCGTAGAGGTCCTTGCCCATTCCTACGAACTGTGCTCCCTGTCCGGGAAAAACAAATGCTTTCATGTTATCTTTTTTTATAAAAATGTTCAATTTGCGGCTGCAAAGGTACAAATAAGTGAGAAGAAAACCAAATATATTAGGTTTATTTAGCCTTTATCCGATGCGAATAGTGTTTAAATGTTTAAAATATTGGGCGTTTTTTTGGTCAGTTCGAAAAAAAGACGTAATTTTACACCCAAAATTGCGAACAAGTAAACTAAAACATAAAACAATGACCTACTTAAAGACTATGATTAGTGGTATGGGACTGGCCGTTGCCCTGTTCTCATCCTGTGCCTCGAATGGCGGTCAGCAACTGACAAAGTCAGGACTGGACCCTGCCAAGTTTGACACCCTCATCAACGAGAAGCCCGTAAAGCTCTACACGCTGACCAACGCCAGCGGCATGGAGGTTTGCATCACCAACTACGGTGGCCGCGTGGTATCGCTGATGGTTCCCGACCGCGACGGCAAGCTGACCGACGTGGTGCTGGGTTTTGACAATATCCACCAGTATGCCGACACCGAGAACTCCCCTTCCGACTACGGTTCTTCCGTGGGTCGCTATGCCAACCGCATTGGCAAGGGTCGTTTCCAGATTGGCGACTCGGTCTATCAGCTGAAGCAGAACGACGGCGAGAACTGTCTGCACGGTGGTGGCGACACGGGTTGGATGAACCAGGTCTATGATGCCGAGCAGATAGGCGACAGCATTCTGCGCCTGACCATCGTTGCCGAGGACGGCGAGAACGGTTTCCCGGGCGAGGTGGTGGCTACCACGACTTACACGCTGACGAGCGACAACACGCTGGACATCACGTGGGAGGCCAAGACCGACAAGCCAACCATCATCAACCAGACGAACCATAACTACTATAACCTTTCGGGCGACTTCACGCAGGCTGCCTACGACCAGGTGCTGTTTGTCAATGCCGACAACTTCACCCCTTCGGATGCCGCCTATATTCCTACGGGCGAAATCCACAGCGTGGAGGGTACTCCGATGGACTTCCGCCAGCCTCATGCCGTTGGCGACAGCATCCATTCGGACTACGACCAGGTAAAGAATGCCGGAGGCTACGACCACAACTACTGTCTGAACACTTTCAAGGACGGCAAGGGCGACGACACGCAGGTTTGCGCTTCGCTCTATTCGCCTAAGACGGGCATTCTGATGGAGATGCGCACCAACGAGCCTGGCGTTCAGGTTTATAGTGGCAATTTCCAGGGTGTGGGTCGCGATGCCGACATCGTGCGCAAGCACGGCATCAAGTATCCGCAGCATGTCAGCATCTGCCTGGAGAGCCAGAAGTTTCCCGACTCTCCCAACAAGAAGGACTGGGTGCAGCCCTTGTTGATGCCGGGCGAGAAGTATTATAGCCATGCGGCGTACTCTTTTAAGATTAAAGATGAAAAATGAAAGATTAAAAATTAAAATATAAAGAGTAATGGAAACAATTATTAATGCGTTAAGCAACAATGGCTTTGCTACGGCGGACTACCTTGTGTTCGTCTTTTACATTATTATTCTTGTCTCGATGGGTATCTTCCTGTCACGTGGCAAGAAAGGTGAAGAGAAATCATCTACCGACTACTTCCTGGCCGGTAACACGCTGACATGGTGGGCTGTGGGTGCCTCGCTCATCGCCGCCAACATCAGCGCCGAACAGTTCATCGGCATGTCTGGCTCGGCTTTCAAGTCGGGTATCGCCATGGCCGCCTACGAGCTGATGGCTGCTGCCACGCTGATTGTGGTAGCTAAGTTCCTGCTGCCGCTGATGATTGAGAAGAAGATTTTCACCATTCCCCAATTCCTGCGCGAGCGTTACAACTGGGGTGTGGGTCTGGCCTTCTCCATCTTCTGGCTGTTCCTGTATGTCTTCATCAACCTGACCTCCGTGTCGTGGCTGGGCGCCCTTGCCATCAAGCAGATTCTGGGTCTTCCCGCCGTTGCCGGCTCGTTCCTGGGCATGCCTGTGGATATGACGCTGCTGTGGATTATCCTCATCCTGTTCCTCATTGCCGGTCTGTACTCCATCTATGGCGGTCTGGCTTCTGTGGCATGGACCGACGTGATGCAGGTGACGTTCCTCGTGGGTGGTGGTCTGATTACCGCCTACGCCGCTCTGGACGTCATCGGTTCTTCGCTGGGCATTGAGGGAGGTGCCGTGGGTGCTTTCCAGGAGATATTCTCCCACTTGTCGGGCATTTCCGGCGACCACCACTTCAACCTGGTGGTGGAGCGTAATACCGCCTTGTATCCTGACATCAACGGTATCATCGACGAGACGGGAGCCCTGGCAGCCGGCCAGCCTGGTTCCGACCCCTACTTCGACATTCCGGGCATCGTGGTCATCGTGGGTGCTCTGTGGCTCACCAACCTGGGCTACTGGGGCTTCAACCAGTACATCATCCAGAAGGGTCTTGCCGCCAAGTCTATCGAGGAGGCTAAGAAGGGTATGATTTTCGCTGCCTTCCTGAAGATTCTGATTCCGTTCATCGTTTGTATTCCTGGTGTTTGTGCCTTCTACATCATGAATGGCGAGTACAACGGCGTTCCCGTTCACGACATGCTGACGAACCTGACGGGTTCTATCGACCGTTCTGACGACGCCTATCCTTTCCTCATCCGCAACTTCACGCCGGTCGTTGTGAAGGGCTTGTCGTTTGCCGCCCTCTCGGCAGCCGTCATCTCTTCGCTGGCTTCGATGTTCAACTCCACTTCCACCATCTTCACGATGGATATCTACAAGCAGTTCATCAACAAGACTGCCAGCGAGAAGCGCCTGGTGACCGTTGGTCGAATGACGTCGGTCTGCGCCCTGCTGATAGCCCTTGTCGCCGTTTATCCCATCATGGGTGGTGCCGACCAGGCTTTCCAGGTGATTCAGGAGTACTCCGGCTTTGTCTATCCGGGCGTGGTGGTCATCTTCGGACTGGGTCTGCTGTGGAAGCGCGCCAGCGCCATTGCTGCCGTTGTGACGGCCATTGGCACCTTCGTGTTCTCCATCCTGTTCAAGTTCATGCTGCCTGAGGTTCCTTTCCTGCTGCGCATGGGCTATGTGTTCATCTGCCTGGTCATCCTGTTCTTCGGACTGTCCTACTTGTCGAAGGACACGAAGGCAGCTCCGGAGGTTCCCGAGAAGACACGCCGCGTGCTCTTCAAGTGGGCTCACTACAGCCTCGGTCTCTCTACGGCTGCGCTGGTGCTGGGCTTCATGAGCTTCATCTACAAGGACATGCGCGACCTGGGCTTCGAGGCGTTCCTCTTCATGGGCGTCTTCATGTTCTGCATCTATAAGTTCCTGGTCAGCAATGCCCTCGACGAGGTGGAGGACGTGAGGTCTATCGGTGTGGAGACGAAGATTTTCAAGACCGACCGTGCCTTCAACCTGGGTGCCTTCGGTGTTGTCATCATCCTGATTATCCTGTACAAACTGTTATGGTAAGGCCTGGTGCCTTTCCTCCTTTATATAATATAAGGTAATGAACGAATACTATATTGAACATCAGAAAATCCTCCTTTCCGTCGATTGCATCATCTTCGGTTTCGAGGACTACCAGCTCAAGGTGCTGATAGGTCACCGCAATATGGATCCCGGTCGTGGTGCATGGAGTCTCTACGGAGGCTTCGTGCGCAACGACGAGAGTCTGGACGAGGCTGCCGACCGCACGCTGTTCGAGTTGACGGGACTCCACCATGTCTATATGCGCCAGGTGGGAGCCTTCGGCAATGTGGACCGTGACCCGGGAGCCCGTGTGGTTTCCATTGCCTACTATGCGCTCATCAACGTGAAGGACTACGACCGCAGCCTGCTGGAGAAGCACAACGTGCAATGGGTAAACATTGACGAGCTGCCGGAAATGTTCTCCGACCATCAGGAGATGATAGCGAAGGCTCGCAAGCTGATGCAGGTGAAGATGAAGACGCAGCCCGTCGGTTTCGAGCTGCTGCCGCCGCTGTTCACGCTGACGCAGCTGCAGCGTCTCTACGAGGCTGTGCAGGGTGCTGAGCTCGACAAGCGCAACTTCCGCAAGCGCATCAAGGAGATGGTGTGCATCGAGAAGACGCGTCTCATCGACAAGACGGGTTCGAAGCGCGGTGCCTTCCTGTACCGTTTCAACGAGAAGACCTACCGCGAGCAGGAGTTCTTCAGACTTTGACGCGCCGAGGGTTTAGGAAAACGAAAAGAGAAAAAAGAAAAAAAAGATACGATTATGTTAGAAGAACTGAAAGAGAAAGTGTTTCGTGCCAACTTGGACTTGGTGAAGCACAACCTGGTCATCTTCACCTGGGGCAATGTCAGCGCCATCGACCGCGAGAAGGGGCTGGTGGTCATCAAGCCCTCGGGCGTGGAGTATGACGTGATGAAGGCCTCCGACATGGTGGTTGTCGATTTGGAGAGCGGCAAGGTGGTGGAGGGCGACCTCAACCCGTCGAGCGACACTCCAACGCATCTGGTGCTGTACAAGGCGTTCCCCGAGCTGGGCGGTATCGTCCACACCCACTCCATCTACGCCACGGCGTGGGCGCAGGCCGGCAAGGACATTCCCAACATCGGCACGACGCATGCCGACTACTTCCACGACGGCATTCCCTGTACCGACGACATGACTGCCGAGCAGATGCCTGAGTACGAGAAGGAGACCGGCGAGGTCATCGTGGAGCGTTTCCGCAAGGGCAACGTGAACCCTGTCCACACGCCTGCCGTGCTGGTGAAGAACCACGGTCCCTTTGCGTGGGGCAAGGATGCCGACCAGGCGGTGTATCATGCCGTCGTCACGGAGCAGGTGGCGAAGATGGCCACGTTCTCGTTCCTGGTGAACCCTGCCACGACGATGAATCCGCTGCTCGTCGAGAAACACTTCTCGCGCAAGCATGGTCCCAATGCCTACTATGGACAGAAGAAACATTAAAACGAACAAAACAAAACGATAATACAATGATTAAAGGATTTGAGAATTTCGAGATTTGGTGGGTGACTGGCGCACAGTTGCTCTATGGAGGTGAGACGGTGAAGGTTGTCGATGGCCACTCGCAGGAGATGGTCGATGGACTGAACGCTAAGGGCATCATCCCCATTAAAGTGGTTTATAAGGGTACAGCCAACTCGTCAAAAGAGGTAGAGGCCGTCATGAAGGCTGCCAACAATGACGACAAGTGCGTTGGTATCATCACCTGGATGCACACCTTCTCACCGGCCAAGATGTGGATTAAAGGTTTGCAGGATTTACACAAGCCCCTACTCCACTTCCACACACAATACAACGCCGAGATTCCCTGGGACACGATGGACATGGACTTCATGAATACCAACCAGAGTGCCCACGGTGACATTGAGTTTGGTCATATCTGCACGCGAATGCGCATTCCTCGCAAGGTGGTCTGCGGTTATTGGAAAGCAGAAGAGCCCCAGCAGAAGATTGCCGTCTGGGCTCGTGCCTGTGCCGGTATTGCCGATGCTCACAATGTTCGCTGCCTGATGTTCGGTATGAACATGAATAATGTGGCGGTGACCGATGGCGACCGTGTCGAGTTCGAGCAGCGCTTAGGCTATCATGTCGATTACTACCCTGTATCGTCCTTGATGGAATACTGGAAGAAGGTGACAACGGCAGAAGTCGATGCGTTGGTGGAAGAATACAAGAAAGCATATACTATCAAGATTGACGAAAGTGGCGAGGAGGTCTATTGGCAAAAGGTACGCAATGCCGCCAAGGCAGAGATTGCGCTGCGCCGTGTCCTGAAAGACGAGGGAGCAACGGCCTTTACCACAAACTTTGACGACTTGGGTAATGCTGACATTGACGATCCGAACTTTGTCGGTTTCGACCAGATTCCCGGTCTTGCCTCTCAGCGCCTGATGGCAGAAGGTATCGGTTTCGGTGCAGAAGGAGACTGGAAGACAGCCTGCCTGTATCGCACCTTGTGGTTCTCGCAGCAGGGACTGGAGAAAGGTTGCTCGTTCCTCGAGGACTACACGCTCAACTTCGCCGGCAACCAGTCGTCGTGCCTGCAGAGCCACATGCTGGAAGTGTGTCCGCTGATTGCCGTTGACAAACCGACGCTGGAAGTCCACTTCCTGGGCATTGGCGTTCGCAAGCAGCAGACAGCACGTATCGTATTCACATCTAAGGTAGGACGCGGTATTAAGGCAACAGTCGTTGACCTGGGCAACCGCTTCAGACTGATTACGCAAGAGGTAGAATGCATCAAACCGAAGCCCATGCCAAACCTTCCTGTGGCTTCTGCCTTGTGGGTTCCTCAGCCGAGCTTCGAAGTTGGCGCAGGTGCATGGATTCTTGCAGGCGGAACCCATCATAGTGCTTTCTCCTACGACATGACAGAGGAATTCTGGGCTGATTTTGCTGAGATTCTCGACTTGGAGCACGTTCGCATCAACAACGAAACGACCATCGCCGGACTGAAGCAAGACCTTCGCAACAACGAGGTGTACTACATGCTGAACAAGGCGCTGAAGTAATCTCTCTCACCACTAAAAAAAACAATGATGAACGCAAAAGAAACGATAGAGGCTGGTAAGGCCGTGCTCGGCATCGAGTTCGGCTCTACCCGCATCAAGGCGGTGCTCATCGACGAGCACAACAAGCCCATTGCCCAGGGAGCCTTCGAGTGGGAAAACCAACTCGTCGATGGGCTGTGGACCTACAGCATCGACACCATCTGGAAGGGACTGCAAACATGCTACAGCGACCTGCGCGCCGACGTCAAGCGGCAATACGGCTGCGACATCCAGCAGCTGGCCGCCATCGGCTTCTCGGCCATGATGCACGGCTACATGGCGTTCGACAACGAGCAGCACATCCTGGTGCCCTTCCGCACATGGCGCAACACGAACACCGGCAAGGCTGCCGCCAAACTGTCGGAGCTGTTCCACTACAACATTCCGCTGCGCTGGAGCATCTCGCACCTCTACCAATGCATGCTCAACGGCGACGAGCACGTCAAGAACATCAAGTACCTGACGACGCTGGCAGGCTACATCCATTGGCAGCTGACAGGACAGTTCGTGCTGGGCATCGGCGATGCTTCGGGCATGCTGCCCATCGACCCGCAGACCAAGAACTACGACGCCACGATGGTGCAGAAGTTCAACCAGTTGCTCGCGGCGGAAGGTTTACCCTTCCGCTTAGAGCAAATCCTGCCCAAGGTACTGGTAGCCGGTGCCGACGCCGGCGTGCTGACTGCCGAGGGTGCCCGACTGCTCGACCCCACGGGAACGCTTGCGGCAGGCTGTCCGCTGTGTCCTCCCGAAGGCGATGCTGGCACGGGCATGGTAGCCACCAATGCCGTCAAGCAGCGCACGGGCAACGTGTCGGCAGGAACGTCGAGCTTCTCGATGATCGTGCTGGAACACGAGCTCAGCCGCCCCTACGAGATGATTGACATGGTGACGACGCCCGACGGGTCGCTCGTAGCCATGGTACATTGCAACAACTGCACCAGCGACCTCAACGCGTGGGTGGGCATCTTCAAGGAGTACCAGCAGCTGCTGGGCCTGCCCGTCGATATGAACGAGCTCTTCGGACGCCTCTACAACCATGCGCTGACCGGCGATGCCGACTGCGGCGGACTGGTAAGCTACAACTACATCTCCGGCGAACCCGTCACCGGCGTGCAGACCGGTCATCCGCTCTTTGTGCGCGCTGCCGGCGACAAGTTCACGCTGGCCAACTTCATGCGCAGCCATCTCTACGGAGCCATCGGCGTGCTGAAGGTGGGCAACGACATATTATTTAAAAAGGAACGCGTGCGCGTGGAGCGCATCACCGGCCACGGCGGACTGTTCAAGACCAAGGGCGTCGGACAGCGCTTCCTGGCAGCAGCCCTCAACTCGCCCATCAGCGTCATGGAGACTGCCGGCGAGGGTGGCGCCTGGGGCATTGCCCTGCTGGCGGCATACCGCATCAATAATCATGCGCAGCAACCGCTGGCCGACTATCTGGACGAGCACGTCTTTGCCGGACAGGCGCAGGAGACCATCGCTCCCACTGCCGACGACGTCGCAGGCTTCGAGCGCTATCTGCAGAACTACCAGCAATACCTGCCGGCGGAAAAAGCAATAGAAGGTTAAGAAAAGAAAAAGAGCCCCACAACGGGGCTCTTTTCTCTTTAAGGCTGCGGCGTGTAGGCAGCGAGAGGAATCTTGTGCGCCTTGTCGCCCTTCTCGGTCTGGTAGTAGCCGTTGCCGAAGGACACCTTCTTGCCGAAGGTCTTCGACGTCAGGTTGTCCAGGTCGGTCGAGTCGGGCTTGAAGCGGAAGCGGACGCCCTGCACGTTGTCTGCCACGCTGAACTCGCCGGGGTTGGCAGCGCCGCCCTTGCGGTTGGCGATGACGGGATAGAACACGCCGATGCCGTCG
>JAEEGH010003051.1_pt1 | contig 44551 bp, 39 predicted proteins | sample 9134181 | NCBI WGS metagenome assembly JAEEGH01 (sample SAMN16246544, study PRJNA631951) | gut metagenome | biome: gut microbiome; feature: rumen; material: DP-attached | host: Bos | place: Iran: Karaj | collected 2018-10
ATTTAATGCACCAAGAGACACTGTCAGATAAAATGCTTACTGGATGTATGAATGTAAAGGGGACGATTTAATAATGATACTATTAGTTATTGATGTACAAAAAGGAATTACAGACGAGAGATTATACAATTATAAAGAGTTTATAGAAAATACATCAAGGTTGATACAGACGGCTCGAGAGAATGATGTAGAGGTCATTTATGTTCAGCATGATGATGGCCCAGGCACTGGATTTTCTGTAGGTGATGAGGAATTTGAAATTGCAGATCAGGTTGCACCACTAGGCAATGAGAGGATTTTTACAAAGACTGTAAATAGTTGCTTTGGGAATCCAGATTTTGTATCTTATTTACAGCAGACTGGCACAAGAGAACTTATGATAGTGGGGCTTCAGACCAACTTTTGTTTAGATGCAACAGTAAAGTCTGCTTTTGATAGAGGCTATAAGGTTATAGTACCAGCTGGATGCAATTCAACATTTGACAATGATTACATGAATGCAGAAACTACATATAGATATTATAATGAGATGATGTGGCCAAAGAGGTTTGCCGACTGTGTATCTACCCAGGATGCAGAGCGTATATTGAAAAAGTAATTACTGATTGAACTGATGCAGGATGACATAATGTGTCTATAAAGAATGGAGACTAACATGAGAATAATAGAAAAAGCTACAGTAAAAGACAAAGACGAAATTTTAAAACTCTATAAATCACAGCTTGGTAGGCAGTATTGCCCTTGGAATGAATACTATCCTTCAATGGAAGAGATAGATTTTGATTTATCCAGGGATGCTTTGCTTGTAATGAGAGAAGAGGGCAAGATAATTGCTGCCATTTCAATAGACGACGATGATTCTGTTAACAATTTAGAGTGTTGGACAGATGAATTACAGCCAGGAGGAGAGCTTTCAAGGCTTGCGGTTAGCCCAGATTGCCAGGGCAAAGGCTTAGCTAAAGAGATGATTGAAAAAGGCCTGGAAGAGCTAAAAAATAGAAGCTATAAGAGCCTTCATTTCCTAGTAAATAGGCATAATCTAAAAGCGCTTAAATGCTATTCAGCATTCCAATTTAACAAGGTTGGGGAATGTGAGTTGTATGAGCAGCCAATGCTTTGCTATGAAATGGAACTATAATCGGAAGGACACGTTATTATGAACTACACATTAGAAAATGACAAAATTAAGCTTACAGTTGCAGAACATGGAGCAGAGATTAAATCCTTAGTTAGAAAAGCTGATGGCAGGGAGCTTATGTGGCAGGCAGATGCTGCATATTGGGGACGCACAGCCCCAGTGCTTTTCCCACTTGTAGGAAACTATTATCAGAAGAAGTCCGTATTCAAGGGACAGACATATGAGATGGGGCAGCATGGATTTGCCAGAGATATGGATTTTATGCTTGGCAGACAGACTGAAAACGAGCTTGTTTTCTTACTTAAAGATAACGAAGAATCAAGAAAGAAATATCCATTTTCATTTTTACTTGTAATCACTTATAGATTGGAGAATGATACTGTAAATGTTGAATGGAAGGTTGAAAACCCTAACGAAGAAACTATGTACTTCTCAATTGGTGGACATCCAGCATTCAATTGTGATTTAGACACTTATACACTCCGATTCGAAAAAGACAATCAGCCTAATGCAGGGATTACCGCTAATATCATTGCAGATGATGGAAGTGGTTGCTTAGGAGATGAACAGAAGCAGTTTGAGCTGGAAAATGGAGTCCTAGGTATGTCAGATGAGCTTTTCAGCAAGGATGCACTAATTATTGAGGATAGACAATCAGACAAAGTAACACTTATTGATGACAATGGTCGTGATGTCCTTGCAGTAAAGTTTGACGCACCACTCTTTGGAGTATGGTCTCCAGTAGGAAAGCATGCACCATTTGTTTGTATTGAGCCATGGTATGGACGATGTGATAGAGTAGGTTTTAATCAAAAGCTAGAGGAACGTGAATATGGAAATACGTTAGGAATTACAGATATATTCCAGGTAAGCTTTGATATTCAGGTATTCTAATTTAAATCATTAGTTTTAATAGATATGTTTCTTCTAAAATAAGTAAGATATCTAATCCATGCAGTAATTGCACTTACTAGCCATACTACACCGGATGAAATCCAAATGCCGGTTTTGCCAAATCCTAAGTAGCTACAAAATAGTGCGGGAATGGTGAAACGACCTATGACTTCAACGATGCCGTTAAATAATGAAAAAAAGGCATCACCGATTCCAGTTAGGACACCGCGGATGACGTAAATCATTCCAAGGGTTAGGTAAAATAGGCTTGTGATTTTGAGTCCCATTGCACCAAGAGAGATGATAGCTTCATCCTCTACAAAAAGCCCAGTGATGGCACGACCAAAGAACTGCATAATAAAAATTAAAAATAGAGTTAGTACAATCATGATACGTATACCAGAATAGTATCCTGATAGCACACGATCATTTTTCTTGGCACCGAAATTCTGCCCACTAAAGGTAGAAAGAGAGGTGCCAAGTGTTGTATATGGCTGATGTATTATCTGTTCAATTCTGTTTGTAGCGGTAAACGCAGCAACGACAATTGTGCCATATGAGTTTACTATCTTTTGAACAGCCATTGATGAAATTGCAATCAGTCCAAATTGGATAGACATAGGTACACCCAAGCGGATAACCCGATAACATATTTGCCTAGAAAGGGTTACATCGCTACGATTAAAACGAAAATACGGATTAGTTTTATATGCATGTATGCCACAAAGAATTACAGAAATCAATTGAGCAATAATTGTAGCAAGTGCTGCCCCCTGAATTCCTTTATGAAGAAGGCATACCATTAGAATATCTAGTGCGATATTAAGTACTATAGAGAATATTAGGAAATATAGTGGGGTTCGAGAATCGCCAAGTGCTCTAAGCATAGAGGAGAGATAATTATATAGAGAAACAAATAAAAGACCCACGCACATATAGCGGGTATAGGAAATAGCATCCACAATTATATTTTCAGGCGTGCTTAAAATTCTAAGAAATTGAGGCACAAAAACAAAGCCAAGAGTACCAATGACAAGGGGTACGATTAACATAATAAGCCCAGTGTTAATAATACATTTTTTTACATTGGAATCATCTCGGGCACCGTAAAACTGGGAAACAACAATACCACCACCGCTGCCGATTCCATTACATAATGCAAAAAAGAGAAAGGTAATAGAACTAGTGGCACCTATTGCAGCAAATGCGTTTTCACCTACAAAACGTCCAACAATAATAGAATCTGCCAGATTATAAATTTGCTGAAAGATATTGCCAATAAGAGTAGGTAACGAAAAAATCAAGAGATGTCTCGTTGGGTTACCTGTTGTCATATCTGTAATACTTGGATTTGACATATATTGTTCTCCTTAGGGCGTTTTAATCATTATAAATGCTTTTATGATGCCTGTCTTAGCAATAGTTGCTACATACATAAAAACCAGCTACATATTGAATTAAAAGTTTTTTAACAAAATAGGCATATGTTAAATGATATAATTAACCTATACACTAAAAGTAAACTGTCGAGCTTTTTATAGAGGGCGAGGATTGAAGAAAAGGTATATTGTTATCATTAATATCCTGATAGTAGGTTTGATTCTTTTCATTATCGCTGAATATGCAAACGATAGGGCATCAGAATCAAACCTTGCTTCAATTGCGTCTTTTGAGAAAATGACAACAACAACAGAGCAAATAGTTGCCAATTATTTAGAGGACGAGCAGCATTTGTGCGACATTTGGGCTAATTACATTAATGGGTCTGCTGATGACGGCACTCCAATGACTGTAGATGAGGCCATTTCTTATATTCGAAAAGCAAAAATTTCTCCTGAAATATCAGGTCATCTAATTTATATAGATGACAGTTCTATGGCGGGCATATCTACGTCCCCTAGGTCTACGGACCAGTCTGATTATTCTGTTGATTATTCCCATATTAATATTTTTGAAAATCTTGAGATTAGCAATGTAAAGGGTGTTGTCAATTTAACAAGAGCATATACTAATCCTTTAAATGGCGTACAATCTATTGCATTTTTAAATAATGTAAAGATATTGGATAACGAAACAGGCGCTTTGAGAGAAGGGCTTATTATTCGTGTGGTTCCTGTAAGCCGGCTTGAACAGAAGCTTGTTTTTTTGAAGGGTGAGTATGAGAATGTGGAAATATCTCTTATTGACTGGGATGGAGACTACATGATTCATGGTAAGTCCATGAAAAATAGTAATTTCTTTGAATACTTCAAATCTTATAATCCTATGTCGCCTCAAGAATATAGCAAGGTTGTTGACACAATTCATTCTGATATAGGTACCATGCATATCCGTAATTCTAAGAATGAGGATAGTGTTATTTCTTACGCTCCATTAAGTAATTTAGATTCCTGGTTTCTTGTGGCTTATATTCCAGCAGCTGAATTAACAGTGAGCAGATCAATTGATTGGATAATATTGGGAATTGTAACACTGGGACTTGTGATTTTACTTCATTTCAACCTAATCATTCTCCGTAATTTTAATAGAAAGTTGACGGTGGCAGCTGAGGCTGCAAACCAGGCAAATGAAGCTAAATCCTATTTCTTATCGACTATGTCTCATGATATTAGGACTCCAATGAATGCCATAATTGGTATGAATGAAATGATTTTACGAGATAGTCAGGATGACGAGATATTGATGTATTCCGAGAATATCAGGGCGGCTGGCAATACACTTCTTGGAATAATAAATGATATTCTTGATTTTTCCAAAATAGAAGCAGGAAAGATGGAAGTCATTAATGTGGACTACAATTTTGTTTCCTTGCTAAACGATATAGTAAACATGGTTCAGCGAAAGGCGGATGAGAAAGGACTAAACTTCCAGCTTGATGTAGATAATAATATTCCAATATGTTTGCACGGTGATGAAATACGAATTAAGCAGATTATTATTAATATTCTTTCCAATGCTGTTAAATACACTAAGGAAGGTAGCGTTGTTTTCTCCATCAATAGCACTAAATGTGATGATGATTACGTAATGCTACATGTCAATGTAAAAGACACCGGTGTAGGAATCAAAAAGGAAGATCTTGATAGGCTATTCGTTGCCTTCGAAAGAATTGAGGAAAAGAAAAATAGAAATATTGAAGGTACAGGCCTTGGAATGTCTATTGCCCAAAGCTTTCTTAACATGATGGATAGTAAAATTCAGGTGGAAAGTGAGTATGGCAAAGGCTCTACATTTTCCTTTGACTTAAAGCAAAAGGTTGTGAAATGGGAACCACTTGGTGAATTTGAAGCTGCTTTTAAACGTTATCTCATGGAGAGAGAACAATATCAGGTATCCTTTGTGGCTCCAGAAGCGAAAATCCTGGTGGTTGATGATAATGAAATCAATCTCAAGGTTTTTGTAAATCTGCTTAGGGAAACAAAGATGCAAATAGATACAGCCGATAGTGGAGACGCTGCAATTGTTCTTTATAAGCGCAACTTATATGATGTAATCTTTTTGGATCATATGATGCCAAATAAAGATGGTATCGAAACCATAAAGGAAATGAAGGAGTGCGAAGATACTCCAAACCAAAGCACCCCAATTATTTGCCTTACCGCAAATGCGGTATCTGGAATGCGGGAAATGTATATAAAAGCAGGCTTTGATGACTATCTTACAAAGCCTATTGATACCGGACGGCTAGAGGGTATGCTTTTAAACTATTTATCCACAGACCTAGTACAGGCGCCAGAGAATGAATCAGCAAGGAAATACAGTGTTCTTGTAATTGACGAGGATATTGATTATTTGCGAAGGATAAAAGAAAAGCTGTCAGAGCTGTATGAAGTGGTGGTAGTTAAATCTACAGAACAGGCCTTGGCATATTTCAAGAATCATGAAGCTGATTTAATACTAATGGATTCTCAACTGCCGGAGCTTGCTAATATGGATAAAGAAAAAATCCTAACAGGGCATTTTAAGGAGATGAGCCTAGAGGATGTTTATGCACTGGTTAATGAACGTTTTGGACATATTTGAAAGGAGCGAGCATGGAAAAAAACATTAAGACATTATTTTCGAAAGCTCTTGTAGCAATGTTGATATTTAGTGCAGTCGGCTGCGGTCAGAATGAAAATCAGAACCAAATGGAGAACATATGTGACGGTGTAAAGGAAGCGGAGACAACAACTGTTTTTTCTCCTAAATTTTCATCTGATACTGAATATAAGGTATCTGTGGTTGGAACCTATTCCAATTTTGAATCCCTGGAAAGCACTATTGAGAAATTTTATGAAGTGTATCCAAATGGCGAGATTGAGTATACATACCTTGATGATTACAGAAATACAATAGGACCGGCACTAGCAGGGCAGGAGCCACCTGATATTTATGTTGTGCAGCCTTGGATGTACGGCGATTCACAATTTGCGCCTTTATTTGATAGTGCAGAAGTGCTGTCAGACCCTGAGCTTGATATTAATTTGGATTGTATCCGTTCTGGCGTAAAATGGGAAATGGATAACGGAGAAATATTAACACTTCCAGTATTTGCCACATCCTATGGAATGCTTGTTAACATGGATATTTTTGAAAAAGAAGGACTTGAGGTTCCTACAACTTTTGAAGAATTAAAGGCTGTATGTGAAAAGCTAAAGGAAGCAGGCTATGAATATCCATTAATGGGAGCAAATACAACCACAACACCGGGTATTGGCTATAGCTTTGGCTATCCTATGTTTGCAAAAACAGTGAAGGAAGACAAAAGTGTCCAGGACGATTTAAATAATCTTGTTCCTTCAGCTGGTGAAGCTATGCGAGCATCTCTTGAACGTTTAAAAGAACTTGTGGATTCTGGATGTATAGATGTAGAAAAATGTACTGAGGAAATCGAGGATGATTACAATGCGGTTGTTATGAGATTTTTTGAAGGGGATGTTCCAATGATGTTATGTTCTGGAGATGTTGTTTCTGGAACAAAAAAACGTGAAGGTCAGTCGGAAGCCTTTGCTGCAAATCCTTTTAAGTATGGTTTTTATATTGCACCTTCAGGAGATGAGGGTGGTTATTATATGGATTCAGTTTCCATATTATTCTGTGTAAATAAAAACAGCTCAAATCTTGATATGACCAATGAGTTTATTAGGTTCCTAACAAGTGAAGATGAGCTTGGACTTATGGCACAAGAAAAAAGACTCATAACCCCTACCAAGGACTATTCAGTGGATGAAGTTTATGCTTCATTAGCAGAATTTCCAGAGGATAGAACCATTAATTTTAGAGACATAGAGCTTCTTGATACTACTGTAAAACAGTATCGAGCTGCAGCCTACGCAGTTGTAAATGGCGAAATGACTGTGGATGAAGCAGTGGCTAATTATGGCACAATACCAACGGAGTAGTTTAGAGCTGTTTTTGTATTTCTAGGGCAAGCTCCTTTGCTTCGTCATAGTCAAGATTGGAAACAAGCTTGTCTAAGGCTGTTATTTGTGCAGAAAGCTCTTCGGTGCAATTGTAAGAAAGAAGCTGCTTGGCTGCATCCTCAGCGGTACCTAGGTCAAAATCATCTACAGCCTTAATGAGCTTATTCAAGATAGCCGTCATTGCGGTTCTGTCAAAACTGTTATTAACATTAGTACCCTTTGAAGCAAATGGTTCAAGATAGGGCTTTAACGCTTTGAAGGCATTTAAGACACCTGGAGTAAGAGCTTTAATTTGCTCAATATTATTGTCCCTGCCTAGTTTTTCTAGATTAAAGAATTCTTCACCAAGGCTTATGGCACCAATCATACGACAGGTTGTCTTGAGAGAATGTACCTCTATAGTGTAGTTTTGGATGTTTTCCTGTGAAAGGTAAGTTTCTACAAGGTTAATTTTGTCATCCATAAGTTTGTACACATCACCAAGGAGTTCAATAAAGAGTTCTTTAGAACCAGAGTTTTTGATAGCTTTTTCAATATCAATACCAGGAATGTTAATGTTCATAGATGGCCCTCCATGTTTTGAGTATACCACTATTAAAATGAGGTATAAACAGGTGTAGGATATCATTGCATAGAAGGAATTGTCATCGGGGAGGTTAAAATGATTCCACAGATTGTAGTTATAGACGACGATCCTATAATTTTAAAAAGAGCCTGGAATACTCTTACAAGTGCTGGACTTAAAGCGGTGGTTTTGAAATCCGGAAAAGCGCTCCTAGAGTATATAAAAGATAATCAGGCACCAGACCTTATTTTGATGGATATTAGTATGCCTGAGATGGACGGTTTTGAGACACTTAAGGAATTAAAAAAGTGTGAGGGCAGCTGGAGAGACACTCCTGTGATTTTCTTAACTGGAAATGAAGATGAAGACACTGAAACAAAGGGACTTTCCCTTGGGGCAATGGATTTTATTAGAAAGCCGTTTGTTGCCAGTGTACTTGTGCTTCGTGTTAAACATGCTGTAGAACTTGTACGACTTCAGAGAAATCTTGAGGACATGGTAGAGGAGAAAACACGGGAGAATGAGAATCTTTTTCTACATGTTGTGGAAAGCCTGGCAGATGCCATTGATGCTAAAGATAATTACACAAAAGGTCATTCAGGACGAGTAGCTACTTATTCTAAGGAAATAGCAAAAAGATATGGATATGACGAGAAACGTCAGGAACAGATTTTTATGATGGGGCTACTTCACGACGTAGGGAAAATTGGAGTTCCCGATGAAGTGATTAATAAGCCTGGTCGCCTTACAGATGAGGAATTTGCAAAAATAAAGAAGCACCCAGGAATTGGTGGAAAGATTCTTGGTAACATAAAGGAAATGCCTGAGCTTGCAGCAGGAGCCAAATGGCATCACGAAAGATATGATGGCAAGGGATATCCAGAAGGACTATTCGGTGAAGACATTCCCGAAGAGGCAAGAATCATTGCAGTGGCAGATGCATACGATGCCATGACCAGTACTAGAAGCTACAGAGGGGCGCTTCCACTTGAGGTAGTTCGAGGTGAAATTGAAAAGGGAAAAGGAAGTCAATTTGACCCAAAGTTTGCTGATATCATGCTTGAAATGTTAAACACAATATCATAAACTAATATCCATTGAAATAGAGTATTTACAACAGGAAGAAGAACATATGGGAAAAATAGGATTTAGTAACGAAAAATACACAGAAATGCAGTCAAAAAACATTAGAGACCGCATCGATCAATTTGGTGGAAAGCTTTACCTTGAGTTCGGCGGAAAGCTTTTTGATGATTATCATGCTTCTAGAGTTTTACCAGGATTCAAGCCAGATGCAAAAATTACAATGCTCAAGGAGTTAGCTGACAAGACTGAGATTGTTATAGCTATCAAGGCTGGCGATATTGAGAAAAATAAGGTTCGTGGAGACATTGGTATTACTTATGACATGGATCTTCTTAGACTTATTGATGCATTCACTAGCTACGGACTATATGTAGGCTCAGTTGTTCTCACTCAGTTTGCTGAGCAGCCATCTGCAGTTGCATATGAGAAAAAGCTAAAGGCACTTGGATTAAAAGTTTACAGACACTACATTATTCCTGGTTACCCTTCAAATATTCCATTCATCGTATCTGATGAAGGATTTGGAAAGAATGATTATATCGAGACAACACGTCCACTTGTAGTTGTTACTGCACCAGGTCCAGGTTCTGGAAAGATGGCTACTTGCCTTTCACAGCTTTACCATGAGTCAAAGCGTGGTGTAAAGGCTGGATATGCTAAGTTCGAGACATTCCCAATTTGGAATTTGCCACTTAATCATCCAGTAAACCTTGCATATGAGGCAGCTACAGCTGACTTAAATGATGTTAATATGATTGACCCATTCCATTTAGAGGCTTATGGAAAGACAGTGGTTAACTATAACCGTGATGTTGAGGTATTTCCAGTTCTCAAGGCTATGTTTGAGAAGATTTCAGGGGAGTCTCCATACAAGTCACCTACTGACATGGGCGTTAATATGGCAGGAAATGCAATCATCGATGATGATGCATGTAGAAGTGCTTCTAATCAGGAAATCATTAGAAGATACTATGAGGCTACAGTTGCAAAGCGTAAGGGTGACGGAGCCGATTCTGCAATCCAGAAGCTTGAGCTCCTCATGGAAAAGGCAGGTATTTCGGTATCTGATAGACCTGTTGTTGCAGCAGCTAATATTAAGGCTGATCAGATTGGTGTTCCATGTGCAGCAATGGAGCTTCCTGATGGTAAAATCATCACTGGAAAGACTTCAGAGATGCTTGGTGCTTCTTCAGCAATGATTCTGAACGCATTGAAGTATCTTGCCAAGATTCCTGATGAGGTTAAATTGATTTCACCAGAGGTTCTTACACCTATCATGAACCTTAAGACAAATTATTTGGGAGATAACAATCCACATCTTCACTTGAATGAGCTTTTAATTGCTCTTTCAATGGAAGCTATTAGCAATGAAGATGCTAAGAAAGCATACGATTGTCTTCCTGAATTAGTAGGTGCAGAGGTTCACTCCTCAGTAATCCTTGCTTCAGTAGACGTTGGAGTATTCAAGCAGCTTGGCACTCACTTGACATGTGAGCCACGCTACGAAGGTAACAAATTATACCACGAGTAATTGTTATTCAAAGAAGCCAAGTGGCAGGAGAAACTGAAGTTTAATACTAATTTTGCCGAAAGGTTTTCAAACTATCGCGATACTCAGTAGGTGTCATACCGGATTCGATTTTGAAAATCCGGCTAAAATAAAATGGATCGGTATAGCCGGTAATAATTGCAATTTGCTTAATGCTCATTGGAGGATACACTGCTAATAATTCTTTAGACTTTTGTATCCTCTTTTTCATTATGTACTCATTTGGTGTTTCATTAAATGCTTTTTTAAAGATATTGCTTAAGTAAGAAGGACTAATGTGGAAATTATTAGCAATTTCTTTAAGTGTAAGCTGTGACGAATAGTTTTGATTGATATAGTCTTTTATCATATCTGCTATATCATTAGCTATTTCATTGATTGGTGCATAATTTAAATGCTATTCAAGAAATGATTTTGCAGTATGCACCGGGAATCATTTGGATATTACCTGCCATTCCGGATAAATGGATTAAGGGTAGAGTATCTTCCTTTGGATTTTTTGGTGGTCAAATAGGAATAAACTGGAACAGAAGAAAACGCTCTCTTAGCTGTTATATTTACAGCAAGAAAAAGCAGAGACTACAGATATTTATCCCTCAGATTTTTTATAAAGAATATATTGAGGTTTCTGGTGCAGAAATACTAAATAATAATTCTTCTGATAAATCAATTGAGTTAAATATGGCAGCAGGCTCTGCGGTAGAGGTTAGAATTGGTTCCTAGCACAAAATGCCCTAGCATAATTGATACAAAATAAGCAGCATTTATAATTACATAGTTTTTAATTGAGCAGATGAAGGTTTTTTCTTTTATCTGCTCTTTTTTTTATTGGGCGACAGACGGACCCTGCTTGCGCCAAAGGTACTGTTGACAAATAATCTCATTGGAGTTATATTATCATCTACCATTTGAAAGAGTGATATAGATTTATCACTATCACGGCAAGGTTTTTCATTTCGCCACTTATTCCACTATGAACTTTTTAGATTTATTTGAGGATTTAGATGTGTTATGCATCCCGCAAGGGAGATGTTACGTTTTGGGATGCATGCAGAATTTAGGTCATACATCCCAAAGAGGAGAAAATGTGTTTTGGGATGCATGACTGTCATATGTGGTGCATCCGAAATGGATAATAAGTCTTTTTGGGATGCATTTTTATGCAGAGAAGCAGGAGATAATGGTAAAAGAATAGTAAAAATGTGCGATTTATGCATCCCAAATAGGAATAATTGATTGTTGGGATGCATAACGAAAAAATCAAAATTATTTTATGCATCCCAAAACTGTTAAATCTCTATTTGGGATGAGTTATGAATGAAAATGGAGGATGAGTTGAAAAATTATAAGGAAGAACTAGTAGCGCAGTTAAAAGAATTAGATACATTAATCGAGCGTAACAAAAAGAATCTGGCGAAACATAGGAATACACCTGAGTATGGTATAAAAGCGTCAACGGTGAGGGGGAACCATCAGTATTATTTGATAGATAAAGAAAGTGGTAGTCGACAATATGCAGGAAAAGCAAAATGTAAGCTTGTTAATTCATTAATTCAAAGAGATTATGAATTATCGGTTGATAAAAAGCTTATAGAGTTAAGAAGTAGATTGAATAGATTTATTTCAAACTATGACATTAGAGAAATTGAGAATCTATATGAGAATTTGCCTTTGGCTAGAAAGGTTATTGTTGCTCCAATAACAGAGCCAGATGATGTATTTGTTCATAGATGGTTCGAAGAGAATACAGGAAATCATAATCCATTTCCATGTGAAGGGAATTACTATACATCCCGTGGTGGTTTTGTTAGATCTAAATCTGAAAAGATAATAGCTGATGCACTTGAAAAGTACAATATTCCATATCAATACGAGCCAGTGCTAGAGCTGGGATACAACACGGTATATCCTGATTTTGTTGTATTAAATGTTAGAACAAGGAAGACTATTTATTGGGAGCATCTTGGTATAGTTTCAGACATGGAGTATGCAACAAAAAACTTTATTAAGATACAGAATTACGAAAAGAATGGTTATCTACTAGGCAAAGATTTGATTATAACGATGGAGTCTTCGGACATACCAATGAACATAAAGCTTGTTGAGCAGAAAATAAAGGAATTTCTTTTGTAGAATAATTATATGCAGTAATGGTACTATGAAATAAAAGGAAACTAAAGCTAAAAACGATGAATAATCCGCATTTTATAGTATCTTGTTGTTTAGAAATATCCTATTTGTTAGAATAATTTTCAGATGTCGATTAAAAGTATCACTGGGCGAGGAAAATGATGAGGCTAGAAAAAATTAATGGTAAAAATGTATGGGATATTTTAAAACTATCAGTGGATGATTCGCAAAGAGAGTTCGTGGCTAGTAATGATATAAGTATCATTGAAGCGTATACAGCTGTTACGGCACATGGTTATGCATATCCTTTTGGAATTTATGATGGCGATATCCCAGTAGGTTTTTTGATGATTGGATTTGATAAGGACGATTATTGGGAAGACGCACCCGATGTGGCCGTAGGAAATTATAACCTGTGGCGATTGATGATAGATAAGAAATACCAACATAGAGGATATGGCAGGCAAGCAGTAAAACTCGCACTGGATTTTATTAAGACCTATCCATGTGGGGCAGCTGATTATTGTTGGTTATCCTATGAGCCAGAAAATCGAATTGCGAAGGAGTTATATGCATCATTTGGATTTGTTGAAACTGGTGATATGGATGGTGAAGAGTTAATAGCAATTTTGAAACTATGAGAGGGAAAAATGTCAGATTTTGGAATAAACGAAATGCTCGAAATGCAGAAAGCATTGCAAGAGAAGTATAAGGATAACTGGGAGCATATTTCACCTGAAGTTGGTAAGAACAAGTTGTTGTGGATGATAGGTGAAGTGGGTGAGGTTATTGATATAGTTAAAAAGAATGGTCCACAGGTAGCTGAGAGAGATAATCCTGAACGCGAACACCTTATTGAAGAAATGGCAGATGTGCTCATGTACTACAATGACGTTTTGCTATGCTATGGGATAACCGCAGAGGAGTTAAAAAAATCATATACTAGTAAGTTTGAGAAGAATATGAATCGTTGGTAAAAGGAGAAAAATATGCGAGTTGGGCTTTCTGCTTGTTCTAATGGACATAGAAAAGAGTGGATGCATCAGATAAATGAACTAATAGATGTATTGAAGACAATGGATGTGGAACCAGTATTGGTTAAACATATTGAAACAAAGATTGATGAGTTTAGTGGGGATGATAAAGAGCGTGCAGCTGAGTTGATGGAATTTTTTAAAGACGATTCTATTAGTGCAATATATGATATTTCTGGTGGCGATTTAGCTAATGGTGTCTTGCAATATTTGGATTATGAGATAATTGCTAATTCAAATAAACTATTTTGGGGATATAGTGATTTGACAACTGTAATAAATGCAATTTATTCCATGACAAAAAAGCCTTCTGTTTTATACCAAGTGAAGAATCTTGTATATTCAGCTCCAGAACTCCAACAGCATAGATTTAAAGAATTCATAAACGGAAATGATTCGGAATTATTTGGTATAAACTATAAATTCCTTCAAGGAAATAGTATGGGAGGAATAGTTGTAGGTGGAAATATTAGATGCTTTCTTAAGTTAGCAGGGACAAGATATTGGCCTGATATGGATGGGAAAATATTGTTACTAGAATCTTATGGAGGCGGTTCAGGGCAGATAGCAACATTGATAAATCAACTAGATGATATAGGCGTTTTTGAGCAGGTGGCAGGGATTCTTTTAGGAACATTTACTGACTATGAAAAAGCTAATCTTCAATACTCAGTTTATGACCTATTAGAAATGCATATCGGCAAAGAGCTACCTGTTGCATACACAACTGAAATAGGACATGGGCATGACTCAAAAGCCATTATTATCGGAAAAGAAATGAGCTTTTGAAAGACTCAAATACGTAGACGAGATTTATGCGGCTATGTGAAGGAAAAGTATTGCAACTATTTTATGAAAGTGTATAATATTCGTAAATACGTAGAAAGGAGCACATATATGACCTGGAAAACAGAGAATTTACATCTTATGAAAGGTTCGTTTTTAGCTGTTGACGGGGATAGTGCGCTCTTTTTTAGGAATGTTTGAGGATAGAAAATCTTAAACACTAGGTAAATATAGAGTCATTATCTCCTTATTCTTTTTACAAAAAACAAAGGCATAAGGAGATTTTTTTATGGATAAAAATATAGCTAAAAAGCAGATTAGAAAAATATATTTCATAGACATAATTGGTGGAACAATGCTTGCAGGAGCTTCATGGGTAGCATTGCTAGCTGCAAGAGGTTTTTCTACTATTGAGATTGGAATACTGGAAAGTATATTTCATATTGCGAGTATGACATTTGAAATCCCGTCAGGCGCGGTGGCTGATGTTTTCGGGCGAAAGAAAGTAATGATTATGTCAAGCGTTATGACGATAGTCTCGGCGATAATGATGATTATGCTTAATTCTTTTGCGGGTATTGCACTTGCAATGGTCACCAGCGCTCTAAGTTATAATCTTGCATCAGGAACCAGAGAGGCCCTTGCTTATGACAGTTTGAAGCAAGGGGGATTAGAATATGAGTACGATAAGTTTGCGTCAAATGATGCTATTATCTATCAGTTTTCTAGCTCTGTAGGAACCCTTATGGTGGGAGTTGCATTGCTGCTGGGATACAAAAAGGCTTACCTGATAGATGTTCTTATGGCGCTTGGCGCAATACTTATTGGGGCTTCACTAGTTGAAGTGAAAACAGAATTGAATCAGAAGAACAGCATTAAAGAAAGATTTAAAGAAGTTGCCATAGAAAGCAGTCGTTTTATTAAAGAGAATCGCAAGGCTAGATTGATAATCATGTTTAATGCAGCAATAGGCGCAGTAGCAGTGCTTATTATATTTTTCTTGCAGGCAAAGCTGCCTGAACTTGGACTGAAAAGTATCTGGTTGGGGCCGGCTTTATTTGCAATCGGTTTAGGTACTGTAATTGGCGCAAAGGCTATTGAGTGCATACCGCATTTACGATATAGAATGGTAGGCGCTATAAGTTTATTCGGGGTAGTACTGGCTTTCTCATCTATTTTTTCAGGTAATATTTTCATTATGATGATTGGTGGATTCGTAGGTGGATTTGCAGATAGTTTTATTGAAATTCGCTCAGATGTAGTTTTGAATAACATGATTCCATCAAATCAGAGAGCTACCTTAATGTCTATTAATTCTTTCGCATACTCTGTTATAATGATTGTGTTATCACCAATTTTTGGGTGGTTATTTTCATAGCTATAAAGAGAAAGGAATAATTATGTCATATTTAATTAAAGATACGACAAAGGAAGAAAGAGAGCAGATTGTAAAGGATTCTCTTGGAAATATTGAGGCTAATTGCGATGGCTGTATGGCCGGTCTTGCTGAAATGTATCAAGATTATATTGACGGTAAGAAAGAACTCAGAGAAATAAACATGGAGTTTAATGCCAGATATGTTAAAGATAATGATATGGAAACTCGCGGATCAAGCTGCGTAATGGGTTAGGAGAATTAACATGATATACATTGGCTGTCACTTATCAGTGACTAATGGTTATGAGGCAATGGGCCGACAGATGACTGAATTTGGAGGAAGTACCTTCGCATGGTTTACAAGAAACCCAAGAGGTGGAAAAGCCAAGGATATTGAACCAGCAGATGTTGAAAAGCTACAAGAGATTCTTGAGAAGGAGCAGTTTGGAAAGCTAGTTGCTCATGCTAGTTATACAATGAATTTATGCTCCACAAAACCAGAGACTAGAGCAAATGGCTTGGATATGTTGCAGCAGGATTTACAGCGCATGGAGCAGGTGCCAAATCAATACTACAATTTTCATCCAGGCTCTCACACAGGTCAAGGGGCCGAAGTAGGAATTCAGCAGATAGTTGATGGCTTGAATCAGTCTCTATGGAAAGGCATGAATACTATTGTTTTGCTTGAGACGATGGCTGGCAAAGGCTCAGAGGTTGGAAAGACCTTTGAAGAGCTAAGAGAAATAATTGATCGTGTAGAATTAAATGAAAAGCTTGGTGTATGTTTGGATACTTGCCACATCTGGGATGGAGGCTATGATATTGTAAATGATTTAGATGGTGTGCTGACAAAGTTCGATAAAATCATAGGGCTAGACAGATTAAAGGCTATTCACTTCAACGATAGTAAGAACGAGTGTGGCGCCGCAAAGGATCGTCATGAAAAGCTTGGTCAGGGATGTATTGGTATGGATGCAATGAAAAGAATTGCTATGCATCCTGCACTACAAGGAATGCCGTTTATTCTTGAAACACCAAATGATGATGCTGGTTATATCCATGAAATTGCAACTGTGAAAAGTTGGTTTTAAAAGAAATTTTTGTTGCACATATAACTTCTATATGTTAAAAAGTAAATAGGTTTAGGGAGTAGCTCGCATGCAAAGCATGTGATATATTTCGTCAGTACGGGATTCTAGAAATCCCCGGAGTATGTCTAAGTAGCGAGACTTTACCACAGGTTTTTGCTGTGGTGAAGTCTCGCTTTTTTTATTTTTATAAAACGCGAGTTCCCCTATTTCAAAAAAAGGAGGTCAAGATGACAATATTTTATGTTTTATTACTAGTTGTTGGATTTATAGCCTTGACAAAGGGAGCTGATTGGTTTGTTGATGGAAGTTCATCACTTGCAAGAAAGTTTCGTATACCCGGAGTCATTATTGGGCTAACAATTGTTGCCATTGGAACAAGTGCCCCCGAAATGGCTGTAAGCATGGTCGCTGCTACGACAGGTTCAAATGAAATAGCACTTAGTAATGTTATAGGTTCAAATACTTTTAATTTGCTATTTATACTAGGTGTTTGCGCAGTAATCAACCCTTTGAAGGTGGCGGATGATATTAATAAAAGGGATTTCCCTATTTCAATTCTATCAACTGTATTTGTAATGATAGCAACATGTTTTGCAGGGATTATTACAGGTAGAATATTTAATTCTGCAACAGAAGATATAGTAGGAAGTATTTCAAGAACTATCGGTATTTTAAGTCTCGCTATATACATGGTATACATTATTGCATTAATAAAAAAAGCGAGAAAGGATCCAGAGGAAATCACTGAAGAGTCAAAAGCTGTTTGGAAAAGCCTACTACTTATAGCTTTGGGTTTAGCATTGACTGTTATAGGAGGTCAGGTAGTAGTAACTAATGCAAAAGAAATTGCAAGAATGCTAGGCATGTCAGAAACGCTTATTGGGTTAACAATTGTAGCAGCAGGAACCTCCCTTCCAGAACTTGTCACATCAATCGTGGCAGTGAGAAAAGGAGAAACAGGAATGGCTGTGGGGAATATAGTGGGTTCAAATATTTTTAATCTACTTTTTATCCTAGGTGCGTCGGCTAGCATTCATCCAATCACAGTTAATATGGCCTCTGTATTTGACATGGTTATGCTTGTAATTGTAACCGCTATTACGTTCGTATTCGGATTGACAAAAAAGCGTATTACCCGTCTAGAAGGATTGATTATGTTAGCTATATACATTGCATATGTACTATTTGCTTTTTATAGATAAAGGAGGATTTAATGACATTTTTTAATATTATTGCCATGGTTGGCGGACTTGCATTCTTTTTATTTGGAATGAATGTGTTGTCCACTGGACTTAAAAAGGTTGCGGGAAATCAGTTGGAAACAGTGCTGCAAAAAATGACAGATTTTCCAATAAAGGGATTGTTTTTAGGCATAATTATCACAATCCTCATGCAATCATCCTCAGCACTTACGGTAATGCTTGTCGGCCTAGTTAATTCTGGAATTATGTCCCTAGCACAGACCGTAGGAATTATTATGGGTTCTAATATAGGAACAACGCTGACAGCCTGGATTCTCAGCTTGAGTGGGCTAGAGACAGATAATATTTTACTTGCGATGATGAAGCCAACTAACTTTGCGCCGATAGTGGCAATTATCGGCGTTGTAATGATCATGGCGGCTAAGGAGCAGCGGAAGAAAGATATCGGAAGTGTTTTAGTTGGCTTTGCAATATTGATGCATGGAATGGAAGTAATGTCGGATTCATTGGCGCCTCTGGCAGATATGCCTGAATTTGCAAATATGCTTACTGCTTTTAATAATCCGCTCCTAGGGGTACTTATGGGAACAGCATTCACGGCAGTGATACAATCATCAGCAGCATCTGTTGGTGTATTGCAGGCCTTGAGTTTAACAGGCGCCGTTAGCTATGGGATAGCAATTCCAATCATAATGGGACAAAATATTGGAACCTGTGTGACAGCACTTTTATCATCTATTGGAGTAAGTAAAAATGCAAAACGCGTTTCCGTTATACATATTTCCTTTAATCTTCTTGGTACGGCAATTGGCTTGGTAATATATGGAGTTTGTAGTAGCCTATTCCATTTGCCAATATTGCAGGAGGCAATCACGCCATTTGCTATAGCTGCCTTTCATTCTGTCTTTAATGTGGCTACTACGTTGATACTTCTACCGTTTACAAGACAACTTGTTAGGATTGCAGAGAATGTAATAAAGGATGATGAAACTGGCGAAGCATTTTTGGATTACAGATTATTGGTGACACCAGCGATAGCTACGTCAGAATGTAGAAAAAAGACATCAGAGATTATGGAGAAAGCAAAAAATGGAGTAGAGCTGTCAATTGATTTAATAAATAATTACAATTCAGAAAAAAGTGATGAAATAAAGCAAATGGAGGAAGCGGTTGATGAAATGGTAGAGGCCTGCAATCAATTTCTGATACAGCTTTCATCTAAAAATATTTCAAAGGATGACAATCTCCTTATTGCGGACATGTTGCACGACTTGGGGGATATGGAGCGAATAAGTGATTATTCTTTGGGATTGGTAGGAATTGCAAAAAAAATAAACAAGACGGGCTTTGAATACAAAAATGAGCTGGTCGAGACTCTGCGACAAGTGAATGAAGAACTCAAGAATATTCTCAATGAAACAACCATGGTTTATGGAGCCAAAGATAGTAGACTAGCCAAAAAGACTCTTTCAAAAGCAAATGACCTAGTATCCGAAATTAAGCATATGAAGAAAATGGATTTAAAGGTTTTGCGAAATGGAGGTGGCAAGCCGGAGGCAAGTGTATACCTGACAGACTACCTTACTATCTGCAGACGAGTAACGGAGCATAGCATAAATATCATTGAGAGTGAACTGTAATAGGGTATGCAACGATCTGCAGATTTAGTATACTAAACCCAAATGATAAACTATAAACAATAGGAGTTTAGTATGAGCAAAAAATTAGCAGTAGTATTTCCAGGTGTTGGCTACCATAGCGACAAGCCACTTTTGTACTATTCAAAAAAGCTTGCAAAGAATAAAGAGTACGAAATTATTGAAATAAAATATGATTTACCTGAGGCTGGTGCAGTTATAAAGGCGGATGAGGAAAAGAGGAAAGAAGCCTTCGATGCGGCTTTTCAACAAGTTGTAGACCAGCTAAAGGATGTTAAGTTTGAGGAGTTTGAAAACATAGTTTTCATAGGTAAAAGCATAGGTACAGCAATAGCTGCCCGCTACAATATGACTTATGAATTGGAGGCAGATCAGATTGTCTTTACTCCAATTGAAACTACATTTGCATATATCAATCCATGCGAAGGCTTTGTTTTCCACGGTGACGCAGATCCTCTATGTGACACTGATATGTGCACTCAGCTTTGTGATGAGCTGTCGCTTACATATGTGGTGATTCCAGATGCCAACCATTCGCTTGAAACGGGTGATGTGGCTACAGATTTGGAGAATCTTGAAAAAGTTATGAGTATGGTGAACAAATTATTGGTCTAAGACACAGAATCTAAAAAATTTGAACAAAGACTTATAAACTAAATAATTCCAAGCTTCCTTAGACGCTTCATTCTATCATCAAGAATATGGTAGACATCTTGAAGTGGCCAAGGAAGGTCAAGGATGTAATCACGATCTCTAGCGGATAATTCTGCTAGAGATTTTTCTAATTCTTCCCTGTTTTTATAAAGGCGTTTACCCAAATCTACCTTTACATATTTAGCATTGGACATATCTATGGACTCAACAACTCTGCGCAGACTAGTTTTGCCAAAGCTGTCCTGTTCCTTTATGTATGAAATTTTCTCTACAGTGGATTTTGGTTCAGAAAGGCAGATTACCCCTATGTTAACATAATGATTCCAAACAATGTCAGCAACCTTCTCCTTTGGAAGAGGATAATCTAGCTGCGTCATTATTTCTGTAACGGATAGACCTGTGTCTGCAAGATGGCGCACTGCACCACCTCCAGCAAAGTCAGTTATGAAATTCCCTAGTGCTTCATTGAATTCTTTACTCATGAGCTAATTATAGCACCGGTTTATTAAAAAATTTAGAACTAGATATATTTGACGATATAGGCTGCTAATTCTGAAAGCGTCTCAACAGCAGCATATTCCCTTGGATTAGATGGGAGCTTTAAATCCCTTTGAATAGAATAGAGTAGTAGAGCAGTTTTGGTAGATTCAGAGGTTGCCTTATCACAAGGAGTTGCTAAATCAATCTCACGCAAAACCTCAGGGTCAATTTTCATCATTTTTGCGAGACTAAGTTTAGCTAGCTCACGGAGATTTTCCTCTTTTTCATCTTCTGACAATACATATTTTTTGAGAATATAATTTCTGATATGTGTATAGACAAAATCGTAGTCTTTATTATTTCCAGCGAGAATAATTTGAGCTTCTGCATCAGCTCCATTTTTGGCGGCTTCTAAAAGTTTTGCGACAATCTTTTTTCTCTTTTCTGCATCCATCTAGTTATACCGCCCTTGCATATTTTTTTATGGTATTGATTACAGAATAAATACCATTGAATCTATCAGTAGAAATCTGATTTTTAATATTTGTCTCCTCGATAAAAGAGGGTTCGAAGGTCGCAATCTCCCCTTTAGAGCGACCATCGAAAATCCCCACAATAATTGCGAGGATGCCTCTGATAATAAGAGTATCACTGTCAGCCTGCACATGAATTATGTCATCTTTGTTGCTCATGGAGAGCCATACGCCAGACTGACAGCCTTTGACCTTGTTTTCATCGGTTTTTTTATCTGGAGAAAATTTTGGCATATCAGAGGAGATTTCCAATAAGTATTCATATTGCAAAAACCAATCCTCAAGCATGTTTAAATCTTCGATATATGTTTGTTCAACCTCTGAAATAGTCATTACTCTTAAATCCTTTTTATAATTTTTATACGCTTACAACTTCTAAGCCGAGAGACTTACCAAGCATTTCGAGCTCTTCTCTGTAGTCACCATAAACAAGTGGAAGGTGATTACCAAACTCAAGCTGAGCATCATAGTATTTTCTCTGATCAGCTACGCGGTAAACAACATAGCCGTTGCAGTTGTTTATATCATAGTCGCCGCCGGCAACGATTTCGCCACTTCCAATGAAGAGCTTTTTGCAGTCTGGTGAGATACGGCATGTTGTGATTCTCTGACCTTTATCTTTCTCCCAATGATAGCGCATGCATGCACCAAACTTCTGATCATAAGCGAAATAGCGGAGGCCGAAGCTCTCTTTAGGGTTGTCAATACCTTTAAGCTTTCTATTTGGTGTAGAATGCTCTGAATGGTAAAGATTAGTCTTATCAGGAACATCCTTTAACACCTCCTCATTGAACATAAGAAGAGGACGAATTTTGCCATCTTCAATAACGATTGGATTTGTATTGCCCATGAATGGAGCATGGTTTGTAAGTGTTGAAAGGATAAGCATTGTCAAAACGCCGTCAACATCGTACTCACAAGCTGATGGGATACCTTGTTCATTGAGAAGAGAATGAGTTAAGCAGAATGTAAACTTCTCCTCATTAAGTCTTCTAGTAGAGCAAGTATCTGGACATGGAACTGTGAAACCGCAGCAATCATGAATGTCGAGAAGCTTCTTTACTTCTACATATGCGATGCAAGATTTAACGAGCATTTCTTTATTGATTGTAGAATCAGCAGCTTCACCTAAAAGCTCATCTGCTAAAGCTTCAGCTTCCTTGATATCCTCAGCAGTAACATTTGGAGTGTTCATTCTGCCCGGAGTTGTGTAGTTGCCTTCCTCTGGAATTGGCTTCATGTAGTCAATAAGCTCATGAAGGTTGAGGTATCTGAACTGAGTACCAAATTTCTTTGTAGCTGTATTAAGAGAAACGAATGTATCGTTTGCTGATTTTGATGCATTTGAATCGAAGCGAACGCCGAGAAGAACCTTTGCTTCCTTTAATGCCTTGCGAACACGAAGTACGCGAAGAGTTGTTGTAACTTCTCTCCAAGTAAGTGGTGAGAATGTCTCAATGCCACGAGCTTTGATTGCAGCTGTAACAGCTGTTACATCAGAATATGTTGTTGGATCTTGAATGATTGGCTTTCCTGTGCGCTCAGCAAGCTCGATAACAATGTTTGAACGAGCAATACCACCAGAAATCATGAATACATCCACTTCCCCATTAGGATCTGTTGTCATTTTGTCAAACAAGTCTTCGGGAATTCTCCAATCGTCATAGCATGTATAGCTAACTGGCTCAAGCATGTTTACTGCTTCAAGTGGCATTGCTGCATCAACATTCTTGAAGAATTCTTTTTCTAAGTTTTGTGTAAAAATCTTTTCGAATTCAGGCTGGAGGCCATCTCCACCTGCAAAACGGCAAGGTCCCTCATAGTAGTACTGGTGAGAAAGACCTAAGAAAATTGGCTTAACGTTTAACTTAACGTCTAATCCTCTGCGAATCATTTTGTAAAAACCCTCCTGCTATAAATATTTTTGATATATGTTTATTGTATTTTCTTGTAACAGGCATCTCAACATAGCAACTAACAAACAATCTTATAGTAAAATAGACAAAAGATATGTAGGATTGTAAAAATAATTTGTAATATCCTACAATAATGATTATAATTCTCAATAAGGGTGAGTATGATTGATTTGGTATATGGGGAATTTTTACGATGTTGGGGGAAATAATGAAAATCACATTTGCCACGATTTTGTACAAGTTACAGCGGAGATATATAACTTGTATGAATGATTCTAGTGCAGAGTTTTCTTCTGCGAATCTAATACCTTCTGATTTATCTTCATTCAATCCGGATATTTTGTATGTAGGTGATTTATCCAGTTATCGATTATTAGATGGAGACCAGAAAAACGTCTACTTTTTATGCGTTGCCGACGAGAATCTTGGTGCAGACAATATTGATGTAACAGAGCACTCAAACCTCGTTATTATCGATGAGCCCGTGGATTTATCCATAGTTTTTAACGAGGTGATAAACGCATTCTTTGAAATTGAAAATTGGAATAATGCTATGCAGGCGGCGATTTATCAAAACAAAGGACTGCAGTCTTTGGTTGATTTGTCGGAAGAGGTTTTGAATGACCATCTTGATATTTTAGATGAGAATTTTAAATTGCTTGCTTATACCAAAAACATTTCAACAGTTGATCCTATGACTAATGAGCTGATTGAACGGGGAGCGCATTCAAAAGAGGTAATTGAAAAGTTTTATTGCGAGAGAATAATGGAGGAATTTGAGCAATCAAAGGACCTTATACTTGTAGATGATTCCGTATTTACGGATTTCAAAATTGCAATAAAAGTTCTGCATATCAACCAGTGTAGGGAGCTGTTTGTGGTTCTTATTCTAAACAATCATGATACAGTTCAAGGCTACATCGATTTGTTCAAAATATTCCTAAACAATGTTGAAAAATATTGTATTAAGGCATTTTATTCAAGCGATGAATATGGAGATTTATACAATCTGATTTCTGATTTGCTTGAGAAGAAAATAACCTCAAAGGATGATGCGGCATCCCGAGCTGCATTTATAAATTATCCCAATAAAGATGGGTACATATGCGTAACTGTAAAATTCGAGGATGAGACCAATATTCTCATTAATAGATTCATAAATATTATTAACAAAAACTTTTATTCCTGCGCGGCCTTTGCACACAAAAACAGAGTGGTTATCATCTATTTTTGCGACCAAAATAAAAACAATGCAGAGGACATTTGTGCAAGGTTAAACGGGGTATTTTTCCCACTTAAATATTACATTGGAATTAGTAATGAGTTCGAGCATATTTGGGAGGTGGCGCTGGCCTACGAGCAGACTGAGGCAGTGTTAGAATGTGCCACTAAAATTGCATCAAATCACCCTGAAAAGGAAATTGTTCCAATATACAAATTTGAGGACTATTTCATTGAAATATTCTTGTTTAAGGGGGGTATCGACAAAGATATTTTCAAGAATGGATTTATGTACAAATCTATTCAGGCTCTGGAAAATGCCAGTGTTGATAAGGGGATTGATTTGATTAATTTGCTGGATGTATTTTTTGAAAGCTCATGTAAAGCTACTGATGCAGGTGTGACCTTAAATATGCACAGAAATTCAGTGCTGTATCATCTCAGCAAAATAGAAAAACTTTTGGGGGTATCCTTAGAGGACCCAAAGGTATCTTTAAAGCTTAGACTTGCAATAATTATATATAAATCTGGACTATTAGTTTAAGTCCGTGCTAGCAGGAGGGGACACAAAGTGTGTGATAATGTATGGCGTAAAGACTTTCCGATCCTTGATCAAAAGGTATATGGAAAGGATTTAATATATTTAGATAATGGCGCAACTTCTCAGATGCCAACACAGGTTGTGGAGAAAATTCGCAGTCACTATGAAAATGATCACGGAAACATCCACAGAGGAATCCATTATCTCAGTGAGAAATCCACAGAGGAGGTGGAGAATGCCAGAAGGCTGGTGCAAAAATTCGTAAATGCGAAGTTGGCAGAAAATATTATTTTCACAGAAAATACAACAGACAGTATTAATATTGTTGCAGCGGGGATTGGACTAGAGGAGGACAAATCTGGGGGTATTGTCACCACTCAGATGGAGCATCACTCGAATTTTGTTCCATGGCAGCAGATGTGTAAGCATACTGACCGAAAATTCATAGTCTGCCCTGCGCCAGAGGGAGAATTGGATCTAGAGGCTCTTGAGAATATTCTAAAGAGTAACAAGATTCGACTTGTTGCTATAGCCCATGTTACAAACGTGGTTGGCACGGTAAATCCCATAAAAGAGGTAATAGAATTGGCACATAAATATGGTGCCGAAGCCCTAATTGACGGTGCTCAGGGGATTTTACATTGCCCTGTGGATGTGCAGGAATTGGATTGCGACTACTATTGTTTTTCTGCACACAAGATGCTAGGTCCTACGGGAGTAGGAGTATTGTATGGCAAGACGGAGGTCTTAGAAAAACTCCAGCCAACACGTTACGGTGGAGGCATGGTTGATGTAGTAAGTGACGATGACACGAGTTTTGGTACAGTTCCTTATAGATTTGAGGCAGGAACTCCAAATATTGGCGGTATTATTGGACTTGGAGAAGCTATAAAATACTTGACTGACCATGACATAAATGCTATCCATAAGTATGAGGAAGACTTGCTTGGCTACGCCCTTGAGAATATTTCCAAGATTCCTTACGTAAAGGTACTTGGACATCCCAAAAAGAGAGCGGGAGCAATTTCATTTGTGGTAGAGGGGGCTCATCCGTATGATATTGCGAGTATGCTTGATAAATCAGGCATTGCCGTTCGCTCGGGAAATCATTGCGCCCAGCCTATACATAGAGTATTTGGGGTGACCGCAACAGTCCGCGTTACACCAAATTTTTACAATACAAAAGATGAGATTGATATTTTTTGCGAGAAATTAATAAAGGTTACAAACTTACTTAGAAAATACAGCTCGTAAAGAGTTTATATAAAAGAAAGTGAGGATGTGGAATGAAAAAGTTGGAAGGTTTTTTACGTGGGGTAAATCTTGGAGGGTGGATTTCGCAGTTTGACAAGTATGACAAGGTCCATTTTGATACTTTCATTACTGAGAAAGACATTGAAAGTATTGCAAATCTAGGGTTTGACCACGTTAGAGTCCCAGTGGACTACAATGTTTTGGAGGATGAGGAAGGTAACCCAAAGGAAGACGGCATGAACTATCTTGTGAATTGCCGCAAATGGTGTGAGAATAACAAACTCAATATGCTTATTGATTTGCATGAGTGCTTTGGTTATTCATTCGACCCACTAAAGAAGGACATGGATAGGAAAAAGTTCTTTTATGATGAGGCACTTCAGGAGAGATTTTTAAATCTCTGGAAACGTATTGCCAATCAGTTTAAGGATTATCCTGACCAGGTGGCATTTGAGCCATTAAACGAGGTTGTTCTTGAAGAAGTGGCTGATGCTTGGAATAAGGTGGCAGCAAAATATATCCATGTTATGCGTGAAATCTGTCCAAATCACTATTTGATAGTTGGCGGTGTTTGTTACAACAATGTACTGTCTGTGCCTCTTCTAGATTTACCAATTGATGACAAGCTTGTATACAATTTCCATTGCTATGAGCCTATGGTATTCACACATCAGAGTGCATATTGGATGGAAGGAATGCCATTGGATTTTCATATTGGATACCCAAAGACACTTCAGGAATACAAGGATGCATGCGACAGCTTGGACTGCGAATTAGGTGGAGCAATCTTCAAGGAAGGCATTCGAGAGATAGGAGAGGGCTTCTTTGAGGATATTTTTGCGCCAGCTATCGCAAAGGCTGACAAGGACAACGTATATTTATATTGCGGAGAATATGGTGCTATTGACCAGGCTGACCCAGAGGATAGATTGCGCTGGATGAAGGATATTCATTCAGTATTCTTGAATCATGGAATAGGTCATGCTCTATGGAATTACAAACAAAAAGATTTTGGATTAGTGGATGACAGCTTTGCAACCATTAGAGATAGATTCATAGAAATTGTTTAAGGAGGGCTTAAAATGATTTCTTTAGTCGTTGCCTTTGTTGTTTTAATTATCGGATATACGGTATACGGAAAAATAGTAGAAAACCTATTTGCACCAGACGACAGGGAAACTCCGGCTAATCGCCTTAATGATGGGGTGGATTATGTCCCAATGAAGACGTGGAAATCATTTTTGGTTCAATTACTGAACATTGCTGGTACAGGACCGATTTTTGGTGCCCTTATGGGCGCCTGCTTTGGTCCTGTTGTTTTTTTATGGATTATATTTGGCTCTATTCTCGGTGGAGCAGTTCATGACTACATGATTGGCATGATTTCCGAGAGGCATGAGGGAAAATCCATTGCTGAATTATCAGGAATATATTTAGGCTCAGGTGCAAAATGGGGAATGAGATTATTCTCCGTTTTGTTACTATTGCTGACGGGAACGGTATTTGTTAACAGTCCAGCAGCTTTAATTGCTATTTTTACACCAGAATATTTGAATACAAATATTTGGGTTGTAATCATTTTAATCTATTATGTTTTGGCCACATTATTGCCAATCGACAAAATAATTGGCCGTCTTTATCCTGTCTTTGGTATCACATTAATTATCATGGCTATTGGAATAATAGTAGGCATTATAATTGGTGGATACACAGTTCCAGAAATTACTCTAACAAATTTACATCCACAGGATTTGCCTATTTGGCCTTATATGTTTATTACTGTAGCTTGCGGGGCAATTTCAGGATTTCATGCAACTCAATCACCAATGATTTCAAAGTGCATAACAAGCGAGAAAAATGGTCGCAAGATTTTCTATGGGGCTATGATTACTGAATCCGTAATTGCGTTAATTTGGGCTGCTGGCGGAGTGGCATATTATGGAGCTACCTCTGAGCTTAACGCGGCTTTATCTACCGTTGGACAATCAGGAGTAGTCTATGAAATTTCCACAGGGATGCTTGGAATGATTGGTGGAGTGTTAGCAGTAGTTGGCGTAATTGCATGTCCGATAACATCGGGGGATACTGCCTTTAGAAGTGCCAGATTGATATTAAGTGAGATGTTTGGATTGAATCAAAAGCAAATTCGAAATAGACTAATTATTACCTTGCCATTGCTTGGAATAGGTGCATTACTCACACAGCTTGATTTTAATGTATTGTGGCGTTATTTCTCATGGAGTAATCAGACACTTGCCATGATTTCTCTATGGGTTGCAACATCGTATTTACTAAAGGCAAATAAAAAGAAGGCTGCAAGCCTTATAACGGCACTGCCAGCCTCCTTTATGTCTGCTGTAAGTATGACCTATATTTTAATGGCAAAGGAAGGCTTTTCACTTGGAGCGAATATAGCCTATCCAGTTGGAATTTGCTTTGCTACATTGCTTTTTATTATCTACATTTCAAAGCTTATTAAAGCATAGTTTTATACGTCATTTATCTGTTGCTCCATTATTTCCTGCTCGTGTAATAGCTGAATGTCCTCGAGAGCAGAAAGCATTGGACGTACGTCCTGATGGAGAAGATTTCTCTGTACATAGTTATGAGTGATTTTCATAACTGTGCCGCTAAGTGCTATTACACCGATAAGGTTTGGAATAGCCATCATACCGTTTAGAGTATCTGAAATATCCCATGCAAGTGAGAGGTCCATCGTTGCGCCAATTACGATGAACACAACGAATATAACCTGGTAAATCTTTACATTTTTTCTACCGAAAAGGTACTCAAAGCCCTTGCTTCCGTACTGGCTCCAACCAAGAGTAGTAGAGAAGGCAAAAAGTAGTATCGCAATTGCGATAAACGCATATCCGAATTGACCAAAGACAGTAGAGAAGGCTTCTGCAACAAGGGCTGTTGAAACCTGATTTGAAATAACTTCTCCAGTTTCTAAATCAACAAGTCCACTTGAAAGAACCGCAAATGCGGTAATCGAACATACGATAATTGTGTCTGCGAATACCTCGAAAATTCCCCACATACCCTGAATAACTGGCTCTCTAACATTTGAGCTTGAGTGAACCATAACTGAAGAACCAAGACCAGCTTCATTGGAGAAAATTCCACGTTTCATTCCCCACTGAACAGCCATGGCAACACCGCTACCAACAATACCGCCACCTACGGCTTTCATACCAAAGGCACCCTTGATTATTGATGTAAAAACAGCCCCAGCCTGATTGATATGAGCAAAGCATACGATAAGTGCGCAGATTAGATAAATAACTGCCATGAATGGTACAAGCTTTTCTGTAACAGATGCAATTCTCTTTAGACCGCCGACAATTACAAGGCCGGCAACAATCATGAGAAAGATTCCAGTTGCAAGAGCTGGGATGCCAAAGGCAGATTTTACATTGACTGCGATGGAATTAATCTGACCCATGTTTCCGATTCCAAATGAAGCAATAACGCAGAAAAGGCTGAATAACATGGCAAGTAAAGAACCAATATGTCTAAAGCCTTTTTTAGAACCAAGACCATCTCTAAGATAGTACATGGCGCCACCACACCATTCATTTTTCTCGTTTCGTCTGCGGTAATATATACCAAGAACATTCTCAGAGAAATTCGTCATCATTCCAAAGAATGCAACAATCCACATCCAAAAGATTGCTCCTGGACCACCGGATGCAATGGCAGCAGCAACACCTGCAATGTTACCAGTTCCGATTGTGGCAGCTAGGGCAGTACAAAGACTCTGAAACTGAGAAATCTGAGTGTCTTCTTTAGCTGTATGAGCTGTTACGTTGGAATCCTTGAATATACCTCCGATTGTATTTTTAATCCAATGTTTGATGTGTGTGATTTGAAAGAATCTTGTGAGGCATGTCATAAGAATGCCTGTGCCCACAAGTAAGATGAGCATAGGAAGTCCCCAAACAAAACCGTTTACAGCGTTGTTGACTTTCTCAACGGTAGCTAAAAAATTCTCCATAAAGTACCCTCCTCTTAATCTTGCACAGAAGAATACCACAAGAAATAAGCGCAAATCAAGAATTTTTAAAATAAGAATTTTTTTGTTAAATCATGGTTTACTTTATCAATGTAAAGTGTTAAAATGGTCACAAGTTGTCTTGCTAGGAAAGACATATGTCTTTAAGTGGCGAATGGCAAAATTAATTTTTAGGGAGACTAATACTTATGAAACTAGTAAAAGCGTACAACAACGTGAGCCTTATCATTAGGATTATTTGCGGACTTGTTATCGGAGCAATCCTTGGTTTGGCATTCGAAAATCTTAGCTTCGTTCCACTTCTCGGAAGTCTTTTCGTTGGAGCATTAAAGGCTGTAGCTCCAGTGCTTGTATTTGCACTTGTTCTTTCTGCATTGGCTCAGGGCAATGATAGACTTGACCGCAGATTTGTTACAGTTATTGTTCTTTATATGACAAGTACACTACTTGCTTCAGTAGTCGCAGTAGTAGGAAGCTTTTTATTCCCACAGACAATTGCACTTAGCACAGCTGCAGAGGCTGATACAGTTCCAACAAGCGTTGGTGAAGTGCTTTCAAATTTGCTTCTTAACATGGTAGCAAATCCAGTAGATGCTCTTGTTCAGGGACGTTACATTGGCATTCTTTTCTGGGCAGTTGTGATTGGCCTTTGCGCAAAGAGAGTTGCCAGCGAGACAACAAAGAAATTCTTTGAAGATGTTGCAGAAATGGTATCACTTGCTGTTAGATGGATTATCAACCTTGCACCATTTGGAATCATGGGACTTGTTTATGATAATGTTTCAAGTAATGGTCTTGCTATTTTTACAGATTACGGAAAACTTCTTGTTTTATTAGTAGGTTGCATGCTCACAGTAGCACTTGTTATCGATCCACTTCTTGCAGCAATCGTACTTAGAAGAAATCCATATCCACTTGTATTTAGATGCTTGAGAGAGTCTGGTCTTACAGCGTTCTTTACACGTAGCTCGGCTGCAAACATCCCTGTAAACATGGAGCTTTGCGAGAAGCTTCATATGGATAAGGATATGTATGCTGTATCAATTCCTCTTGGAGCTACAATTAATATGGATGGCGCTGCTATTACAATTGCAGTTATGTCACTTGCAGCAGCAAATACAGTAGGAATTCATGTATCATTTGCTACAGCACTTATTCTTGCATTTATTGCAACACTTGGTGCATGTGGTGCTTCTGGTGTAGCAGGCGGTTCACTACTGTTGATTCCAATGGCTTGCTCACTTTTCGGTGTTGATGCTGATGTAGCAATGCAGGTAGTTGGTGTTGGATTTATCATCGGAGTTGTTCAGGACTCTGTTGAGACAGCCCTTAACTCTTCAGGTGATGTTATGTTTGCTGCTACAGCAGATTACTATCAGTGGAAAAAGGATGGAAAGTCACTTCCTACATTCCTTGGTGGTACAACAAAAGTAGATATCTAATTTTTCTCATTTTTTAAAATCCTCAATATAAATAAGAAATAAAGGTGCTAGCATTTTATTGGCAAGCACCTTTATTTTTTTGGCAATTTTGTGAAAAAGTGGTTTGACACAACTGCGCGTGTTATTATAGATTCATAAGAATGAAGGAAGGAACAGTATGATAGAAGTCTCTAGTTGGGTTGTGCTAAATTTTTTCACGTCTTTTCTTCTGATTTTGCTTTTATTATTTCAGAACAAGACATCCAGATTGCAGAAGGGCCGTAGATATTCTGCAATTCTATTTTGTACGCTTATTTTGATAGCCTCAGAATCTATTGGCCGAATAGGAGAAATATATCCTGACCGATTCTTGTATTTGGCAAAGGTAGGTTATTTCATTATTTTCTTATTAGATCCCGTTGATTTATTATGTGCTGTTTACTATATAGATAGTTGGATGGATGATGACAATGTTCGTAGAAGGCATCTGTTTATTAACGCATTTGCGTTATTTGCCAGCATAAACTTTTTTGCAGTTTTAATAGCACAAATATTTGATACTCGTTGGTTCTTTTATTTTGAAGACGGTTTGTATTATCGTGGACCATTCTTTTTACATCGAGCTATATTGTTGATGATTTTTATAATGCTACTACTTGTATACGCCTTGGTATTTAGAAAGAATATTACCAGTGACTACAAGAATACTGTTATGGCATTGCCTATAATGTCGTTAATAGGCGCTTCGCTACAAGTGGTATTTGTAAATATGGATACAACCTATGCAGGAATCTCACTTGGTTGCTTGATTGTATTTTTCTTCTACCAAAGCAAGGATGTAAATATCGACTATCTAACAGGTGTTTTGAACAGGCGAGGCCTTGATATTAAAATGGCCGACATGGTAAAAAGTAGTGTTGCCTCGGGAAATAATTTCTATGCCATTATGATGGATATAGATTACTTCAAGGAGATTAATGACAATTTCGGTCATGAGGCAGGTGATAGGGCAATAAAGGTTATTGCAGACATCCTCGTAGACACATTTGGGCAGAATACCACTGCAATAGGAAGATTCGGTGGCGATGAGTTCTGCGTAATAATTGATAACTGTCCAGGCTCATACATTGATGAAAAGATAGGAGAGGTTCGTGCAAGGCTTGAAAGGGCAAAGAAAAAGTACGGTTGGCCAAGGGGCGTAGATATTAGCTGTGGCTATAAGGTGTTTAAGAGTGACTGCAAATTAAATGCCCAGGAATTCCAAAGTCAGATTGACGACTTGATGTATATGGAGAAAATACAGCATCATAATATGTAGATATTTCTATAAAGATTGTAGAGAGAACCTTAAACGATTATAATTATCGTATATACATATTAAAAGAATCTTAAGTGAGGGGGGCGTTTTATGATAATTAGTGAGAGAATTTTCAAAATTATGGAAGAAAAGGGCATGACACAGTTAAAGTTTGCTAGCGAGACTGGCATTGCTCAGAGTACTATCAGTGATTGGAAGCGTAAGAAGACAAATCCAGCAGCTGACAAGATTATGACTATTTGTGATGTCTTAGACGTTTCTCCGTTTGAGATTCTTCAGGACACTATTCCATCTAAAGGAGCAGGTGAGGTTGAGTTCCTGATTGCAAGCAAGGGCACAACCGAGTTTGATGTCATCAAAAAGATGGAAAAGATGGATAAGAAATCAAAGGATAAGGTTAGTAAGTTTGTAAAGGATTTAAAGTAGACACGATGGATAGAAAGAAAAAAATAATACAAACAAGTATTGTAGGAATAGCTGCCAATTGTTTATTGGCAGCTTTTAAGGCGTTTGTGGGGATTTTATCAGGCTCAATCGCAATCGTTCTTGATGCAGTAAATAATTTGAGTGATGCATTGTCATCCGTAATTACGATAGTTGGTACAAAGCTTGCCAACAAGGCGCCTGATAAAAAGCATCCGCTGGGACATGGTAGAGTAGAGTATTTGACTGCTGGTGTAATCGCAATGATTGTCGCTTATGCAGGTGTTACTTCATTAATAGAATCAATCAAAAAGATTATCGAGCCACAGCGACCAGAGTATTCATCAATTACATTGATAATTGTAGCGGTTGCAGTAATTGTTAAAATTCTCCTTGGCACCTATGTAAAAAAGGTGGGAGAAGAAGTCAACTCCGGTTCTCTTATTGCATCGGGAGAGGACGCAAAGCTTGATGCGGTTATTTCTACATCAACACTTATTGCTGCTATCATATTTATAAAGTTCGATATTAGTCTTGAGGCTTATCTTGCTGCTGTTATTTCACTTGTAATTATAAAGGCAGCCTACGATATGATGTCGGAGACTATTTCACATATTCTCGGCGAGAGAATTGAGATGGAACTGTCTCACGAGATAAAGAGAATGGTTATCCAGTTTGATGGAGTTTTGGGAGCTTATGATTTGAGCCTTCATAACTATGGACCCGATAGATTTGTTGGTTCTATCCATATCGAGGTTCCAGAGGATATGACTATCAGCGAGCTAGACAAGCTTCAGAGAGAAATCGCATATACGGTTTATCAAAAGACAGGAGTTGCATTAGAGGGTATTGGAATCTATTGCAAAAACAAAAAGGATTCTCCTGCAGATTTGCTTCGCAATGAAGTATTCAACTTCGTAAAGAAATATGAATATGTAAAGCAGATTCATGGCTTCTATCTTGATTCTGTAAATAAGGTAATGAGCTTTGATGTTGTTGTAAGCTTTGCTTCTCCAGATAGGGAGAAGACTTTCAAAACTGTCATCGCAGGTCTTAATGAAAAATATCCTGAATACACCTTCAATGTAAATTTGGATATTGATTTAAGCGATTGATGGAAGGGAGATTATTTAGTGGGAGAAAAAGATAAAATTCGCCTCAAGCCGATTTTGATTGCTTTAGTGGTGATACTAGCCGTTGCCGGTTTGGTAGTTGGTGTTGTTTATGAGTCCAACAAGAGCTCCGGCAAGAAGCGGTCATCATCAAGGCGTGACAAAGAGACTGAGCAGGTTACTACCGAGGAAGAGTCAGATGTGAGAACTCTTATGATATATATGGTAGGTAGTGATCTTGAATCGGGTTATTATGGAGAATATGGTGGAGCGGCCTCTAGAGACATTGATGAAATGTTAAGGGCGGATGTGCCAGACAATGTAAATATTGTTTTACAGTGTGGCGGTGCCGACAAGTGGCAGAATGACAAGATTCCAGATGGAAAGGTAACTAGATTTACCATCGAAGGCGGGAAGCTTGTAGAGCAGGAAAGTCTCGGAAAGACAACAATGACGAGGAAAGGTGATTTAGCCGACTTTATCACTTATGCTTCCGAGAATTTTCCAGCAGATAATTACACATTGATTCTTTGGGACCATGGCGGCGGAATTCCAGTTGGCTTTGGAATGGATGAGCTTGGTAACGAAGAAGACATGATGAGCAGCTTCGAGATAAAGGCAGATATCGAGTCGGCAGGAATTGACTTTGACGCAGTTATCTTTGATGCATGTAATATGTGCACCCTTGAAATGGGTATGGCTCTCAAGGATCATGCTGATTATATGGTAGGTGCAGAAAGCTACGTCAACAATGCGGGTATCTACTATACAGAGTGGTTGGCAGACCTTGATGGTGACGCAAGTGCATACTCGGAAAAGATTTTACAGGATTACATGGCTTCTATTAATGATGACGGCTTGGTTGGTTCCATGTCAGTTATTCGTCTCGATTTAATAGAGGATGTTTATGACGCATACATAAATTATATTGCCGATTTATCTGCAGATTTAGATAGTGGTTATTATGCTGATTATGTAAAGGCGAGAAGTTCATGTGGAGCCTTTGATGATATTGATTCCGTAGATTTGATTGCTTTGGCAACAGCTTATGACAGCTACAGTGCTTCAGATCTTATCAATACAGCTGTAAATGCAGTCGCTTATACGGATAGTGATTTTGCTTACGGTCATGGTTTGATGGTATATTGCCCATATGAGTGGTACGAATACTATTCAGATGGAAGAGAGGCTTTTGTGGAGCTTGACTATGACGAGACAATCACCGAGTTTTATGACAAATTCATTTCTCAGGAGTTGGCATATTTAGGTGATGATTACGTTGAGGAGTATGGCGGAGACTGGTATAATGACGAGTACACATCTTCAATTTCAGCTTTTACAGAAGCTGGAGAATATGACCTTGATGTAGTAGATGTAGGTAACTACTATGCGGTGGAGCTTGATGACGCCGATTGGGATGTAATCGACTACATTGCGCAGACTCTTGTCATTGAGACAGATGATGGAGAGGACCTAGTCCTTGGAGAAGAGTACACAGCTCAGATTGACTCAGAGGGAAGGCTTGCGCTTGTGGATCCAGAGTCATGGACATTTATAAATGATAATATCGCAGCATATTATTGCTTAGACTATTACTATGATGAAGAAACTGGAGCATGGTCTCAGTACGGTGTAATCCCAATCACTGTAAATGGTGAAGGTGCTTTACTTTACGTATACTATGACGATGAGTATCCTTCAGGAACAATTCAAGGTTATTCTACATATGACTTTGACACAGACGAAGAGAGTGACATGTTGTATTCTCTCGAAGATGACGATGTAATTGATTTAGCATATCAGGTATATTCAGCTGACGGAAGCAGCTATTACATGACCATGGGTGAATCAATTGCGGCAAGTGACCTAGAGCTTGGCTATTACGAAATCGACCTAAATGATTATGTGACCCTAGGTTATTATGAAGTTTATGATGTATATGGGAACGTTTACTCAACACCAATAGAATATCTCGGTAGCAATGACTACCTTGAATAAGGAGGATTTATATGGATTATATGTCTAGATATAACCAGTGGCTTGAGAAGCTTTCTGATTCTGACCCATTAAAGGCAGAGTTACTTTCAATTAAGGATGATGAAAAGGATATAGAGGATAGATTTTATCAGGATTTGTCTTTTGGTACAGCAGGCCTTCGTGGAAAGGTTGGCGCTGGTACAAATCGCATGAATTTCTTTACAGTTGGAAAAGCTACACAGGGTGTTGCTGATTTCATCGTTTCAAAGGGAAAGGAAGCATGTGAGAAGGGCGTTGTTATTGCTCACGACCCTAGACACTTTTCAAAGGAATTCTCACAGCTTGCAGCTGGAATTTTTGCTGCAAATGGAATAAAGGTTTATGTCTTCCCAGATTTAAGACCTACTCCAGAGCTTGCATTTATGATTAGAAGACTTGGCACTGTTTCTGGTATCAATATTACAGCAAGCCACAATCCAAAGGAATACAATGGCTACAAGGCATATTGGGATGACGGATGCCAGGTTTCATCTGAAATCGCAGATGGAATGACAGATTGCATTAATGCAGTTGATATGTGGTCAGGTATCAAGAAATCCGACTTTGAAGAAGGCGTAAAGGCCGGCAAGATTATTGTTCTCGGTGAAGAGTACGATAGAGAATACCTTGATAAGATTGAGTCACTTGCTATTCATGAGGGAGATGAGCTTGATCTTACAATTCCTCTTGTATATACACCACTTAATGGATGCGGTTCTATTCCATTTAGACAGATGCTCAATGACAGAGGCTTCTCGAACTGGACAATCGTGCCTGAGCAGGAGAATCCAGACCCTGATTTCACAACAGTTGGTTATCCAAACCCAGAGGATCCAAAGGCATTCAAGCTTTCTGAAGAGTATGGACGCAAGTTTGGCGCGGAGCTTCTTATGGCTACTGACCCTGACGCAGATAGATTTGCTATTGAGATTCGTGATTCTGAGGGCAATTATGTTCCACTAAATGGAAATCAGACAGGATACCTTCTTGTTAATTATGTACTTGAGGGTCACAAGGATGCCGGAACTTTGCCAGCCAAGGGCGCAATGGTAAAGTCAATCGTTACATCAACACTTTCTACTATCATGGCAAAGGCTTACGGTGTGGAAATGTTTGAAACTCTTACTGGTTTCAAGAACATTTGTGGAAAAATCCCATATCTTCACGAGAATGGTTACACATATCTCTTTGGATATGAGGAGTCTGTTGGATATGCTATTTGCGAGGATATCCGTGATAAGGATGGTATCTCTGCTGGTATGATGGTCGCTGAGGCAGCTGCTTATTATAGAAAGCAGGGCAAGACTCTTTGGGATGTCCTTCAGGAGATTTATGCAAAATATGGTTATTTTGCAGAGGATGAACCAAATATTGTTCTCGAGGGAATTCCTGGAGCACAGCGCATTCAGCGTATGATGAAGTGGTTCAGAGAGAATCTTCCAACAGAGGTTGCCGGTTCAAAGGTAGAAAAAGTTATAGATTATATAAATGGTTACGAGAATATACCTGCGCAGAATGCGATTCGCATTTTCTTGGAGAATGGTTCTTGGTTTGCTATCAGACCTTCTGGTACAGAGCCAAAGATCAAATTCTATTTCTACTCGAACCAGGATTCAAGAGAAAAGGCTTTAAAAGTTAATGCTGAGATAAAGGAAGAAATCTTTGCGTTAATCAACTCAGTAAATTAAAATGTAGCATTGTAAATGCTACTTTAAATCACTAAAGCCCCAACACAAGATGTTGGGGTTTTTCTATGTTTTTCACATCTTAACGGAACTAAAGTTATAACTTGGGAAAAAAGTTATACAGTTGTTTTGTTCACAATTTACTCACATATAGTATAGTCAATTAATAACGTTCTTGCCAATTATCAGACAATTCTTGCCAGTACACAGATTTATCACAAAATAGTTGATATCATAATCTCACAAAGTTATTTTGTATAACATTCTGAAGGACACAAGATGTAGTTTGGTAATTAATTGAGTGAGGACGAATTATATGAAAAAAAATCTTTTATTCAATAAAATCATCTCATTAAGTCTTATAACAGCTTTGTATTTGACAATGTCAATTAGTGCATATGCAGATGCAGGCGGGGATGCTGATATAGGAGCCAGTCCTGGAACGGAGGCTGCGGCGGAGGCAACGGTTGAATCTCCTGAAGCAGCACCGGCAGAAAATTCTATACCAGATTCTCAACCACAAGAAGCTACACCTGAGGGAGAAACACCAACTGGTGATTCAACAGAAGGAACAGAGGCAGGCACAACTACATCAGATGGAACTACAGTGGATGGTGCTTCGACAGATGGAACTACAGTGGATGGTGCTTCGACAGATGGAACTACAGTAGATGGAACTTCAGTAGATGATACTTCAATAGATGGAACAACATCAGATGGTGCAGAATTAGATGGAACAACATCAGATGATACTCAATTTGGTACAGATGAAGTTACAAATCCAGATGAGACAGCAGATGAAACTTCTGAAGAAGATTCATCAGTAGCTATTGAGGCAGTTGAAGAAATCGTAGACGGAGCAGAGGCAGTTTTAGATGACGCCGAAGTTGTAGAAGCTGAAGAAGAACTGGATGAGGAAGAACTAGAGGAACTTGAAGATGAGGAAACTGGATGTGAACACGAAGAACTCATCTACACTCCAAACGGCGATGGAACTCATACAGTTAAATGTGCAAACTGTGAAGACTTCGAAGAGTATACAGCAACTTGTGAGTACGACGAAAATGGTGTTTGTATCAAATGCGGACAGAAACAAGAAGAAGAGAGATGCAAACACGAAGAACTCATCTACACATCAAATGAAGACGGAACTCATACAGTTAAATGTGCAAACTGTGAAGACTTCGAAGAATATACAGAATCTTGTGAGTACGACGAAGACGGAATATGTATCCACTGTGGATACAAGAGATTACCAGATCCTATCTTAGTATACGAGGATGACGAAGTAATCATTACAGTTTCTGGAGCAGTTCCAGAAAACGCAGACCTAAAGGTAACACCAATCAAAGCTGACAACGATGCAACAAGAGATATTTACAACGACACAGCTGACAAGATGGATGAATACCTGGCAGATTCAGAGAATGAAGTATACGGATTCTTAGCATATGATATTTGCTTCATAAGTATTGAATCTGGAGAAGAAGTAGAACCTAGTGATGACGTAACAGTTTCGATGGAATACAAGTCAGCGATTCTTCCAATAGATGGAGAAGATGTGGAAGCGGCTGAAGAGTTAAAAGTTGATTTGATGCACATCGACGAAGACACAAATGAAGTTGAAAATCTTACAGAATCAGGTGATGCTTCAATTTCAAAGTCAAGTGATACATCAGTAAGAGCAGCAAGCTTTACAAATGATGATTTCTCAGTATATACACTTCTTTGGAATGGTTATACAACACGACAGATTGAAGTTACATTAAACAATGTATTTGTACAGCTCGTTGATGGAGAAGAAGTTCCTGAATACGAAGAAATCGTAGAAGGACCAATAAATGTAAATGCAAGTACTCCTGAAATGATGATTATCGACAAAATCGATGAGATTCCAGGATACAAGTTCAAGAGAGCAGAGTGCAAAAAAGATGGAATCCATAAAGAAGTTGATGGATGGAAATTTAGAAAGGATGGTAATAAATATTACCTAGATCTTTACAACAAGAGTACAAAGATAGAATCAGTTCCATTAAGCTCTACAGCAAAACTTACAATCGATGTTTACTACGAGAAAAATATAAACCTCACAGTAAAGAAGATTGCAACTGGTGATGCTAGAGAAGATACAGAAACAGAGTATGGATTTGTAATTCTCAATTCAGAAGGCGATCCATACGGAGCAGCTAAGTATTATGTAGGCGAAGATCTTAGAACAGTTGATGCTGTAACAGGAGCCTTCACCTTACATACAGGAGAAAAGGCAGAGTTCCTAGATCTTGATGTTGGAAATTATTACATCAGAGAGACAGAAGTTTTAGATGGAAGTGAATTTGACTTACATGATTTCACAACAATGATTATGGAATGTACACCTAATCAGACAGATACAAAACTAGCAGAGTTTGAGGCAGCATCAGATGATGCAAGAATTATTGAAGTATCTGTAAATGATGAGGGAACAAAGAACATCAAGTTCAAGAATTGCCACACAACAGTTACTGACAGATACGAAATAGTTGGAGCAAGCGTATCTAAGTACATTAGATATCACGCAGACGAAGACAATTATGATTTAACGATTAAGTTCCTTGGACCTGAAGAAGGAATTACAACAACAATAGATACATCTGAAGACATCGAACTTCAAGAAAATATTAAGGTAGACATCGTACTTGTTGTTGATAAATCAAATTCAATGGATGACCCAACTGATATTGCTGGAATGGATAGACTTGATTGTGTTATCGAAGCAGTTGACATCATGATTGAAAAGATGAAAGACAAGGAAGATGTAGATGCAAAGTGGAAGGTAATTGATTTTGCTTCACATGCAAAGGTAGTTTCAAATGGCTGGGTTGACACAAAGGACGTAGTTGTTCAGTACAAGTTAGGTGAGGACGAAAGCATCGGTGGTGGTACTAACTATGTAGCAGGATTTAGAGCCGCTGAAACAGCACTTACAGGTACAAGAGATGGAGCAAAGAAAATAGTCATTTTCCTTACAGATGGATGTCCAACATTTTACTACGGTAGCAACAATAGTCTAGAAGGAAGAGGTAATGCATTAACAACAGCCACAGAAAATGCAACATATACAGAAGCGGGAAATCTATATTGTGACTATTTCTACGCTATAGGAATGGGACTTAAGTACAACTACTATTACAACAGCACAACATCAGGTATCAATGGTATTGATCTATTGAGAAATGTTTGTGACAAAGTTCACGTTTCAGAAAACAAAGAAGCATTTGAAAGCTCTCCTGAGAGAGTAAAAGAAATCTTTGATAGCTTGGCTGGAAAGATTAGTTCAATTGCAAGTGGTGGAATCGAAACAACAACAGAAACATTCTACTCAACAAACGTAGTAATGACTGACACACTTAGCGAATATGTTGATATCCTTCCTGGAAGCGAGTTCAAGATTAACGTAACAAAGAGTCTTGAGGATATCCAAGATGAAAATGTAGCAGGATCACCTGGTCGAATCAAAGATGATGGAACACAGGATTATCCAGCAACATATACATTACCAGATGGAGTTGTATTAACTGCTAATTATGAAGTAATCAAGGATGATGCAGGAAATGTTATTACTAGAAAGATTAGCATGGTATTCCCACAGGGATATGTATTAGATGATGGTTATGAGTATCAGGTTAAGTTCTACGTAGAACCAAGTGCAGCAGCATATGATTACTATTACGAGAACAACGCATACCCACATGAGGGTGATGACAAGACTGATCATGGAAAGAATATTCCTCAGACATCATCAAAACTTCCTGGATTCTACTCAAATGGACCATCGAATACAACTTATACAATCGGTGGACAAAGCAATACATTAGCTTTCCCTAAGCCAGTAGTTCAGGTACACTTCCAGAACGCATGGGAACTCTACAAGATTAATGGCGATGGAATCAGACTTAACGGAGCAGAATTTAGCTTACAGGAAACAGAAGTTGAGGTAGCAAACGCACTTTGCTATACAGGAACAAGCTCACAGGTAGGTGGAACAGATGGACTCGTTGTTTGGAACGACACAATCCAGACAGGAAAGACATACAACTTACTTGAGACAAAGGCTCCTACAGGATATGTAAAGAGTGAAGAAAACTGGGTAATAACAATTTCAGACGAGAATGTTCCAACTGTAATTGTTTACACAACCGACAGTCCAGAAGGAACAGCATACTCAGTAACACCTGAGAGAGACGGCAAATTACTTATTTACAGATTTGATTTCTTAAACACAATGGTTTACACATTACCAAATACTGGTGGTGAAGGAATCTACAGAACAACAATCTTCGGTATCGCAATGATGCTGACATCGACAACACTATTCTACAGAAACAGAAGAAGACAAAGAGTAGTCAATCGATAGTGTGATGGTTATTTAGGAGGTAAATAGTATGAGTAAAATGAAAAAGATTTTGGCACTAGCAATGGCGGTAGCTATGATGATTGGAATGACCATCACAGCTTCAGCAGCAGAGGCGGGATTTAGTGCAACAATTAAGGTAAACGGCATCGCAGAGTACACAGAGCCAGAAGATGCACCAACAATTACCTACGCACAGGTAGTAAAACCTGACAGAACAAGTAAAAGTGGCTGGGCAGTAGTTGAAGGATGTGAAGGTCTTTTCAAAAACTTCACAGGCGACACTATTGAAGAAAGATTAGCAACCTACATGGCAATGAAGGAAGATAACCAAGAGTCAGCTAGATTAGAAGGTCTTGGAGATATTCCAGTAACTGTAGAAACAGGAAATCCTATTTCAGTTAGCGAACCTGGTCTATATTTAATCGCTATTACTCAAAATGGTTATGATTACTCAACAATGCTTGCATACGTTTCATATGATGACAACGGAAAGCAGGTGGCAGTAGATGCAAAGAAGACACCTAAGCAGGTTGTTAAGACTGTAGCTGAGAACGAGACACAGGTAGAGATCAACGACGAATTACATTATACAATCAATGCAACTATTCCTTATATTCCAGTAGGCTCTGATAAGAAGTTTGAGATTACTGATGAATTAACAGGAGCAACATTCAAGCTCAATGCAGATGGTAAGGCAGAAATCCAGGTTTCAGGCGAGAATGCACCAAGACAGGTAACACCAGTAACAGATGGTGATAAGCAGGTACTTAAAATTGACCTTACAGATTTGACAGCAGGTAATTCAAGAGCAAACACACCTATAAGTCTTACATACACAGTTATAGTTACAGGAACAGTTGTTGACAACACAGCTTATCCTGGAGATTACAAGCAGAATGCTATACCAGTTAAATCTTACACAGCAAAGATCACAATCATCAAGAAGAATGAAGCAACAGCAACAACAGAAGAATTATTAGACGGTGCAGAATTTGTAATCAAGAATGCAGATGGAAAATTTGCACAGCTCGATTCAAATAATCTCCTTACAGCATGGGTTGATACAGAAGCTGAGGCAACAAAGCTTGTAACAGGAGCAGGTGGAGTAACTGGAAAGATTACAGCATACGGATTTGATGCAGACCTTACATATAAAGTAGTTGAAACAAAGGCACCAGAGGGATACGCACTTGATAGCGATCCTGTTACAGTTTCAACATGGGTAGCTGATACAGAAGTTGGTGGAGAAGCAAAGATGGCTGAGATTACAGTACATGATTCAAAGCTTGCACAGCTTCCACACACAGGTGGTTCTGGAACAGCAGCATTTACAGGATTTGGAGTACTCTTAATGAGTATTGCAGCAGGATTATACTTCTCAACAAAGAAGAATTCTGCTAAGTAGATAAATGGATGGAGCCTCTGCCACACATAGTTGTGGCAGGGGAGACATCCCTACAACATAAAGTAGAGGACATTTAAATAAGTGTTTTCTCCTAGGTGCTGTAGACAGGGTAGTAGTAAAGGATAAAGTCCTAGTGGCTTGGAAGGGAGTCGCCAGTGAATAAAGCAATTTTAAGAACAAAAGGATTTATAGGAGTAACCTTAGCAGCAGTTCTAATCCTTGGTGGAGTAAAGGTTCAAAATCTG
>JAEEGH010003052.1_pt1 | contig 44535 bp, 41 predicted proteins | sample 9134181 | NCBI WGS metagenome assembly JAEEGH01 (sample SAMN16246544, study PRJNA631951) | gut metagenome | biome: gut microbiome; feature: rumen; material: DP-attached | host: Bos | place: Iran: Karaj | collected 2018-10
ATATCCCTGTCGCGCCTCACCTTCTCACACCAGATGGTACGCCTGGTTTTCACCGAACAGCTGTATCGTGCCTGTACCATCATCAAGGGCGAACCTTATCACCATGAGTGAAAAGGGGAAAAGTGAAAAGGTAAAAAAAGTTAAGCGAAAACAAAAAGTTCATCGTTCAAAGTACAAAGTTCAAAGTTTTTCTTACCTTTGCAGCCGGTTTCAGAGGAAACCCCAACGGGTGATTCTTTTACCCTATAGACTATTGGAAGGTTAATGATATTGACGCTTCCTAGCGTTCGACCAATTGAGCAAGCTCATTGGTTCTCACTTAACAGGAAGGTTGGCAGAGTGATCGATCGCGCTGGACTCGAAATCCGGTATACCCCTTTCGGGTATCGGGGGTTTGAATCCCTCACCTTCCGCTGAAAAGGAGCAATATGCTCCACATGACAACAAAAAGGGAACCGTTCTGGTTCCCTTTTTGTGTTATCAATCAGTTCTTTACAGTCACACATTATTTGATGAACTTCACCTTCGAGGCATCACGGGGTTTTGCCTCCGGCTGCTCATCGGGGTACCCAATGGCAATGATGTAGTTCAGCTGATAGTCAGACGGTATGTCGAGACGGTCCATGAAGAACTTGCATTTCTCATTTGACTTCAGGAAACGGACAGGACCACCGAGGCAGCAGGTACCAAGCCCCATGGACTGCGCAGCAAGCATGATGTTCTCGCCCAGCAGGCCGGCATCCATTTCACCACCTCCCTTGGCAGGTGTGCATACGCAAATAAGGTTTGGCGCGTTACGAAACATGTTCTTAAAGTCCTTGTCGCGTGCAACCTGTTCAGCATTCTCCTGTTTATAAACCTTCGTCACATCGTCAATCAGTTGCTGGTCCTCCACCACACGCACAATCCATGGCTGACGGTTCATGCCGCTCGGTGCATTGATTCCCGCACGTACAATCACCTCCAGTTTCTCGTGTTCAACAGGTGTGTCAAGGTACTTGCGGACAGAACGTCGTGCCATGATGGTGCTGAGTACCGGATTGACCTGCATCTGAATATCGGTTTCAATGTCGCTGATGCTCTCCGTCGGTTCATAGCGTTTCAGCACCTTTCCGTCGCGCCCTACAAGGAATTTGGTGAAGTTCCATTTGATGTCGCTGTTCTTGTCGTAGTCGGCATCGCGCTTACGGAGCATGTCGTCCATGAACTTCGCACGCTGGTCGTTCACATCAAAACCACCGAAGCCCTTCTGAGACTTCAGGAACACGAAGAGCGGATGTGCATCGTCACCGTTCACGTCAATCTTGTCGAACTGCGGGAAATGGGTATCATAGTTAGCTGTACAGAACTGGCGAATCTCCTGGATAGTGCCCGGAGCCTGTTCACCGAACTGGTTGCAGGGGAAGTCCAGTATTTCCAACCCTTCGGCATGAAACTTCTCGTAAAGTGCCTCCAGTTCCTTGTACTGCGGAGTGAATCCGCAACGGGTGGCAGTATTGACAATCAGCAGCACCTTTCCCTTGTAGTCGGAGAGTGACACGTCCTGACCAGCATCATCCTTTACCTTAAAATCATAAATACGCTGTGCCGAAAGCGTCAGCACACACGTCATCACCATGAAACTTACTAATAATCTTTTCATATTTATCTTGTTTTGCGGGTTATTATCAGTATCCGAGATCCTCTCCTACCAGCACGACAAGATGACGACCTTTGGGAGAGTTCCTGAGGAAATGGACATAGTTGCAGATGGAGTCTGGCGATTTGCAGTTATGGCATACACCGTCCATTTGGCAAGGAGTGTTGATGTCAAAGCGGGCAGCATTGACGGGCGATGCCGTGCTGCGCGCCCTGGCAAGAGCCGATTCCACAGTCTGTGCTACTTTATTAAGACCTATCACGAAAATGACTTTTTTTGGTCCCCAGGTGATGGCTGCCACGCGGTTGCCGTTGCCGTCGATATTCACGATGACGCCATCCTCTGAAATGGCATTGACACTGCTGAGATAGACATCGGTTGAGAAGGCCCGCAGATACATGGCTTGTTTCTCTTCCGGTGTTTCCACCATGTCGCGGTCAAGCACCTCCAACGTACCACGATTCTTGAGATAGTCGGGTATGCCAAGGTCACGTACTGTCATTGTGCCGCCCCATGTCACGCTGCTTCCGTCTTCAATAAGTTCAGAGACCTTTTTTACTGCTTCTTGCGCCGTCTTGCAGTAAAAGCCCTGCATGTGGCGGCGTTCAAGATTCTTGATAATCGTCTTGGCCAGACGTTCGTTTCTTGCTTCTTTTGGTGTCATAACAATAAGTTTTGTACGCAAATTTAAATATTTCCATCATAATATCCAAACATGCACCAAGTCTTTTATGTTTTTTTCATGAATGAGAGGCATGGAGTTAAACGTTAAAAAAACGTAAAGGGAAACACAAATCACTCTATAGGGAATCGCCAAATCGTAATTTATTATTACCTTTGCAGCCGCAAAAAGCAAAGCGTTCATTGAGTAGGCCGATATGGCTCAGTTGGTAGAGCAACGCATTCGTAATGCGTGGGTCGCCGGTTCGAGTCCGGCTATCGGCTCATTTCTAACGTTGAAGGAGTTAGTGATAGCAAAACTGTCCTGACTCCTTTCTTTTTTTTCCAGACAACGCCCGTCAAGCAAGGACGTAGTCTTCTGCGGTAATAGCTCAGTTGGTAGAGCATTGGCTTCCCAAGCCGAGGGTCGCGGGTTCGAGTCCCGTTTACCGCTCCACAAGAACCAAGAAAAACACATCAGAAACCATCCTTGTCATGGTTCCGCAAATGAGTCACACGACTCTTTCCCCAACAAAAACTCCAAAAATCTTGCAAGATTGTGTGATTTGTATTATCTTTGCAGCACATAATAACTGGAGACCATGACGAAAGGGAAAAATCATACAACCAACGGCAGACTGGAATCACCCGACCAGTTGCACGATTATGTCAGGGTGACATCTGTTTCCCCCCTGCTCATTGGCTGTACCATACTGCTCTTGCTGGGAGCATTTGTGGTATGGGGCGTTTTTGGCACGGTGACCGACCGGGTGGAATACAGCGGACTGATATTCCCCCACCACGGAACTGACGATGTGACATTGGAATCGAGCGGTACCATTACTAAGATGTACGTACATACGGGCGACTCGGTAGCTTTAGGCCAGCTGATAGCCCGAGTACAGACGTTAGGCAAGGACAGCCTGGTACATAGCAACCAGACGGGCACCGTGTTGTACACTAAACAAGAGCGCGAGGGTTTTGAACCCTTGGAACCGCTCATCAGCATGGTTTGCGAAGAGAAAAACGACCATACCATCCACACCATGCTCGTGGCTTATGTGGATATGGACACCTGGCACACGCTGCGCGAGGGAATGGCAGCCCAGGTGTGGCCTAAGGGTGACAAGCGCGACGAGATAGGCTACGTAAGGGGCGTGATAACCAGTGTTGACCGCTACCCCACCCCTCGCGAAGAAATCATCAGCGAACTGAAGAGCACGGCCATGGCCGAAGGATTGTTCAGCATGAACGAGGCAGCTTGGCAGGTCATCATTGAACTGAACCAAATGCCCAACGACTCCACACGCTACGACTGGTCGTTTGGTCAGCCGCATAATGTGGAAATCGGCGTGGGTACCTATTGCAACGTACTGACTGAAACACGCCGCAGGTCTATGTACCAGTATCTGTTTGGAATAAAATAGGAAAAACCGGAAAAGAGTGAAAAACGAGAAGACCACATGGGGACTGCTAAGCCGCTTTATGAAGGGCGGCTACAGGCTGATAGCACTCAGTCTGCTGCTATACACCATAACCATTGGCATGACCCTCTTCCCGCCATTCTTCCAACAGGTATTTACTGACAACATTATCACCGGTAAGAATCCAGAATGGTTCGAGGCGATGATATTACTCTATGTCGCGCTGTTCGTGCTTGAACTGATAGCATGGCTGGTGCTGAATGGTCACCGTCGGTTGTTGGAGATGCGCTTCAGCATGGTCAGTCAGGCACGCTACATCTGGCATGCCCTCCGCCTGCCAATGTCGGCACACAGCCGTTTCTCCTCAGGTGACCTGATAGCCCGATTCATGGGTATCGGAACCACGGGTGTCAAGTTGTTTGACATGGCCCCTGCATTGGTGCTGCTGCTCAACGTCCTCATTTTCTCCTATCTGCTGTTTGTCTATCACTGGAAGTTAGGACTGATTGAGATACTGGCAATAGGAACCATCACGCTATCCATACGTCTGAGCATGAATTACCAGAAGCGCAAGGCCCGCAGCATGGAGGCCACCGAACGACACCTTCAGAGTGCCACGATGGCTGGCATGCACAGCATGGAGACCATCAAGGCTGCCGGTGCAGAGCAAAACTTCTACAAAAATTGGGAATCGCTTTATACACAAGCTCTTAACTCGCGTGTAACGGCCACCCGTCAAATCATTCTCATGGGTGCCCTGCCGCTGCTTGTGCAACAGCTGACGGCCGCCCTGCTGCTGTGTTTGGGCGCATGGTTCATCTTGAAAGGCGAACTGACACCAGGTATGTTGCTGGCTTCGCAAGGCTTCATGTCGGCCATGCTCTACCCCATCCTGCAGATAACGAACGTCTCGCAGGACATGTTCAAGGCACACTCCATACTGGAACGACAGGAAGAGGTGCTTGACATTGATATCGAGGAACGCGGAGACGACTCTGAGGGGCTTCAGAAACTCACGGGCGACATAGAATTCCGCAACGTGACCTTCGGCTACGACCGTTCCATGCCCCCAATCATCGAACACCTGTCGCTGCACATCAAGTCTGGCGAGCATGTGGCCTTTGTGGGGAAGTCTGGCTGTGGCAAAAGCACGCTGGCCATGCTGGTGGCAGGACTCTATGAACCCTGGGAGGGCGAGGTGCTGCTCGACGGCAAGCCTATCAATAAGACCAACCGCACAACGCTGACAAGCAGCATTGGCGTGGTGGGACAGGACATCACACTCTTTGAAGGGACAATAGCCGACAATATCAGGATGTGGGACGACACCATCAGTGACGAGACGGTCATTCGTGCTGCCCGTTGCGCCCAGCTGCACGATGAGGTAATCGGAATGCCCATTGCCTACGAGAGCCAGGTGGTTACCGGCGGACAAAACTTCTCAACAGGACAGCGCCAACGCCTGGAGATAGCAGCAGCACTGGCCAAGGAACCTACCATCCTATTGATGGACGAGGCCACGGCCTCCCTCGACACGACGATAGAGGCAGCCATCATCAAGGAGGTCAGGAACCTGAACATCACCCTACTGATGGTTGCCCATCGGCTTGAAACGATACGCCAGTGTGACAACATCTACGTGATAGAGCACGGACAAATAATACAACAAGGCAATCACGACAGTCTGATGACCGACAAGGACGGACTATACTATCAGCTACAGACTTATGGCAACAATGATTGAACAACTGACAGAGCGCATAGAGGGCAACCACAGGGCCGTAGGCCGTGCGGGCGAGATCTTTATGTCAATGATTGACCGTAAGCTCATGAAACAGCTGAAGAACAACAGCCAGCAGCTGCCCGATTCCCGGCAGCTGGAACGGATGCTGATGAGCAAAGGCATCTTCTTCCGCGAGGTAACGCTGTCGGGGAGATGGTGGAGTCGCACAACAGGCAACCTGCTGGCCTTCACCACGGAAGACGACACCCCCGTAGTACTGAAACCGGGGTTCTCCAGTTACTCGTTTGTCCACCCGCAAACAGGCAAAGTAATCGTTTTGTCTAACAAGACCAAGGGAATGCTGAAGCCCCAGGCTTACGCCACCACCCAGCCCCTGCCCGCTAAACGGCTGACACTATGGGAACTGGTCAAATTTGCATGGCAAGGGCTCAGCGGCACCGACTTGAGCTACATCTGCTTGGCCTGCATCAGCGTTGTCCTCCTGACAATGTTCACACCTTACGTCACCAAACAGATTTTTAGCGAAGTAGTGCCGTCGGGCAGCGCCGACGAACTGTTGCCGGTTGCCGTTCTGCTGTTCAGTGCCACCGTCGGACTGGTCATGCTGCAAGTGACACGCAGCTTAGTGGTGTTCCGGGTAAAGGACAAACTGGAATACGCCCTACAGACAGCCCTGATGACACGTCTGCTTCACCTGCCAAACGCCTTCTTCCGGAATTGGACCGCCGGCGACCTGAGTAGTCGCGTGCTCTCCCTGTCACGTTTCAGCGGCCTGTTGACTGAGAGCATGCTGACCACCATGCTGTCGGCCCTGTTCTCTGCCATCCTGTTTATACAGTTCTTTATCTATGGCGGACCGCTGCTGTTCGTAGGCATTGGCGTGCTGGCACTCCAACTGTTCTTCACATTGCTGAATTTCTATTACGTCAGAAAGGTTCAGAGCATTGTGACGCCACACCGGTCACGTATGTTCGGACTACTCTACGAGCTGTTTGGCGGCATCCAGAAAATCCGTACCAACGGTGCCGAGGAACGGGCCTTCTCACTTTGGGCAGAATCATTTGTCTATACCGAGCCAAACAGCGCCTACCAGCCTGCCATGTACACCTATTCTGGCTCGCTGGCCTTCGTGGTCAAGATGCTGCCCATGATGATAACCATAGCCGCCGCATGGTACTATAACCTGCCGCTCTCCGACTACATTGCCTATTGCGCCGTATTAGGAATTGCCCTTGACACCATCGGTCAGCTGGAAACCATCATGAAACAGTTAGGACGCGTACTGCCGGAGGCTAAGCTTTGCCAGCCTATCCTCGACGCAGAGCCGGAAGACATACAAAACCAGCAAGTAGTAACCAAGGTAGAGGGGGCTATTAGCATTAGCGGACTACGCTTCAGGTTTAGCGAAACGGCTCCATGGATATTCGACGGCTTCAACCTGGATGTCAAACCAGGAGAATACATCGGCATTACCGGTCCGTCGGGAAGCGGCAAGAGCACCCTGTTGCGGCTGCTCTTAGGATTTGAGACACCCACCGAAGGTTACATCCGCTACGACCATTACAACCTGAAGGAAGTCAACAAGTCTGTCCTGCGCAGCCATTGCGTGGGATCCGTACTCCAGAACGGCCGACTGATAGAAGGCACGCTGCTTGACAACATACGGTTTACGGCACCGAAGGCCACCGACGACGAGGTCTGGGAGGCTATACGCCTGGTGGCACTCGACGAAGACATCAGCCACATGCCCCACGGACTGATGACTCCCATCAGCGAAGACGGTCATGGCATTTCGGGCGGTCAGCGCCAACGCATTCTTCTGGCACGTGCACTTGTACAGCATCCTGCCATCCTCTTGCTCGACGAGGCGACGTCGGCACTCGACAACGTCACGCAACAGCGCGTAGCCAAGCATCTGGCCAACATGAAGTGTACACGCATCATGATTTCACAGCGCCCGGAGAACCTGCGCTACTGTCATCGCATCATCACCATCCAGTAACAACGATAGTGTTACGACCACGGTTCCACGACTGACCACCACATAATCCTCCACATACTTTCTTCTACTCATCAAAGACCACAGACGTGGTTAATAAGTGTTGCCCCATGATCGAAAACGACAGCCTCGCCCCCTTCAGCAATTTCCTCACCAAAAGAATGAATAAGTGAATTGTTGACGTTCTCAACCCAACAGCCAGAGACCTCAGCCCACTGCTCTATCACAGATCTTGCTTCGCTCCGCTTTGGCGCTCTCTTTGGAACTCGCTGAGAGTCTCCGCAACATCTGAATCTGAGCACCATAGATTTTGCGCCTCTATCTGTCTTTTACAACAATCTTTCCTCCTCCTGGCCCGAAGACGAAGTCACCTATCAAACGTACGGAGCGAGGAATAACGAGCGTGACAAACTGACGACACGCGGCAAAGGCCATCGAGCAGATGGTCACAACACCATCAGACACATAGTATTCCTCTGCCTTGAACCCACCCCTTGCAAACAGCAGCCGATGACCGTCAAGGCTATAGGCTATCCCGTGTTCATCCACACGGAACTCCCCTTCATCCTCAAAAGCATCCGTCTGTTCATCACGACAGGCGTATTCCTTCAACCAGAAATACACAGTAGGCATCAGCTCCTCATTCTCTTCAGGATTCTCACTGAACACCAACTGCTCATACTCATGCACATGAGCTGTCCAAGGAATATGTAACGTATCTATCTTGCACCCAATCAGTGCCCCAGGCTCTATCTCCTCCACTCCTTCTGGAATCCAATAAGCCCCCTCCACGTTAGCCCCCTTCAGCAGCCGTTTCCCGTCTGCCGAATACACGAAGCCAAAGCTGTCCAACCACAATTGATCACTTTCAACCATCTTTCTTATATACTATCTCCTTTCCGATATACTCCACCTGCTCCATCACGTATGCAAAAGTATCCATCAGCACGTCTCCACACACATACACCTCATACTCACGTTGAGCTCCATCTTCCCATGTGATGGGCATCTTCATGAAGCCCAGATTCTTGTAGAACTTATCCTGTCGAGGCGAGAAAGCAGCCTTCGTTGTCAGCAACCAAGGCTTTCCGAATTTCTCTGCCATCACCTCTAACCGACATGCCTCTGCCTCCCTATTCTCCCTATCGGGAAAATCAACCAACAAGAAAACAACCACTACATCATACTGACACATCTGGTCATTCCTCACTAAATGTAGCGGCACGGCGTATGGCATAAGGACATCATCCACCTCTATCAATCTCGTCATAGGCACCTCTAAACCACGCTCCATACAAAATGCCTTCAGCCTGTCCAGCATGTCATTTATTCCAAAAACGTCCCCGCATGCCATCGGCACGTCGTCAGACATTATCTTCAGTCGTCGCATAACACATTTATCATACACCTATATTCTTTACCATGACACACTAGATTCCGTAGTTATCGCTATGACGCCTTTCTTCTCGAAGCCAATAAAGCTATAATTATTTAAAAAGAAAGCATTATCTGTGTATGACTTCAAAGATGATTTGGCCTCAGCCTGTAGGTATTCCCAAGACTTAGTATCACATTCTATTGTCATTGATGGATCTCCATAGCCTTTAGCAAAAACATATGTTGCTCTCATATATCCTTCTGTAAGACTATTTGCATCATTTATTTTGTATTTTAGGGAATAAACTTCCTTTACCATCTCATATTCAGTTTCATCTTCTTCGTATTCAGACTGTATTATTTTTGTTTGCTTATTTTCAAAGGTAAAACCATAATCCTTTAAAGCCGTTGTTTTCCCCTCTACCATGTCGTCAAACAATCTTCCTATTTTTTGAACACTTGGCATGGGAATTTGATTATTCACTTCATCTTGTATTGCTTTTTCTACCAGAGTCGCTCTAATAGAATCCTTGAGTGCATTCTCAATAGAGTCCTTGATAGCCTGTTCATTCACATGTGGTTTCCCACTTTTTCCACATGAGCAAAATGTGCTCATCAACATGGTCATTGCCACTATTGGCATAACATTCAATAATTTAATCATCTTGTATTCTTTTATTATGTAATACAATCAATTATATATCACCGTAATTGTTCGTTGTAAATCAAGTATTGTATATTTGACGTTTTTAAAATTCATAATTCTATCCTCTAATTGGGCCCTTGTTCCATTTACAAAACGCATATTATTAGGCGTATAGCTCATTTTGCAAGATGAGCTATTGTCCAAATATTATTGTTAAGCTTCCCACTTATAGTGTAAAGTCACTATCGTTCCTGAAATCTCAACATTCGTACCATCCCAGTAAACATTCGGATTATCTTCAAGCATAGTCCCATTGTTTTTCAATCCACAATTAATCGCAGACTGCTTGAATTCTTCTACATCCTGAAGGTTGGGGAAATGTATCTCTGTGTAATCAGATTCCAATTTTACTGTAGTTGTATTGCCATTGATTTCTTTTGAATAGGTCTCAATCGTTATATCTTCATATTCTTGTCCTGTATAATCTAGACGTGATTCCGTCTTTTTGCTCAATAATTTGAATCCCAACCTCTTCAGGTTCTTAGCAATATTTTCTCCTCCTAAGGACGATTGTACAACTTGAGATTTTTGATTGTAGTCTTTCAATGTCTTTTTCTTTGTAAACGTCCGAAAAGTAAGGCCTGCAGGTATATTACTATGCCGTAAAGAAAAGTCTAATCTTGCATCATTTACACTAATAAACTCGCCAGCAAAAATATCACACAAATAGCGTCCATCCTTTTCTTCAATATTGGTTGCTTTACCTTCAAATTTGCCGATGTAATTGTTGTTTAAGTATGCATTTAAGATGCATTCACCTGTGGTGGAATTAAAAGACTCTAAACTTAAAGTACGTTTTACCCCACCTTGGTCTTCTGGAGTAAGGAGATAATATCCAGAATCTCCATTCACTTGGAAATCAAAACAGTAGTTTTCTCCAATCCATCCTCCATAAAGCATGAGAATTTCCTTGTTTACCACTACGGAATCCGAACTGTTTCCATCTGACACTTTTTTTCCACTACATGCTGTAAGTAGCCAAGCTACTAAAACAGACATTAATACATAATACTTATTCATAATCTTTATATTTTTGACTAGTTTCTATGTCTAATCGTAATATTTCCATCACAATTTTAACGGCATCAGGCGAACACAATAGTAGTCGGCAGATAGTCAGGAAGCTTGATGCCCAGTCGCTTCGTTCCATTGGGAAGATATACCAGATACTCTTTGCCCGTGAACAGGACATCGCCCATCACACTTCCCTCAAACTCGGCTCCTGGCTCCTTCAACAGAACCTTCACCAATCCACATGTTACTCCATTGATATCCTTTCGCGGACTCAATGCCGCCGTTTGGTCTTTCTCCAACAGCTCAAACTTCTTTACCTCAATATCTTGGGCAAAGGCATTACATGAAAAAACGAGTAAAACTAAAACAATTATTTTTCTCATTACATTCTTTTGGATATTTTTTATACATCCGAAACTACTTTTTCTTTCCATCTTTTTAAATCTCTTTTTCTATAATTAATATATTTCTTAAGCCTTTGTTTGGCTATCTCTGATAACTCTTCTCCTGAAATACTTCCATTTATGAATCCAATGAGTTCATCTATTTGTTTTTCAAAATCATCTTTTGACTTTTGTATTTTACGTTTAAATCCACTTTTCTCATATGGTTTTATCCAATCTATCTCCGTAAGTTGTAATATGTAGAAATTATAAGAAGTTTCATTAAGAAGATATTGTAATTTATTGACTTCTAAATAAGTCATTTCCCCTTTTATCTCTACATACAATTTCTCACCTTTATTGTTTATAAGAATCAAATCTACTTTATGTTTATTTCTCTTACAAAAAGGAATGTTACATATTGACTTCTGTTTTTCAAACTGTTCATCCTCTTTATATCCTTTCTTTTGTAAAGTTATATAAACAGCTTTTTCCGTCTTGGGAGAGCTTTTATCATTAGGAAGTCCTTTTACTAGTTCCATGTTCATTCATTTTAAATATCAAAATCACTTAAACTGAATACTTCGTCCTTTGGTAATGCCTTGCCACCGATTTTGTCGGGCTGCCAAATGCGGACATGAACTTGAGGAGCTTGCGCGTCGATGAATTTCCAAAACAGAAAGGGCGTGTCAATCTATTAATTATCATCTTACTTCAAACCAAAATTAATAGGAATGTGATACTTTACACGTGCGGGAGAACCGTCCTGCATACCAGGATTCCACTTCGGCATAGACTTCACCACACGAACGGCCTCCTTGTCAAGAGAGGGGTCAACACCGCTGAGAACGTGGACATTAGTTATGGAGCCATCCTTCTCAACAACGAACCCTACAACCACACGTCCCTGGATTCTATTAGCATATGCAACCTGAGGATACTCCATGTGATTTGCAAGCCACACTCGGATATCGCCTTCTTTAAACTTAGGAGCCTGTTCAACACGATCGTAAAGCACGTCAGTAACCAATGCACCTTCTTTTAATATTTCAGAAATAACACAGGATTCAGAATCTCTGATTACCACTTTTTTCTTAATTACTTCATATCCAGTTTTTTTTATGGAAACTTCATGGTCTCCCTCCAAAATTTTCTCAATAGTAATCGGTGTCTTACCATATTCTTTTCCATCAATTGTAACATCTGCATCATGCGGTGTACTTATTATATCCAGAGTTCCATAAATTGGAATCGGATTGATTGTTATATCCTGCGATTGTCCTGCCTGCACCTGAATTTGTTTTGTTGCAGGCTTATGATGAGCCAAGCGAACCTCTATATCATAGAACCCTTCCATCATGTCTTCTATTAGTTTTGTAGTGGCCCTTTGTTCGCCGTTGCAAAAAATCTGAGCCCCAGGCAACGTGCTGATGGTTACTTGAGCAAAACGGGCATCCAATGAGAATGTCAACTGGACGGTATGTCCATCTTCCACTGTGACATTTTGCTGACATGGTGAATACTTGTCCCGTTGTATAGTTATTGTGTGCTGGCCAGATGGCACTTCTGTCAAAGTGCATGGAGCCACCTTATTTGTTGCTTTGCCATCAAGCAATACTTTTGCACCAGTTACGTTGCTGGTAATGGCAATTGAACCAAATGCAGGTGTCAGTTCTATCTTCTTTTCCAACTTGCCAGAGTTCAATTCTAAAGTACCTGATGATGAATGATAGTTAGGATGTTCAACACGATACGAATAAGTACCGTAAGCTTGCTTATAATTTGTAAGAGGCGTATTCCCAACGAATTCATCATTAATAAAAACAGAAGCACCAGAAGGTTGGGCATCAATGATTATCCAGCCCGTTTTTATACGAGGTGCCTCCAACGATTGAGAGGTCGCGACACCAGAAACAACCATTACGTAAACGGTCTTTGACTCTAATTGATTTACATCATAATCGTCAAAGTTGACTTCCAAAGGGAGATAGCCTTCCAACTTTACGCTTAATCGTTTGCTGCCTTTAGACATATACGTCCAATACTCACTCGTGTTGTACTTCACATCCCCAACGACATTCCCACCGAATGTTGCCCCAGATGATGCCAACTGTACTTTCACCAAGGCGCAATCAACGCCGTTATTATCCTGACGAGGCTGTGTGCGGGCTGTCAAGTCATTAGCCTTAACGGCAAAACTCTCCACCCTGAGTTTCTGAGAATGTGCACTCAAGAAACACAGCAATGTGACTAACTGAATCAATAATATTTTCTTCATAAGTATGAAATTATACAAGAGCATTAACATTATTGTACTTACTCATAACTGTTACTGTTTAATATTCTAATTCTTTCAATTTCTTCTCAACTCTATTCTTATTGCCATAATAATCCGAGTTTACAAATTTCGATTTTACCTATCTCATTTTTTCAGAAATTCTGCCCCTTTATCACATTATTAGTATCCTAATCAGCCTCTTTCCGCTTTTGCAATAGGCTTTCATTGTCAGATGCGGTTAAAAAATACATACTATCATCTATACTAAATGACAACTCAACTATTGAAAACAGATTGAAACTCATAATTCTATACAATTGAAAAGGAACATCTATTTGAAAAGAATCTTTGGAATACTTATTCCTTTTTCTTTCAACTCTTCAACAGCATCCTCTCTTCCCCATTCAGCAGCGCGCTGTAACCAATAAATGGATTCTTTGTCCTTACCAATCTTATTATACTTATATGCAAATTCTTCCAACATTATGTCAATGGAACTACCTCCGTATGTTGACAACCAAATTAAGTCTTTATCGCTATGATTTAACACTTTCTTAAACCAGAGACTCGCTTCGTCCATGTTTGCCTCGATTTTCACAGAATGATCTCCCCATCCTCCATCGTCATAATAAGCTGACATAACGCCCATGCAAAACATATTGGCAAGATAGTATTGAAGTGAAATATCACCATCTTCAGCAGCTTCCTTTCTCAATGCAATTGCTTTTTCAATATCTTTTTGTGTACCATTTCCTTCCTGATATCTATCGGCCAAAGACCATTTAGCAATGTTTAAGCCATCTTTAGCTGATTTTTCATACCATGAAAAGGCTAAATGGGTGTCAATTATCCTATTCTCACTATCCTTTATTTTAGACCTAATAAGACTTAACTTTTTCCCCCAATTATAAAAGTAGACCAAAGAATTCATTCCTTCTGTTTCGTCATACCACATCCCCATTCCATATTCAGCAACTGCAATGCCTTTTTTGGCAGCCTTCTCACACCAACTTCTGTTTGATATCATTAACCATTGGGCATCTACTATCCCAGCATCTGCAGATTTCTCAAGCAAAGTCCAAATATAGTTATCATCTAACATTTTTCCATCTACTTCTATTTTTGTAATGTTTGTTATCCATGAATTATTACCATATTGTGTCTCAAACTTTTTACCTTCATTATAATCCATAAGCATCTTGGCTAAAGCATATTGTGCTTCAGGAGAACCTTTCTCTGCTCCTTCTTTATAGTATCTATATGCTTCTTGATAAGCATCGCCATCATTTGGATCAATATCATCAATATTACTATCAAAAGGTACGACACTCTCATTACCCATAACAAACAAAGCAGGAGCATAACCAATATTTGCGGCTTTTGTCAAATAATCAAAAGCCTTCATGACATCTTTGTGAGCAAGAGCCACCATACCATCATCATACATCTGTGGAGCATCTTTTTCTTTTGCAAGCAAACAAAGCTCATAAGTACTTTGATTAGATTCCAGTACGCCGGTTTCAAATTCATTAAACTTCACCACAAGAGGCTTAAAACCTTCCAAGCGAATTTCTAACTGATTGGAAGATTGTGGCATATAGACCCAATACTCGTTTGTTTTGAACGATACGCTTCCTATAATATCACCAAGAAACTGTGCATCTCGTTTGGGAAATTGCACTTTTATTAATGCACATGGTTTTCCTGTTGGGTCATCACGTTTATTTGTACGAACAGATATATCTGTAGTATTCAGTTTATAACTTACAACTTTTATCTCCTGCTGACCAAACACAGAAAGACAACCAATCAGGAATACGCCTAATATAAAAAAATTCTTATTCATAATGTTATTCGTTTTAAATTATTGATTTTTTATTTCCTTAATAAACTCTTTTGCCTCTTTATGGCCCTGCTTTGCCAAAGTAGTTAATATATTAAAGCCTTCTTCACGAGAACCTTTAAAAAAACTTAAACCTGAATCAACTTCATTATACATTAATATTCCACGCAAGCATTCAAGATTACTAATATTCTCACGCTCTTCATGTAATAGTTGTATTGCTTTTTTTGAAGCTTCTTCATACTCTTTCTTTTTACAAAGAATAATCGCTGCACGATAAAGTGCCTCTTTATGATGACCACATTTATTGTACAATTGTAATGCCTTTTCTTCATTTAGAGTAAAATTCCGGCCTTCCTCATACATATAGCCAAGTTGAAATAATGCTTCGTTATCTCCTTTGTCAGCTTGATCTTGAAGAAAAATCATATTCTTTTGGCTTATGGGAAACAATTTGTTTCCATAAATTCTACATAAATCACTCCCCCATGACTTGTATTCGTAAAGGCGACGATACCACTTCTCGGCTTTAGTTAAGTCCACCATCTCACCAATACCTTTTTCATAAATATTGCCTAAGCATACCATCGCACTTATGTTACCCACTTTTGATGAATCTTCACAACAACGAATAATATCTTTACTGTATTGAGGTAAGCCATTGCTCATAGGATAATGTCCAAACAGGTGATTTCCCGCTTGTATAAAGCCTTTATTACATGCTTTAATTAAATATTCAGAAATTTTTGTACATACACTTCTTTCCTTTTGTGCATCAAAACGACCTAAAGACGTATCAGAACTTATCTCCCCAAACAACTGAAGAGCATAAGCATACATCAATTCACCAGGCATATCCTCAAGACAGGTGCTATCCCCAGCAGCTAGAAGTTTATTTATCCAAAATAATCCTCTGTGATTTACAAGACCTCCCTGAACATTGACATGTCCTTCCAACGACAGCTGAGCCATTGCTATTTGTGCCTTAACATCACCTCTTGTAGCAGCCATTTTCAAGAATGATCTTGCATTATTAGGAACCTCCAAGTCATTCAGATTCCACCCCAAAAGATATACCTTGTTAATAATGTCTTTAATGTCATCCTCCAGTTGCAAGGCATAGGTTACACCTCCCTTTAGGGCTCTTACTGCATAGTCACTAAACACAATATCTTTTGTTTGATAGTCTGCATGTTTTATCTTTATATGTTTTGCGCCATTGGCTACAAATACCCAATAGGCTTTATCTTTTCGTTCAACATCACCAACTACCCAACCTTCAAATTTAAGTCCGTCTTTTAATGATTGAACAATTAATAAAGCACATGGATTTCCGTTGCTATCATTTCTGAAGTTCGTAACTGTTGTCTGATTACCATCTAACTGTTCAAACTTCTCCACCTCTATGTCTTGGGCAGATATACAAATTGGGACAAGAGCCAATAGTATTAACAAATGCTTTTGTTTCATAAACTCAATGCGTTATTTTAGACTGAATTATTTCATAAATGGAACCATGCTCCACTTTACCTTCTCCACTATGGCAAAAGCATAGGATGTTTTTAAGACGCTCTTGATAAGTAGTAACAAACTCAGAAAAAGACATTTTATGTTGTTCTTCATTTATTATCAAATTCTCAATCATAAATAAATCTTTTCTATATCCTTCAACTTTCTCTTTAAGTTGATCCTTTGTAGAATTCGTAACGATAAAAGCACCTACTTTATAAGGATTTCCCCATCTATTTCGACTTGTATAACATAATAATTTGTTTAAATCATAAAGCATGTCTTCAGGACCTAACGGTGAATAGCGCTTAATCTCGCATACAATTTCTTGAATACCATCCAATGGCATATTCCCTTTGTGAATAACAATATCAGGATGCTTTATGATCATCTGTGATTCTTTACCAATATCATATATTCCTTTTTTTTCTGGGCCAACACAATCCAAACCATTTGGATTATTATAGGAATTCTCAAATAATATGTTTATCTTTGAAACTAAACGTGAAGTATATGAGGTTTCTATGACTTCGTTATTTGCATTAGCAGATGGTGTCTCATCAACAAGGAAACGATGCTCCACCTTTTCCATTGCACAATATAAATCATCAATATAAATGAGATCATTGTCATCAAGATTACTTCCATAACTAGTAGTAATCCCCATTGCTTTTATTTCTTCTATATGATTCATGGTCAAGAAATATTTATATATCAAAATCACTTAAACTGAATACTTCGTCCTTTGGTAATGCCTTGCCACCGATTTTGTCGGGCTGCCAGGTGCGGACGTGGATTTGAGGGGCATCTTCGTTGGTGAAGTCCCAAAGGAGGAAGAGGTAGCCATCATCATGATAGCGTCCACTGGTCCAACCTTGAAGCAATGTGACTCCGTAGAAGTTGGGATTGACGGGATGGCGCATGACTTCTATCTCATCGAAGGTCACCTTGATATAGCTGTTGCGCTTAAATATACCACGTAGATTGTTGATATATTGTTCTTTTGACTGCTTATTATACTGCACTTTCTGAGAAGTAAAGCCTTCTGCATGTTTGGTGGTAATAACCTTACCCGTAATTATCAGCGCATCGTCGCTATACACCTGATTGAGGAAGTTGATGTCTTTCTGATTATAGGCTGTACGGAACTGCTCCACATAGTCGAGAATCAACTGACGGCGGCGAAGATCAGTCAGTTCCAAATTACTCTTGATGACATTCATGTAAAGGTTCATGGAGATACTAAGATAGAAGCTCTCCACATTACCCTGTTTGTCAAAACTGATGACTGCTTCCTGATACTCCTCTTCACCAAACTCACGTTCTCCAGTAGGTTTCATCATCAGGGGAATATTGCGCACCTGATAGCCTGTGCCTGTTGTGAGGCAATGTTCAATAATCTCCTCGTCAGTACAAACAAAAGGAGAGTTTTCCCATAACATTGCCATTGACTGCTGAACACGAGGCGCAATATTACCCATAGCAGAGAAATTGAGGCTGCGACCTGCTTCTTGGGCAGCATTAATTTCTGTTAGCATGCGGCTGACTCCACTTTCAATCTTTGACTTAATGCCAGCATTGTCAATGCCATCTGAGACAGTAAAAGTGACATTGTCTGCTTGACCTTGAATGGAAAAGAGAGCAGCCATAACAATTAATAGTAGTTTTCTCATAGTCCTTTTATTTTAGCTGGAACCAGATGGCCCCACAATTCTTATAATTTTTAACGTTGTCTTCTTTTAAAGTATTCAAATTGTACTGTATATTACCACTTTTGCGAATCAAAGCGGAAATATTACCCTGTTTGTCGTAAACAAACAGATGACAGTCTTCATTAGCAGGCATCGTAGCATACTTGCCATACTCCTTCAATTTGCCTTTATTCTTCAATCCTTTGATATACGGCTCCACATCATAAAAGCAGCGAATCTGCTTCATCTGTTTCTCCTCTGCGGTCAACTCCAGCACAGGGGCAGACTCAACTACTGGTGTTTCTTCTATAATAATGGCAGCTTGAGGGTCTGGCAGTTCAGAATGAGCATTAGGTGCCACCTGGAATACAGTTACTTCACTCTTGTCTGTAACAGGCATTATATCACTCTTCTTAACATAGACAAAGGCGCGGTAAAGCTCTCCACGGCGAGTGTCAAGTTGCATGAGATGTTCTTTTGCCTTGACAATACAAACCTCAACATCATCTTTCGGGTTATGCTTCCTGACCCAGTCTCCCACCAGCATCTCTAACAAAGCACGGGCATTATTGTAAGCCTCACTAAGGTCTTTCGTTGTTGACTCAGCATAGATATACATCGTGTCACGCTTCACCTTATTGATATTCTTAGCCACTTCAGCTGCCGTCTGAGCCTTACATATAGAAAGGCCGGTGATTGCAACTGTTATTACAAACAGTAGTCGTTTCATTGCCATTTTACTTTTTTATGGGTTGCAGATTGTCTTTGATACAAATCCTTCACATTATGAACTGGTATATAGGGGGTCAGTCTGACTTTCAGCACAGCATTTTGGTCATTAATGAACTTGTCTGGAATGACAATGGAAAGCAGGTGATGATATCCCAATTCCTTGCTTTGGGCTATCACAAGCGCCAATATACCATCCTCGCGCTCTTCTTCTACGGCAAAATACACCTTCATACCCCACTCTGCACAATAATTGAGCCATTGACTGAGCATGATAGTATAATTGACTGTAGTCATGCCATAAACGGACTGTTCCACATACATCCGATAATCTGCGTCGATGATAAGTCCATGAAACAGGTTGGCGGCAGAATAAGCCAGATGCTTTTCATCGAAAACGGGCTGATAGCTTTCGCGTACCTTATTATAATATAAGGCATCAGAAAGGCTGGCCAGTTCAAGACTATCGCTTCGTGTCTGATATATCAGGCCGTCTATCTGAATAAGCTCCGATGGAATGGCGACGGACGTTTCTCTTAAAGGAGCAGACACTATCATGTCCTTAAATTGCTTCAGAGCCTCATCTTTCTGCAGTCCCAGCAACAGGTCATACTGAGCAGGGAACACGATGGTGACAAAAGGTTCTTCTGCCTTCATCCAGTTTACTTCATAATAACGATCGAGTAAACTCATGGAGAAGGGCATGGTATCGCAGACTTGACAAAGGTCTGAGAGATTCCCTTTTCGGAAATAAACCTTATCATCTGCCATCTTTGTCTGCACAGATGTTCCCTTCAGTAAAGACAACTGACTGAAATATCGCTCCATAAAGTCCATTACCACCACTTGCGACTTAGAGGCAGCCTCCTTCATCTCAGGGCTAAACAGCTTTATACCCTGAGATGAAACGGAGCCAAAACCCGCCAAAAGCAACAATAGTGTATAGACCAGACGTTTCTTCATGACGTGATATTATCTGCCAATTATGACACTACCTTTCACCTGATTGTCTGCACCATACCAGATACCTTGAACCAGGTGTCCGTCAGCCCATTCGCCAATCACATAGTCACCAGGCTCTGCCACACGCTTCTTAGGGTCTTTGCTGTCAATGACGTGAGAAGAGGTGAATACCATACGTCCATTTACATCATTAGGCCAACTGCCCTTAAACGTGGCATAGCCAAGATTCTTGCTGCCAGAAGTAGCAGGCTTCTCTGGTCTGGGTGTAGAAGCAACAGGGGCTGCAGCAGGTCTTTCGGTAGGTGTTTCCTTTTTCTTAGCTGCCTCTGCAGTAGCTACAGCATTAAGACTGTCCTTGATACGCTGTTGTTCAGCAGCCTCCTGTGCAGCCTTGATGCTATCAGTATTTTCAGTGACCTCTGGTACAGGTGCTGGGGCAGGCGTTTCCTCACTACCTCCGCTAAAAGCGATGATGCCGCCGATGATCGCCAAGAGGACTACAAAACCAGCAATGATGCCGATGAGTTTCATATTGCCACCTTTCTTTGGAGGAGGACATTCACGCAAAGGCTTACCACATTCCGGGTTTTGACATACGAAGTCCTTTCGTGCTGGAACCTCCTGTACCTCTTTTGACTTACATTTCTCACAATTGTCGTTCAAACAAATACCATATCTGTAACGTATACGGTCTGTATTTCTTTCTGCCATAATATTATTTTTTATCTGTTTTTACATCATTTCTATTACATCATTGGTGGAGGGGTCGGGCCACCTGTTGGTGGCAATGGTGGCATCGCTGGAGCAGCAGGAGCAAACAGAGACTGTAATGCCGGAACCTGACTTGCGGGAGCCCATGCAGGCATTCCTTCCGTCCATACCATACTCTGAGGCGTTAGTTGTCCACCTTGAACCATCTGTTTACACATATCCATATTATAAGGACCATATTGCTGTCCTGCGACTGCAATGAAGAGTTTAATTTCTCGCTGGGGTGCAATGGGGGGTGGAACTGGTGCCGCACCAGGCATTGGTGGCGGTACAGCGGGACCAGCCTGAGGCTGTACTGTTGCAGCCTGCGCTACCATAGCCTCTTGTGCAGCTTTAGCAGCAATCTCTTCTGCATTGTCAACGGCGAAGAGTGATGGGAACTGAGACCCATCTCCTTCACTATGCAAAAGAATAGCGTTGCCTGCATCAGTAGCGGGATTACCCGTATGAAGGAATCTATCATATTTCTCTTTATATGGTTTCATCCAATCAATGGCTCGGATGGGGAAACAATATGCAACTGTGATGATACTTAGCTCATCTTTACGTGGGCTCTTGCGATTAACGACGATGGTTGTCCTTGCAGTACTCTGGTTAAATGAGTTCTTAAATGCATCCTCCAATTTATCAGCAAAACGTTTGAGTCCATCATTATCATCGGGCGAAGGTATTGAAACAAGAATAGTCTTCTTGTTGATACTGGCAGGATTAGTTGGGCTCAGGTTGCCTTCATTGTTACGCAGATGTAGCTGTATTTGATCATTATTCAACTTGAGGAATACACCGCTTTGGTTGACAATCTTTGAGGCAAATGCTTTGATGTCGTCTTCAGTCTTTAATTTTTGCTGAAGTTGAGTAAGAATGTTTAATCCAAGAACCTTCTTGTCGCTATCAGCTTTTTCGTCGTGCTTTGTCTTAACAATTTGGGATAATTTGATATCGAAAGCATCCTTAATGTCATCTACACTTAATTCATTAGCAAGACGACCAAAATTCACAAAGTCTCCTTCCGGCAACACACTATCTCGTATTTGACGTGCAATATTGGGCATGTCAACCTTATCCACCTTTAACTCCACTTCGAATTCGCTCATAGTCTCATCCTCACTAACTTCGATGATGGCTCCCTTCATGTCTTCAAGTCCCTTATTGACTTTTCGCTGAGCAGTAATTAATCGTTCCGTTTCGTCAATAGCATCATTTATTTTTTGACCAAAAGCAGAAATATCAGCATCCATCTTACCTATCTCAATATAGACACGGGCTGCAAGTTTCTTGGCAAACTCCCACGCAACGAGCATGGTCTTAGAAGTATAATAATCCGTTAGAATTTCCTGATGCTCAGCATATCGCTTAGCACCCTTTCCTATCATGTTTTGAAGAACGCCAAGGCGGCTCCATTCCAAAACATTACTACTTCTGTCTTGATCTACTATCTCATAGTTTTCCTTCTCTTCCTTCGATTTGGTTTCCAAGTCAGTTCTAATCTCTGTTACTTTTTCCAATAATAGTTTAGACACCTTTTGCAGCTCGACAATAGAGACGTCACCAACCTTCCATTTTTCATACAATTCACATTCTACAGTGTGACGTATTTCGCGAGCTAATTCTGGAATGGCTCTTTCTTTACCTACGAAGAATGCCTCAACGCCCTCCTCACGGAAATGATTAGCATAGAACTCACCCATGATATTATCCAACTCATTAAGCGGATTGCTGGCTTTCTTTGCCTCTTCTGCATAGCCAATTGCCTTATCATGCCAATAATCGTTGAATCGAGGATAGTCCGTGTCGGACTCCAATACCTTTAGTTCCTGCGTCAGATGAAGATCGTCGAGCATCCATTTCTGTAGATTTTCATTATTCAAATAGTCCTTGCGATAATCTTTATTACGCTCTTCATTGACAAAGCCCTGATTCTCACGCCAGTTATTGTACTTAAACTGATAGAGCACACTTTCACCTACAGTATAGGTGATATGCTTAAGAACTCTTAGTTCTGGATACATCACACGCTTGATGCCAAAAGAATTAACTTTCTTTGTGCGAGCTACTGGAATACGTCCATCAGGTTCAGGATTTGCCGTCTCATCATATTCTAATGCGAAATCATCCATGTTCTCAAAATTGTAAGCACGTATAATGTCGCTATTGATTTGGTCCTCCTCATTGATGAAAAAGATTCGAGCAAATATGTAATCGCTCACGATCTTTGGAAGTTCCTGTAGAGAATTGATGGTAAGTCCATTCTCATTGACATTGCTATAAACGGTTAAGCCATCGGCAACTCCTTTTACTCGATCATTGTAGTATTTGGCCTCTCCACCACCAGTTACATCCTGCGGGAACCAACGTCCAGCCTGCAAGGCATTCAATTCATTCATAGCAGCATAGCCATTTTGGTAATAGCGCCCCTGATCCATATCACTCTTAGGCAGATTCATCTCTGGAATCATGGCATATACGGATATTTTTGCATCAGGGAAGGCCTTGCGGCTCTGTACTATCACATCTATAATAGAACCTGAACCGGTACCGCCACATAAACCTGCAAAGATATGGATATTTGTATTGCTGGCATCTCCAGATATCTTTTCACAACGGGCATATGCATCTCTAAGGCTATTCACATAACCAATAGCATTTGCTGCAAACAGCAAACGGCCGGCACGGCGTTTCTGTCCAGCCGCCTGGCCCAAAGAACCAATTGCAGACTTAACGGCAGTAACATTGTTCACAATACCTTTCACTGAAGGATAGTTGCCAATATGGTCTAAAATATGTTCAACATCTACTGCCTTGATATTCAGAAATTCGTTACGAGTAAATGAGGCATCCTTGCCCATGACGCGAAAATCGGGACGAGCTTTGCCATCTTGTGGCATCATCTCGTCCGTTGAATCGACATAAAGAAGGGATACTGGCTGTTTCTTCCTCTCCTCATCATCATGAAACTCCTCAAACATTCTCATTTTGAAAGCACGGAGAATCTTTCCTCCAGTACCTCCTAATCCAACCAAAATGTGATTGCTGTTACAAAAACTTGTAGTACTCATAATAATATTGCGTTAATGTTATCTTCTTGATCTTCTACTTACCCTGCGACGTTCTGTCTGAACGCGTTGCCTTTGGAGTCGCTCACTTTGACGAGAAGGCCTGTAACTATGAGTCAGTGACTTTATTACACAGACAGCACCAACTATCACAAAAGCCAAACACCACAAAATGCGACGGAAAATGTACCAGCGCATATAGGAACGTAGTTCGCCTGCTATCGCATGAGGCAGTTCCTTAGCTGTATAACCAGAGAACTCGCCTCCACTTATATAATAATGTAATATTGGATATTTACCGATAATCGTCTGAAGTATGTCGTCAGCCTGCTCTATCGTCACTTCATCGGCGGCAACATAAGCATGATCTACAATCGTTGATATTTCCTTCTCATAATAATCTGTTGTATCAATAATTTTAAAAGAACCAACAATCAAAATGCATTGAAATGACAAGAACAAGAAGAGGATTGTACCCACCACATAACTGATTAGAGAAAAGGTTGCATCCTTGTACCACCCTTTTATCAGAAAGACAAACAAGGCCATACAAGATAGGGCTATAAGCACACCCCATATTACACTACCAATAGAATATCTAAGTATATCGAATAATACCATATAGTTTTGGTTCCTTTTTCTCCTGCTTTGACTCTTTGCAGATATTTTTAGTCAATTATTAGGCATATAAAGAAGTGTGAGCCTGTCAGCTAATCCGCTGGTAGGCCTTCGACTGCCCGAATAAAAGATTAGAAAAACAGCTCACACCCTTGTATGAAGTAATTGGATATAATCCATTACTATCATAACCAAGGGAAGCACGTCTTTCTTTTCCATTTATTCTTGGGTAAAGTGTCGAAGTTTACCAACTGGAAAAAGCTAAACGCTTCCTATGTCATGTCTGCGACGGTTTTTCCGCCACGATGCAAAGATAAGAATAATTTAGCAAAAACGTTCAGTGTGAGCCGTATTTTTTGCAAAAATACTTCTTTTTTCTCAATTTCAGCCACTTCGGCAGAAGAATCTATCCATCTTTCTTTCACTTTTTATTGTTATACTTCTGCGAAGGTAGGAAAAGAAAACGAAAAATGGAAGAAACGGGACGACCATTTCTTCCATTTTGCAAAGATTACGGATTAAAGAACAGTCGGTCATTCTCTATTGTAACTTGCTTCCGTTGACGAATGCCCTATGCTCCATATTAGCCTTGTACTTCCGCGTATAGTTACTGACGGGGTTCATGAGACTATTCTAAACAATCGCGGAAATCGCAAAAAACAACCTCAACTGATACCCGAGAACTGCTTTCTGCGGTTATTGATGCCGATCCTAAGTTCTATAAACTCTATCAAATGTATAAATTAGTCGCTTGATGAATGAATAATTACTTGCGAAAGATTAGGTTGGGTAAAAAGACTCACAACGTTTTCCGTTTTCTCTTGTTTCTTTTCTTCTTTTTCATCGTTATGCTTAACAAATACTATAATTGCTATAATAATAATTACAACTAAATATGTTCCGAAAACTTCTACAGTTGAAGCACCAAGTGTTTTTAACACTAATCCACCAAGAGTAGCTAAACCACATCCTACACAAAATAAATCAAAATTTAAATCATGAAAGTTTCCCCATTGACATATATCATATGAATAATAAATCAAACAAAGGCCAATAAAAATAGCTATTCTACACCCATTGACACTTTTGTTAACTAACATTGCACCATACTCTTCATCTGTATAATGCTGATAATCTCCATTGTCCTCTCTTATCCATCTACCTCCACTCATAACTCATTATTATTTAAAATTGTTATAGATTAATTATTTATTGGTGTACGATAAAACCAATCATTTATTCCTAAAAATCTGGAAAAAGCCAAACGCTTCCTATGCCATGTCTGCGACGGTTTTTCTGCCACGTTGCACATATAAGAATAATTTAGCAAACAACACTCAATGTGGACTGTAATTTCACATTTTTATCTTAGAGTCTGAATCTGGACAGTACCGCCAGAGGAGAGGAATCGCATTTGGCGGCCTTTGTAGTTCTTGGGGAAGACGACGCAGATATCGCCGGTGCCCTCCCATGTTTCCACACCACCATTTAGTCCTGTCTGTCTCAGCGACCCATTATACCAGATTTTTACACCGCCATGATCTAAGCATGAAGAGGGTTGGCTACCAGAAAAATAGGCTGTGCCGTAAGTCCAGTCGGCCATTGCAGTTAATAACATACCACAGAACACTAACAGAATCATTAATCTTTTCATCATCGCTTTGCTTTTTAATTATTAGACATTTGTTTGGCTGCGAAGGTAAGGAAAGAAAATGAAAAATGGAAGAAACGGGACGACCATTTCTTCCATTTTACAAAGTTTGACTTAGTTGAGAAAAATATTCTTTTTCTTTCATTTTGCTGTCACTACTGCAATACTGTCTGAGAATAAGAACGTTACGAGTGACAGCAAAGTGGCAGTAGTGACGGCAAAATGGAAGAAACAGAGTTAGATGCTACAGCGAATACACTTACGACAATATAGTTATTAGCATTGTAAACTTTGATGGGTAAATGCCGAGTCTGCATGATTTCCCACGGAGGGAAAGCCACAATAGATACCGGCAAACAATCCGTTCCCACGGTGGGAAAAAGCAGAGAGTAGTCTTCAAAGTCTTGGCTTTAGCTGCCACTACTATCATTTTGCTGCCGCTACTATCGATTTTGCCGTCACTGCCGTCACTTTGCCGTCACCATATAACTAACTATGTTCCAGCAGAATATGACGTTAGTGACAGCAATACAGCAAAAATGACGAAAAAAATATCATCACAGTAAGAGTGAACATGCCACAGGAGAATCTATCCATCTTTCTCACAAATTACAGAAAAAGTACAGTCGGTCCTTCTCTATGGCAGTTTGTTTCCGTTGACGAATGCCCGATGTTCCAGATTAGCCTTGTACTTCCGCGTATAGGTACTGACGGGGTTCATGGGACTATTATACAACGGGTAGAACCATTCATCGGCCTTGATTCTCGCTAACGTCTTAAAATGGATTTCTTGATAACGCGTCTGATAGGAATGTTGCGTGGGGAACTTCTGGTAGTTGGTCGTATCGTCCAGGAAAGCATTTTCCTCACTGTAGTATTTATCTAACAGCTCTTTGTAACGAACAAACTCTTCAGCAGTTACAATATGTAAATGAGGTTGGTCTAAAAATGCTTTTTCTTCATCAGAAATGGTGCTCATAATAGGTATTGCTGGTTCACGAAGCATTTGTTGCAACTCTTCTTCAACATCCTCTTTGCTTTCATGCTGCTGCTTTGCTGGCTGCACGACATCTTTTACAAAGACAGTTTCCGGCTTCTCGATATTGCTTTCCTGCTGAGGTCCTGTTTTTACGACTGACAGCTGTTGTCTATTTGTCAAGAAGAAGAAGCCGAGGGTCAGCACAAGGACAAGTATCACAAAAAGCGCCAATAAGCCATGGTTTCTTTTTTGAAACAAAGCACTCCGTAAGTCTGCAATAGTCTGATAGCGGTCTTCAGGGACTTGTGCCGTGCAGCAGGCTATTACCTTATTATATATATAGTGATTAGGAAACAGCTCAAGTATCTTGCCTATGGCATAGATGTCGGTTTGAATGGATAATGGACCATTAATAGTGGACAGTTGTTCTGGAGCAGCAAAACGATTGGTGTATCCCTGTGTGTCAACAAAGGTATCAGTATAGCAACAACCGAGGTCGATGAGTTTTACATCATCGTTGATACGTGTCAGCATGATGTTATCTGGCTTGAGGTCAAGATGGAGAACCTGGTGACTATGCAGATAACCTACGGCATCCAACAACTGACGAAGGAATTTCCCGGTGTTCTTCTTGCTCTCAAAATACTCTGGATGAGTGGACAGCCGTTGGCTGAGCGTCTCACCGTCAACGTACTCCATCAGGAGCCCATCGGCAGATAGTGAGATATAACGCACGATGTTGGGATGCTCCAGCCGATAGCCTGTTTCAAACTCTTTGCGTAATGCTTCCTGATAACGAACATCGCCAATGAATTCTGGCTTCAACTGCTTCAGAAAATGCAGCTTACCATACAGCTTTACGCGGTAAGTATCGCATGACGCCCCCTTGTTTTCTACGGGCTCCATTGTCTCAAAACGAGACTGCGCATCAGAGAATTGTGACGAGTCCACTAATATTTGAAGAGTTGAAGAATGGAAGAGTTGAAGAATCAGACAATCCTAATGGAGGAGAGACCTGACACGCGACCTGCCGTAAACTGACCGAGAGACTCACCATTGCGCCACACTTGAACAACCAACAGTGGATGATGAAGCACGAAGTTCAGGATTTCTACTTCGTCGCCAGTCTGGAGCTTACTGTTCAGACTCTGCTCTACCCTATAACGATTATTCCCGAGGTATTTCAACGTCACGACACGGTCTGGCAGATAGGTGATTTCCACCAGCATGCCTGCTTGCAAATCTGCTGACCGCACCTCATCGTCAGAACTGTTGAAATCAGAATTGCCCCGGTCTTCTATCTTTGTCAGTTCCTCCCAATGGGCAAAACCCAGATAGCGGGCAATGGCATCGAGCGTTGTGATATGTGGCGTGCGCTCATCTTGGGCAAAACCAAGCAATCGTTTGAGCGTTGTAGCACCAACACGAACTCGCGTCTTACTTTGTATGTCGAGTGAAAGCAGTTCGCAGTCAGAAGGTATGCGCAGGTCATTTCCTGACCTGCGTTTCAGTAGTTCTATGATGTGAAACGGTAACTTCATGATATTCAGAGCCACTTATCCGGGGTGCTGTCTTCCGAGAAACCCATGATGCTTTGGATGATGCCCATCAACTCGCTGCCAACCCCTAAGATGCGGTCGAGCAGTCCCTGTTTGGCACCCTGTACCATGTATCGGGCACACTGGCCTTCCAACTTTCCGATGTGGGCCTTCTCCGCGCTCGTGTAGTCCATTTCGTGCTTGGCAATCTTCTTGCGTATCTTCACAAACCGCGCACCGGCCTGCTGCCACTCGTCAACGCCGTAGCTGGCACTGTGGTCGCGCAACTCATAGGAGAAGTCCTCCAACTGGCTGATGGCATGCTGCTTCGTGGAACACGAAGCCAGCACAAGGCCCATCACGCCGACTATCATCAAATTCCGAATCTTCATTATATCTTTGGTCGGGCATACTAATCCCTATAGGTATGTTTTCATCGTGATTCTACTCCCACTCGATAGTCGAGGGTGGCTTTGACGAGATGTCGTAGCAGACGCGGTTGACACCACGTACCTTGTTGATAATCTCGTTGGACACCTTGGCCAGGAAGTCGTAGGGCAGATGGGCCCAGTCGGCTGTCATGGCGTCGGTCGAGGTAACGGCACGCAGGGCAACGGGGTTCTCGTAGGTGCGCTCATCACCCATCACGCCGACAGAGCGGACGGTGGAGAGGAGAACGGCTCCTGCCTGCCAAATCTGGTCGTAGAGCGACACCTCTATCTCACCATCGGTCATGGATGCCGGTACTCCGGCGGCCAAGACCTTGCGGGCTTCTTCGCCCGTCAGTTTCACCTTATAATCACGCAGGCCGCGGATGTAGATGTCGTCGGCATCCTGCAAGACACGGACTTTCTCACGGGTGATGTCACCCAATATGCGGACAGCAAGGCCCGGTCCCGGGAAGGGGTGACGGGTAATCAAGTGCTCGGGCATGCCCAGCTGACGACCGACGCGGCGCACTTCGTCCTTGAACAGCCACTTTAGCGGTTCGCAGAGGCTCAGGTGCATCTCCTCAGGCAGTCCGCCGACATTGTGGTGGCTCTTGATGACCTTACCCGTGATGTTGAGCGACTCGATGCGGTCGGGATAGATGGTACCTTGTGCCAACCACTTGGCATCGGTAATCTTCTTGGCCTCAGCATTGAACACCTCAACGAAGTCGCGACCAATGATTTTGCGCTTCTGCTCGGGGTCGGTAACGCCAGCCAAGTCAGCAAAGAACTTGTCAGAAGCATCCACGCCTATCACATTCAGACCGAGCACCTTGTAGTCTTCCATTACCTGCTGAAACTCGTTCTTACGCAGCATGCCATGGTCAACAAAGATACAGGTGAGACGGTCGCCAATGGCACGGTTGAGCAGAACGGCGGCTACTGAAGAGTCAACACCTCCGGAGAGTCCGAGGATGACGCGGTCGTTGCCCACCTGCTGTTTCAGTTCCTTGACGGTGGTATCGACAAACGAGGCTGCACTCCAGTCCTGATGGGAACCGCAGATATTGACCACAAAGTTCTTCAGTAGCTGTGTGCCTTGTACGGTGTGGAACACCTCGGGATGGAACTGAACAGCCCATATTCCAGTTGAGAGTGGAGAGTTTAGAGTTGAGAGTGGAGAACCTGCAGGAGCGAAGAAGGCAGCATTCTTGACGTCCTTGGTGCTGCCAATAACTTTGAAGCCCTCGGGGATGGCGGTGATGGTATCACCATGCGACATCCACACCTGCGAGCCCTTTTCGAAACCCTTGAAAAGGGGATTCTCAAGGTCGATGGTCTCCAAGTGGGCACGGCCATACTCACGGGAGTCGGCCTTCTCGACCTTGCCGCCCAGCGTGTTCGAAATGAACTGTGCACCATAGCAGATGCCCAGCACAGGCAGACGGCCGACGAACTGCGACAAATCGACCTTGAAGGCCTCGGGGTCATGAACCGAATAAGGCGAACCGCTCAGGATGACGCCAATAACGGAGGGGTCATCCTTCGGGAACTTGTTGTAAGGCAGAATCTCGCAGAAAGTGTCGAGCTCGCGGACGCGGCGGCCAATCAGCTGAGTGGTCTGCGAACCGAAGTCGAGAATAATGATTTTCTGTTGCATACTTATTATAATGTTTTAATGAATTCTTCTGCTTTGTCCAACGCGTCCAGCTTGCCGACATCGAGCACCTGCAGGTCGTCCTTGATGCAACCGTAGATGCGGGAGCGATGGCAGGTGGAAAGGTAGAAGTCGATGATGCTGAACTTATCAGGGAAACGCTCCATCAGCGGGAACAGACGGGGCGAGAAACTATGGATGCCACTGAAAGCAAAGGCATTCAACTGATAATTAAGAACGGACAGCTGACTATTAGGCTTCGCCACGACACGCAGGTTGTCGTCAACGGTAAACTCTGACTCACGCAACCACGGGAAAGGTGACTTCACCTGATGTGTCTCAATGTTAGTCCATCCCATGAGTCGCATGCTATTGTCGAACAACAGGTAACGCTTGGTCTTACGACGGCTGACCAGCAGCACAGCATCCTCGTCAGGCTCATGCTGACGGGCAAACCACTCGTAGTCAACATTATCCAAGATATCGACGTTATGAATCAGGATGGGCTCATCGTCGTCAAACAGCGGTGCGGCCTTCTTGAGTCCGCCACCCGTGTCGAGCAGCTGCTCGCTCTCATCGCTGACACGTACCAACGGGGCATAGCGCTGCTTCGCCACATGGTCAACGATTTGTTGGGCAAAATGATGGACATTAACCACAAAACGATGATAGCCCTGAGCCTGCAGCCGGTCAATATTGATGTCGAGCAAAGGACGTCCGCCTACTGGCACCAGCGCCTTGGGCATGGTGTCGGTCAGGGGCTTCAGCCTTGTTCCTAAGCCTGCTGCAAATATCATCGCTTGTTTCATGACTGCAAAATTACAAATAAAAAGAGAACAATGCAAAAATATTGAGCAAAATTTTGTCATTGTAGAAATAATGACTACCTTTGCATCAAACAATTTTAAACCTCAAGCAACATGAAAAAGATTTTATTAGCATTTGCCTTGGTACTCATCAGCATGAGTTCAATGGCACAGGACAAGGGCGACATGGCCGCAGGTGTAAGACTTCTTTACAGTACAGAAGTCAAAAATATTGGTGCAGGAGCATTGTTCCAGTACATGTTTACCGACAACCTGCGTGGTGAAGCCAATTTCGACTACGTCTTCGAGAAAAACGACATTAACATGTGGAATGCCAACGCCAACGTGCACTACCTCTGCCCCACCAGCACAGCAACGAAAGCCTATCCGCTGGTTGGTCTGGGTATTGCCAACGTCTATTCAGACATGGTTCACAACTCTGTCAAACTCTGCTTGAACCTGGGAGCCGGTTTCGAGGTCAATATGGCTAAGGACTTGGCTCTGATTGCTGAAGCTAAGTACCAATTTATCAGCCATCACAGTCAGTTCGTCCCCTCTTTGGGCGTTGCCTATAGATTCTAAGAGAGAGACATCATCCCTTCGTCATCGGCAGTACCTGAGTAATGTTCTGCTCACGATGACAGATACGCACCTCTATGCCAAATTTGGCATGGAGGTGTTCTGCTAAATGCTGGGCGGAATAGACTGAGCGGTGCTGTCCACCCGTACAGCCGAAAGAGAACATCAGACTGGTGAAGCCACGCTGGATGTATCGGCGCACATGGGCATCAGCCAGTTTATAGACGCTTTCCAAGAAGGTCAGTATCTCGCCGTCATCCTCCAGGAATCGGATGACCGGTTCGTCAAGTCCCGTCAATTGCTTATAGGGTTCGTAACGGCCGGGATTATGAGTCGAACGACAGTCAAAGACATAGCCTCCACCATTGCCGCTCTCATCCTCAGGAATGCCCTTGCGATAGGAGAAACTGAACACCTTGACCACCAGCGGTCCCTGGGCATCATACTTGGAGAACGTGGCCGGTCCGTCCTGCGGATGCGGCTTATAGGGATTCTTGTCCGTTACCTTGTAACCATCTGCCCGGCTGGCTGTTACACCCTGCGGAAGGAACTGCGGAAGGTCGCACAGCTGCTGCAGCAGCGACATCAGATAAGGATATGGGAAATTGACGTCAGACAACAGTTCACGCAGATTCTGAATGGCAGGCGGAATGGAATCGATAAAATGTTTCTTTCGCTCATAGTAGCCACGGAATCCGTATGCTCCTAATACCTGAAGGATTCGGAAGAGCACAAAGAGCGACAGGCGCTCCACGAAGTGATGAGGTGTGGGAACCTCGGTATAGTTCTTCAGTTCATTATAGTATTCATACACCAGCTCGCGGCGCAACTTATGCGGATACTTCGCACTGGCCTGCCATAGGAAAGATGCCAGGTCATAGTAGTACGGACCCTTACGGCCACCCTGAAAGTCGATGAAATAGGGAACCTCTCCTACGCTCCCCGAGGGGGAGGAACCTTGCGCCCCTCCCTCGGAGGGGTTGGGGGAGGTCAACATAATATTGCGGGCCTGGAAGTCACGGTAGAGGAAGCATTGTTCGTCGCCAGCCGCTGTCAGGTCCTTGGCCATCAGATGGAAGTCGGCCTCAAGCTTCAGCTCGTGGAAATCGAGTTCAGTGGCTTTCAGGAAACAATACTTGAAATAGTTAAGGTCGAACAACACACTGTTGGTATCGAATTCTGCCTGCGGATAGCATTGGGAGAAATCCAGTTCGCGGGCTCCGCGCATCTGGATATTCGGCAACTGACGGATGGTACGCTTCAGTAACTCCTGCTCCTTCAACGTGTAACGACCGCCTGCCTCACGACCACCACGGATAGCATCGAAGAGCGACACCGTTCCCAAGTCAGTCTGCAAGTAGCGCAACTCGTCGTTGCTCACAGCCAGCAACCGAGGCACAGGCAACTGGCGCTTGGTGAAATGGCGGCAGAGATAGACAAAAGCATGATTCTCGTCACGGCTGGTACCTATCACGCCAATAACACTTTGAGGGATGGAGAGTGATGAGTGATCTGTGGTGGCAGATGATGGACGGGCTGTAAACCTGTAGTATTTACGGTTACTGCCCCCCACAGCTAATTCCTCAATATTGGCAGGTTCCTGTCCCCCACTCCACTCTTTATAGAGATTGATCAGTTGTTGCATCTTCAATATCCTCCTTCTCTTCCTGTTTCTTTTCCATATAACTTACCAAGACATGTTCCACGATGACCAGCAGGATGACAATACCCAACGACATCAGGTAGCTGCCCGTCAACCAAATGAGTCCGAAGGTGGCCAAAGCCATCATCAAAATCTCAATCAGAATATACTTTTGTAGTTTCATGGCCGCAAAGGTAATAATAATTTGCGACATACGACAGCCGAAAGAACATTTTTTATTGCATACGGACAAAATAAAAACCGACTGTCTCACGACATCCGGTTTCTAAAAACAAACTACTTAAAAACTAATCTACTAAAACAAATCAAAAATTCTGTACTCCTTTCGATTGATAAAAATATGTCTGATAAAGTCTAATGATTTCTGGCTACGTTTATGTCTTTTGACAATGCAAAGATATGCAATTTCCAAAATAAATCAAAGAAAATCAGCAAGAAAATGAATATTTATTGATTTAAATCAAAGCGGGAAACCGTTTTTTACAACGATTCCCCGCATTTTGTCAAGTTGAGATTACAATTTTATTTACATATTGCAATGTGTCAACACATTACATCATGCCACCCATACCTGGTGCGCCACCCATCGGCATGGCAGGTTCCTTCTCTGGCTTATCAACGATAAGGCACTCGGTAGTGAGGAACATTCCAGCAATAGAGGCAGCATTCTCCAGAGCCACACGAGCAACCTTGGCAGGATCAATGATACCAGCCTTGCGCAGGTCCTCGTAGGCACCTGTGCGGGCATTGTAGCCGAAGTCACCCTTGCCCTCGCGAACCTTCTGAACAACCACAGCACCTTCCTCACCTGCGTTGGTGACAATCTGGCGCAGCGGTTCCTCAATGGCACGGCATACGATGTTGACACCAGTCTGCTCATCGGCATTGGCTCCCTGTACCTTCTTCAGGGCATCCTGGGCGCGGATATAGGTTGTGCCACCACCGGCAACAACGCCTTCCTCAATGGCTGCACGGGTAGCACAGAGGGCATCGTCAACACGGTCTTTCTTCTCCTTCATCTCTACCTCGCTATTAGCACCGACATAGAGCACGGCAACGCCACCTGCCAACTTGGCCAGACGCTCCTGCAGTTTCTCCTTGTCGTAAGAGCTGGTAGTAACCTCTATTTCCTTCTTAATCTGTGCAATACGATCCTGGATTGCCTGCTTGTCGCCAGCACCATTAACAATAGTGGTGTTATCCTTGGTCACAGAAACCTTGTCGCAAGTGCCCAGCATCTCCAGCGTTGCCTGCTCCAGCTTCAGCCCCTTCTCTTCGCTGATAACAGTACCACCTGTCAGAATGGCAATGTCCTCAAGCATGGCTTTACGACGGTCGCCGAAGCCAGGAGCCTTGACGGCACAGATCTTCAGACCACCACGCAGACGGTTGACAACGAGCGTGGTCAGTGCCTCTGAGTCAACATCCTCGGCAATGACGAGCAGGGGACGTCCGCTCTCGGCAGCAGGCTGCAGAATGGGAAGGAAATCCTTAATGTTGCTGATTTTCTTATCGTAGATGAGGATGTAGGGGTTCTCCATCACGCACTCCATCTTATCGCTATCGGTCATGAAATAAGCCGACAGGTAGCCACGGTCAAACTGCATACCCTCGACAACGCCGATGTGGGTGTCACGGCTCTTTGACTCCTCGATGGTAATAACACCATCCTTTGAAACCTTACGCATAGCGTCAGCAAGCAGTTTACCAATCTCTTCGTCGTTGTTGGCACTGACGGTAGCCACCTGCTCAATCTTGTCGTAGTTGTCGTCAACCTTCTCAGCATTCTCCTTGATGAAGTCAACAACAGCACCTACGGCCTTGTCGATACCACGCTTCAGGTCCATGGGGTTGGCACCAGCGGTAACGTTCTTCAGCCCCTCGGCAACGATAGCCTGTGCCAGGATGGTAGCGGTGGTCGTTCCGTCACCGGCATCATCGCCAGTCTTTGATGCCACGCTCTTCACGAGCTGTGCACCAGTATTTTCGAAGTGGTCTTCCAACTCTATCTCCTTGGCAACGGTCACACCGTCCTTAGTAATCTGGGGTGCACCGAATTTCTTTTCAATCACTACATTACGGCCCTTCGGACCAAGTGTAACCTTTACTGCATTTGCCAACTGATCGACACCGTTCTTCAACAGGTCGCGGGCATCCATATTGTACTTAATATCTTTTGCCATAACCTTAATTATTTTCGATTTACTAATTTTCGATTTACTATTTATTTCTCAATAACCGCCAAGACATCCGACTGGCGCATCATGAGGTATTTCTCACCCTCGAATTCCAGTTCTGTTCCAGAATATTTGCCGTAAAGCACCTCGTCGCCAGCCTTCAGCACCATCTCTTCGTCCTTGGTGCCGTTACCTGTAGCAACAATCTTACCGTGAAGCGGTTTCTCCTTGGCGGTGTCAGGAATGATAATACCGCCGACTTTCTCTTCTGCCGGTGCCGGAAGTACCAACACGCGGTCTGCTAATGGTTTAATGTTCATAACACGTAAATTTTAAATATTATACATTTTTTGGTTTAACTTTCTGCTCTGCGCTCTGCCAAAACCGTGCCAAACCACAAAAACTGACACTTTGGCACAAAAAAGTTGGCCGAATCGTGTCAGTATTAAATATTTTTTGTACCTTTGTCCCACATTTTTCAATAATATTTTACATCAATTATATGAAAGACTTTTTTAAATACACCTTAGCCACCATTACCGGCATCATCATCTTTGGACTGGTAATCGGTATTTTCTTTGTGATTTCGCTCGTAGGTATGGCTGCCAGTGACAGCGCCACCACACAAGTAAAGGACAACTCCGTCTTTGTGCTCAAACTGAAGGGGCTCATTGACGAACGAGCCACTGACGATATGGGCATGCTCGGCATGCTGACAGGCGACGACATGGGAACCCTGGGACTGGACGACATTCTGTCATCCATTGAAAAAGCAAAGGAGAATGAAGAGGTAAAAGGCATCTATATTGAAGCAGGTGCAGTAGAGTTCGACTCATATGCCACGGCACAGAGCATCCGCGATGCCCTGGCAGACTTCAAGAAGAGCGGCAAGTGGATTGTAGCTTATGGTGACGAGTATTTGCAAATGAGTTACTGGGTGGCTTCCATTGCCGATGAGATGTATATGAGTCCTACGGGCATGATTGACTTCAAGGGTTTGGGACGCAAGGCCGAGTACGACACAGGACTGTTGGAAAAGATTGGTGTGAAATACCAGGCTGTTCGCGTTGGTAAATACAAGAGTTACGTGGAGTCAAAGACTCGTAAAGACATGAGTCCGGAAGACCGTGAGCAGCGCATCGCTTACATGCAAGGCGTATGGAACCGCATGCTGAAGGACATTGCTGCCAGCCGCAAAGTCAGCGCCGAGGCACTGAATCAGATGGCCAACGACAGCATCATAGCCTTCGCAGACCAGCAGGATTACCTGAAGGCAAAGCTTCTTGACAAACTGCTCTATCCTGAGGAGCTGAAGGCTGTGGTCAAGCAAAAGCTTTCACTTGACGAGGACGACAATATTGCACAGATGTTGCTGAGTGACATGATGAAAGTCAAGAGTAGCAAGAAGAACGATGGCGAGAAGATTGCCGTCTATTATGCCGTTGGCGAAATCACAGATTCTGACCTGAGCAGCCTGACTGGTTCTGGTGGTATCGTAGGTGGCACCATGTCGGAAGACCTTCGCAAACTGGCTGACGACGACGATGTAAAAGCCGTTGTCATCCGTGTCAATTCTCCCGGTGGCAGTGCGGCTGCCTCCGAACAAATCTGGCATGCCGTGAAACTGCTCAAAGCCAAGAAGCCCGTGGTTGTTTCCATGGGTGGCGTAGCAGCATCTGGAGGCTACATGATTAGCGCTGCCGCCAACTGCATCTTTGCCGAGCCAACTACCATCACGGGTTCCATCGGTATCTTCGGACTGGTTCCCAACCTCAGTGGTCTGGTAACCGACAAGCTCGGTGTTACCTTCGATGATGTCACCACCAATACATACACGAACTACATGGAGAACATTGTACTGGAGAAGGAGAACTCAAAGGAACTGCAATACATGCAGGGCTATGTTGACCGTGGCTACGACACGTTCCTCACCATTGTAGCAGAAGGACGTAAGATGCAGAAGGAGCAGGTAAACGAAATTGCCCAGGGTCGTGTATGGCTGGCAACAGATGCGCTGAACATCAAACTGGTCGATCAGCTGGGTTCCTTGGACGATGCTGTCAAGAAGGCTGCCGAATTGGCTAAGTTGGATGAGTACCATACTGCCACCTACCCCGCCAAGAGCAGTTGGCTGGACCAATTACTTGCTGAGAACAAGAAGGGTTCCTATCTGGATTCCGAACTGCGCAACATCCTTGGTGACCACTATGAGAGTTGGATTTTCCTGCGTACCATCAATAAGCGTAATAAACTGCAGGCACGCCTGCCGTTCTCCACAAAGGTAAAATAATCATCCCTCACGCGTATATAATAAGGTATAGTCATGGAAGGCGACTTCATCAAAGTAAATGACTGGATGCTTCCACTCAGTTGGCTCTATGGCATTGGAGTCAAACTGCGTAACTGGTGCTTTGAAGCCGGAATTCTGAAGAGTCGTAGTTTTGATGTACCTGTAATTTCCGTCGGCAATATCACCGTAGGAGGCACAGGTAAGACCCCTCACGTGGAATACCTTATTGAACTGCTGCAACAGAAATTCCATGTTGCCGTGCTCAGTCGCGGATATAAGCGTAAGAGTAAAGGTTTCATCAAAGCAGACGCCAATAGTAGTGTTCATGACATTGGCGACGAGCCATTCCAGATGAAGCAGAAATATCCTGGCATTACCGTTGCCGTTGACAAGGACCGCTGTCACGGCATTGACTTGTTAACGAGCAACGACAAACATCTGGACGCCATCCTCTTGGACGATGCATTCCAGCACCGTTACGTTAAGCCAGGCATTAACATTCTGCTGGTTGACTACCACCGCCTCATCATCTATGACAAACTATTGCCGGCAGGTCGGCTTCGCGAACCGCTGTCTGGGAAGAACCGTGCCGATATAGTCATCGTCACGAAATGTCCTAAAGACCTGAAACCTATGGAGTATCGTGTTATTACAAAGGCAATGGATCTTTATCCTTATCAGCAATTGTATTTCACGACCATTGACTATGGAACGCTGCGTCCACTCTTCAAAGAGCAGAAAGGCCACAACGAACTGAGAGACCTGGAAGACCTTAAGCGTTTCAATGTCCTCCTGCTCACAGGCATAGCATCACCCAAGCAGATGGTACACGACATTTCGCCCCTGGCAGCCGACTTGCACCCACTGACCTTCGGCGACCATCATAATTTCACACGGGACGATGCCCAAACCATCCACGATGAATTCACCGTCCTCCCATCGCCTAAGGTCATCATCACTACTGAGAAGGATGCTACGCGCCTAATGGCTATGAAGGACTTGAGCGACGAAATCAAGAAAAACCTATACGTGCTTCCCATTGAAGTAAAATTCATGCTGGAGCAAGAGAATATGTTTAACGAGAAAATAATTAACTATGTACGAAAAAATTCAAGAAACAGCATCCTGGCTAAAGCAAAGGATGACAAGCAGCCCAAAGACAGCCATCGTACTGGGGACAGGCCTCGGACAATTGTCTTCCGAAATAACTGACAAGCAGGAAATTCCCTATTCGGACATTCCCAACTTCCCCATATCGACCGTAGAAGGCCATTCTGGTAAACTCATATTCGGCAAACTGGGTGGTGTTGACATTCTGGCCATGAAGGGCCGCTTTCATTTCTATGAAGGCTACTCTATGAAAGAAGTGACATTCCCTGTCCGCGTGATGTACGAGTTGGGCATCAAGACACTATTCGTTTCAAATGCTGCTGGTGGCATGAATCCGGAATTCAAGATTGGTGACCTGATGATTATCACCGACCACATCAACCTGTTTCCAGAGCACCCGCTGCGTGGAAAAAACTTCCCGACCGGCCCGCGCTTCCCTGATATGCACGAGACTTACGACCACACGCTGGTGGCTGAGGCAGACGAAATTGCCAAAGAGAAAGGAATCCGTGTCATGCATGGAACATATGTCGGCGTACAGGGTCCCACATTCGAGACACCTGCTGAATACCGCATGTATGCTAAAATGGGCGGCGATGCCATTGGTATGAGCACAGTTCCTGAGGTTATCGTGGCCCACCATTGCGGCATCAAGACCTTTGGTGTGAGTGTCATTACTGACCTTGGCGGTTTCGACGTTCCCGTAGAGGTTAGCCATGAAGAGGTACAGGAGGCAGCCAACAAGGCCCAGCCGCTGATGACGGAAATCATGCGTGAGATGATTATCCGCTCAGAGAGAATCAAGTCTAATGCAAAGGAATTATTCAATACTGATCACCCCACAGAAGGATGGAAATAGCAACACTTGGCGAGTTTGGTCTGATTGAGCAACTGACAAAGGACCTCAAACCGCAAAACAAATCAACAAAGTACGGCGTAGGTGATGACTGCGCCGTACTTCACTATCCAGACAAGGAAGTCCTCGTAACCACCGATATGCTCATGGAAGGTGTCCACTTCGACCTGACCTATATCGACCTTCAGCACTTAGGCTACAAGTCGGCCATGGTTAACATCAGCGACATCTTCGCCATGAACGGCACGCCACGTCAGATGACTGTCAGCATGGCGCTGAGCAAGCGCTTTTCCGTTGAGGACATGGAGCTGTTCTATAGCGGACTGCGTATGGCATGCGACAAATGGGGCGTGGACATCATTGGCGGCGACACCACTTCATCATATACCGGGCTTGCCATCAGCATCACCTGTATCGGTGAGGCAGCAAAAGAAGACATTGTCTATCGCAACGGTGCCCACGAAACAGACCTCATCTGTGTCAGCGGAGACCTTGGTGCTGCCTACATGGGCCTTCAGCTCCTCGAACGCGAAAAAGCAGTCTATTATGGTCAGCTGAACGACCTCAACAAGCAGTTGGCACAAGCTAAAGCCAATGGCAATGAGGCACAAATTTCAAAAATACAAACTCAAATCTCAAGCCTCAATAATTTCCAGCCTGACTTTGCCGGCAAGGAATACCTGTTGCAACGCCAGCTGAAAACAGAAGCCCGTGGTGACATTATCCGCCAATTGCGAGAGGCCGGCATCCGCCCCACAGCCATGATGGACATCAGCGACGGACTGAGCAGCGAGCTGATGCACATCTGCAAACAGTCAGGAACGGGCTGCCGTATATTTGAGAAAAACATCCCTATCGACTATCAGACTGCCGTTATGGCTGAGGAGCTGAACATGAACGTCACAACGTGTGCCCTGAATGGTGGCGAAGACTACGAGTTACTGTTCACCGTGCCCATTGGCGACCATGAGAAGATTGAGGCAATTGACGATATCCACCTCATTGGACATATCACACGCCCGGAACTCGGCCACATGCTCGTAACCCGTGATGACCAGGAGTTCGAACTGAAAGCCCAAGGGTGGAATCCATTGAAAAATGAAGAATGAAGAATAAAAGGGCCTGCTGATTTGTTAATAAATATTAAGCAGCACAAATTCATTCCCTCTTTATTTTATTCTTTCATTTTTTCTTCTTACCTTTGCACCCGCAAACGAAAGGATTGCAACCGACAATGGTGCCTTAGCTCAGTTGGTAGAGCATCGGACTGAAAATCCGTGTGTCCCCGGTTCGATTCCTGGAGGTACCACTCCTCCTTTCATTTGAACCCTGTTCAGTCTTCGGGCTGGCAGGGTTTTTCTTTTTAATATAATAGTAACATAATGGGCTGTTTTTCAGCCCGCAGTCCCCGAACCAAGGGACAATTGCGTATGGGAATAGTAATAGGTATTGATGTCGGCATCAGCACGACAAAAATTGTAGGGCTCCAAGAAGGAAAGGTCATCTCACCTATCCGTATTACGGCTGCCGACCCCATCACCTCACTCTATGGTGCATTCGGGAAGTATTTACATGACAACAATATTGCCCTTGAAGACGTAAATCAAGTAATGCTGACTGGTGTGGGTGCTGCCTATATCAACGACAACATCTATGGTCTGCCCACAGCACACACAGATGAGTTTATCGCTGACGGCTTGGGTGCCCGTTTTGAGTCTGGACTTCAGAAGGCCATTGTAGTATCCATGGGTACAGGAACCAGTTTCGTCCAGTGTGACTGCAAGGGTATTCGCCATATTGGTGGCATCGGCATTGGCGGCGGTACCTTGCAGGGGCTAAGCCGCGTGATGCTCAACACCAACAACATCAAACAGGTAGCATCTCTGGCCATGCAGGGTGACATCACACACATCAATCTGCTCATCGGCGACATCACGACACAACCACTACCTGGTCTTCCCATGAATGCCACAGCCTCACTCTTCAGCCGTGCCCAGTATGATGCACCGAAGGAAGACATCGCCTTGGGTATCATAGTCATGGTACTGCAGACCATCGGGTCTGCCAGTGTGCTCTCGGCTCTGAACACCAGCATCAAGGACTTTGTGCTCATTGGCAATCTGACGCTTTTGCCCCAATGCAAGGAGGTGTTTCCCTTGTTAGAGAAACTCTACAAAGTGCATTTTCACATTCCCAAATACTCCGAGTTCTGTACTGCCATTGGCGCAGCGCTTAGTTACGAGGGGTAAGTTATAAGGAGATAAAGAGAAGGGTTGAGACAATTATTGTCTCAACCCTTCTTTTTCTTCACGTTCCATGTCGTCAATCAGACACTCAACGAGCACTTCGACGACTTCCTTCGGCACCCGGAAGCGAATATCATCGGAGTGTGGATCTATCGCACGCAGGAAGTGAGGCACTTCTGCCTTATATACCTCACGCATCCGTTCACTCTTACCCTTATCATTTGAACATGTATAGGAGATGTTTGCATATCGGTCGCATAGCTTGACGAAAGGCGCATAAGGCGTTTCCCTGATACCACGGTAATACTTCTCCCCTGCCCTTTCAGCCCTGTTGCGTCCTTTGTCGTTAGTCAACGCATAGACTATTTCTGTTGCCATCAGCGCCTGTTCTTCGGTCATGATGTTCTTTGCCACACGCATCACGTCGTTATACGTCAAGCGTGCATCTTCAATACTGTCATGGTAGTATCCGCCAAAGAACAGCGGCAAAACGTCTTCTTCACAGGCGCATACCAGGTAGCCAAAGTCCCGTATGGCGTCAACCACCATGTCCAGATGGAAGCCATACGAATGCACCTCTCCATATTTTTGGTTCACGCTGTCGTGCAACTCATGTGCCGACAGCCGAATCTGATTTATCTGCTCTGCATATTTCTCCTGCAAGATTTTAAATTCTTCCTTTGTCATTATATGTTTTATAACTTTATTTCTTTGAGATGTCATAAACTTTAAAAAAGAGCATTTATACTCAAATGTTGTTACAAAAATAAATATATTCCATAAAATAACGCTACTTTTGCCAGTAATTTTAAGTGTTTTTATCAGATTACCAATAAATGCCTACAGGGCAGCAAATCGCCCATCAACACTATCCCCGACTTCAACTGAACGTGAAGCCGGGGATGAGTGAATTGAGGAATTCGTACAACGAATAGTCTTCGTCCTATTTCACAATAACCTTGCGGCCATTGATGATGTTGATGCCCTTCTTCGGTGCTGCCAGCCGCTGACCGGAAAGGCTATATACAGGTGAAAGCTTTTGTTCGTCATTTGTAACGCCTTCTATCCTTGTTTCATCACTACCTCCATATTCCAACCATTTTGTACCATTATAATACTCTGGTGTCCATCCTTTGGCTTTAACTGCCGCAGCCTGTGCCTTTGTAAAGACGTTAGACTCTTCACCCATAGTATTGTCGAAAACCCGAAATTTTCCATCTCCCTCGGAACGCTGCGGCAAACTATTTACTAAAGCATCCATTGCGCTTCCAGTAAGACTATTACAATAGCAGTACAAATAATTTAATCCCCTATTCGACGGCAAACTAAGAGATGTTAATTGATTACGATAACAATACAAACCATATAATGCAACACAATCTGACACATCAAGAGATGTTAATTGATTATTATCGCAATCAATATTACTTAAAGCAGCACAACCTGACACATCAAGGAAAGTTAGTTGATTGTTGAAACACATCAGTTCTTTTAATTTGGTGCATCCTGATAAATCCAAAGATTCGAGTTGACCAACGGAACAATTCACTGTCTCAAGAGCAATATTATTTGATAAATCCAAAGTTGTCAATCTATTGCCACTACAATACAGAGTTTGCAAAGCAGTATTTTTAGACAAATCAAGTGAATTTAATTGGTTGTTGCTACAATCAAGGTATCTCAACTTCGGATTATTTGCAAAATCTATAGTTGTTAAACCACTATAAGCGCAGAGGACAGATTCTATCATAACATTTTTAGACAAATCTAAGAAAGAAAGTTTAGTATTATAGCAACAATCCAGTTTTTTAAGAGCAGAAAAAAACTCAATACCAGCAAAACTACTTATATCCTTATCCTGAATAAAGATAGTCTCCACACCTTTTATTTCTTCATCTGTCAACACGCCATCCTTACCATAACTCGTCGCCAAAAGATAATTTCTGAAGTTAGCATCAGGAAAGTTGGTGGAATTGATTATACAGCCAGAAGTGTCACCACCTAATGGGTCGTCGTCACCTGTTACCGTCACATTACATACAGCCGAAGGTCCCATGTTGGTATTAGCAGTAATGGTGACATTACCAGATTTCTTGGCAGTTATAGTTGCATACTTAGTAATAGAGGAAGAACTGCCTTCTACCGTCGCTA